>Ga0209125_1000012_pt1 | contig 397199 bp, 346 predicted proteins | sample BarGraIncub1131A_FD_184503 | JGI IMG/M metagenome (GOLD analysis project Ga0209125, IMG submission 184503) | Arctic peat soil microbial communities from Barrow, Alaska - Barrow Graham LP Incubations 11-31A (SPAdes) (version 2) | ecosystem: Environmental > Terrestrial > Soil > Wetlands > Peat...
GTTCAATAAGCCACTCAGCATGCAACATTTCATCCATTGCCTGTTTTCTGATTGCCTTGTGAAGCTTGCCATAACCCCAGTTTGCACACATTTCAGATTGCACCATGTATTGGTTTACAACAGTAAGTTCATCGGCCAAAAGCGCATTCAATACAACAATTAATTTCTCATTCCCTTTCATAATCGTAGTTTTTAAAGATGAATAATTATTTTTGATTAATTCTACTAAACTTATATGCAAAGATAAATAAGCCAAACTTTGGAAATGTTACATAGTAATTTTAAAAAGTTACATGATTCACACATAAAATATTGTAAAAGACTATGAGAGTGGATTAAAATATTTGTACATTATTTGTACCTCAACACAACTATAAGACTAATATCGTAATAGTTAAACTTTCTGTATCGGAAAGTAAGAAAGAGCAAAGATTAAAGACAAAAGAGCAAAGAACATAGATTAAAGAACAAAGACAAAAGACAAAAGACAAAAGAACAAAGATTTTTCGTCCTCACGCACTTCTACTTCTACTTAGTTCAGTATAACTTATTCATAGTCGCCCTCCCACTTCTACTTAGTTCAGTATAACTTATTCAGAGTCGCCCTCCCACTTCTACTTCGTTCAGTATAACTTATTCTACTGATGTGGGAGTGCGACTAAGAGCAAAGAACAAAGATTAAAGACAAAAGAACATAGAATAGTCGCCCTCCAAACTCTTCAAACTTTCAAACTCTTCAAACGTTCAAACTTTCAAACCCTTCAAACGTTCAAACCCTTCAAACACGGAACACGGAACATTGAACACGGAACTCTCCCTCAAACCCTTCAAACTCCTCCGTCACCTGTCCATCATCTATTCTATGATATAACTTAGATATAACTTAGATGTAATATAGATATAACTTAGATATCTCATATCATTAATAGGATGACTTATCTATGGTATAAGGGAGAGATATGGATATTTTATCGGAAGAAAAAGATAGATAAGGTATCGAAGACGTGGCGGAAACAACAGGGTTTTACAAACTGGGTTTGCCCTTCTGCCCCACGTTTCATAACGAGGAGCTGTGATCAATCGTTTATAACGATATATAAAAATATAATGTTTAGTGAAAACCATCTTAAACACAAAACCAGGTAGCTCCTAGTTAGGAAACGAGCGGGAGATATGAATTGTAAATATATATCCAATGAAAAGAGAGCTAAAAGAGCTTATAAATATAGATTCGCTTATTAGTATTTAATATAATTTCTGTAGGTTGTTTTTTGAAATACCGGGATTTGAGTGTTACAACTAATTGACAAAATGCATGAATTTTAAAAACAAATTTTGTAATTTTGTATGTGGTTAATGTCTGAAATTGTCTGAACTGTGATTTATGTGATTTATGTGATCTGTGTGAATAGTATAATTCATCAACTTAATCCGTATTAATCATATAAATCATATAAATCACAGTCAAGATCACAGTTCAGACAACTACCACAACGTGACCGGCTTATTCAATTAAACCAGATAGTTATCTCTCAAATGAAATTGCTTTTAAGGAATAGAAACCTTAAAAAGATGAAATAATAAGGGCGGGATCTGAAGGTATCAGGTCTTCTACGAAGGGTAAAAAAAACAAAAATAAGGGCTTTTAATATCACATTTAAACCGGTTGGATTTAGGACGAAGACTTAATATTAGGACATATTGCAGATAATCATTTATTGAAAATACAGAGTTTCATTTAAAATAATTAAATATTTAACGTATCGCAAGCAACGTTTCAAGCCATCCAGGCATCTTAATATTATATAAATCCTGTTTTTAATCATAAAGTTGGCAATGAAACAATCATTCTATCTGTTCCTGGTTCTTATTCTGCTTGGATGTGAGAACAACACCGAAGACATTTACAGATACTCAAAAAACATTTCACAATCGAAAGACTATCCGGTATACCTGGATATGAGCGAAATAGGGAATATACAGGTAAAAACCAACCTGCCACTTGCAGCACCCTTTAAGATACTGAGCAACGATAAATATTATTTCGTGGGCGAAATGCTCAAAGGTATTCACGTGTACGAAAAGAAAGGCGGAAGTGTAAACTATCTTTGTTTTATTGAATGCAGGTATATCAAAGGCTTTGAACTTGTCGATAACAAACTATTTTGTAATAACTTAGTGGACCTGGTTGTTATCGACGTCACCAACCCGAAGCAAATAACCGTTTTATACCGGCAGAAAAATCAGTTTAACAAATTCACAAGCTATGTGAATTACTGGAATATACCCTATGTGGAAGGAAAGGGAATTGTTGCAGGGACGGAAGCGCACGTACTTACCGGTACAATAACCGACAAACAGCCCAATCTTGATTTCACAGAGTACGATAAGCTTTATGGCAATCTGACGACAAAAGTGATACCCGATTCATGGTTCAGCATTCATCCTGAAAATGATAAGCCCTATATCGGAATGATCAAAATGGGTACCGATGAAATTTATACCTACGGTTCGTACAACAGTTGGGCTATCTCTACTTTCCGATCGGGGACTTTCGGTGTAAGAGAGGTAGATTTGTGGGCAACACCCAGAACATATGCTCCTCCCTATTACTACAGCAATGGCTATCCGGTAAAAATGTTTTATCAGGACAGCCTGATTTATATTCTGGGTACCGGATACGGTAACACGGGTTATTCGGATTGTATAACGTATAATGAAAAATACCCGTTGACCTATCAACTGTATTTTCCTGATTTCAGGCCTTTGGATATTACCTACATGCCGGCAATGAAGGCCTTTATCGTGCTGTCGGGTCAATCTGTCTGGGTGGCATTGAAGGATAGTGGCTCAGTGTATATGAAAAAATATATGGATTATAAAATACCCACTGATGCAACATCCATTTTCAGAATAGGAAACAATGTGATTACCCTCGGAAATGAACTTAACGTGTATGCTCCTACAGAGACCGCCCTTACCCTTGTAAAAAGCTATCCTGCTATATCCGGAAGAAGTTACTTACTAACAGGGAATGTCCTTGCAGTTGCGAACGTACAAGGTTTATTCCTATATGATATCAGCAATTTAGAAAATATTAAACTCATCCCATAAAATGATCACAATGAAGAAGATTTGTTTTATCCAGTTATTGCTCATCCTGACAGTCAGCATTTTTGCACAATCAGTAAAAGAAGTTGATCTTAACATAGAAAAGAATAGAATCCACTCCCGTTTTGATAACAGAAACAAAAAAGGATTTTACAGCATCATGCAGTTCAGCCTGATGATGGGAAACAGCCGGTCAACTGAAAGGACAGCTTATTCCCAGGAATACTACACTACTTCTCAGATAGCCGCCCCTATATATTATTATCCCTATGCCATTACCAGTAAGGCTGTTGTACCTTCGTTCACCATCACAAACGGGTATCGGTTCGACAAACATTGGTCAGCAGGTGCGGGTGTGGGATATGAAGTTTTTGATTACAACCTTTTCCCGCTCTTTGCAGAAATCCGATACACTGTATGGGACAATAAAATCTCTCCGTTTATGGTTGTGAAGGGTGGATATTCGTTTGGTAATTTCAAATCGAAGCATTATGATGACCTCTACCTGAACTGGTCACCCTACTACCTGAATAATGCGGAACTAAGGCATTATGGGGGACTTATGTTTCAACCTGAAATAGGAGTTAAAGTGCCGTTAAGTGAAAACAGCGATTTACTGTTTACAGCAGCATATCGCTTTCAGGAAACAAAAACAATTGCCAGAAAGGAATACGACGCCGGCCAGTTTGATGAATGGGAACATAACGAGGATATCAACCGGCTATCGTTTGGTATAGGAATTATGTTCAGGTAAAAGAAGAAATAGAATTCTCAGTAAAAATCAGCTACTCGTAAAACAAAATAAGTATATGCTTTGTTATAAGCCAATTACCGTTGGATATTGTTGACCTTTGCAACAATGTTCAACGGTAACTTTAAGTGGGAGGATTACATGAACGAATGTCGAAGGCAAGAAATGATGTAAGGAAAAATCAAAATTAATTTTTATTGTTAAAAGAGCGATATAACTTTTTAATTATCAGAATAAAAGCCAAACATATAGTATGGACAGCCATTTAGATTATATTGAAAACGCACACAAATTTGACTACCAGCATCTTACTGATGAAGAAGTAACGGATTGGGGGAAAGCATTATTTCTGGCAGAGACTTCATTGGACGATAAGAAAAAAGCGTTGGGAATACTGGCACATGTCGGGAATCTAAACGCTTATAATTACTTGAAGAAATATGCAGAGAAGCCTGATAAGGAGTTGGAAACATGGGCTACATTAGCTCTTGGAGAGTGTACCTTGTTTTTACATGCTGATTTAAGTGATGGTGATGATCAGGATTTTGTTTTTACCGGAGTAGGTCCACATAATAATCTGCTAAGGGTTTATTTAATGGTAATCCCTTTAGAAGGAAAAACTTTTGAAGTATGGCAACACAAAATAATTGAAAATGAAGTGAATTATGTAGCACGGGATTTGAAATGCGAGATAGAATGGTTTGATTTTAAAACAAACTATTCGGGTTTCAGTTTATTAATGCCAACCAATATTTCCATTGCTACTATTATTGAAAAATGTATAGAAAACTGTAATCAGTTTGGAGGTTTTCTGTTTGAAGATTATTATTGTGGAACCGGTGTTCCGGATGAAAAAGAAATTGATGAAATAATTCAGATTGTAAGATATGGGGAAAGTGTCACTGAATAATTTAGGTGATTAGTGCAGAATCTAATTTTTTATTCTAAATTTGAAGTTGAAAAAAATATAAAAGATAAATTGCAAAATACAAATATGAATAATTACGACACACAGAATCAGCGTATTGCAGAAATGACAGTTGCCTGTATCTATCCTATGTACCTCACAAAAGTAGAAAAGAAAGGCAGAACAAAAGAAGAATTGGATCAGGTCATAGAGTGGTTAACCGGCTTTGACAACAAGAAGCTGCAGGAACTGATAAACGAAAATGTAACTTTTGAAACATTCTTTCAACAAGCTACGCTAAATCCAAATGCTTTCCTTATCACCGGATCAATCTGCGGGGTACGTATTGAGGAGATTGAGAACCGGTTGACACAGCAGGTCAGGTATCTGGATAAGTTGGTGGATGAATTGGCAAAAGGCAGAAAGATGGAGAAGATTTTGCGGGGAGTGTAGTGTGTAGGTCTATTTAAAAAGACTGATAAACCGGATGGTGATGATAACCTCTCCCCTACTTTTGCAACTAAGGAGAATTGGTTGAGCATCTTTAAAGCAGGAAAAGATTATTTCTATATTTTTGTAAAGATTAGAACAAGAATATATATTTGGATAATTACAGAGTTTAGAAACAAAATGGAGTTTATTTTCTCACTTTTACTTTACCTGTTGGTATGATGTTTTCAAAAGGCTGAATTACTGGAACAATATTATAAAATCTTTGTTATAAACAAATTAGAGATACAATTATGGCAACAATTTTAGCATGAACCTGAAGTAAGCTGAATAATAAGATTATTCAGAAATCAGATAGTTCAAGCCTGACCGAAGTGTAAACTTCACTGTATTTTATAACTGACATGGCTTTAAATAATTCTCAATATACATTTAAAACATTCAGATTTATGAAAAAGATTTTACTCATCATTCCATTGGCACTTTTAATGAGCATACAACTTACGGCTCAGGTTGCTAAAACGGTTAATTGTACTGCAGGCGGACTTCACACTCGTCTAACAAGATCTGATCTTGAAACAGTTACTGATCTTACTATTACAGGATCTGTTGATGCCCGTGATTTTGTTATTATGCGGGATAGTATGACTTCACTGGCATCTGTTGATTTAAGTTCCTGTACTATTATGGCTTATACCGGGACTGAGGGTCCCGAAGATTATGGAGTGTATCCAGCAAATGCTATACCGGAATTCGCATTTTATTATAATCCTTCTTCAGGGTCCGGGAAACAAAGCTTAAAATCGTTTACTTTCCCATCCGTGATTACTGCTATCAGTACTAACGCTTTTCGGGGCACGGGGTTACTTTCCGTAACCATTCCTTCAACAGTTACATCTATCGGGGATGCTTCATTTTCACTTTGCACCAAATTGACTGCGATAAACATTCCTTCGTCAGTTACTTCCATTGGAAGGTATGCTTTTTCAGATTGTATCGGTTCAAATTCGATAAACATTTCAGCAATGTTGACATCTATCGGGGATTTTGCTTTTACTAATTGTTCAGGGTTGATTCAGGTGGATGCTGGCAATCCCAATTATTCAAGCCTCGAAGGTGTGCTTTACGATAAAGCAAAAACAAAACTAATCACATGCCCCATTTCCAAAACAGGCACTCTCACCATTCCGTCATTGGTTACAACTATCGGGAATACATCTTTTTATGGTTGTACAGGATTGATCTCCGTACTAATTCCCACGTCAGTTAAAACAATTGAAGAAAGTGCATTTATGTATTGTACAGGATTATATTCGGTTAATATTCCTTCGTTGGTTACTACATTAGGAGCCGGGGCTTTTCAATTTTGCACGGGATTAACATCGGTAACTATCCCCTCATCGGTTACAGCTATTGGTGGAGTTGCTTTTTATCAATGCTCAAAGTTAACGTCCATATTCGCCAATTCAATAACCCCGGTTGATTTAACTTCTTCAGCCAGTGTTTTTGCAGGAGTAAATACAACGACTTGTACGTTGTATGTACCGACAGGTTCAAATAGCGCATACCAGGCAGCGAACCAATGGCAAGATTTTGTAAATATTTCGAATGTAGTGACAAACACAACAACTTTAAGCCGTGAATATATAAAACTTTACCCGAATCCGGTAAAAGACAATTTCACTGTAAGCGGCCTGGAAGGCATGGCATCAGTTACCGTATCGGATTTAAACGGGAAAACAATACTTGCCGGACAGTATGGTGGAAATGAGAGAATAAATGCAAGTTCTGTTCCGAAAGGTTGGTACATTGTAAAAGTCAAAGACCATACAGGGGTTGTTGTGAGAAAAATGATAAAAGAATAATACCTGTGTTTATTGAAAAACCGGTTTAGCAATGAGGTGGTTCTGATAAGCTATCAGGATGTCATTTCTCCTCTTTGTAATACAGCGATTTTGTAAATTTTACCAGCTGGATTAAAACAACAGAATAAAAGATTCAGAGAGAGCCTTTGGGCTTACCAGTAAAATAAATAAGGGCTTCATTTCAATGATTGCCCTTATTTTTATAACACTTATGCGTTTTCATTATACTGATATATAGGTTTTCCAGTCCGAAAACAAGTGTTTATAAATGAATTATCTACGATTACTTTTCCTGACTCAATTTATACTTATTTTACTATTCAGTTTTATGCATTGGCTTTAACAGAGTGAACGTATATGACAGGTTGGAGAAATTTATACATACATTAAATATAAATAAAAATTTAAGCAAATAAAAATGAATATATTTTAATATAATGTTGTACTTTTACAACTTATTAAAATCTAGAATTTATGAAATTAAAATTATCTTACGTTATTTGTCTTATTCTGCCTCTAATCCTGTTGGTTAGTTCATGTAATGATCAGAATAAAGTTATTCTACCAGAGAAGAATTTAAAGATTACAGCTTCGAAACTATTTATAGAACCTTTTGACACGATTGTTCTTAAACTGAATTTATCAAAAGAAGAAATCCAACTAAAATATGATAGTATATTTTGGATTGGCGATGGACAAGCAAATAATCCACTTACGACTACATTGGATAGTACCATTATCATTAATAACCAATACGTTGCTTTAAAAAAAAGTGTTACGGATTATCGTATCGGGAAACACAAAGTTTATCTTAAAGCATATAAAAACAAGATAGCTTCATTAGCTGATTCTATTGAATTTGAAGTTCTTTATCCCACGGGTGATTTCTTATCATGTAAATGGAATGTAAAAAAAAATGAGTACCTTTTTTTTAGTAACAACCTTACACAGGAATACAAAAATTTCGGTACTTATTTGTGTATATATAAATCGTTCGATTTCAATAAAAATCCTTCAGTACGCTTCGTATTCAGTGGCTGGAGTATCAATATAAATTCAGACTATTCGGGAGAGAATAATTTAGCCAAGTTATACGATACCCGGGCAGAAAGAAATACAATCCGTCAATTCTATCACAACTACATCACTGGAATCTATGGGAAAAGTAAATTTTTATACGTGGATAGCATTTCCCAATCGACATTACGAGCTGAATACGATAAAAGGTTTATAACCAGATATGGAACTAAGGAGCCTTTTTTAGGCTATCCACTTGAAATATGGGACACCCCGACTGCCCATATTGCTTTAATTTCATTAGGTGACGATGATTATAATAATTTAAACTGGTATGAAGTAATTGCCGAACCCAGGAAATTTTAAAAACCTTATTTGGAACAAACTTTTAATAACTTCTCACATTACACTCCAACTGGTATAGGGTATGGAGATGTTCTTTACTAATTGAGAAAAAGGTTTAGCACGGAGATGGTCCTGATAGCTAAAGGGATGTTATTTCACTTCATTGTATAAAAGAGTTTTTGTAATTTTTACCCGCTGTTTTAAATAAACTGAAAAAATGATTCAGGGAGAACTTTTTGTCTTACCTGTATAATAAATAAGGGCTTCATTTCTATGAAGGCCCTTATTTATTATAGACCAAGGTGTTGCCATTAGACTAATATATATTGAGTTTCCAACCTTCCTGATCTATTCTTGATTAATTGGGAAAAAGCTATATCCGTTACAGGTATATGCAATTCCGGATTCATATTTATTAAAAAGATTTTCATACAACTATTTTCAAATATTAAATTTATTTTTATATATTTGCAGCGAAAATATTCATGTTCAGACGAGTATCAGGAATCATAACAACCTGAACTGTCTATTTTGTCCTATTCAGGCTGTATATATCCTTTATATTGTGAGAAAAATGTTAAGCTTGCTAAAAATGTTATCTATCTACTGTTGAGCTTTGCATGTGTTAATTGGCTTATTCTCACTCAAAAACCTGTAGGGATACCAGACTATGTCAAGTTAGTACAAGTTTCCATAATTTGTGGCATAGAGTAGTATCCGGATTCAATTTTAATACCGAAACAACTGATTTTAATTCAAATAATCACACTATATTTCTAATAAAACAGGTTAACTATGAGACAACTTTTACTCTGCTTACTATCTTTCCTTTTTATAACAACAAATGCTCAGATTTCAAAAAAAAACAATTTTCTACTAACCAAACCATCCACCGAGCTTTTTAAAGTCCAGAAAGATAAAAATAATGGAGCAGACCGGGTTGCCCGATCGGTACAAATTTCAAAAACAATCCAGGTACCTACTGCCGGAACACTAAATAACCTACTTACACATTCTGAAAAAAACACAGTAACAGATCTTACGGTTACCGGTAATCTGGATGCACGCGATTTTAAAATCATACGAGACAGCATACTAAATCTGGCAAAACTGGATTTGAGTTCGGTGAATATACTGACTTATTCAGGAACTGAGGGATCGTACACATCCCAGTCAGTCACTTATCCGGCTAACGAAATACCCTCCTATTCATTCTGCAATATGAATGTGGAGACACCAAATACTACTTTAAGTTCAATCATATTTCCTTTGAATGCTACCTCAATTGGCGAAGGTGCTTTTGGATTATGTAAAGGATTTAATACTATCAATATTCCATCAACGATAACTAAAATCAACGTTATGGCATTTGTAGGATTCTACGGTAATTTTACTGTTGATACAAGCAATCCGAATTATTCAGAGAATGATGGACTGCTAATGGATAAATTGCAACAACAGATAATTCAATGTCCTGCTTTAAAAGATGGAAATTATGTGATTCCATCAACAGTAAAAACAATTGGGCAATACGCTTTTTATGGGTGTAATATTTTAAACTCTGTTACACTTCCATCTTCGATTGTATCAATAGGTGATTTTGGGTTTTATAACTGTACTGGGTTAACTTCTTTAACAATAAATAATCGTCCGGATAAGATTACATTAGGCAACTATTGCTTTTATGATATAGATACCTATAGCTGCGTGTTACATATACCATTCGGGACAAAAACACTCTTTCAGAACGACGGTCAGTGGAATAGTTTTACGAATATTTTAGAGAATGAACATGGATTTGTTTTAAGTATGAGCAGCATGTTGTTTTCCAATAAAAACTCAACAGGTAAACTTGCCATTATTTCGAATGATGCATGGAATGTACTATCCGATCAAACCTGGTTAACTATAGATGCTTCATCAGGAATTGGAAATGATACGATTCATATTTCAACCACCGAGAACCTTACAACTACAAAAAGGACTGGTACACTCACATTTTCTGTACCTGGTTTTGAATCTCAGAGTGTAACTATCATCCAAAGCGGTCTTCCTAAAGAAGTAAATATAACAGCAGGTGGATTATATGCAACAATTACCGCTCCTGAACTAAGCTCAGTAATAAATCTCAAAATTAGCGGAACAATTGATGCCCGTGATTTTAGGACCATGAGGGATTATATGCCAAATCTGACATTTCTTGATTTAGGGGATGTTACTATTGCAGCATATAATGGAATACTTGGTACAACAAATGGCAGCGCGATGTATCCGTCAAATGCAATTCCTGATAATGCATTTTATAAAATTAATAATGGTTACAACCCACAGAATTTGACCTTATCGTCCATAAAACTTCCAACAACAATTTCATCCATCGGGATATATGCTTTTTATTCGTGTGAAGCATTAAATGAAATTGTAATTCCTAATTCAGTAAGCAATATCGGAAACTTTGCGTTTGGTTCCTGTAATACATTAACAAGTATTACATTATCAAATACGTTGACTACAATCGGTACCGGAGCTTTTATAGGAGACATATTTTCAACGATAACCATACCAAATACAGTTTCAAAAATAGGTAGCCAGGCCTTTGCTTCCTGTTCGAAACTTAGCAGTGTAAATATTCCGAATTCACTTACAACTATTGAAAGTTCTGTCTTTCAGGATTGCATATCTCTAGAAAGCATGGATTTAGGCAACTCCCTTATCAGTATTGGAACTTCCGCGTTTAACAATTGTGTAAATCTAAAAACGTTGATTATTCCCAATTCGATGACTTTACTGGATAATAATGCATTTTCAGGTTGCGTAAATCTTGATAGTGTCAGAATTGGCAATTCAGTTACAACTATCGGCGCCAGCTGTTTCCAAAATTGCCCGAAACTTTCAAAAATAAGAATACCTGATTCGGTTACAAAAATTGGAACTTATGGCTTTGTTTCCTGTACAAGCCTTGCTAACATTTCATTTGGCAACGGACTAAAGACTATTGACAGTTATGCTTTCAGCAACTGTACCGGTTTAAGTTCAATAATTGTTGATTCAGAAACTCCGGCAGACTTAAGCTCCTCATACGGTGTTTTTACGGGTGTAAATATCACAACATGTCTGTTACATGTACCTTTTGGAGCAAAAAACACATATTCTACTTCCAGTCAGTGGAAAGATTTCAGCAATATAATTGAAAACACACAAGGGTTTAGTCTGGAATCGAATACAGTAAAACTTTCATATGCCGATGGAAGTAAAACAACCATAAAAATAACTTCCAACAACCAATGGATTGTAAGTTCCGGCCAAACCTGGTTAAAAGTAAGCCCACCCATTGGAACCGGAAATAATCTGATTGTGCTTACAGCTGACCAGAATACATCTATTTTAACCCGAACTGCCATAGTTACTGTTACGGCTGACGGAGTTGCTCCCAAGAGTATAACCGTTATTCAGGCAGCATCACCTAAAATTGTGAACATTGTTGCCGGTGGTCTGGCAACCGCATTAACTGCTGATGAACTAAACACTTTATCCAGTCTGACGATTACCGGCACGATTGATTCACGTGATTTTAAAACTATGCGGGATAATATGCCACAACTTGCCTATCTGGACATAAACGCTGTAAATATTCTGGCATATAATGGGTCATTGGGTACCACCTATTACAATTATGCAAACACCATCCCGAACTATGCATTTTGCAGTCAAAATACGTATGTAGGAAAAACAAGTCTGGTATCAGTCATGCTTCCTTTAAGCGCAACCAGCATTGAAAGTTCTGCTTTCCAATCGTGCATTGGTCTTAACAACATTACTATTCCCAATACAATTACGAATATCGGTTATGGTGCATTCAGCGGTTGTTCCGGATTAAAAGACATTGTTCTTCCCACAGGAATAACAAAGATTCAAGCTTCAACATTTCAGAATTGTACAAACCTGAAAAATATAACTATCCCGAATTCTGTTATTACAATTGAATATTCTGTATTTCAATCTTGCGCAGCCCTTGACAGTATAGTTATTCCAAATTCAGTTACTACAATTGGAACCGGTGTATTTGCTTCCTGCGGCCATCTTACCCGGATAACACTTCCAAATGCACTGACCAAGATGGATGGGACTACTTTCAGTAATTGTACTTCTTTGCAATCCATCACAATACCTAATACTGTTACAGCAATAAACTACAGTACATTTCTGAATTGCAGTAGCCTGAAAACAGTAAATATTGGTAGCGGAGTAAAATACATTGGTTATAGTGCATTTGAATCATGTATCTCATTAAGCAATATTAGCATCCCATCATCAGTTACTTCATTCGAGAGTGATATTTTTAAAAATTGCACATCGCTTTCAACTGTCAGCCTTGCGAATTCACTCACAACAACCGGTTCTGGTACATTTTACGGCTGTACATCATTAAAAGAGATCACCTTACCGGTTTCACTGAAAAAAATCGAAACCAATACATTCTATAATTGCTCTTCACTTACAAAAGTAAATATCCCAAATTCAATCAAATCGATTGCCGATAACGCATTTTACAACTGTACTACATTGAATTCAATCACACTACCTAATTCAGTTAATACGTTAGGGTACGGAACATTTTCAGGATGTTTGGTATTGTCGGATATTTCGTTGGGGGATTCATTGGTAACTATTGGAAGTAGGGCATTTGAAGGTTGTATTGCCTTGAAAAGTATAACTTTACCGTCTACATTAACAAAAATAGATTCATATAGTTTTAGTGATTGTAAAGCACTTACCGACGTTGTAATACCAAATTCTGTATCCACTATCGGTAGTTATGCTTTTATTAATTGTAGCGGACTTGTCAGCATAACGATCTCTAACTATTTAAAAAGCATTGAATCCTATACATTTTCAAAATGTTCGAAGTTGACCAATGTAAACATAAGAAATCAGGTAACATCAATTGGAGATATGGCCTTTGAATCCTGCACCTCGTTACCATCTATAACATTACCTTCATCACTTAAAACAATAGGAAACTCGGCATTCTACAATTGCACATCCTTGTTGGGTATAGCAATTCCCAACTCGGTGATTTCAATCGCTCCCTGGGCATTTCAGTCGTGCAGTGGATTAACAAATGCCACATTGAGTAATACTCTTAAAATTATTGATAGTTCTATTTTTTATAATTGTAGCCGATTAACCGGTATTGTTATTCCAAATTCAGTCACATCAATTGGATCAAATGCATTTTTTGGGTGTTCGGCACTTGCTACAGTTACTATGGGTAATTACATTACAACAATAAATGGAAATGCATTTAATGGTTGTAACAAATTAACCGCCATATCAATTCCCGGTTCTGTAACCTCCATAGGCTATTCTGCTTTCGACTCATGCATTGGATTGAAATCGATAACTGTAAATGCACTCATTCCTGTTAATCTTACCAACAGCCCAGCTGTATTCAACAATGTGGATAAATCCATCTGCTCACTTTATGTTCCTTTTCATACTAAATCAGCATATGCAGTAGCAAACCAATGGAAAGATTTTATCAACATTGTTGAAAACCCATATGGACTTGTACTGGATACCGACTCACTCAATCTTTCTGTTAAGGCCGGTAGTAATGCCACTATAAATATACTATCAAATACCTTCTGGTCGGCAAGTTCAGATAAAAGTTGGCTTACAGTAACACCCAATTCAGGTACAGGTAGTTATTCTATAATTGCCACGGCTGAAGCAAATTCACTCCTTACAACACGAACAGCAATTATAACTGTAGAGGCTGAAGGTATCGAACCACAATACGTAACAGTAACACAGGATGCTGCAACAAAAACTGTGACAGTTTCAGCCGGAGGATTAAGTTCGGCTCTTACTCATAATGAACATACTCTATTGAACAGATTAACCATAAACGGGACGCTTGATGCCAGTGATTTTAGGTTTATGAGAGACTCGATCCCTAATCTGGCTTATCTGGATATCACTCAAACCACCATTGCTGCATATACAGGTGCAAACGGAACCGGTGCCACATATTCTATCAACTACCCGGCTTCAACGATTCCACAATATGCTTTTTATAATTCGTATAACTCAACTCACAATAATGTCTTAAAATTCATCTTATTGCCAAACACACTAAGTTCAATCGGATATGCTGCTTTTGAATACTGTTCCAAACTGGACAGTATTGCCATTCCGAATTCAGTGGCTTCTATGGGAGATTATTCTTTTAATTCCTGTATAAACCTGAAAAATGTCAATATTTCGGGTTCTATTACAACTCTTGGCAGTATTTTTGGTAACTGCCCCGGCCTTACTAAAATAGTAATACCCAATACTGTTACTTCATTAACAGGCAGTACTTTTTATTCTTGTCGCGGATTAAAAAGTGTAACCCTAAGTAACTCATTGAAATATATCGGAGGGTATGCATTTTACAATTGCACCGGAATAACTAACATATCAATACCTAATACTGTTACTCAGATAGGCAGTTCTGCATTTACTTATTGTACAGGTTTGGTCAGTGTTACAATGGGGAGCAAAGTCGATTCAATCGGAATGAGTGCATTTTCTGGTTGTACCAGTCTTACCGAAGTTGTTTTACCCAAATCAGTAGAAACAATAGGTGATTATGCATTTCAAGGATGTTCTCTGCTATCAATTGTTACAATACCGGCAAATGTTAGTTACATTGGATCCTATGCATTTAGTTGCAGCGGACTAAAATCAATTTTATCAGCTGGAGCTTCACCTTTTAGCCTGAGTAACTACGGAGTATTCTCTGATGTAAATAAATCAACCTGTACATTGTATGTACCTACTGGTTCTAAAGCATTGTATCAGAATGCAGCTCAATGGAAAGATTTTAGTAATATATCAGAGGAATTCGGTTTTATGTTATCCAATGAAACGGTAAGAATCCTTTCGGGTGGAAGTATAACTATAGACATTCCAACCACAAAAACATTTACAGCAGTTTCGAATCAACCTTGGTTACAAGCCAGTATTGTTGCCGGGAACGGAAACACACATATTGTGCTTACCAGCGATATTAATCCTGATTTGTTTCTGCGTACTGCTGTTGTAAAATTCAGTTTCGTCAATGGGCCATCACAACAGATAACGGTTATTCAGAGCGGAACGCCAAAAACTGTTAACATTAGCTCAGGAGGCTTATATAAAAGTCTGACAGCCGACGAATTAAAAAACATTTCAAATCTGATTCTTACCGGTACCATTGATGCCCGTGATTTCAGAGTCATGCGTGATAGTATGCCACAGTTGGCTGATATTGATATAAAAAATACCAGCATTACAGCTTATTCAGGTTCGGAAGGTACAAATCCCAGCATTTATAGTTACCCATCTAATGAAACACCCATAAATTCATTTTATAAAACCTATTCAGGTGTTGGGAAACCAACATTAGCATCTATAAAACTTCCTACGAATATCACGTCAATCGGAAAATCTTCTTTCGCTTATGCCAGTGGTTTATCATCAATCATCATTCCTGATCAGGTTACTGTGATTAATGAAACTGCTTTTGCTCGTTGCGAAGGTTTAAAAGATTTAACAATTGGAAAGTCAGTGGCAATCATAGGTATTGAAGCATTTTGGATATGTACAAATTTGTCGGGTGTAGCCATTCCAAATTCGGTGACTACTTTAAGTGCAGAAGCATTTTCGAACTGTAGCTCCTTAAAATGGGCGACTTTTCCAACTAATTTAAAAATTTTAGATAATGATGCGTTTGCTTCTTGTAAAAGCTTAGTCAGTGTTGAACTCCCAAACACAATTACAACATTTGGAAACGATGCCTTTTACGGCTGTACATCATTGACCAAAGCCAATATCCCAAATACGATAACTGAGCTGAAGTCCGGAATATTCGAATTCTGTAGCTCTTTAAAGGAAATTATAATTCCTGCTTCAGTAAAGACGATTGGTTCGAGGGCATTTGGAGAATGTCCTTCGTTAACAACAATTTCGATACCGGCTTCTGTAACAAAAATGGATTATGGTATTTTTGAATATTGTACAGGATTGACATCCATATATGCCAATCAGACAATACCAATCGATTTATCGGCATCATATTATGCATTGGTTTTCAACAATGTCAATAAAACCGTTTGCAAGCTCTATGTTCCTATTGGGTCTAAACAACTTTATTCGGTAGCTGTAGAGTGGAAAGATTTTACGAACATCATTGATATGCCTACAGACGTACCGACATTATTGGATCAAATAATCAGGATTTATCCAAATCCAGTCAAAGATTCTTTTAGTGTAACAGGACTAAATGAAACTGTCCGTTTGATTCTGACGGATATTAACGGGAAAGAAGTATTGACTTGTCAGGTAGGTGTGGGTGAAAACATTCCGGTTAGCATTTTACCCAAAGGCATGTATATTTTGCGGTTAATTACATCAAATGGGAATCTTGAACGTAAACTTATAAAAGAATAAATGAGGCATCAATTCATTGTAAGTTACCTGTATAAATTCAAAATCATTCTTTCCAATAAAAGTCACAACATAGTGGCTTTTATAGTATTTATAAATTAAATTATATGGGGTACAACAACTTTACTTATGGAGAACGTTAGTTAATATTTATGCGTAAAGTAAGTCGTTTGTTAAACAAGGATGTTTCAGGTTATTGCTGCAAGTTGTAAAAGAGGTTAATCCTTATTATTTTGATATAATCCCTGCAACCTGCACCATATTTTAAAACTCCTTTTGTAAGAGTGAATTTGAAACCATTAGTCTTTTTTAAAAAGACCATTTGGAGTGCAAATTCTACATGTGAGACAAATTTGAAAGAGTTATCCGGTTGCCGGAAGAAAGTCGCTTAAACGATATTAAATGAAGCGCCATGGATATTAGCCGTGTCATTCATTAGAGTGCATAGCTTGAATGAAAATCATATCCAGTTCTTGACATTCTAAGCATCAGGTAAAACTGATTTCAATTTTGTTCTGGTGTACTTTAGGAATTTACTTTCCCGGGTTATAAAAAACCGGAGACTGGGAACATGCGTTTGTCCTCCTTCATGTTGTCACAAGGCTATTTCGACATTCAATAAGTTTATCACCATTCATTATTCAAATAAACTCAAATCAATGTCTTCACCCATCAGCTTATATCCTATCTCATTTGGATGCAGATAATCACCGGATTGCGCTACAGGTGAAATACTCAGCGTATCATTCGGATCACGCATTACCTTGTCGAAATCAATAACAGCATCGAAGTATCCACTTGTACGAATCCATTCATTGACTGTATTTCGTGCATCTTCACGATAGTCCGTATAGTAGAATGATTTTTTAAAAGGTAAAATGGTTGCACCATATACCTTGATCCCTTTAGCATGGGCATCCTGAATCATTTGCTTGTAAGCTGCAATCAGATCATTTGCAACCTGAAATGCAACAACACTATCAGGCGTTTGGCCTATATCGTTGATTCCTTCCAGTACGATGCACCAACGCACTCCTTGCTGGTCAAGAATATCCCTTTTAAAACGGCTAAAGCCGGAGGGACCCAAACAGTTACGAAGCACACAATTACCACCGATACCCAGGTTAAGAACACCTACATGACTGGTCTTGGCATTTTTCATCAGGCACTCTGACAATATATCCGGCCATCTGTTTTGCTTGTTGGTACCTGAACCGCGTCCATCAGTAATGGAGTTTCCAAGAATAGCTACTGCGGCAGAAGACGTATCGGCTCTTACATCAATTCCATTGATGATATACCAATGATCAGTTTGCACAGAACCCGTAAAGTCACTCTTTGAAGCCTTGTTACCTGTTAACAAATAGGATGTAGTGCGTGATCCGGGATGACCAGTAACATCCAGGGATGTTTGACCAAAAGAGATGGTAATGGCGACATCCATCCTTGGTTTTAAGGCAAACGCAACCGGATCAGAAGAAATCGCAGTACCTGGAATCATGCTTACCTCAGATTTACCATTAAATTTCAATTCCTTATTTGTTGAAGCTTCAATCATACAACTTCCTATTGAAACTGCAACCCTTACAGCCGTCATTGTAACAGTGCCTTTGCTGAATTCATTTGAGAATCTGATCCGCAAGCTGTCACCACCAATTGAAACACGTACTACCTGTCGCAATGTATTGTTATTTAAACCAGGAGAAGGAGGCATGTTGCCGGGTTCCACCAGCTGCGGTGCTGTACTCCATGTACCTACCCACTTGTTGGAAACATCAGATTTTGCATACCCAATGACACTGAATACACAAAGCAGTACAAACAACATAGCCATTACTGAAAGTGAATGTTTAAAAGAACGGTTCCCTTTAAAAAAGACAATACACAGAGGACTTGTTTTATACGTCATAATCAAATAAGTTAGTAATTTGTAAATAGATTAATCTACACCATTTAGCAATAAAATTTACATATGTCTTTAAAATACTGAAAACCATTTTATTCTTCAATTTGAAGAATAAAAGTTGTTGTACACATCTCTATTTCTGATTGTTGTAGCTTTCGGGTGCCCCTAAATAACTTGGCTTTAAACCGCCCATATTTACCAGTATCTTTTCCACAACCACACCCGGATCAATCATCCAAACCTTTAGGGTATGATAACCTGGTTTGGCAATATTAAGAGTGGTTTGACAATGCCTTGCCTGATTCAATACTACCTGAACCCAATCGGCATTAGAATAATCAATTATATATTTATCAGGGACATTGGTAATGTATTGAGGTGCTTCTTCATCAATTGAAACTGCCAGTTTGATATCTCTTCCGGGCATATAGTTAAGAAGCGGTGAAGTGATCAGAATTATCTGGGCAGTATCCTTCGAAAACAAGTATATAGGATATTCCAGACAGGGAGCATCTTTCCCCGGATTGGTAGAAAGAGCATTTGCAGGAGCTGTAGCACGCATACCTGATAATGTAAGACCATAATCATCCACTTTTATCCATTTTCTATCACCCTGAACTGTGTTCAACGAAAAATGTTCAGCTTCGATAGAGATCAGTCCACCACTTTCTGCAAATCCTTTCAAGGTTTCGCGGTTAACACCGTTAGGTTTAAATGCGCTGACAGCAATTGAAACTTTCTTTCCGGCACCTGCAACTGTAATTACACCTCCGTTCTTACCTGCAGGTAACCGGGATTCATCAATATTTACCAGAATACGTTTATCTTTATTGACTATAGTCCCTTTGCTTTCAGAAAAAATAAGCCAGGGAACGTTGGATGTTAGAGTATAATCAAAAGATACTTTTCCCTTATTAAAAATTTCAATATAATGTTGCCTTCCATTGAAAATATCAAATTCGGGCAACATTGCGCTTTCAGCAGATCCGGGCCAGCTTGATACAGTACCTTCTAAACTCACTCCCAGAATAGCAGAGTCAGGCACCTGTATTGTCGTAAGCTTTATGGCATCCATGTTGTTTATTTTTGGAGGCATCCAACTGGTGTACCCAATGTGAGTTTCATCCATAAAGTGACTCCATTTGCCGTTAGCAAACACTCGATTGTAATACGCCATTAAATCAGTGTCTTCCTGAAAAATGGCTCTTGTCCGGATATCCATATCATTGGTACTTGCACGTTTCTGGCTTGCATACAAGTTGTTTTTAGCAGCTGCCAGATATAATTCGTTTACATTTGCACTTGCTTTTGTTGGAAATAAAACTATCTGATAAAATGCATCCCGTTTTTCCTTCGGCAATTTATTATAAATAGCTTCTGCCTGAGTTGTAATTTTATTAAACTCTTCAACGACATTTTCCGCTTCGCTATAGTGTATCAAACTGTATGTACCGGGAGTTAAGGATTCAGGTTTCCGACGTCCATTAAATTTCGTATATTTTGAAATAATATCTACTATCTCACTGGCATAAGTTAATCCGAATTCCCGTGTGACCCACAAGTGGGTGTATTCATTGATGTTGGAGTTCGTCCATTGGTCGGTATTCCATGCAAGGCTCATAAAATACTCCATGGGCAATTCATACCCTTTAAAGTGTCCAACGTTTACAATCCATATATTATCGGCTCCATACTGCTTGGCAAGTGACATTTGGTCCCAGATCTTAGCGATCGGATTCGTATTAATCCATTCGTAACTACGTGGACCTCCATGATAATCAAAATGATAATAGACACCGGATCCACCACTCCGCTTACGTTCATCAGAAGTAGGCAACCTGCGAAGATTCCCCCAGTTATCGTCTGACCAAAGAAGAGTAATATTATCGGGCACCCGCATGCCTTCGTTGTAATAGTCCATTATCTCCTTATACAAGCACCACGACTGAGGAACTTTATTCAAATCAGGGTTTATTTCTTCGCGAATAATCTTTTGTTGCTGGCTTACAATGTTCTCAACCATGGCTATGTTCGATTTCACGTCTCCTGACATCTCTGAATCATTGGCTCCACGAAGTCCCATAGTGATAACACTTTCGTATTTTTTATTGCGCTTCACTCCTTCCCTCCAGAAATCGTTCATGATATCCGGATGTTTATTATAATTCCAATGGCCAAGGGTACTATAGTAGCGCCTGTCCCATTCCTGTTGTGACCGAATCATTGGTTCCTGATGCGAAGTTCCCATTACAATACCATATTCATCTGCAAGACGCGAATTTTCGGCATCATCTTCATTAAAGGCATTACTCCACATAGCTGGCCATAAATAATTGGCTTTTATCCTGAGCATCAATTCGAAAATCCGTGAATAGAACTCATGGCCATAATTTACTACTTCATTGCCAACAGGAGGATTCAGAGAGGGTTTTGCAAAACCGTATTTTTCTTTGACCCAATTAGTCAAAGCGGGGGCTTCGTCATTGAGAAATATGCCCCGGTATTTGACTCTCGGGTGTTGAGTGTATGTCCCCGGTTTAACGAAAAGTGCATTTTTATGTTCGATGGATACATCAGCCCAGAAATACCAGGGTGAAACACCTATCTGTTCAGATACATCGTAAATGCCGAAAATAGTACCGCGTTTATCACTTCCAATAATTACAAGAGCTTTATCAACTCCGGGAAATGGCCTATCAACGGTTTGTATCGTAAATGCTTCCCATTTATTGGAAATAGCTTTTATATCGAGTTTCCCGTCTTTTACCAGCTTATCAATGATCGTATTTTTACCAATAGTCCCTACAATTACAACTTCTTTTTGGTGCGGTAACTTATCAAAAGCTATGACTGGTTCATAACTAGTGACTTTGCCTATATCGGATTTCAAATCTTCTAAGGCACGGATGACTCCCGGATAATCGTTTGAACTTATACACAATGTAGTTGATTTCCCGGAGGCCGAAAGTTTGAATAGATTATCACCGCCCGTTACGGATATGTAGGTAGGACCACCAATGGCATTTAAAGTTGACGGGAGTAATAAAACTAAACCAAGATAAGCCAGAAAATGCAACTGATGTTTCAAAAGGATGATTTTATTTAAACTTATAGTCATAATTAATCTATTAATTGAGTGATTTCACTTCAACAGCCTCTGTTGGTTTGGCATCTGCAATCCTGCTTTCATTATTGTCAATTACCTCAGAACGCCCATCGTATATTAATTTATCAACTTTGTATATCGAGTCATACTTATAAAATTGCCACCCAGCATTGATGGAAATACGTTGGCGATTTATATTTGATGTCGTATCATAAGATATTTCTGCAAGTGTCTGCATAAATTGGAATAAAGCAATTTAGCTCAAGTTAAAAAGTTGTGGAATATTTGATATTGAAAAACAGCAAATTTAATAAACAACATATTGAAACGAAATCTATATCAGAGAACATCAACACTTAAAATTGCAGATGGGTATATAGTACCAAAGTAACTATCAGTTACAAAAAAGGAGATATCTGTAAGAATCTCTCCTTTTGCGTTACCGTTTAGTCACAAGTTAATAACCAATATATTTTTACAACGTCAAACAAGTTAAAGCCGGTTAAAACAGTAAAAATGATATATCAAAAACATGTTTCACTAATTAAACACCACTGAATGAACTAAATCCGCCATCAATAGGTAATACAACACCGGTAATAAAACTTGCTGCTTCTGAACACAGAAATTGTACTGTTCCGTTCAATTCATTGATATCACCAAAACGTTTCATAGGTGTATTTGCAATCACTTTCAGGCTACGATCCGTCAATGAACCATCAGGGTTAATAAGAACAGCCCGATTTTGATCTCCAATAAAGAAACCAGGAGCAATAGCATTAACGCGAATACCATCACCATATTTCATTGCCATTTCCATTGCTAACCATTGAGTAAAATTGCTTACTGCAGCTTTGGCAGCGGAATAGCCTGGCACACGAGTCATGGATTGAAGAGCAGCCATGGAAGAAATATTAATAATACTTCCAGATTTTTGTTCAGCCATTACTTTTCCAAAGACATAACTAGGATAAACAGTTCCATTCATGTTCAGATTAGTTACCTTCTCCCAATCTACTATTTTCATATCAAAAAAACTTTGATCCTCAGCTAGTGTTGCTCCCGGAACGTTACCTCCTGCAATATTCAACAATATATCAATACGCCCCCATTTTTCAACAATCTCTTTTGAAACATTCTCCAGGCTGGCAATATCCAGAACATTACCAACTATTCCAATAGCTTCACCACCTTCGGCAGTTAGTTCAAGTACCCGGGAATCCAGATTTTCTTGTCTGATATCAATAGCGACTACCTTAGCACCCGCTTTTACAAAACTTTTGGCGATACTTCCACCTAATACACCACCTGCACCGGTAATTACTGCCACTTTTCCTACAATACTAAAGATCTCGTTCATACTATATTTAATTTAAATTCTAAATTCCATTTTAAAATATTCATTTCAAAAAATGTTATTTCATCATTCCATTTCTTACAGTTGCTATAACTCCTGATACTTGTGCAAATGCATACATTCGACCTAAAAATGAGTAGCCAGGATTATACGATTTAGTAACATCATCAAGCATCAACTTACCATGATCAACGCGCATTGGTACATTAGGATTCTCTCTTTCAAAAAGACGAACCAGTTCTATAAGATTTCCACGCCCTTCCAAATGAGAAGCCTCTATAAAATTGCTATTTTCAGTAACATCAGTGCTTCTTAGATGAACAAAATGAGTTCTCTTTGCAAATTTCTGTGCCATAGTCAGTACATCGTTATGCAAACCGGAACTTATTGACCCGGCACAAAATGTTAAACCGTTATTTGTACTTTTTTCTGCATTCAAAATCCACTCTATATCTTCCGAATTCCCAACTATTCGTGGTAACCCCAATACCGGATACGGAGGATCATCCGGATGAATACAAAGAAGCATACCATACTCTTCAGCAACAGGAATAACACTCTGTAAAAAATATTTCAGATTCTCACGCAATTGATTCTTATTAATTCCTTTATAAAGTGCCAGTAACTGATTAAATAATTCAACCGGTTTTTGAACATTTCCTTTGAAATTTTCGTTTACAAAGCCCTGAGTTTTTACAATTATAGTATTAACCAGCTCAGCTTTCTCATCCTCCGAAATCGTATTATTCAGTTCGTTTACCTGCTCCATTTCAATGTCAGAGTAATCCATATCAGCACCTGCCCTATTTAAAATATAGCAATCGAAATATGCAAAGCGGATCTTATCGAAATAAAGCGTAGAAGTTCCATCATCTAATTTATAATTCAAATCAGTACGAATCCAATCGATAACAGGCATAAAATTATAGCAAATAGTTTTTATTCCTGCTTTCCCCAAATTCGCAAGACTGACTTTATAATTTTCTATCAAATGTACTCTGTTTGTACCAGCATATTTGATACTTTCCGAAACAGGCAAACTTTCGACTACCGACCACCGAAGGCCGAAACTTTCAATATAAGTTTTCAATTCCATTATGGCTTCGTAAGTCCATACATCACCGTTTGGCTCATCGTGTAAAGCCGTTACTATTCCTTCAACACCAATCTGCCTTAGCATATCAAGTGTGATAGTATCTTTTTTTCCAAACCAACGCCAGGTTTTTTCCATAACACTAAAATTAATTATGTTGTTTTAAATCAAGTTTTATTTTTTTTAAGTCATCTAAATCATGTGCAGGTCGCTCAATGTCATACGGAATCGGACGTTTTGAATAGGTCTGAAAGTACAACAGGCAGGCATCCTTCCACCAGACTGCATCGCGTGCCTGGATCCGTAATTTCGACTGTACTTCATAAAAACGTTGAGTATCGATATAAGGCTCAGTTTTATCCCATGCCTTTTGAAAATCCCGAACCTGCAGAACACCACTATCGTAAGTAAAGCATAATTCATCCCATAAAGTACGACCGCTTTTCATGGTATAATTCCAGGGAACATGGTGGAACCACAATATAAGATTTTCCGGACAGGTTGTAATATCATTATACTCTTCCCGCAATGGAGAAGAATATTGCGATACTGCATCACTACCAGTTGTTGTTCGGTTGAATCCCAATCCAGCAGAATCAGCCTTGTGATAATAGGATGGTAACCAATCGGGACGGGCACCCGGGACTGCACACCATGGTTCCGGTCCGTAATGATGTCCCCAGGCAAACAAATGATGCAACCCCATTGGCATCATGTAGCTTACAATAGCTTCACGGGACTGGAGCATTATTTTTTTTATTTGTGCCTGAGAATCGTTGGTCAAAAGTTCAGGTGTGGAATTACTGAAAGTCATTGTTATCCATTCATTTGCGATTTCGTCACTTGTCAGTTTGTTATTCCAGGCCAAACGTCCGAATGCATACCAGTTAGCTTGTGCAAAATGATGACCACACCAGTTTATATCATCACCTATGTTTGCAACACCGGCAATTGCGGTTATTTTTTGTGGATAGACCTCACTGGTGGTCAGTTTCGTAATTGTTGTTCCAACTCCTTTTGCATATGTATCGGTATCTAAAAACTCTTTCCACATAGGAGCAAGAAAAACCAAATGATTGCCCTGCCCTAAATATTCCTGTGTAATCTGTAATTCAGGCATGATGGATGTCTTTATCATTGCACCGAAAAGCGGACTGAACGGTTCACGGGGCTGAAAGTCAATTGGTCCATTCTTCACCTGAATAATGACATTGTCCCGAAATTGACCATCAAGCGGCATGAATTCAGTGTAAGCCTGCTTTGCACGGTCTTTTTCACCCGGATTATACACAAATGCACGCCACATGACAATTCCTCCAAATGGTTTAAGAGCTTCAGCCAACATATTGGCACCATCGGCATGTGTTCGTCCAAAATCCTGCGGTCCGGGTAATCCTTCGCTGTTTGCCTTAACCAGAAAACCTCCAAAATCAGGAATCATTTGATAAATTTCCTTTACTTTGAGACTCCACCATTTTACGACTTCTTTATCCAAAGGATCGGAAGTTTTCAAACCACCAAGTGCTGTAGGTGATGAAAAATTGATAGAAAGATATACTTTGATTCCATATGGTCGCATCACTTCAGCAATAGCTTTCACTTTTTGTAAATATTCTCCGGAAAGCATATTTGGGGAAGCATTCACATTATTGAGGACCGTACCATTAATTCCTATCGAGACATTCGCACGGGCATATTCTTTCCATTGAGCTATATCCTTGTCCGTAACAGTTGGATGTTTCTCTTCATAACGCCAGAAGATAGAATGACCTGAATATCCACGTTCAACTGATCCATCCAGGTTGTCCCAATGGTTCAGAATACGAACTGAGTAAGAAGGTTTCTCCGAGATGTTAAGTGAATCTGAGAATCTATTTGTTTGAATAATTCTCAGCAAATGATAAACTCCATATAGCAGCCCTTTATTTCCGGCAGATGCTAACAGGGTGAACTTCTTTTTGTTTTTATGAATCGTTTTAATGATATAACCCTCACCACCAAGTTGTATCAACTCATTTTTCAATCCGAACGGAATAATATTTCTATCTTTTAAAGTTCCAATTACCAATGTTTTGTTTTCTATAGTACTTACAGTCGGGATTGAAATATTTGTTATTTCAGTCCAATCGTGCTGAAACTCTTTCACAGCAAAAAGATTCTTATCTGCTTTTAATCCGGAAAAATAGTGAGAATCTGTTTTAGTCTTACTAAAACGCAACCACAATTGATGACCATTCTCCGCACCCAAATGAGAAATGCCTATAAGTAAGAGACTAAAGAACGTTAGTTTTCGAATCATGAATAGATGCCTGCTTTGATTGATTTAAGTTTTATGATACAAATATACACTTATTCATTTGTGCAAAACCGGGAAACTTGTATTAATTTACGGCTTTAATCCATCGATTGTCTTAATCGTTCCATCCGGATTGTATTCCAGTTCAACAACTTTCAGACTACGTAACCAGGTTTTACCTCCTGATGGATTGCTATCGTGATGGAACAGGTACCATTTGCCGTCAAATTCAGTAATACAATGATGGGTGGTCCACCCTACAACCGGTGTCAGAATTACTCCCTGATAAGTAAAGGGTCCATACGGGTTATCACCTATGGCGTAACACAACAAATGCGTGTTGCCGGTTGAATATGAAAAGTAATACTTTCCGTTGTATTTATGCATCCAGGATGCTTCGAAGAAACGACGATCATGATCTCCTGCCTTTAGTGGTTCGCCGTTTTTATCCAGAATAATCAAATCGTATGGTTCTTCTGAAAATTCCAGCATGTCTGCACTTATTTTTACCAACTTCGGGCACAATGCAGGTTCGTTGTCAGCCGGTTCATGTCCGCACTCAATGGCTTTATTGTCGCGATAACGTTGTAACTGTCCACCCCATAAGCCTCCAAAATACATATAGTGACTTCCATCCTCATCCTCGTAGACACAAGGATCTATAGAATAACTTCCTTTTATCGGGCTATCCTGAGCTACAAAAGGTCCTTGGGGACGGTCACTAACCGCTACTCCGATATGAAAAACATCGTTTTTATCCTTGAGCGAAAAATAGATATAATATTTTCCATCTTTGTAAGCTGCATCACAGTCCCAAAGCTGGCGTCCTGCCCATGGAATGCTTTTAACATCAAGTGCCACACCATGGTCCGTTACTTCACCATCAATGCTATCCATGGAGAACACATGGTAATCCCTCATATCGAAATGGTCACCATTATCATTTTCCGGAATGCCAGACTCCACGTCATGCGAAGGATATATAAATAATTTTCCGTTGAAAATATGTACTGCCGGGTCGGCAGTGTAAAGATTCGGAACTAAGTATCGTTTCATTATTTTTCAATTTAACTCAAACCTTTAAAAGGAACTAAGCTTGTTTTATAAAATATTTTCTTTTTGTAAAATTGATAGTCAAATAAGTAATTGAAGATATTTAATGATGTATTTATTAATCTACAAAGGCTTACGTTTCAATGTCATGGCAATTACTAATTATTAATTGTTAATTATTAATTATTAATTAATTGTTTATCTGACGTAATATTATTTACACCACTTTATGGGTTGGGGGTTGCTTCTTTGATAAATGTCCCAACAATTGGTTTTGCTTTATAATTCCGGTCAAAGAGCAATGGATAATCAGTTCTTCCCGGTATAGGCCAGTCATTTCTCCAGGTCTGGACATCAGTTACTCCCCACAACGTAACACGAATAATTTTATCCTGATGTTTCAAAAAGAGCTTAAGAAAGTCATTCATCCGGTTAGTCCATCTGGTAGCTACTGAGTCAGGTAAACCGTCAGGATAAGGATTCATCTCTTTTTTATAAGTATATGATGTGGATACATCAGCACCCGTATTTTCTTTTGGTGAGGGAAGTACTGTCAGATCCAGTTCTGTAATCATTAATTTGACTCCCAATTTTGAAAATGCAAGTATACTTTTTTCTTCTTCTGAAATTGATGGATAATCCATGGAAAAATGTCCCTGCATTCCAATACCGTCAACTTTTACCCCTTGCTCCTGAAGTTTAGTAATCATTTTAATCACGCCTTCTCTTCTACCCGGATTAGCCATAGAATAATCATTGTAACACAACAGCACATTAGGATCGGCTTCATGTGCAAATTCAAATGCAAGCCGAATAAAGTCTTCACCAATTATCGTATAAAATTTACTCTTTCTCCACGAACCGTCGTCATTAATAGCCTCATTCACAACATCCCAACTTTTTACTTGACCTTTATATCGGCCTACAACAGTGCTGATATGCTTCTTCATTCGTTCAATCAAGACTTCGCGTGTTACATCTTTTCCATCTTTATCCACAAAAAACCAGGGAGGTGTCTGGGAATGCCAGATAAGACAATGGCCAACTATAAACATCTTATTCTCCTCTCCGAATTTTACATATTGATCTGCCTGAGTGAAATCAAACTTATCTTCCTGTGGATGTATTACTTCACTTTTCATACAATTCTCAGGAACAATCGAATTAAACTGTTGTTTTACAATCCGTATTGATGCCGTATCTTTTCCGGATACCTGATTGGCGTTGATTGCAACTCCAATCAAAAACTTTCCTTTTAAAGCATCTTTGAGTGATTCAGAAGAAAGTGGGCAGGAAGTTGTCAATACTACTACAAAAATCAGGAATATCCGTAATTTAAATACTGCCTTCATCATTTTATTCTTAATTGATTTCTCTAATTGAAATTTATCCAATAACTTCTTCAGCTACAGCTTTCTTTTTACTAACAGGTTGAGCCTTTAATCTTCTTGATCCCAGGACTTTTTCAATTTCAATTTCTTTCTTCTTGTTTATTTCATAGAAAAACAAGCAAGAAGCTGCCAACAAAAACGTAATAGTAGGGAATACACTTACAGAAAGTTTAATCCCCTGAATGGTGCTTTCAGATTGAACTGCCAATTGTTGATTATAACCAAAGAATGCAAGAATGCCTGCTACCAATGCCCCACCAATACTCAACCCTGCTTTCAGTCCAAAAATCATGGCTGAAAAAATAATTCCCGTTGCCCGTCGATTGTTTTTCATTTCTGAATAATCAGCTACATCGGCTATCATTGCCCATAAAAGAGGTATTGTAAGACCATAGAAAAATCCATGAAATAGTTGTGAAATAAAAACTAATATGATAGATCCTTTTGAGAAAAACAAGAATGCAAATAAGAATATGGTGGACAATAACAAGCCAACTACAAAAACATCCCGTTTGCCAAACTTATCCGCCAGTTTCTTAGAAAAAGAGATACCTAAAATCATCATTATAATACCACCACCATTAAAAAGACTAAAACCTGATGTCGCAGCATCTTTAGGCCAGACAAAACCCACTAACCCTATTCTGGTTAACATGGTATTTAAACCATCAATAAAATTATTGAACCCTATATTCTGAAGGAATGCTGCAAGTTGAGCTTTGTCCAGGTAGTTTTCGAAATAATAGACATACATACCCCCTTTGAGTGACAAGGTAATAAAAACCAGAATGGTAAGAAACAACATGGCAATCCATGGTTTATTTTTAGATAAATCCTTAATATCTTGTTTCAGGCTCGACTTTTGCTCAGGTTTTGGAATAATCCGTTCCTTAGTGGTTAGGAATGTAATGATAAAGAATATCACTCCTGTTATTGCAAAAATAGTCATTACTTTCTCAAAACCTACTGTTTTATCTCCATTACCGAAAATCAAAACCAATGGCAAAAGCAATGCCTGTACAATAAACTGAGCGACCATTACTGCTACAAACCGAAAAGAAGAAATACTGTTCCTTTCGGACATATCTCCGGTCATTACACCGCTTAGTGCTGCATAGGGAAGATTATTGGCAGAATATATAAGCACCAGAAATATATACGTAATAAATGCATAAATGAGTTTTCCCTGTGGACCAAAATTCGGTGTTGTAAATGTCAACAAGGCAATGATTCCAAAAGGTATGGATGTCCATAAAATCCACGGGCGGAACTTACCCCATCGGGTCACTGTACGATCGGCGATAGCTCCCATAAACGGATTAAACGATGCACCTATCATTCCTCCCACAAAGATAATAATGGAAGCTGATGCTGGTGGAATCTTAAAAACATCGGTATAGAAAAATGCAATAAATGTCATTAAGGTTTGAAAAATAAGATTCGCTGCCAAGTCACCCAAACTATAGCCGATTTTCTCAATAATTGAGACTTTCTGTGAAGTTGATTTCATGTGTAATTATTATTTCTTTATATTTTTTTCATTTTAGTCTTTAAAGAGATGACACTTCTTCTTTTAATTTTCAAGTGCCTGCAGATATGTATTCTATAATTCTTCTAAATCCATCATGATTTTTTGCATCACAACGCAGGGTTCAAGTTCTCTGAAACGTAAGGATAATGAATGAAATTATTAAATGAGTTTTTATAGTTTCATAAGATCAAATATTTTCTTGTGATACCAATGTTTAAATATGCCTGAATTAATTTTCGACTATCTCAAAAGTGTCCGTTCCGATGATTCTTAGATACCTTAGATTGTTCCCGGCAATAAAAGAAAAACCGGGTAAATCATCTTGAGCAATTTATAACTGAAGTAAACTGAGATATAAAAAAAAGAATAGAAATAATACGCTTCATGATATTTTAATTAAAGACCAGCTAACCATTACTCTGGTTAGCCAGTCTTTTCATTGATTAATAAACAACTTTTTATACAAACCCAAAGAATAACACTTTTATGAAGCAATACCTTCAGGGAACTAACCTTCTAATTAATAACCAGGGTTTTGATAAGCAGCTTTTTCTGTAGCGGTCATATCCATACCATCTATCTGTCCTTGAGGAATAGGGTCTAAATAGTTAGCTGGTAAAATAGTACGTGTTACAGTTTGAACCGTACGATCTCCAAACTTAACTCCGCAAATCTGGTAAGTACCAGCAACATTTGCCCATGTTTGTGTACGTCTCAAATCAAAGATTCGATAGCCTTCGCCGAAATATTCGCGGGAACGTTCTGCCAAAATATAGTTAATATCTATTGTTGCAGGAGTAGCGGCAACCATGGCAGCGCTATTATCTGCAACTACGACTGCATTTTGGGCATTACTATATTTCCATTTTCCTGCCCGTGCACGAATAATATTAATCAATCCTTTTGCACTTCCATCATTTGCATAGGTGCCTGATACGGAAGTTACAGTTGCGCCCTTCACGGCTGCTTCTGCAGCAATAAAGAAAAGCTCCGAGAACTTGATAATCGGGAAAGGACGTGTACTGCCGGCGTTTGGATTTCCTATTCCTGTACCATTGTCGGTACGATAAGGTCCTAATTTCCAAAGTCCGGGATAAATAATTCTACTTATGGCACTTGGTCCTACCACATAATCGGCTCTTCCTGGCATTGAACCTGCTCCAACACTGCTATTACCTCCAGTTAATGCGGCTGGATAAACAATAGCTGGATCATCTGTGCTCAGGAATGAAAGTATTGGCGCACCGGGTACAACCGACATTCCGTTTGCATTGACTAAAGATGTTGCAGTTACCGTTCCACCTAAAGGCCAGTTAGCATGGTAAACAGTTGTAAAGGTTCCATCGTAACGTGAATCATTTGTTTTATCTGCAAAAGTATTTTTAAATACTCCAATTGGAGGAGCCATACGTACCCACGGACGACCCAAATCTTGTAACGATGCACGCAAAACAGAACTTATTTTAAATGTAGTTCCACCATCATTTGAACTTGTGATAGTTGGATAGTTCCATGTCAACATCCATCCGGCAAAATTATCCGGTGCAGCAGCACTACCAGAGGTAAGACTACCTCCATTATATTGCTGGCTTAATTGCGTGTGATCTGCATACAACATTTCTTCTTTGTTGCGATCGTTTGAACCCACATTAACATCGTAGTAAGTTGCTTGTAATGCATAAGACCCTGGATTAGCAATAACTGCAGTTGCAAGGTCGTATGCCTTCTGAAAATACCAGGAAGCAGTTTGTCCGTTAGGATCAGTTCTGTCACTTAGCGGATAAGTAGGAATGTTGTTTGGGTTTTGAAGCCACCAGGCATAAGTCAGGTAAGCTTTTGCTAATAACAGTTGGGCAACTTGTTTGGTTACTGTTCCTGTAAGACGTTGTGTCACAGGTAAAGTATTTACGGCTGTCAATAAATCAGGAAATACACATTTTGTATAAACCTCAGGGACAGTATTACGTACTGATATTCTGGATGGATTCGTGTTAAACTTCAGCAATCCTGAACCCAAATCCAACGGAACACCACCATACCTTTGTACCAAAAGAAAGTAGTCAAAAGCGCGCATGAAATTGGCTTCTGCAATCAATGAATTTGGAATAGTATCTGAAGTTCCTTTTTTACTGGTATTTACTAATAAAGCATTTTCAATGATACCATTAGCTGTATTAATATTAGAGTAGACAGTACTCCACAATATGCTGATAGGGTAAGTAGCAGTATTAAAAGTCGCTGCACCGGAATAATCCATAGACGTAAAGTTTCCATCAGCACTCTGGCCCCATGTTGCTTCATCGGTACCTGTCTCGCAAGAATTAAAGTAATAGGCTTGGCCATACAAATTTCGCAGGTTGGCATACAGAGCTGTTACTCCACCTTGAACTCCTGCTTTTGATTGAAAATATCCGGGAGTAAAAAAATTGCGTGGGTTCTCAGTCAGAAGATCAGACGAGCATCCCATGAGGAACACAGACACCAGGGCTGTTCCTAATAAAGATTTTATATATTTACTTTTCATCGTTATTATTTTTAAAATGTTATATTAATACCCATTAAGTAACTGTGCGTAGAGGGTGTATTAGTACCTATAACCAGTGTTCGAGAGTTATATGAATTTACTGCCTGATTTTGATTACCGTATGAATTTGTTTCAGGATCCATACCTGATTGATTGTGGTAAGCAGAGAACAATATAAATGGGTTCTGTACAGTACCGTAAAGTCTCAGTTTCTCAATTCCGGCATATTTTAACCATTTATGATTAAAGCTATACCCAAGTGTAATGGTACGTATCTTCAGATATGATGCATTGAAGTAACCCAGAGTACTGCCATAAAGTGGATTATCTCCACTTAATTGACCGGCAGGAGTTGGATATGGAGCATTGGTATTTGTTGTAGTCCAGTAGTCGACCTTTATATTTCCACGACGTCCTGTCATTAAATTAAGGTAACTGGCCGATCCGTATAGAGTACTTACAAGAATACCACCACTTTGGAAACCACCGACAACAGACAGGTCAAATCCTTTATAAGCAACACGGGTATTGAATCCACCCTGAAAATCAGCATCAAGATTCATAACTTGCCTGTCATCAGGACCAATTGCCCGTGTTGGCGAACCATCAGCATTGCGTGTACCTGTATAAAGCACCTTAATCATACCTGGTATAGCCCCTGGTTGTAATGTCTGCAAATATTTATAATCTGCATCAGTTGTATTCCAAAGACCTATTTTCTTGTAATCGTAGATACTATTTATGGACTTACCTTTAAACCATCCGTTGTTTATGTCTTGAGAAGCTCCTGAAGCAAGAGCTGTAATCTTGTTTATGTTTTTATACACATTAGCTCCGACTTCCCATGTCCAGCCATTGAGGTTATCCAATATCACACCATTAAGTGACAATTCGAGCCCTTTGTTTTGAGTTGAACCAACATTGGCAGTATAGCTACTTACACCCGAAGTACTTGGTAAATTAACATTCTGCAAAAGATCTTTTGTATCTGTTATATAATATTCTACAGTTCCTGACAGGCGATTTCTTAAGAAAGAAAAGTCTGTGGCAAAATTATAAGTAACAGAATATTCCCATCCCAATTTTGGATTTGGCACTGTATTTACATTAAAACCTGTGCTATAAGTTGTGCCAAAATTGTATGGATTAGTGTTTAACGATCCAAGTGTAGAGTAAGGAGCAACTGCTTGATTTGATGTTTGTCCGTAACCTGCACGTAACTTCAATGCATCAATCCAGGTAACATCTTTCATAAACGATTCTTTATTTAGATTCCAGCCTACAGATACAGCAGGATAGGTATGCCACTGATATCCTGTTGCTAGCCTTGAAGAGCCATCGGAACGTACAGTACCACTTATCATATAGCGGTCGTCATAAGAATACATAACACGTCCCATCAATGACTCCAGGCCCCATACCGAATATCCCTGATAAGGAACATAATTGGCATCTTTTCCCGGGTTAACCGTAATGTCGGATGCATTAGCCTGTCCTAAATTATAGAATTGTAAGTTGTCTGTGGGAATATTTATTGCTGAAATAGTTGAACTGTTGAAAAAATTCTGTTCCGCTGAGTACATTGCAACTGCGTTTACTCTATGTTTACCAAAAGAGTGGTCGTAAGTAAGCATATTTTCAATGGCCCAATCTGTATTATAGGTATTATTAACACTTGCAGATGAAGCTGCTAAAGGATTGGGACTCATAACACCCACCCCTGAATAGGTACCAGCGTTACTAAAGTTAAAGTTCGCTCCAATATTGGTGCGGTACTTCAAACCTTCAACTCCGGGTATTTTTATTTCGGCATAGAAAGAGTTATAAGAACCTAATGCCTTTTTTTGATCTTTCCAGGTATCTCCCAAATTTTCAACTCTGTCTTTAGTCAAAACAAATCCTTGATCCAAAGGCATCTGAACAAATCTTTTCAACGTACCATCCGCATTATATGGGTTCGCAATAGGCGACTGACTTAACACATTACCCACACCTAAACTGGCACCATTTGTAACATTAAAATTAGTATTTGACGTAAATCCTACCCGAATATATTTACCTATTTCCTGATCGATTGAACCGCGGATAGCATAACGGCTGTAGTTTTGACCTGGTATTACCGCTTGATTCGTATAATAGTTCGCACCAAACTTGTAGCTACCTTTTTCATTACCACCCGAAACATTTAAATCGTGGCTTTGTACTATCGCTGTTGTATAAAACAGTGACTGCCAATTTGTATTTACATTATTGGCTTCATCAGAACCGTTTGCTGAATATCTACCAGCTGCTGTTCGGAGAGCAACAAATTCGGGTCCATTCATCATAGGGTATTCGATTGCTTTCCCCTGACCATAGTAACCACTATAGCTAACCTGCGGTGCTGCACCTTTTACCCCTTTGTTGGTTGTAATCAATATAACACCGTTGGCACCACGAGATCCGTAGATGGCAGTTGCCGATGCATCCTTTAGAATATCTACGCTCTTAATGTCATCAGGACTTATGTCGCTGATAGATCCAGAAAATGGTATACCATCAAGAACGATCAACGGATTATTGTCAGCAGTGAGCGATCGTGTACCGCGAATACGAATTTGCAATGTAGCACCCGGCTTTGAATCTGTTTGCTCCAAATCCACTCCTGCAAGACGTCCCTGCAATGCTTGCGTGATATTACCCGCCGGAATTTCTTTCAGCACACTTCCATTTACCGAAGCAACTGAACCTGTAACAGCTTCTTTCCGCTGAGTACCATATCCTACTACAACGACTTCATTCAATGATTTGTCTTCATCTGCCAATGTTACATTAATGTAGGTTTTTCCATTGACATCAACTATTTGAGTTTGATAACCAATATATGAAAAACTCAATTTTGAATTTTCTGTTGCTTTTATATCATAAGCTCCAGAGATATCCGTAATCGTTCCGCCGGTTGTTCCAACGACTTTAACGCTTACTCCAATTAACGTTTCACCTTTTGCATCTTTAACAACACCCTTTACGGTTATTGTTTGTGCAAATCCTAAGAGTGGAAAAAATAAGAAAAAGAGAAATAGCCAGAAAGGCTTAATTTGATTTTTGATTTTCATGATTAGAATTCATTTTATTAGATTTTTAATTACTTGGTTTAAATAATCACGCAATAATTTCTAGGTTTTCATTTCTTTTTTAATTTAGGGTTTAACATGGTTGAATTTTTCTGGTACAAACTTACCCATTAATATCATATTTGTTCAAGACTTTTGTTGCACAGACTTTTCTACTGGTTACATTTTCGCTCATTTTGATACAGAAATTTATCTTCCTGTTACATATAATTCGTTATTCCAATATTTTGCTGATTGGTTAATTGGTTGATTGGTTGATTGGTTAATTGGGTGATTGGTTAATTGGTTCATTGATTCATTAGTTGATTGGTTAATTGGTTAATTGGTTAGACGGGACATCACTTCGTTCTGTTGATTTATTAATCGGTTTGTTTTCTATTTGCAGTGACTTCAAAACCCAAACTCTTCAAACTTTCAAACCCTTCAAACTCTTCAAACTCTTCAACTCTTCAAACTTTCAAACCCTTCTAACTCTTCAAACTCTTCAAACCATTCAAAAACAGAACACAGAACACAGAACACGGAACACTGAACGTTTTCTTCACCCCTCCATCATGATGTTGCAGATGTTATGCATATGTCATGCATCAGACATGCATATATCACGCATCTTTAAAGGAGCGTAATATATACGTAACCAATATATGAGAATAGCATAGTCAAAACAGAATATGTGCATCATCATGATTATGAGGTTATGACATCAAGGCAATTTCGCAGCAAGCTGGTTGATGATTGAATCCTTAAATCCTAAGCCGATAGTGTAATTGCAATTGAATGTTGAAAATGCAAAAAGTACAAGCTCCGGCCCTTTTCGGTAAACCTGAATGAATTACTGAGATGTAAATTATTTTAAGAACGTCGGCTGACGTATTGTGGGTCAGAGTGTCCAGATATACGGGATGTTCTGTCAGGAATAAATTAGAACTACAAAGTCAGTAAAAAACAATCCGTCTGGCGAGAGACTACGGAAGTTAATTCAATCAAAAGAATGAACTTACAGATTATCTGATAATGTATTTAAATAAAATTGCTTATCTGCTTTAGGCAAGGTTAAAAAAGCATTCTTTATTTGTGACCCCCAAGCCCCCAAATGGGGGATGTTAAGACAGAGTATCAGAATTTATTTTATACATATGACCTTCTTTGTTCCACTATTAAGCCCCCATTTGGGGGCTTGGGGTCACAAATTGATAATTAGGATACACGGTATTGATTTTAGTAGTCATAAAATTAAATAAATTAAAACTACTTGTTTAAGCAGAGAAGCGATTAAATGAATATATAGTTGGTTCAAAAGGATAGATGAGAGCTAAACGACAATGATAACTGATCCGTTTCTTCATGGAATTTTTGACTTTTTCCCACAAAATATCCGGCAGAACCAGTTAAACAAAATCGGGTTATACACTTTCTAAAACTTAAATGTTGACTGTTTTAATTTTCTTTTTCCTTCTTATCATTATTCATGTGTTGAGCATATTCTTTGGGAGACATACCATAAAACTCCCTAAACGAATTTGAGAAATGTGAGAGATTCGTGAAACCCACTGCGTAAGCAAGTTCAGAGATTCCTGTTTTTTGGGTAGACAGCAATACTGAAGCTTGTTTCAGGCGAATAGACTTAATAAAATCACGTGCCGACTGGTTGGTAAGTTCTTTCAGTTTCCGGTGCATATGGACACGGCTCATGCCTACTCCGCTAGCCAGAAATTCAACATTCAAATCGGGATCAGCGATATTCTCATTGATAATTCTCATTACTTTTTCAAGAAGAACCTGATCGGACGAACGCATGACAACAGGTTTTATCAACGATTTATTCTCTGCCGAATCGGAGAGTTTCGTCTCAAGGCGCTCACGGTTCTCAAGCAGGTTAGCGATTCTCTTTTTCAACAGTTCCATGTTAAATGGCTTCACAACATAGGCATCAGCACCAATATCAAACCCCTGGGCCTTATCTTCGTCGCCGGATTTTGCTGTAAGCAATACAATGGGAATGTGATTAATATTGATATTCGACTTTATTTTTTTACATAAAGTAATTCCATCCATTTCTGGCATCATCACGTCACTAATAACCAGGTTCGGTTTTTCTTTCAAAATAAAGTCGAGTGCTTCTTTTCCGTTCCGGCATTCAAAAATCCGATACGTATCCGACAACTCTTGCCGGATATATTGCCTGATTTCATCTTCATCGTCTACCACTAAAATCCGGTACCTGGTTTTGGATTTCATGTTAGTTGTATTATCAGTAGATATTTCATCGTAAAGAGCCATATCAAGCGAATTCATGGGTGCTTTATTGCTTGTTTCCTGGAAACTATTTTCTATTTCCGAATCATTTAAGTGGCTGTGCCCCAACGGAAGCCGGACGATAAATTCACTTCCCTGACCTACCTTCTTATTCCGTGCAAGTATTATACCATATTGCAGTTCAACCAATGAGCGAGCAAGATGAAGACCAATCCCGGTTCCAAAATTCGATTTTGTTTTATCGTTATCTATCTGATAAAAACGTTCGAATATACGTTCAATTTTTTCTTCTTCAATGCCAATGCCCGTGTCGGAAACTACAATTTCAAAATAGTTCCGCAATGCTCCTTCTACATTCTCATCAGTTCCTGTACTGAGTGATATGGTGATATTTCCATTTTCGGGCGTATACTTAAAAGCATTTGACAGGATGTTTAGTAATACCTTATCAAAATTATTTAAATCAATCCATACATTCAACGATGGTACTTTATGCTCGAAAGTAAAACTGATATTGCGTTTATTTGCCTGATAATCGAATGTTTGCATCAAATCATCAATAAAACCAACTATGTCGGTTTCCCTGAGTTTCACAAACATCAATCCTTTATCAATTTTTCGAATGTCCATCAATTGATTTATCAGCCGAATTATCCGTTGACCGTTTCGATACATCATTTTATATACCTTTTGCTTTTCAACATCTGCATTTTCGGAAATAAGCTTCTCCAACGGACTAATAATTAATGTCATTGGAGTCCTTATTTCGTGCGAGATATTGATAAAGAACTGCAGCTTGGCTTCATTGATTTGCTCGGCATGTTCACGCCGCATCATTTCCTGCTTATGCTTTATTTGGTTCAATATATACTTGGTAATACCTACCCCCAGCAAGATGAACAAAATAAAATAAATAGTTTTAGCCCACCACGATAAATACCAGGGGGGAGATATAATAATTACATATGATTTTTCAGGGGACATATTATCCTGAATGCAGGCTTTGACCTTAAGCTTGTATGTTCCGTAATTTATATTCGTAAAGTTAATCCGGCTCACCCCTTGTTCCGTATTCATCCATTTGGAATTCAGGCCTTCCATTTTATAGCGGTAGTTAACCCGTTCTGAATTTCCAAAATCAAAAGTTGAAAATTCAAGGCTAAACATATTATCTTTATAAGTCAAATGAATGGTATCTACATCCGAAATAAAGCGGCTGATAATCTGTTTCTTCCGGGTATTCGACTTATCTGTCTTTAAAATGGGAACATCAAGGATGTATAATTCTGTCAGATAGACTTTCAATTGCTTTCGCATATCGTTTATCTTCTGAGGATAAAAATGACTTATACCACTTATCCCTCCAAAAAACAGTTCATCATTACCGGCATGAAATATAGCGCCTTTCGAAAATTCATTGCCTTGCAAACCATCAAAAGCATAATAATTTACAAATTTATTTTCAGCAATAAGTAACTTTGAGATTCCCATGTGAGTACTTAACCAGATGTTCCCTTTTTCATCTTCCAATATCCCACAAATCACATTACTTGGCAATCCATCAGCCATCGTATACGATTGTGAATGATTTGTCTTCTTATTATAACAAGCCAATCCCTGTGTAGTTCCAATCCAGATATTGCCCTTATGATCTTCTGCCATCGCATACACGATATTACCCGGAAGAATATTGCCTTTAATTGTATAATTTACAATTTCATTTGTTCTCGGATTTATTTTACAAACACCCCGAAATGTTCCAATCCATATAAATCCATCCCTGTCATTTAAAACACAATTAATACCATCACTTAAAATCTTTCCATTATGCCCGCCATCATGTGCATAATGCTGCTTATACGTTTGCGACTTTAAATCAAAAGAATACAGACCGGCACCATTCGTTCCTATCCATAGACTTTTCTTTTTATCTTCCGTAATGCAGATAACTTTATTGCTTAAAAAATTATTTCCTATACTTGGTGAAATCTGATTGTAATAGGTACAGAAACCATTATTTTTATTAAACTTAGATAGCCCGTTTAAATAGGATCCCAACCATATATCCCGGTTGCTATCCTGGAAAATGCACATGATTGTGTTGGAAACCGAGTTTTTTGTTGTACGGGTATAATGTGCCACTTTACCTCCACTTTGTACACCATATATTCCGTCATTATCCGTCCCAACCCAAACAGTATTATCTTTATCTTTCAGGATGGACATGACACAACTGGAACCTATTATATTTCTATTATAAGATTTATACCCGAGAATGCTGAATTTATTTGGATTATTAGGAGCAAAATAGACCCCTTTTTGAAAAATGCCAGTCCAAAGATTTCCTGTTTTATCTTGCAATACGGCATGAACTTTCATTTTGGAAAAATCAAACAATGAAGATTGCATTTCAATGTCCTCTAGCATATTCTTCTTTTCATTATATATTTTCATCCCCATGCCATCGGTGCCCACTAACAAATTCTTTTGTCTGTCAACAAGCAGGCATTTAACCGGAAGGCCTAATTGAGAATTAGAGTAAACAATCTGATCAAACCGATTTGCAGTTCTATTAAATTTAAAAAGCCCGGAGGTAAGCGTTCCTACGAAGATATCTCCCGCATGATCTTCACAGATTGCCGAAGTCTGATTACTTCCTATCTTATCTGGCGATTTATAACTGTAAAGCTTTTTTGTGGTTGGTGAGTATCTGTTTAAACCCCGATCATCGGATAAAATCCAAAAATCATTTCGGGAATCCTGGAATACAGCAACCAGAGAGTTGCTGCACAATAATCGTGAGAATTTAGAATCCAATTGATATGAATCTTTATTGGAGTCTATAATTAAAAGTCCCTGATCAGTTGTAATCCAGATTTGGTGCGTATTACTTTCGATAATTGAAGTAATGTGAGGGTCTATATTTATGCCGTTCTTTAAAAGCTTTACTTCATTAAAAGTATCCTCTACCCTGTTGTAAAGCATTAATCCGTTGATACATCCGATCCAGAATCTACCTGATGAATCTTCAAAAAGCGTCCTGACATAATTATTTTTAATGGTTTTGGAATTTCCCTTTACGTTCTTATACGTTGTAAATTTAACGCCATCATACTTATTCAATCCATCCTCGGTAGCAATCCAGATATAATTACGACGATCCTGATAAATGGTATTTATCAAACTGTTCGACAATTCTTTATCGGTAGAATAAAAAGTTCCAATCTGAGAAAAAACTGGTGAAAGTTGTCCTAAAAGAAATAGAAATAATAAGATTATGTTGATTTTTTTCATGAATACGAGAGATAGAAGGTTATATTCGAAAGGCAAAGTTACTAATATAAAACAACATTTATAAAATAAGTACCTTTTTTTAATCAACAACTCCTTGGATGTTACACAGCTGAAAACAAATGTAACGAAATTCTGTAGGTCTAAAGTGTCTTTGTTTACTTACTTTCAATATTAATACATTCGTAACAGTTTGATATTAGGGAGTAATTTACCTGTTATTTGTATTTTACAAAACGATCCTGCATATATGATGGTTTTGTTATTCCATTAGCTTAGGAATAAATTACATAATGAATAAGCTTCTGATTGAATTAAAATTCGTAATAGAAATAATAATAAATAAGTTGTTATCCTCCAACTGTATTCGTTTATATTAAATGCAAAAAAGGAAAAGCAATATGCTTTTCCTTTTTTGCATTTAATATAATGCTAATGCATTATATATTTTATTGGCAGACAAATTTATCGTCCACGTATAATTTGAAACAGAATGGATATTACTGCTAAAACAAGTAATATATGAATAATACTTCCTGCACTGTATGCAAAAAATCCAATAGCCCAAAAGATAACAAGTATTACTGCAATTAAATAAAGTAGATTGCTCATGATTTTAGTTTTTTAAAGATGATTATTAATTGTTTATTTTGAATCTCATTGATTCAATTTTTAAAAGAAAGCTTGATTAAAAAGCTATTGCCATATTGAAATTAACAACCCCGTTTCTTGCATCAGGAACAGTGTAGTCAGATCCTAAAAGGGTTTTAGTCTTGCCTACCTTGGTCATTCCAAGGTTATAGCGTGCACCCATTGTAATATTTCCGACTTCTAACCCTGCGCCTAATACTACTCCGGCATCAATACGGTTATAATCATTTACATTGATGTTTTGTTCAAAGTTGAAAAGATTTACATTACCAACATTCGTCACTTTACCATCAATCATATAAGCAGCATATGGACCAAATTGGACATTCAATAATTTAGTGACATTTACAACACACAAAACGGGAATTTCAAGGTATGTCAGATTGAATTTTGCAGTCCCATCTACAAAAAGATTGTTATATGTGACCTGAGAGCCTTTCGTTGTAACATAAAATTCAGGCTGAATAGCAAGAAAACTTGTTATGGGTAATTTGTTAAATACCCCAAGGTTAAATCCCAACAGCATATCCGAAGTTGAACCATCAGAGGAATTCAGGCTGGATAAATTCAGTCCTCCTTTTATACCAAATTGCATAGATTTAGTTTCCTGAGCCTTAAGGGGCATAAGAGCCATGCTAACAAGTAAAATAGAAACAGAAATAAAAATAATAGGCTTTTTCATATTGATCTTTTTTTGTAAAATATGTATCTATAAATAATAAACAAAGATACGTTGTCTCAAAAACTGTCAGGTTACATAATTTGTGATAAAAATTACATAATTCACACTTTTCTCACTTTGTGATGCCAATTCTAAAAAAGCAGGCTATAAACCTGCTTTCTTAAAAAAATAAGATATTCTTATTTGTTATGTGTATTAGTTAAGTCATTCAGGTTCTTACCAAGTTCATTCAGGTCACGGTTAAAATCACGCTTAAATTTATTCCAGTCGGTATGGATCTTTTCATAATTACCCATTCGGGTCTTAAGATTTTGATTTTTTATCTGCAAGGAGTCAATTCTACGGGCATATACTTCATCAAGTGCAGAACCCGGCTTATTCATTTTTAATTTCAACTTAGCTATGCTCACTTCATTATTTTTAATCTTCAATTCCGATTCCAGTCTGAATGTTTTCAATTCTTCTTCAGTTGCAACATTTTGAGCAACTTTAGATTCATTATTCTGTGCAGCAGTTAGATTCTCCTGAGCATTCTCGGTACGATTACTGGCATTTTCTTTCTTTTGATCATTCGACATGCAACTACATAATAATGCTGTTGTCATAAGCATAGCTGCAAGAGTGAGAGTGGAATTTGATTTTTTCATAATACAAAGGATTAGATTATTTTAGTTACTTGTCATTTATTTAATGAAGAGATATGTTTAGATAGTTTTAGAGCAATATCTTATAAAAATCAGTTAATTAAAGAGGAGAAATAATATCCCGTAATTCGTCTTTTGACTTGCTTAATTTTAGTTGGATCCGTTCTAATATTTCTTCTTTCTTGCCCTCATCAAACATAAAATCATTTTCGTTTAATGCAGCAAATTTTTGTTTGAGTATATCTTTTTGTTCGTCCCAGCTACCATTTAATTCTGTAGAGTCCATGCTATTATCCATTAGTTTTGTGAATTATTTTTCACTACACAAAGTTGCGTATTTTTATACCTTTTTGATTTACACAATTCCTGAAATAACTTACATTATTCACACATTAAGACTAGTTTTGAGAGATCAGTTTCCCGGATTGAATGATTTTATTTTTATCCGACAATTTATAAAAGTAAATTCCGGCATGCAGGCGACTTGTATCGAGGGTTATCGTTTGTTTTGTAACGATTGAATTCATCACTTCTACTCCCTCCATGTTATAAATTTTAAAATCACAATTCAGGTATTTTGAATCATTTTTTAAATTAATGGTTGTATACGAACCAAAAGGATTTGGAGCAACTGTCAGCTCCACTTCCGGGCTGGTGGCATCTAAGCTTTCAACTGCTGTTAAAACGCCCGCATAAGGCATAATTACTGTCGAGGATGCAAGAGTAATAGAACCGGTAGTTGTAAATGCAGCTCCATCAAGCATAACTCCTGATTTCATGGATATGGCACCATTGTTCGAGACAATGATTCCTCTGAAAATACTATGATCGGATAATGTGACGGCACCTTCTATTTTCCAGAACACGTTCTTTGACTGAGCTCCATTCATCAGAATAACCCTTGAGTTGGCCGCAGTGGTAAGAGCCCCGTTAATTTGTATACAGAAAACGGCATTTGCATCACCCACAGCATTTATATAAAGTGTATCGGTAAGCATTGTTGCCGCACTCAGGTGATAGGTTTGGGGAGTCATTATCATATTATGTCCAAACTGGGCAGGATTAAGTAATTCAACATTTACAGGGATTTGATTTAAGTAATTATACATAGTGAGTAAGCTCCCTGTGCACATACTGGTAGCCACATCCGGAATCAGGTGAATCATTCCTTTTACATTCAACGGATCAAACCCGCTAGCTTGTCCGACATTTGTTCCAATATCCCCTGTTACAAACGAAATCCCTGAATTAGTAATAGATCCGTTTGTAGAAAATAGTGCATACGCAGATGTTAAGCCCATTCCCGGAGCCATCATAGAAGTAGATAATTCACCCTGTAAAGCGGGTAAACTATTCCTGGGATTAATGGTTTCATAGATACGTCCAAAACCCGATAACGGGATAAATGTCAGTATAATTAAGGGTATCAGAGTAATTAATTTTGTTTTCATTTGAATATTATTTACGTATGAATAATTTTTAAATACTATGCAAAATTATGTATCAACCGAATAAAAAATGTTACATAAAACAAGATAATAATTGCAAAATTCACGCATTAATTGTTCAAAACAAAAAAAATACCCACTATATTTTACATAGTAGGTATCTGTTTACATTATACTTTGTTATAATTTTATTGTTGTGAAATCAGTTTTCCTGATTGAACCATTTTTCCATTTGATGAAACCTTATAGAAATAGATTCCTGAATGAAGTTGACTGGTTGTAAGCGTTGTTACCGGGTTTGAAATAGTTGTACTGATAACTGCCTGACCCATTTGATTATAGATTTTTAAATCATATATCGTATTTTTCATTTCATCATTTAAGCTTATTGTTGCAAAAGAGCTGAATGGATTGGGTGAAACTGTTACTACTGCATTTGATCTATCAGAGGTTACAGATGGAGCATCTGTCAATGAACAATAAATGGGCATGATAGAAGTTATAGAAGCAGATGTCAAGGCACCTGTTGTGGTAAGCGCCCTACCGTTGAGGACAACACCTGTATTGATAGCACCTAAAGCTCCGTTATTACAAACAATGGTGCCGCAAAAAACGGAATAATTGTTTATGCTTACTGCACCTTCAATTTTCCAATACACATTTTTAGCCTGAGCTCCATTGATTAAAAGAACTTTTGAATAGGTACTGGTGGTTAATGCACCGTTGATCTTAATGATAAATACAGCATTTGGATTCCCTTGGGCATTGAGGTATAATGAATCGGTAAATACGGCTGCTGCCTTCATAATATAGGTATGAGGAGTCAGAACCAGGTTTCGTCCAAATTGTTCAGGATAAAGTAATTCAATATCATCGGGTAAAACATTTAAATAATTATATGCATTCAATAAATCGGCAGCACATTGTGCAGTGGTTCCATCAGGAATCGGGTGAATAGCTCCGCCTACCAACAAAGGATTAAAACCTGTAGTCAAACCTACATTGGTACCGATACTTCCTGTCAGGGTTGAAACTCCTGTATTGGACACAGGACCGTCAGAAGAGAATAATGTAAAACAGGCAGCTGATTTAAGATCCGGTGCAATTGGGCCGCTTAAATATGGACTTCCACAACCTGTTGGTGTATAGGCAAGTCCTCCATCAATGGTAATAGCTCCGGCAGTAGATAGAGCCCGGCCTTCAATTGTATCGCGTGTTGATACAATAATAGCAGCATTGTTAGCTATAATGGTACCTTTCATGAAAACACCTGGAGCCAGACTTACCAGTCCTTCCACTTTCCAGTATACGTTACATGCTAAGGCCCCGTTAATTAAATGAATTTTTGATTCAGCATTCGCTGAGAACGAACCATTTAGTTGAAAGATAAATTCAGCATTCGGATCACCTTTTGCATCCAGTGTAAGGCCTAAGTTCAATGTTGATGCCCCGGTAATGGAATATATACCCGGTACTAAAGTTGCACCATTACCAAGTAAAGAAGCCGGAAAAAAGGTCGGTATTGTGCTGTTTAGTTTATTGTAAGCAATCAATAAATCGGCGGAACATTGTGCACTGGCACCATCCTGGTCGTGCATGACACCATTTACATTGCCAAAACCGGTACTGGATCCGTTGTTTGTACCAACATTACCGGTTAGCTGTGTTATACCGGTATTACTTACCGATCCATTTGTAGAGAAAAGAACAAAATTGGCGGCAGTACCTAAATTAATCGACTGTCCGAAATTTGCATGAGGCATTAAAAACAGAAATGCTGCTGATAATGTAATAAGTAGTTTTGTTTTCATATTATTTTTTTTGTGTCAAATATAGACTTACTTAACACTACAAAGATAAGTTAACCCTAAAGGTCATAAGTTACATAACTTTGGTAATAACTTGCATAATTCACATATCAATATTGAATCTTTAAGCAATTAAAATGAGGCATATACTGGAAATGATACGTATGAAAAAAGCCCGTTGCACTTATGCATCGGGCTTTAATTGTCAGTGAAGTTCTATTGTTGTGAAATCAGTTTTCCCGATTGAACAACTTTATTATTATCCGTTACTTTGTAAAAATAAATTCCGGAACGAATGCTACTGGTTGTAAGAGTTGTTGATTGTTGAGTTACATTCGTATTGAGCACTTCGATCCCCAATGTGTTGTATATTCTTAACTGGTAATTCCCTGTTTTCGTTCCATCATTTAATTGAATGGTTGCAACAGAACGAAAAGGATTTGGAGTTATACTCAGCACTTCAGCTGCAGCTACAACAGAACCAATTCCACTAACAACATCTTTCGGATTAAGAACTGTAACTGCTGAAGTTAAAAAGCTACCGTTTGTTGTCAGAACCCTACCATAGAGTGTAACTCCTGTATTCATCTGAACAGCTCCATTGTTGCAAATAACAGTTCCTCTAAAAACTGAATAATCATTAATATTGACTGCACCATCCACTTTCCAGAATACATTTTTTGCCTGTGTTCCATTGATTAACAGAACTTTTGCATGAGTGCTTGTTGCCAAAGCCCCTGTAATCTGAATCACAAATACAGCATCGGCATTCCCCTGTGCATTCAGGTAAAGTGAATCGGTAAGTACGGTAGAGCCTTTCAATACATATGTATGAGGAGTAAGTACAAGGTTATGTCCAAATTGTGCAGGATAAAGAAGTTCAATGTCCGGTTCAAGGGTATTCAATGAAGCGTATACATTCAGCAAATCAGCTGTACATAAGGCTGTAGAGCCATCAGCAACTGAATGAATGGTTCCCGTTACTGTCAGTGCATCAAAACCAGTTGTCAGTCCTAAATTGCTTCCGACATCACCTTTCACATTCGATATACCACTGTTAGTCAGTGTGCCCTTGGCAGTAAAAAGCGCATAGTTTTCGGTTGTAGCCAATGCAGGTGCTGCAGGGCCAGTCAGATACGGACTTCCGCAGCCAATCGGTGTATAGGCTAAAATATTTGTCACATTAACCGCTCCGTCTATAGCGAGTGCTCTTCCTTCAAGTGATGCACCTGAATTAATGGCAATGGCTGCATTGTTGGCTATTACAGTACCTTTCATGGAAGTTCCTGAAGCCAGGCTAACCAATCCTTCAACTTTCCAGAATACATTACATGCCTTTGCTCCATTGATCAGTTTGACACTTGAGTTGGCAGTTGTAGAGAATGTCCCTTGTATTTGAAAAATAAAAACGGCATTCGGATCATTTTTTGCATCCAGGGTAAGATCTAAGTCGAGAGTTGAATTACCTGCAATGGCATAAACACCGGGATTCAGCGTAGTACCGTTTCCAAGAAGTGGTGCATGAGAATAATTTGACACGGCACTATTCAATTGATTATAGGCTAACAATAAATCGGAAGCACATAATGCAGTTGCGCCATCACTGCTGTGCATTGTTCCGTTCACATTGCCGAAAGCTGTACTTGATCCTGAGTTGGAACCTACATTTCCTGTAAGTTGTGAAAGACCTGTATTTCCAACAGCTCCTACTGACGAAAAGAGAACAAAATTCGCGGCAGTACCCAAATTAATTGACTGTCCGAAATTTGCATTCGGCATTAAGAACAGGAAAGCTGAAGTTAATGTAATAAGTAATTTTGTATTCATTATGATTTATTTTACAATGTGATACTATTTTCACATCGGGACAAAGGTAGTTAAGTTCATATCCGGGAATATTACACAACTTTTCTAAATAGTTGCATTATTCACACGTTTTTAAGAAAGGAAACTTGAATCTTGGTTTTTAAATTCCGTGGCTACTTAAGAGTTCTTTGCGACTTAAACTTTGTGGTTTTAATTTACACTAAGTAATGGGAACAATATAATGTCTTGTTTTATTTCTTCATTTAATATGACCTCTCCCCCTGCCCTCTCCCAATCCCGATAGCTATCGGGAGAGGGTGATAGAGCCGAGGATTTATGAAGTTTTATTTAGAATAATAGGACATTATATATTTCCTACTACTTAAGTTTCACAAAGTTATTTCACAAAGTCTCACAAAGCTTTTTTACAATAAGAATTACTTTGTGAGACTTTGTGTTGTACTTTGTGATACTTTGTGGCAGATTGAATTAGTTTCATGAGAACCCATTGATCGTGAATTTTCAATGTAATTTCTCCGCTTTCTTTCTGTCCGTTGCATATTCTTTGCGGGGATCTTCATTATTGAGTTCATTCAGTTTAGCATATGCTTTAACTAACGATGCCGGAATTTCGCCTTTATAGGTTATTTTGTATAAAGAATAGCCATTGAAGGGAATAATTGCTTCGGTCGGTGCAAACCTTACCTGTTTTTCAACCCCTTTTTCCCTGAAGTATTCCATAAAAGCATGTTCACGTACTTTGCTTAAGCGTCTTAATTTGCTGTTTATAATTTTCCAACCAAGAAGCAATGCACTTTTATCCTGAACAGTGTATAACAAATTACCGTTAGTCTTTTTGTTTAAATAGGTTGTAAACGATTTATTCCGTATAGACATTTCATCAATCAACGTTGAATCATTTTTATCGGGGTTTGATTCATGTTTTTCATGTAGTGACATAAAATATTTTTTCTTTGCTTCAAAAAGCTCAATATATTCTGTTTCTTTTACCAGATAAAGTTTTGGATGTACCACAATGGATGCTTCCGGATTCTTCGACAGATATTTAACCAGTCCTTTGACAAATTTTTCCTGTTTACCATCAAGATCTCCCCGGTGCATTTCCCATTTCATGGAAAGTGATTTTTCAATATCTGCCTCAATGTTCTTAACATGAATCCGGTAGGGTGTTGTAACTGGTTTTACTATGATATTTTCAAGGGCATTGAATATAATATCATCCAAATGGAATGTTGGGTTTTTCAGATTTCCCGTTATCGGTATCTGGTAATCAATCACATTCCCCCTATCCCGGACGATGGCCATTACAAGCCCCATGGGAAGCCATTTTGTATCCTTATTGTGAATACGTTTGGCCACATGAGGATCAATAATCTCAAGATGATTTCTGCTTTTAATAATGCCGTTGCGCACATTCCAGACTCCCTGAAGTTCAATGATCCCCCTGTTTAACGGATACGACGTAAAGGATATCAGATAGGGATTAAACAGAGTAGCCGGCACCCGTTGAATATTATATTTCAAATCAAAATCCCCGCTGTCCTTTGGATTAATACTCAGGTTCAGGTTAATATTTCCGGAGGGTTTCAGTCCGCCTTTAAAAGTGATATAAACCCGATCCTGATTTTTATCAATGGAATCGGAAATAACAGTAACCGGTTCAAACTGCAACGCAAATTTTTCACCCAATGTAAAATCGTTGTAGTGAAAAACTCCATTATAAATCGCCAGCCGATTAATTTTATAGTCGCTGTGAAAGAAATTCTTCGACAATTTGGCAATATAGTTACCGATAGTAACTATCAGATTGAAATTAGACGAGCTACCCTGTGCTACCATTCGGTTCCCTTTCTTCTTTCCGAACATTTGCAGTATGTTATCAAAATGATCGTAATGCTCGTATTTAAAATAAGGATGAGTAAGTGAGACAGAGTCGAACAAATATTTATTATCCTTTGGACTGAGTTGGTAAACAGCTAATTGCAACTTATCGAAGGAACCAAAATCTACATTTTTATTTTTACCAAAATGAAATTCATGGATAGCCAGCATACCTGTAAAGGTTACATCATTTACATCCCTGAAATTACCTTTTGCTTTCAGATTTGCTTCTAAATTTGCTGAAAAAGTTCCATAATTTTTAAAATCCTTAATATAGGGTTCCAACACTTTTAAATCGAACTTATGTGCAATTACTTCAATCCGATAATTCAGCTTCTTTACATTCATGGAAAAAATCCCTTTCATACTGCCCTTGTGCGTACCGGATAAGAATGAATATCGTACATCGATTGAATCGGAATCCCAATGCTTACCGGGACATTCGAGGTTTACATTTTTAACAAAGTAATTAATTGGAACCGATTTTTCACGATAATGGATAATTCCATTCACTACTTTCATACCGAGTATACTGACATGAAGCTTAGAAGGTTTACGATTTGTCTTTTTAGGAGTGAATTTCAGGATAATGTCACTAAAATTAAAGTCTTTCTTATTTTTATCAACTACAATATCAGGCTCATTGAGTTCAACAGCTGATAATTCAATGGTTTTGGAGAGTAATTTATGCAAGGAAATATTGATATTTACACTTTTAGCGGAGAGGAAAAGACTATCGCTGTTGAATTCATGAACTTTCAGGTTGTTGATATGCATATATCCTGTGAAAGGGTTTACATACACCCAATCCACCGTAATTTTCCGTCCGGTATATTGTTCATCATATTTTTCTATCAATGACTTCGTAATGGGTGAAATCAGCAGAATGACAATTATAACAAAGATGATTATAATCCCTGCAACAATAGATCCTGCTTTTATGAGTTTATGCTTTTTATTCATTCAAAATAAAATTTTCCAAAATTATTCAATCTGCAAAGATTAGAATATATGTGATGAGATGTATTACATAACTTTTAAAAAAAGTTACATGATTCACACGTCAGGGAATAATAAGAATTGTTTCATATCTGTAAAATGCAAAATAAATAAAGTACAACACAATAATTTATTAAACTTTTTCGTTCTAAGGAAAATCTTAGTATTTTTTCAGTTGGATATCATAAGGAATTAAGTTCAATACATCCTTTTCATTCCTTAGGATAAAATATTACAACACTTCTTTTCTGAAAAATTTACCGATTTTCATTTCTTTTTTCAGGTAATTTCCCCTTTCCTATTCCATCTCTTTTACACCTGTTCTATGTTGTCTCTTAGATATCCCATAGATATCCCATAGATATCCCATAGATATCCCATATCATATATACTATGGGATAAGGATAAGATAAACGAGGAATAAACTTTAGTCGATAGTAGAAAAAGGATGAATAGTTGTAAAACAGGTCAAAACTCCGAAAGGTCATCCATTTGAAGGAAAGGAGGATGTACAAAGTAATATTTAATAAATTATTTCAGATTTTAGAATTATCCTTTTTTATTCAGTTGGTATTATGATTGCCATGAAACCAAATGGAGTTGTTAAGGCATACTATCTGAAATTCAGATTTATCACATATCCTTCTAAATTTCAGTTCATAGTCATTATACGTCTTCTCTGGTTGGAGTGGGTTGTTTTTAGGTCGGGGTTTAGGGGTCATCAGCAGAACAGATGATTACATCTTACTCATTGCTTAAAAAGCAGGAACAATTTAAAATAAAGTAGGACAATAACTATTTTCAACCACTAAATTTCAACGATTGTTTATAGTAGAATACACTAAAAAATTAAAGACAGAGACCAAAATGGCCTCTGTCTTATCAGAAATAAACAAAACAGATATAGTGAACTTATTGTTTAGGAATAATATCAATGATTACTGTACGGTTATACGAACGTTCTTCAGGGTATTTATTTTCGAATGGTGATAATTTTTGATCACCTCCAAATCCCAATACCTGGAAAGTAACATCGGTACGACCTGACTTCTTCAATCCATTTTCTAATATAGTACGGACATCGTTTGAACGGGCCAACGACAATCGTTGGTTATATTCAGGAACTCCGATAATATCAGTATGGCCATGAATGATTATATTGGCACCAACCGGAATCCGTGGCATAACAATATCAGTCAGGTACTTTTGGTATACTTTGAGAGCAACAGATTTATTGAATTCATAGATAATGCTAAAACGCATACCATCACTTTCTTTCGGTGCAACCCACAATACCATGTGCACATTTGCTTCTTTAATTACAGATTGACCATCTTTTGTTTGACCAATCATTTTCACCTTGTAATCAGCTTCAGGAGTTGTTCCTAAAATTAATTTACCAGGAATACTGATCTCATCTTCCGAATAAGGACCAAATTTCTGTACCACACCTGCATTATCGGTAAATTCTAAATACCATGATGTAAATGCTTTGTTTGCTCCTTCGTTGTGGAAAGAAACATAACTGTCTACCGGTGCTTCCTGAACGACATTGATTTCAACCGGTTTTAGCGGTGCATCAGGGCCTGTCTGGAATTCCATTAATAAAGCAGGTGAATTGCTTTCAATCGATACACGACGATCGCCTTCGCTTACCAATACGAGTTCTTTTGTTCCACCTGGCTGTATAGCAGGATATTCAGCTCTAACGCGACCTACTATAGAAATTCTCTTTGGATTAATATCAAAGACAGTTACCAGATAAACCTTGATTGATTCTGCCATTTCACGGGCATCCTTTGGACCTTGTTGTGATGAACCAACCAACATTATAGTTGTAGCAGGATTTTTACTCATACGATCACCAAGAATGTTCAGGATATTGTAGTACACTTTCATTTGACGATCGGAACGACCTGATAAATTCTGAGGTGCATTCATTTCAAGATCATCTTCTTTAAAGTCAGCTACCTGATTCTTTTTAAGTATCACATAACGCGAAGGAATTTCAGTAGAACCTAAATCAAAATATACATAATTACGAAGCGGGAATATTTCCCTGACATTACGATCGGCCACAATGTTTTTAGGTGAATTAACCGTAAATGTTACTTCAGGAGTTACAACCACTGTTGGAACAAAAGCATCAGTCTTTACAGGAGTTGGCACTTTATGACCCGTTCCTATTTTAAGCGCTGCTCCTACCCTGACAGTTGTTATATTCCAGGTTTCAATTGAACGTGGATCCTGTCCGAAATAAGGATGAAAAGAAACAAAAGGTGATAATACAAATTGTGTCTTCTTAGATTCATTCGTTAAGTGAATATCATATCCGGCGCCAATCTGCATTGAAATAACACTGCTGTTGACATCACTGAAATCACCCTTTACATCTGCTGTTGGCAATTGATCGGGAAAAGCCGGATTAATGCCAAGTTTGTAGGTAAATGATTTAGACATATTGAAGGCAAAACGAGGACCTGCATACAAATAAAAGTTAGATTTAAATGGGGCAAATCGAAGGCTTGGTTCAACGGTAATATAGCTCAGGTCGGTGATTAAATCGGCAGGGCAATTACAAGGTGTTGTCACCTGGTTGTATTTGCTGCTACGGTTATCATATCCTGCCTGAAGCATAATTCCCCAACGGGAATTGGCAGGGCGGTATTCAATTAATGGAGCAACAAACAATCCAACACCGGTACCATCATGAAACGTGGTAGGTACAGTCAGTTCAGCATTCAATTGCTGGGTAGAACCACGGTAGAAATTGACATTTCCTCCGGCAGCCACTCCAAAATACCAGGAAGGCTTGGTGTACTGGATAGAATCCTGCGCCGAGATAGGTGTTTGAATCCCTACCGCAACAAAAGCGCAAAGAATAAGACTTTTTATGCTCCGGGCATAAGGGAACCGCGACAAGCGCGATTCCTTTGTGATACTATTTTTAGTTTTCATATACGAATGAATTATTTTTTATTGAAATCCTCAACAGAGGGATCATTTTAGTTATTAAGGTAGTACAACAGTACTGGTATTTAACGTTACTGCTGATTGGGCTAACAAACGACCGGTAACCTTGGCACCTGTATTCAGGGAAATAAGAGTCTGACTCAGGATATTTCCGCTAAAATCAACATTGGATCCAATTATGGCATCGGAAGCAGTAATCCAGAAAATGTTCTTTGCCTGGGCACCACCTGTCAAATGGATAATTGCTGTATTGTTAACTGTAAGTCCTTGTGCAATCTGGAATACCCATGTATCATTTGGTCCACCACTAAGAGTTACTCCTGCATTGGTAATCAAAAGACCAGAACTCCATTTGTACAATCCGGCAGCCAATGTCATTCCACTGATATCGCCGGCACCTTTGTCAACAATTACTGTCGTGGTCATGCCCATTGCAGTTGTAAATGCAGTCTGCATATCATTAATTGCTGTGGTCATTTTAGACGGTGGTGCAAGGGTATAATCCGAAGCAAATACTTTACCGCTAACATATAACGAAGTAGCAAATTGATTCGTGACATCCATGATTAGTGAAAAGCCGGTAATAGCAGTTGCTGAAGCAGGACTAACACCTATATCACCGGTTATGGAAGTAACACCGATTGTTGAGATTCCGGTTTTTGACAACGCTACGAAATTTCCCGCTGTTTTAAGATCAACAATACCAGGTCCCTGAGCGAGAGCTCCTGTAAAGTTTGCTGTAATGTTCTTATTCCCATTCATTGTTACGGTTAATGGGTTTGCATTACCAGTTGCATCAACACTCCATGAAGTAAATGAATACCCTGGATTTGAAGCCGGGGTCAATACCACATTCGTGCCAATCGGATAGGTCAGTTGATTAGGATTCTTTGAAACCGAACCATTAATAGCCGTTACATTCAGCGTGAAATTAGTGGCATTTGAGGTAAAGTTTGCTGTAATATTTTTATTCCCGTTTACGTTAACTGTTAAAGGATTTGCAGTTCCGGTAGCATCACCGCTCCATGAGGAGAACGTATATCCTGCCAGTGGGGTTGCAGTCAGTATCACATTTGTTCCACTATTGTACGTGGCTGTATTTGGACTTTTAGCAACAGTACCGTTAGGTGATGTAATATTCAATGAGTAAACATTCACGGTTGTAAATGTCCAGGTTGTATCTTTTGCAATTGAGCTGGCATCCATATTCTTAGCTGCAGTGGTGATTTTAGCAGTATAGACAGTGTTAGCAGCAAGTAAACTAGTTGGTGTAAAGGTTGTGATAGCTCCTATGCTTGAAACTGTTCCAGGAACTTGTGTAGTACCGGCGAACAAGGTAAAAGTAGTGGCAGTCATCGTTGCAGGATCCATTGGGACACTAAAGATGGCATTAACGGCTTTGTCAAGCAACACACCGGTAGCATTCATTAACGGGCTTGTTGCAATAACAACAGGTAATATGGTAGTACCGGTACTAAAGACCCATACATAATCAGCCTGTAAGGCATTGCCCATTAAATCTTTTGCCCCTGTGGTAATTCTCGCGGTAAAAGTAGTATTATCTGCAAATTTACTGTTAGAAGTAAAGGTAGCAGTAGAATCAGTGTACGAAACGGTTCCAACTATATCCGTTGTACTTTTTACGATAAAAGAAGATTCATTAATCGTTTTAGGATCCATCTTCTTGTTAAAAGTAGCTGTTACCAGAGTGGTACGTGCTGCCTGTTCACTCGCAATTATCGAAGCAACTTTGCTGCGGCCAACCAGAGTAGCACCACTGGTAGGTGTTGTTGATATGACAACCGGACAAGGACCTCCATCTTTAACGACATAATCATCGTTTTTACACCCCACAAAAAGGACGAGGGATGCAATTGCGAAGGAGGTTAATAGTTTTTTCATTTTCATACAATTTAGTTTTATAGTGAAGTTATTTTCACTATGCAAAGGTGCAACCTTTAATTATGTTACAACTTACACAATTTCGGATAAGAGTTACATTATTCACAGGTATTACATTTTCATTCTATTTATTTACTATTCTGACATTTCGTAAAATATATTTATTTCAATCAACTGAAGCACAGATAATAAAAGAAAAAGAGTATTTCTCTTCAATTGAAGGAGAATACTCTTTTACTTTTATTGTCTGTGAATGATTCAGTTTTTCATATCACACCAGGTTGATTTTTGCCTGAAACAAAATCAATTATTTAGTCATTTTAAATTCAACACGTCTGTTTTTTTGACGGCCTTCACGTGTTTCATTTGGTGCTATTGGATTGTGTTCCCCGTAACCGGTGATAATAACACTGCTTGCAGGTACGTGTTTTGCTTTTAAATACAGTTTTACAGCATTAGCCCTTTTGACAGACAATGTCTGGTTATATTCTTCTGTTCCGATATAATCAGTGTAACCTGCAACATTTAATTTCACAGTAGCCGGATTATTATTTAATGTAACAGCAATTTGATCCAACGTTGGAAATGAGCTTCTGGTTAATTTATCAGAACCAAATTCAAATTCCACATTTTGATAAGTAGATGGAATCACTTCACCCTGATTATTGGTAGTAAGAACTACTATCTGATCATTTAGTTTATTAATCTTATCGTTCAGTGCAGCATTTTCATCTTCAATAGCTTTCAAACGATCCATTGTTTCTTGAGTATTGTCTTTTACTATTTTTTCAATAATAACCGGTGCAGGTCTTGGATAATATTCACACATAGTGATGTTGCGTGCATGTTGTTTGTTACCTGAAGCACCAAATTTAAATCTTAGTCCAACTGTAGCAGTCAGTGCTTCACAATTGCCTTTCGACCAGTTTACACCACCTAAATTTGCCCTGTCATAGTAACGATATTGTACTTCCCCACCTAAGGCAATCGATTTGCTTAAATTGTATTCAACATTCAGGCCTAATTTGGCCATCATAGTTTCAGGAACACCATCACCTGAATTACGTGAATCAACAATCAGATTATTATTCTGATCGGATAGTTTAAACTGATAGAAACCCACTCCTACTCCAGCATCTCCGTAGATATTCATCTTACTCCAGAAATTAGTTCTGAAAGGGATTAATAAATTTGTAAAGTTGATAGAACCATACATCAACACATCATGGGTTCTGCCTTCTAATTGACCGGTTTGAGTGGCATTCAACTGATAAGAATGACCATAAGGGTTGTAGGTATATTCCAATCCAAGTCCAACAAGAGGATTAATGGTGTATTCCACTGTTCCTCCAAGGATAAAATGGAATAAATCTCCACGGGACAATCCTCCGGGAACTACCCTGAAATAATTAGCACCACCTTTAATTCCTATCGACCAATGGTTTACAGGAGTAAAATCACAAGGAGCAGGTGCAGCAACAACTGCTACCTGTGCTGGCACAATGGCTGTCACTTCCTGAGAAGGAACTGTGGTAACAACATCCTGGGCAGGTACCGTTGTAACTACCTGTGCAGGTAAGGTCATATCTCCTACCTGAACCGGTACAGTGGTTGTAACTTCTTGTTCCGGTACTTTTGTAACTACCTCCTGGGCAGGTACGGTTCTGACTACTGTCTGTGCAGGCACAGTTGAAATCACTTCCTGAGCAGTGGTAGTACCAACTGCAACAGTCATCAGCATAATGCTAAGTAATAAATTTTTCATTTCTTTTGAGTTTTTTTTAAATTATTTTGTTCTTGTATTTATTAACGAAAGATTTCTATCATTCAGGCTATTTATGGTGTAGAAATAGTATGTCAGACTGAAAATATTTTCGCATATTTTCATTTAAAGAATGTATTTTCTTGTTGGTACAAAGGTATTGCTCTTAGAAAGTTTGCGTCTTACATAATTTCAAAGAAAACTTACATCATTCACACATTTTATGGAAATAATTATCAAATAGCAAGTCAGCAATTCTGTACTTAATCAATTATTTAAACTCGTATACAACTCATTAACTGATAAATAAAAAGCGTCATTCTTTATTTAAAGAACAACGCTTTTTTCTGATTTTATAAATATATTGTACTATTTTAAAAACTAATTTCTAAAACAGCATATTCTATTTTGTTATTTGAAATTCTACACGACGGTTTTTTTGACGACCATCATTGGTTTTATTTGAAGCAATTGGTCTGTCTTCACCATAGCCCGATACAGAAATACTTGCTGCAGGAACGTTTTTATCCAATAGATAATTCTTCACTGAATTAGCTCTGTTTCTAGAAAGCTTTTGATTGAATTTGGCTGAACCACTTGAATCAGTATGTCCTGCAACGTTCAATCTGGCCCAACCAGGATTTCTTACTAATACCACTGCTATTCTATCCAGAGTTGAAAATGAATTACTGGATAATTTATCTGAACCCAGTTCGAATTCAATGTTATCAAAACTTGCATTTACAACTCCTTTGTTTTTAGCAGACAAATCTTTCAAATCGTTTTCCAACTTTTGAATCTTATCAGTCAATGCATCATTATTCTGTACAATTACTGTAGTAGCCGGTTTGCGATATGACATGGCTTTCATCTCATCAGACAATCGTTTATTCTGAGCAATAATTGAATCATTTTCAATTTCCAGTGCATTGAGTCTGTTTGTTGTTTCAATTGTATTGTCTTTTACAATTTTCTCAACGATGACAGGAGCTGGTTTAGGATAATATTCGCACATGCTGATATTGCGGGCATGTTGTTTGTCACCGTTAGCTCCAAATTTAAATTTCAGACCAATAGTAGCAGTCAACGCATCACTACTTCCTGTCGGCATATTATATCCTCCTAAGTTAGCTCTATCGTAATAACGATATTGAACTTCACCCCCAATGGCGACTGTTCTTCCTAAATTGTATTCAAGATTTAGACCGGCTTTAGCCATAACAGTTTCAGGTACTCCATCACCCATATTACGTGAGTCAACAATTACATTGTTGTTAGCGTCTGATAATTTGTACTGATAAAAGCCCACTCCTACACCGGCATCACCGTATATATTCATTTGGCTCCAGAAATCTGTTCTGTTTGGAATCAGTAAGTTCATCAGATTTACAGAACCATATACAACAGCATCATGTGTGCGGCCGTCTAATGTGCCCGTCTGAGTAGCGTTCAATTGATACGAGTGTCCGTATGGATTGTACATGTATTCTAAACCAATTCCAACAAGTGGATTGATAGAATATTCCAACGTTCCTCCTGCAATTAAATGAAACTGATCACTACGTGATGTAACCCCGGGTGCTACGCGAAAATAATTAGCACCACCTTTAATTCCAAACGACCAATGTGATACAGGCGTATAATCACACACAGTCTGTGTTTTAACAATGTCTACCTGAGCCGGTACCACAGCTACTACTTCCTGAGCAGTGGTTGTCCCAATTGCAAAAGTCATAAGCAAAGCACTTAATAATAAATTTTTCATTTTTTTTAAATTTTAAATTAATTACTGGTTTATATAATTATTAAAGAGAATTAATTCATTTTGGTTGTATGTAAATTCATTTTACTTCGTGAAGTTGCATAGTATAGTATAGGAATGATTAGATATTTGCATTTATTTTATATAAAGAATGTATTTTCATATCGGGACAAAGGTATTCTTCTTATGAAGTGTTCATCTTACATAATTTTACATAAAACTTACATCATTCACACATATGAGGATACGATATTTTGCAACAAAAGTCAGGTTATTCCTGACTGGTTTATTTATTTCTTTAATTTATTTCTTTAATTAATTTGTTGATTAACAAATAAAAAAAAGCGTTGCACTTCATAATGAAGTGCAACGCTTTTTTCAGATTTAGAAAAGATAATTCTAATTAAATAATGAAACTCATCTTATCTTATGATAAAACAGAATATATCATTTAATTATTTGAAATTCAATACGGCGGTTATTCTTCGTTAGAGGAAAACGCTGTTTATCAAATTTCCAGAATTAAGATTGTACTGCATGTAAAAACCAAATAGAACTACAAACGACAGTACTCTTTTATGGTTTCAAAACTACCGAAACTATACCTGAATATTCATCAGATAGCTAAATAGTCCGAATGCCTTGAGAAGCCATACAATTACAATAACGACTACCACAATGTTTAAGATATTTTTAATTTTACGGTCCATCGGGATATACGTGTTTACAGCCCAAAGAAGAACACCTACAATGATAATAACGAGTAAAATAGATAAGAGTGACATACTGATAGGTTTTAGAAGTTTAATTTATTGAGAATCATTTTACATAAAACAATAACGAAATGTTATGTTTTAATATGTATCAAAGATAGTTGCCTGCATGGGTTCAATTCTTACATAATTTTGTTATTTTATTACATCATTCACACCCCGATTGATTTACAATTTATTCATTTACTATTTACTTTTTATTGTTTTGATACTAAAGCAATTTAAACTCTAAAGACTCAATGTATGATACAAACAAAAAGTGCATAATTCATCAAAACTGACAAACTATACACTCAATTGTAAATTGTAACTGATAAAATAGGATATGAATTTTACATCCGATCCATATACCAGTTCAACTCTTTTTCAACTTTCTGGTAATGAAAAATAGTCGTAATAATTTTCTGCAGGCGTAAAAAGGCAGTTTCACTTTTCACAACATAGTCAAATGCCTTATGGTGCATACATTCTATGGCTACATCAATTTTATCCTGTGAGGACAACATAACAACAGGTATATCGGGGTTGAAAGATTTAATTTTATCCAATGTTTCAATTCCATTCATAGCCGTTTTATCAACACCATCCAGAAAATAATCCAGTACAATTACATCCGGTTTATTCTTTAATGATTCAATGCAAAGTTCACCTGTTGCATAGGTTTCAATACTAAAGTCAGCTCGTTCCAGAAAGTCAATTTCCAGGGATTTCAGGAACAATGCATCATCATCGACCAGAAATATTTTTACTTTATCTTTATTCATCAGTTTGAGTTTTTAATTCTGTTAAATTCTATTTCTAATTCTTCACATGCCTGTGTACAAACAGTATCAAGTTGTAAAACCATATCGTGTATTGTTTCTGAATGTTGCAGGGATCCGGCATAATCCTGCACTTTTCTGGCCATATTTTCAAAATCAGTATTCATGCCCATAATAGCAAATGAAGGAATCATTTTATGAACTGAAGCATGCAATGAATCCCAGTCTTTACTCTGTAACGCATTTTTCATGGCATTAATCAGTGGTGGGGTTTGTTCCAGGTAAAGTGTAATCATTTCCATCATCAGTTGTGGATTTGATTTTGTACGGGTATTCAGGTATTCAAGGTTGATGCATTTGATTTTTTTAATCTCAATTAATTCAGGAGAATCCTCTTTAGTAGCGATTACAGGAGATGTTTTTTTTACTAATGCAATAATCTTGGAATATAAAATCCGTTCATCAACCGGCTTAGCAATGTAATCATTCATCCCTACTGCTTTGCATTTCGCCAGATCCACAGTGGTTACATCAGCTGTTAATGCAATGATTGGAATGTCTGAATGCATTCTGTTACGAATAAAATCAGTAGCCTCAAACCCATTCATTTCGGGCATTTGAAGGTCCATTAATACAATATCGAATTCTTTTGATTTAAGTTTTTCAATGGCTATTTTACCATTTTCTGCCATATCCCTTTCAAAGCCGAAATCATCCAGGAGAGTCTTCATCAACAACTGGTTAAGTGGGATATCTTCCACCACAAGTACTCTAATGTTATTATTCTCATCATCCAATTCAGTTGATACAACTTCTATTTCCGCATCTGCTGTTGTCTTCTGAAAACTTAGTACAAAACTAAAAACTGATCCTTCTTCGAGCTTGCTGCTAACACGAATGGTTCCGCCTTGCGGTTCCACCAATTGTTTTACAATTGCAAGTCCTAATCCGGTACCTCCATACAACCTGGAAGTTCCACTGGTTGCCTGTTGGAAGTTATCAAAAATAGTTGTCATTTTTGATTCTGAGATACCAATGCCGGTATCTTTTACCGAGAATTCAATGCTTACTTTCTCATCGTCTTCAGATTGAAGCCTGACACTGACAGTTATGCTTCCTTTCGAAGTAAATTTAACGGCATTACTTACCAGATTCAGGATAATCTGGTGAAGCCTTACAGGGTCACCAAGCAATACTTCCGGAATTCGCTCATCGTATTCTTTTATCAACAATAAATTCTTTTCCCAAATCTTCGTTTCAAACAAATGAATCATGGCAGAAATGGAAACAGACATCTTAAAAGGCACCTGTTCAAATGTCATTTTCCCTGCATCTACTTTAGCCAGGTCAAGGATATCATTGATCAGGACGATCAGGGCATCTCCACTCAATTTAATGGCCGTCAGGTACTCTTTTTGCTTAGGACTAAGTTCTGTTTTTAGCAACACTTTCGTAAATCCGATAATGGCATTCATTGGTGTCCGGATTTCATGACTCATGTTCGACAAGAACTGTTGTTTTGCTTTAACTGCATTTTCAGCAATCAATGTTGAACTTTCAGCCTTATTCTTTGCTACTTCGGCAATTTCAGTAGCCATTTCAGCAAACACAATTGCCTCAGTTAATTCAGTTGCTATTCGTTTCTGATTGGTTATATCCCTGGCTACAATTACAACACCCAGCACATTGCCCCTGTCATCCTTATATACCGAACCGTTAAACAGCACATCGGTCAGTTTACCATCCTTATGACGTAGGGTAAGGGGGGAATCAGCTACTGAGCCCTTTGCAAAAACTTCCTGATAAACTCCCCTTGCCATTTGTGGTTCGGTGAAATAATCAAAAAAGTCAGTACCTGTAAGTTCATCCCTGGTCATTCCAATAATGTTTACCGTTGCCTGATTCATATCCGTTATCTTACCTTCGGTACTGATGGTAACCAGCGGGTCAAGACTGGCTTCAATCAAGCTGAGTGAGTATTTAGAAAGGAGTTTTTGTGCCGTTACATCCCTGGCTACAATCACAACCCCAAGGACATTCCCGTCTCCATCTTTATATACAGAACCGTTAAACAATACATCGGTTAGTTTTCCATCTTTATGACGTAAAGTAAGAGGGGAATCAGCCACAGAGCCCTTAGCAAAAACTTCCTGATACACTTCACGTGCCATTTGAGGTTCTGTAAAATAGTCAAAGAAATCAGTACCACTCAACTCTTCCCTGGTCATACCCGTTATGTTGGCCAATGCCTCATTCATATCGGTAATCTTACCTTCAGTATTTATGGTAATCAACGGGTCAAGGCTTGCTTCAATCAGGCTAAGTGAATATTGGGACGCTAATTTCAACGAATATGTGAATGCTTCCAGTTCTTTATTGGCAATTTCCCTTCGTTCCTTTTCTAAGTTTTGTAATACAATCTCTTTGTCGGCAATCACTAATTCTGCAGCGCGCTTTTCTTTCTCTTCAGTCTGAAATGCAAGTTCTTTGTCGGCAATCACTAACTCTTCGGCTCGCTTTTCTTTCTCTTCTGTTTGAAATAAAAGTTCCTTGTCGGCAATGATTAACTCGGCAGCACGCTTTTCCTTTTCTCCAGTCTGAAAGGCAAGTTCTTTATCTGCAATAACCAGTTCATCTGCACGTTTTTTCTTCTCCTTGGTCTGGTAGGCAAGTTCTTTGTCTGCGATAATTAATTCGGCTGCCAGTTTTTCTTTTTCTTCATTTTGAAAAATCAATTCTTCATTTGCGAGGATTAATTCTGCAGCTCGCTTTTCTTTTTCTTCGTTTTGAAAAGCCAGTTCTTTGTTGGCCAGGATTAATTCTGCTGCACGCTTTTCCTTTTCTTCGTTTTGAAAAAGAAGTTCTTTATTGGCCAGTATTAATTCTGCGGCACGCTTTTCTTTTTCATCGTTTTGAAAAGCCAGTTCTTTATTGGCCAGTATTAATTCTGCTGCACGCTTTTCTTTTTCAACGTTTTGAACAGCAAGTTCTTTATTTGCCAGAATTAATTCTGCAGCACGCTTTTCTTTTTCAACGTTTTGAACAGCAAGTTCTTTATTTGCCAGAATTAATTCTGCAGCACGCTTTTCTTTTTCTTCGTTTTGAAAAGCTAATTCCTCATTGGCAATAATTAACTCTGCTGCCCGTTTTTCTTTTTCAGTGAAATGGAAGGCAAGTTCATTATTGGCAATAACTAATTCGGCGGCTCGTTTTTCTTTCTCTTCGTGTTGTACTAATAATTCTTGTGTCTTTTTATACAGTTCAACAAATACTGCTACTTTAGCTCTTAGTATTTCGGGAGAAAGAGGTTTAATCATATAATCAACAGCTCCTGCCTGATATCCTTTCGATATTTGCGCCGAATTATCCATACTCGCCGTTAAAAAGATAATCGGTATATGTTTTATCTTTTCAATTTGATGGATTCGTTTGACGGTTTCAAATCCATCCATGACAGGCATTTGCACATCCATTAATATAATGGCAAAATCCTGATCCTTACTAAGGATGTTTAATGCTTCCTCTCCTGATTTTGCTTTTACACAGATATAAATTTCATTGGAAAGAATTACTTCTAAGGCAAACAGATTCTCTGCCCTATCGTCGACCATTAATATTTTATGACGTATATTTTCTTTCATTTTAAGATATAATTAATATCGTATTATTTTATAGTATTTCAATATCGAACCCATCAGAATGAATCAATTGCTTCATCATTTTTTATCAGTTACTCAACCATACTCTCATTAATGAGAGCAAGCGGTCAACATCGATTGGTTTTGTGATATAATCGTTAGCTCCGGCATCAATACATTTCTGTTTATCGTCTTTCATAGCCTTTGCTGTAAGTGCAATAACCGGTAAACCTTTAAACTTTACCTGCGATCGGATTTGTCTCATTGTTTCATACCCATCCATTTCAGGCATCATAATATCCATTAATACCAGATTAATGTCGTGATGAGCATCCAACATTTCCATTGCTATTTTTCCATTCTCGGCTTTTAGCACTTCCATTCCCCGCTCTTCCAGTATTTTTGATAAAGCATATATATTCCGTGAATCATCATCTGCCACTAAAATCTTTTTTGTTTGAAATATCGCTTCTTTATCATATACAATTTCTGGATTCAACTGTTTCGAATCCGGCAAATTACTGATTGTCCGGTGAAGGAACAATGCAGTTTCATCCAACAACCGGTCTTCAGATTTCACACCCTTTACAATGATACTTGTTGTATATTTCTGTAGTTCACTATTTTCTTCTTTTGTAAGCTCCTTGCCAGTATAAACAATAACGGGTGGAATGATTTGATCCTTTTTGTTTTCCAGTTTTCTGATAAAGTCAAAACCACTCATATCAGGCAAACCTAAATCCAGAATTACACAATCGATATGATGTTCCTGATATATTTTCAATGCATCAATTCCTGTACCTGCTTCAAAACATTTTACATCTCCCGATCCAATTAGTAATCGAATTGCTTTTCGTGAATTTTCACTATCCTCCACAATCAGCAGATTCTTTATTTTTCTGTCAGCAAAGTCTCCAATCCTGCTAAATGCATCTTCCAGTTCTTTTTTATTTAAAGGTTTCCGGATGAATTCAACAACACTCTCTTTGATTTGATCGATTGATGGTTCACTTGCTGAGATAATATGAACTGGTATATGCCTTAATGCCGGATTTGCTTTTAATTCAATCAACACTTCTTTTCCGCTTATTCCCGGCAAACCCATATCCAGTATAATTGCATGGGGTTTGTATTTTGCAGCTAACGTTAAGCCATCTTCTCCTGTTGAAGCAGATAAACACCTAAATCCTTTTTTGTCTGCTTGTTTTAAAAGTATTGAAGCAAAAATAAGATCATCCTCAATAATCAAAAGAACTTTATCATCACTGGTAATTCGGTCTCTATCATCTTCCAGACAGGCAGAATTTAAATATTTTGGATCGTTTACGTTATTCGGTTTGTAAATCGAAGTTACATCAGATAGATTGAGATCCATTAATTCCTGTTCCGGGAATATTTCCAATGGGACTATAACTGAGAATGTAGAACCTTCATGTATCTTACTTTCCACGATGATTTCAGCACTTAATAACCTGGCCAGTTCACGTGATATGGAAAGGCCCAACCCTGTACCCCCGTATTTTCTGGAGGTGCCACCATCTGCCTGCTGAAAAGCCTCAAATATTGCCAGAAGTTTGTCTTCCTGAATACCTAGTCCGGTATCGGTAACTGAAATAATGATATTTCTTGTAGTATATTTCTTGATGGTAATACCTACACTACCTTCTTCAGTAAATTTAATGGCATTGGATAACAGATTCTTTAATATCTGATTCAACCGTTGTGGATCAGTACGAATGAACTCAGGGATATCATTACTCACTGTGCAGGTCAATGTTAGCCCTCTTTCTTCGGCAGTATGTTTAAAATTGCGAATCAGGTCATCACCAAAAACAGGAAGTGAAACCTGTTCAATATTTATAAGCATTTTACCTGCTTCAATCTTCGAGAGATCGAGGACTTCATTTATGAGCACTAGTAAATCACACCCGCTGTTATAAATTATCTCGGCGCTTTCAACCTGAATGCTGTCCAGGTTTTTCTTTCTGTTTTCGGACAAATCTTTCGAAAGGATAAGTAAACTATTCAACGGCGTCCGTAATTCATGCGACATGTTTGCCAGAAACTCCGATTTATATTTGCTGCTTATCTCAAGTTGTTTGGTTTTCTTTTCAATATCATTCTTTGCAGCTTCAACCTCGGTATTTTTTTCTTCCAGTGACTGGGTTTGTTCTTCCAGCTCTTCGTTCGACATTTGTAATTCCTCCTGCTGTTGTTTCAGATTCTGTGTCTGTTCCTCCAGTTCTTCATTCATTTGTCGCAACTCTTCCTGTTGTGTAAGCAGCTCTTCACTTTGCACCTGTGTTTCTTCCAACAATTCCAGGATTTGTCTTCTGTCGGTTGCCGAATTAACGCCGATAGCAATAATGTCCATGGCTGTATTGATAAATTCTTTCTCTGTTTCTTTGAATTCTGACAACCGACCTATTTCAATAACCCCAAGGAGATTTCCTTCAAACATGAATGGTGTGATAAGTACATGTTTTGGTTTAGTATCTACAATCGATGAAATGATATGTACCTGCTCGTCGGAGACATCGGTTAATGAGAGTTGTTTCTTTTCATTTGCAGCCTGACCGATTAAACCTTCTTTGAGTGCAAACTTAACCTTGACATCTTTGGGTGATTTGAAGGCATACTGTCCGCTAAGTTCCAGCATGTTGCTTTTATCATTGAACAGGTATACCGTTCCTAAGTTTGCAGCCAGATAAGTACATAAAAAACGGATGATATTATCGGATAATTCTTCGACATTCAATATGCCGATTAAATTTGTATTAAGTTGATTCTGACCGGCAGTAAGCCAGCTTTGCTTTTCATTTTCCTGTGTTGATTCACGCAATGACCTGGTCATTTTGTTTAATGCATTTCCCAAACTATCATTTTCAGAGAGTACTTTCATATCAACCGTATAGTTCCCTGAGGCAATAATATTGGCCTTATCGGTTACTTCCCTGAAACTTTCCTTTACACTGATCAGCGAATCAAAAATCGGTTTTAATTCATCTTTTGTAGTATCTTCCAGTTTATCATTGCCAAACTCACGACTGGCAATCTTCTCTGCTTCAAAGGCTATTTGTGCTATTCGTGAAGTAATGCTCTGAATAATCCAGAATGAAATAAGAATGGCTATCACAATGCTGGCAAGTATTAAAGCAATAATCAATCCTAAGGCAGCTTTATAATTTTGATCGTTTTCAACTTTAGCATTTAACATGCTGGTTTCATTTTTGAGAACAAGTTTTTCCAGATCAGCTATGGCTGCATCCCTTACATCAACCCCTTTCTCACTGGAAATCTTATATGCTCCCGCTTCATCATTTTTAACTGCTAAATAGATGATTTTATTTAGTTCAGGTTTATAACTATCCCAGTTTGTAGAAAATACGTTTAGAATCTGTTTGCCTTTTTCATCAACCAATCCTTCTAATTCATCCGTCTTTTTGTCAATAGAATCCAATGCCCTGTATATACGGTCTTTATAATAATCTTTCCTGACCGGATTTTTATCAAGTATGATATCCTTTTCATACCTTGCTGCATCCAATACGGCAATCATCAGTTCATTCGACAGGTTTACCTTTCGTGATGAAACATCCACAATCTTCAATAATCGTTGGTTTGATTCCGACAACTTTTTGATAGTGAAATAGGCCATAAAGATAAGTAACACCAAAATAATGCTATATCCCCCTATTAATTTACCTTTGACCGTTAATTTCATCGTAGTTTTTATTTTTGATATCAATTTCTATCAGTAACTTCATTATTTCTTCCAATGGTAAAATATAATCAGGCTGAATGGTTGCAATGGCCGATTCGGGCATATAGGACGATTCTGCTGTATCAGGTTGCTGAACAATGGTTAATCCGCCACGTTCTTTTATTCGTTTAATTCCTTTTGACCCATCATTATTCGAACCCGTAAGCACCACCCCTATTAATCTGTTTTGATATGCTTCGGCAGCCGTTTCAAATAATACATCTATTGATGGTCTTGCATAATTTACACGTTCATCCACTGTCAACGAAAATGTTTTATCCTGTTCTATCAACAAATGATAATTTGAAGGGGCAATGTATATTTTCCCTTTTTCAATTTCTTCTTTTTCATCGGCCTCTTTTATCTCCAACTTACTTTTATCATTAAAAAGCTGTATCCATATATTCTCGGACCTGGCACCAATATGCTGCACAATTATTATGGGCATACTGAAATCAGCGGGTAAAAGTGAAAACATAATCTTCATGGCGTTCAATCCACCGGAAGAAACTCCGATAACAATGGCGTCATAATTCATCATCTAATACTTCTTTTTAAAAATACGTTGTTTCTCATCCAGCACTTTATAAGCGTCCTTAAAATCGGTAAACCGTAAACTTTCTTTCGATCCCAGACAAAGGATACCTCCATTCATCAGGCTGTTGTGAAAAAGGGTTTGTACGTGATTTTGTAATTTCCTGTCAAAATAAATCAGTACATTTCGACATAATATAAGGTTTACCTCTGCAAACACACTGTCGGTTACTAAATTATGATTCGCCCAAACAATCTTATTTTTCAGGGAATGATTCATAATAACATTATTATCATCCGATATATAATAATCTGAAAATGATTCTTTTCCCCCTGACAATTGATAATTGGCTGTATACTCTTTCATTAACCTATTGGAAAAAATCCCCTCTTTCCCTCGATTCAATACATGCTGGTTAAAATCAGTAGCATATGTCGTAGTTCTTTCAGCTAATCCTTCTTCCTGCAATACGATGGCCATAGAATATACTTCTTCTCCGGTAGAACATCCAGCATGCCATATTTTTATAAAAGGATAGGTTTTCAATATCGGTATAACCTTTTCGCGTAATGACCTGTAAAAGCCCGGATCACGAAACATCTCGGTTACATTTATGGATAGATCCTGTAAAAGGATAGATGCAAATGCTTCTTCATTCAGCACTTTTGCCTGCAACTCTGTAATATCTTTTATTCCCGACATCGCCATTCGGTTCATTACCCGGCGTTTTATATGCGCTTCGGAATAGTTTCTGAAATCATATCCGTATGTTTGAAATATTGCTTCCAACAAACCCTGTATGTTTAATTCAGCTTTTCTTCTTACTTCATTATCTGTATTTAAGGAGTCAATTCCATTTTCTGTCAACTTGTTCGTGGATTGCGTTTCATCCGTCTGCATGCTACTCATTCTATATTTCTCAAACAACTCTTTTAAATAAATCCATCCCTTTAAGTAATCGTAGATATTTAATAATCTAAAGTTAACCTATAAGCACTTACTCTTCAGTAATCTGCAAATTTTTAATTATTAATTTTTAATTATTAATTACTTACCTGGTACGAATGATATCAAATATCTTCAATCTGACTTCTCCTTTTATCCTTCAACTGTTTAAAATGAGAAGGAGATAACCCGGTCACTTTTTTAAATTGATTGGACAAATGCGCTACACTGCTGTAATTCATTTTCCAGGCAATTTCTGTAATGTTCAATTCATCATAGATGATTAATTCCTTGATTCGTTCTATTTTATGATTAATTATAAAGTGCTCGATGGTTGTACCCTGCACTTCCGAAAATAAATTAGCCAGATAGGTATAGTCGTGATTTAATTTTTCACTCAGGTAATCGGAGAAATTGGTTTTAATCATTTCATCCGAATGATGAATCATTTCAATAATCGTATTTTTAATCTTTTCAATCAATACAGCCCTTTTGTCGTCCATTAATTCAAGACCTGAATCAATTAAAGATAATTTTAGCTTTTCACGTTGATCTATAGAAATGGTTTCCATTATCTCGACTTCACCCAGATCGACCACAATAAAATGCAATCCCAGTTTCTTCAATTCTTCTTTCACGGCCATCTTACAACGGTTGCTTACCATATATTTGATATATAACTTCATCTTGAATTAATTTTAATTTTTACTGTTGCCCGAATCACAGAAAGAATGACTCTTAAGAAGATAATTCATCAAAATATTGAGCTATTTGAACTTAATTGTTTCAAAATATATTTTTATTTCTATTTTAACCGGTCAAAGATACGCACAATTGCGACTAAAATGTTACATAATTCACACATTTTCTTCGGACTAAGTCCTCATGAATCATTTTAACTCAAAAGTGGCCCTCATTCAGGAGTTGCTCTTTAGATAGTTTATTTCCGGTGAATTGCTGTAAATTATCGATTTGTTTTTATTGATAAAAATCTTTCATCTCAGAAAGGAAAATTCGCCTGTTGAACTTAGTTAAATAAAAAAAGTTCTACTCGTCTTTCAACGAATAAAACTCTTCTTAAATTCTTGTAGGTGATAATTTCAAATGCCATCGATAATTTTTCGCCTTTTGATCTTCATTTGCTTAAAATTATATGGAGAAAAACCTGTCGCCTTTTTAAATTGGATATGCAATTTTGCTACATTGCTGAAATGTAATTTCTCTGCAATCTCCAATATATCCAGATCCTCGTATATAATTAACTCTTTTATTCGTTCTATTGTATGATTCATTATAAACTGATCAATTTTTATTCCCTGAACTTCGAAAAATAAGTCTGATATATATTTATATTCAATATTGAATTTTTGAGTTAAGTATTCCGAAAAGTTCATTTTTAATGAATCGTCCGATTTATATATCAAATCAAGAAGGGTATTTTTTATGCTGTCAATCAGAATCGCATTTTTGTCGTCCAGTAATTCAAGGCCTGATTTGAATAATTCTATTTTCAATAGTTCAGACTTTTCGACTGTTAGAGTTTCCATCACCTCAATTTCGCCAAGTTTTACGAAAATAAAATGCAATCCAAGTTTTTGCAACTCTTCCCGAACTACCATTTTGCAACGGTTACTGACCATATGTTTGATGTATATCTTCATTTCCTTTCTTTCAATATGCAAAGATAATAGTCCTTTTCCCACTCAAAGTTACACAACATTGATTATGACTTATATAATTCACACATTGTAAACAAGAACAATTTTTCAAAATCAATATCTATACCCTCCCCTGCCAATGCCTAAAAAGAGACTATCCTTTCGGTAGTCTCCTTTTTTGATTCTGAATTAATTTTTAATTAAGCAATCGTAAATATTTAATGAACTATTTGTTATTTTACAAATAGTTACATTTCAGTGTCCTGCCAATTATGAATTATGAATTATAAAGGTTTTGTTACTGTATTCATTTCAAGGGTTACTGCTGTTTGAGCCAGCATTCTTCCATTTAAGGTAGCACCGGTTTGCAAATTGATACCCGTTTTACCCAATATATTTCCTTCAAAATGACTGGTTGTTCCTAATGTTACCGCACCCGACACCTGCCAGTAAATATTCTTTGCCTGAACTCCACCGGTAAGGATTACCTGTTTAGCCGAACTCATAGTAAGTGTTCCGGCTACCTGGAAAATAAACACATCATTTGGTCCTCCCGTTATTGTAACATCCGTAGGAATGATCAGGTTACTTGTCCAGGTGTAAAGTCCGGGTGTAAGAGTCAGACTACCGATACTACCTGCACCTAAATTCAGAAAATCGGGATTAATACGACCTGCTGCATCGGTATAGGCTGCTTCCATATTACTAACTGCTGTACTTAACATCGAGGGGTTATTGATCGATGAAGGTAGTGGTCCTGCTGCATCTACCGAATAAATATTTCCCAATACTTCCGGACATGTCAGTAATATGGCTGCTCCGGTAATCGGGCTTGAACCAACATCACCTGTTACAGTCGATTTATATACATCGGTGACTCCTGTTTTAGATAGAATGGCAAAATTACCGGCTAATCCCAGGTCAACCGGAGATATGACTGATGCAGCTGCCGCTGCTGTTGGTATAGCTGCTGTCGGATTTACATTAGTTGGTGTTACAGTTTCCAGATTTGAATCTAATTTCGATGAACATCCGGTCATTATTCCGGCTAATAGAATTGCCGAAATTGAAAATAAACGTTGAAATTTCATAAGAGAGTTTTTATTAATTTGTGACTTAATTATCACGCAAGAAAGGTAAGGCAACCACTACTTTCAGTTGTTATACAACTCCGGTTATTAGTTGCATAAATCACAGGTAGAATAAGGATTACAGCTATTTATGTCTGCTGAAGACAATTGCAGTAAATTGTTTTTTTTACTTGTCAGAACTGGAATTAATCATAGTGAGTTCAGATCAATTTCCAGCATTAAGCAATGCAAACAATTAAAAGTCACAGTTGCTTCGTATTAATTTTTTGACATTTTTCTTACTGAATGAGATACCATTATTTTCCGGACATGGCAAATGGAAAAATAGTACATCTTTTACGTCTGTTTTACATTTGTTTTAGATTTGTTTTATTGTAAAATGGATATAAAACGGCAGCAATACGGACATAAAACGGTCCTTTATAATATCGTTTTATATCCGTTTTATATCCGTTTTATATCCGTTTTATATCCGTTTTACGATAAAGCAGGTGTAAATAAGATCTAAAAGGGATATAACAGAAGTCGCCTGTACATGAGCTCTTCAAACTCTTCAAACCCTCAAACTTTTCAAACCCTTTAAACCCTTCAAACTCTTCAAACCCTTCAAGCTCTTCAAACACGGAACGCAGAACACGGAACACGGAACAGATCTGGAATAAAAAAAAGCAGGCAACCCATTTCATTGAGTTGCCTACTTTAAAAATCAAAAGGTTTAAATAGATTAAGGTTTTGTTATAATGTTGGTGCTGGTTAGAGTAACAGCTGCATTTCGGGCAAGAACCCGGCCTGTTATTCTTGCTCCTGAATCAAGTGTAATCGATGTCAGAGCCAGTAAGTTTCCATTAAATTCAGTATTGGCGCCCAGAGTTGCAGAACTGGTTATTTGCCAGAAAACGTTTTTAGCCTGTGCACCTCCGGTAAGTACGACATTCCCTCCTGACCCACCGACAGTGGTTAAAGCCGATCCTACCTGGAAAATCCATACTGCAGTAGAATCACCCTGAGCATCGAGTGTCAGATTACCTGACTCGATCAAAACCGTTGAGGTTGATTTATAAATGCCGGGAGTTAGTATTCTTCCACCCTGATCGCCTGCTATAATAACAGGAGTTGGTGAAATAGCTGTTTCAGCAAATGTATATGCATCGGTCAGGTCCTGTTTTGCCTGGATTAAATAAGTCAATGTTGCAGGATTGGTTACATCATCGGAAGCATATACGGCACCATTCAGGATCACTGCGGGAGGAAATCCCACTACCTGACTTCGTACACCCGGATAAATCCCAACATCAAAATTATCGATGGTACTGAAACCGGTACTGGTAATGGCAACACCCGAAAGGATACCAAACCTGGCAGCCGTTTTTAAATTGACAGCCACCGGACTTATGGATGGAGTTGCTGCAGTTGTTAGAGATTTATTGCTTAAAGGTCCTGAATTAGTTGTATTTGATTTTGTGCCTGTATCTAATCCATTTGAACAACTGGAAATTAAACCAACCATTACTGTTGCAAAGATTGGTAATACAATTTTAAGTTTCATAAAATAATCAGTATTAATTTGTGACTTAATTATCACGCAACAAAGGTAGGTGGTATGACACAGTGCGCTGTTATATAACTTTGATTATTAGTTGCATAAATCACAGGCATGCAAAATAAACGGACTTGAAATAAGTGAAAGGCACCTCTTGAAATTATTAAATTTATAATAAAAACAGGCAGTTACATTTGCTTTTTCGGATCTTAGCAGCATACCTTTCAGAACGTTGTTTACTAAATCCAAGTGAAATACATAAACAGATATTTATTAAAATAAAGAAGAGTTTTATCTGTCCTACTACAGAAAAACTCTTCTAAAAATTCCATGCTTTTTTTTGAATAATCTTAAATTCCATACTTACTGATTTTAAATTAAAAAAAAGTTATCATTTTAAGTAATCGCAGATATTTAATAATCTGTTTGTTAATCAACAAGTGCTTACTCATAAGTGATATGTCAATTATTAATTATTAATTACATACGTTCCATATACCAATTCAGTTCACTTTGTATTTTCTTAAACTTAAAAATTGAATTGACTTTCTTTTGTAAACGCATGAAAACGGTTTCACTTTTGACTATATAATCACATGATTTGTGTAGCATGCAATTTATAGCTACTTCAATTTTATCCTGCGAGGATAGCATCACAACCGGTATATGCTGATTGTACGCTTTTATCCCATCCAGTATATCTATTCCATTCTTTGCATTTGTATCAATGCCATTCAGATGATAATCCAGGATGACAATATCCGGATTCTTCGATAAGTTTTGCAAACAGAGTTCACCTGTGGTAAAGGTATCCACAGTGAAATTATAATAGTGCTGGAAATAGATTTCCAGTGATTTTAAATAGACAACATCATCGTCTACCAGAAATAGTTTCAGTTTGTTTTTATTTTCCATTATGTCAGTAGTTATTCTTAGTGTACGACTTAGTAAGTAAGTAATTAATAATTGACAGATCACTAACGAGTAACCTTTTGCAGATTAACAAATAGACCATTGAATATCTAGGATTAATTTATTATACAATTCTTTTTTTATAAAGTCATTCAATTATTCAAATTCTTAATTAAATATGCTTTTCCTTCAATAATATTGCGTCTTTTAATTCTCAACATTTTAAAATCATACGGGGTTAAGCCTGTTGACTTTTGAAATTTAGAATATAAATCAGTCACATTATCGAAATCCAACTTCTCGGCAATTTCTATGATAGTTAGTTTTTCATAAATAATCAGTTCTTTAATTCTCTCGATCTTAAGATTTAAAATAAATTGATCAATTTTAATTCGTTGTACTGTTATAAACAAATCAGCTAAATATTTATATTCGAGTCTGAATTTCTCACACAGATATTGAATGTAGTCAATTTTAAATATATTATCCGTTTTGTAAATCAATTCAATGATGGAGTCCTTAATGCTTTCAATCAAAATTGCATTTTTGTCGTCCAGTAATTCAAGTCCTGATTTACGTAGTTCAATCTTCAGTAAAGCCGACTTCCCGACAGAAATATTTTCCATTATCTCAATCTCTGCTAATTCGATAAAGATAAAATGCAATCCAAGCATTTTCAACGCTTCTCTAACCACCATTTTGCAGCGGTTGCTCACCATATTTTCTATATATATTTTCAATCTGTTTTTATTTTAGTTCTGGTTTGTAAAGGTAAGCAATCTAATTAATATAAATATTACATAACACTGATAATGTGTTATATAATTCACACATTTATAATGGTTACACTTTTGTATAAAATGCTTTACAACCACATATATTCGAATATATATTTAGGAAAAGCAAGAATTGCGTCCTTTTATTCAAGCTCATTTTCAGATCAACGAATGTAAATATCAATCAAAATATTATTTGTATGACTTATAGTTACAACTTGCAACTAGAAATGCCTGATAACACATGGTTTATTACTTTCAGGTTTGATTGAACATTCACAATTCCTGTCCAATAGACATGTTGAAAAATCTTTGAGGAAACATTGCAGTTTAAATTACCGGAACATCCCGTTAAAAGACAAACTAAAAGCACTGTAGAAATTGAATATGAATGCTGGTTTTTCATTTTATTTAAATTTTTGTCAGTATATTTATTGAACAAATGAACGAATTTCAATACCTGACCAAAATGGAGACAGGATATTTTACGGGAAATGACAGAAAAAGTAAAAAGAAAGATGATATGCCATGTCCTTTATTTAACATATACATATCACCTTTTTTATCTGCACTTTAAAGCAGATAAGTTTGCTTTTGTACTTAATGTGTTTGAATATTATTCCAAAGCCACGCGTACAGGCCTGGTGTAAATTCTTCGCTTTCAACACCTCTCAGGTTGAAATTTAAAAAATCATCATTATGACCATTTATGGACTCGCTGTAATAAGCTTCTACATCATTCTCACCTACGACCTGAGATTCCATTTTTTCTTTTTGTATGACTTTATTTTCTATTGCATTTGAAGTTCGTGTAGATGCCAGTAAAAGTCCAAAATCAATAGAAATACATGCAAGCAATACTATTAATGCTACGAGGAATACCCGCAATACGTTTTCTGATTTCATGATTCATTATTATTAAATTGTGACTTCATTATCACATTACAAAGGTAAGGCATCTAATGCCTGATTCTGTTATACAACTCCGGTTATTAGTTGCATAAATCACAGATATAAAACAACATAAGTAATTCATAATTTATAATTCATAATTCATAATTGTCAGGACACTGAAATGTAAGCTTATGTATAATAACAAATATATCATTCGATATTTACAATAACTTAAATCTGTTTGAATGATAAATTATCAGATAGAAACGGATATCCTGATACCAAAAAAGAGACAGCCTTTCGGCAGTCTCCTTTATTGATTTTGAATAGGTTTTATTTAGAAAGGTTTTGTTACAGTATTCATTTCAAGTGTGACTGCTGTTTGTGCCAGCATTCTTCCGTTGATAGTAGCTCCTGTTTGCATATTAATACCGGTTTTGCCTAATATATTTCCTTCGAAATGACTTGTGGTGCCAAATGTAACTGCACCTTCAGTTTGCCAGAAGATATTCTTAGCCTGTACGCCACCCGTCAGGGTTACTTTTACGGCAGAACTCATAATCAATGTTCCTGCAACCTGGAAGATAAAGACATCATCCGGTCCGCCTGAGATGGTAACATCAGTTGGGATAATCAATGCGCTGGTCCATTTGTAAAGACCCGGAGTTAATGTTAGTCCTCCAATGCTCCCTGCACCTAAATTCAGGAATGTAGGATTTGTACGTCCTGCAGCATCGGTATAAGCAGCTTCCATGTTGCTTACTGCTGTTGATAACATGCTTGGGTTATTTACGGAAGAAGGTAGTGGTCCTGCAGCATCGACCGAATAGATGGTTCCTAATACTTCAGGACAAGTCAAAAGTATAGCAGCACCGGTAATAGGACTTGAGCCCACATCACCTGTTACGGTCGATTTATATACGTCGGTCACCCCTGATTTGGAGAGAATAGCAAAGTTTGCCGCCAACCCCAGATTGACTACAGGAAGGATACTTGCAGCAGCTGGTGTTACCGGTGCATTTACTGTACCGGGATTTACAGTTCCTGGGTTTACTGTTTCAAGGTTTGAATCTAATTTAGATGAACAACCAGTCATTAAAGCAGCTAATACAATAGCTGAAATTGAAAATAAATTTTGAAGTTTCATAAGAGAGTTATTATTAATTTGTGACTTAATTATCACGCAACAAAGGTAAGCTATCCAATACCCTCAGCAGTTATACAACTCCGGGTATTAGTTGCATAAATCATTGATTATGTAGTTATTATGTGAATATTGCAACAAATGGAGATAATAAAGCAACATACTAAAGCAATCAATTTCCTTGATAGGTTAAAGGTAAAAAGGAAGATTTAGTGCTTCTGAATTTACAGCGAATGTATCGTTTAATGCAACATAAGTAAATGGAACAAAATAATGTCTTGTTTTATTTCTTAATATACTATGACCACTCCCCCTACTCTCTCCCAATCCCGATACCTATACCTATCGGGAGATGGTGATAGAGCCGAGGGTTTATGAAGATTTATTTAGATAAATAGGACATTATAGACTTCCTACTACTGAAGTAATCGTAGATATTTAATAATATATTTGTTAATCTACATAAGCTTATGTTTCTGTATCCCGCCAATTATGAATTATGAACTATGAATTATGAATTATGAATTATGAATTATGAATTATGAATTATGAATTATGAATTATGAATTATGAATTACTTATGTACAGATTGAAAGCACAAAAAAAAAGACACACCTAATGGCAGTCTCTTTCTTTTATTTTAAAATATGAATGATTTATTGTGGAATAGTAACTGTACTCTTTTGAAGTGTGACAGCTGTTTGAGCCAGTAACCTTCCGTTTATGGTTGCACCTGTTTGCAGATTGATTCCGGTTTTACCCAATACGTTTCCTTCAAAATGACTGGTTGTTCCCAATGTCACTGCTCCTGCAGTTTGCCAGAAGATATTTTTTGCCTGTGCTCCACCTGTCAGGTTAATCCGAACGGCTGAACTCATGGTAAGCGTTCCGGCAACCTGGAAGATAAAGATATCATTGGCACTACCCGAGATAGTTACATTTGTTGGAATAATAAGGGCGGTAGTCCATTTATACAAACCAGCTGTCAATGTTTTGCCACCGATATTTCCGGCACCTAAATTCAGGAAAGCTGGATTTGTTCGTCCTGCTGCATCGGTATATGCTGCTTCCATATTACTAACGGCGGTAGTTAACATGCTTGGGTTTGTTACCCGGCAAGGTAGTGGACCTGCTGCATCTACGGTAAAGATACTTCCGTTCACTTCAGGACAGGTTAACAAAATGGCTGCACCGGTAATAGGGCTTGATCCTATATCTCCGGTTACTGTAGATTTATAGACATTCGTGATGCCAGATTTTGACAGAATGGCAAATGAGTTGGCAACGCCTAAATTTACGGTTGCTAACGTACCTGCAGCCTGAACAGGTGGAACAGGAATTACATTTCCGGTTGATTCTGAACCTGAATGATCGTTTGAAGATTTCTTTGAAGAAAAGCCTGAGTCCAACTGATTTGAACAACTACTCATTAATCCAACTAAAAGCATAGCACTAATTGGAAATACATTTTTAAAGTTCATAAGAGAATTAGTATAAATTTGTGACTTAATTATCACGCAACAAAGGTAAGGGACGCGTTTAGGCGCGCTGTTATACAACTCCGGCTATTAGTTGCATAAATCACAGGTTCTATAGAGAGAATTGAAATACGGGCATTTAAATCACCAAAAAACCATACTGCAGAAACAAGAAGAGGCCACCTTTAGGCAGCCTCTTCGTAATAAAGTCACATTGTTATTTATTTAGGAATAACAACTGTATTCATTTGCAGGGTTACTGCAGTTTGTGCAAGTAGTCTTCCGTTAATTGAAGCATTTGTTTGCAAATTTATGCCTGTCTGGCTTAAGATAGTACCTTCAAAATGGCTGGTAGTTCCCAATGTTACGGCATCTGATGCTTGCCAGAAGATATTTTTTGCCTGTGCTCCTCCTGCCAATGTAATTCTGACAGCATTGCCCATTTTAAGTGTTCCGGCAATCTGGAAAATAAAAACATCATTCGGTCCTCCTGTAATGGTAATATTAGTTGGAATAACCAAGGCAGTAGTCCATTTGTATAAACCTGCGGTTAATGTTTTGCCTCCGATATTACCGCCACCTAAATTCAGGAAATCAGGAGTAATACGTCCGGCAGCATCTGTATAAGCAGCTTCCATGTTGCTAACAGCAGTTGTTAACATGCTTGGGCTTTTTACACTAAAAGGTAGTGGACCGGCAGCATCAGCAGTAAAAATTGTACCTTTTACTTCAGCACAACTTACTAAAATAGCAGCACCAGTGATTGGACTTGTTCCAATGTTTCCGGTAATAGAAGTTTTGTATACATCTGTAATACCAGCTTTTGATAGAATTGCAAAATCGGCTGCAACTCCAAGATTGACTACTTTCAGAGCAGACTGACTTAACGCAGGTGATTCAACTGATGCTGAGATACCTGTTTTTTCATGCGAAGAACTTTTTGAAGCCAGACTGTTGTCTAACTCATTACTACAACTACTCATTAATCCAGCCAAAAATAATCCAATAACCGGTAATACGATTTTAAGTTTCATAAAGTTTTTATTAAGTTTGTGACTTAATTATCACGCCACAAAGATATGGCAGGCGTAGAAGCGATAAGTTACACAAAAAAAGTAATAAGTTGCATTATTCCCACCTTTCCTTTATAATGCGTTGTTTTTAGTTACATTCGCTCCATATACCAGTTTAATTCTTTTTCAATTTCCTTGAAACTAAGAATGGTATTTATCTTCTTTTGTAAACGCATAAAAGCAGTTTCGCTTTTCACAACATAATCGAAAGCTTTATGATGCATGCAATTGATAGCTACTTCAATTTTATCCTGAGAGGATAACATCACTACAGGAATCTCCGGATTGAAAGATTTGATTTTATCCAGTGTCTGAATTCCATTTATGGCTGTCTTCTCTATACCATCCAATTGATAATCCAGAATGATAATATCCGGATTGTGCGATAAGTTAGCTATGCACAGTTCACCGGTAGCATATGTTTCAATTTTATAATCTGAATGCTGAAAGAAATCTATTTCCAGCGACTTAAGAAACAAGGCATCGTCATCAACCAGGAACAATTGAATTTTCTTATGACTTTTCATGTGATTGTTATTTTTTATATGTTTAGGTTTCGGAGTGATTACACGTAACTTATTTAATGTTGATAGTGTATTCAAAAATTCTTTATTTTATCTGTTACCAATCTCTTCAATAGGATTTCGCCTTTTCACTTTTAATTTCTTAAAATGGGAAGGTGATAGTCCTGTTACTTTCTTAAATTGATTGGATAAATGCGATACGCTGCTGTAATTCATTAAATGAGCAATTTCAGTAATATTCAGTTCATCATAAATAATCAATTCTTTTATCCGTTCAATTTTGTGGTTGATAATAAAATGTTCAATGGTAATTCCCTGTACTTCCGAAAACAAATTGGCCAGATACGTGTAATCATGATGTAATTTATCACTCAGGAAAATAGAGAAGTTGATTTTTATGGATTCATCGGAGTGATGTATCATTTCAATGATAACATTCTTTATTTTCCCTATTAAAACAGATCGTTTATCGTCCATTAATTCAAGTCCTGAATTAAGTAACCCGATTTTAAGTTTTTCTTTCTGTTCGTATGTGATATCTTCCATAATCTCTACTTCGCCTAAATCGACGACAATAAAGTGCAGGCCAAGTTTTTTTAATTCTTCTTTGACTGCCATTTTGCAACGGTTACTTACCATAAATTTGATATACAATTTCAAAATATTATCTTTTTAATGAAATACAAAGATAAGGGAGCCAAATATGTAATTGTTACATAACAATTATTAATTCTTACGTAATTCACACATTATCAACACTTTGAAATTAACCTATAGATGGTTAGATTAGGGAACATTGTTTATAATCAGTGGACAATGTTCATTTTTTGGGGATTTGAAAATTGAATGGAATCATTCAGGAAGATTTATGCAAAAAGATGCAGATTTTAACATATGTAGAGTGTAATTACACAGGAAAGGCGGGTTTCCCCGCCTTTCCTGTGTTTCGTTAAATGTAATTTCCTATTTTTTATTCCCTCATTATAGTGATATCTTTCAAAAAAGCCTCTATCAATGTTTTAAGAGGTATAAAATGAATCATGTCATTATTAGTTAATCACCAATACTTTTTCTTTCTTCAACAATCCGTCTTTACCATATATACTCAGGATATACACTCCATTCGAAAGATTGCTAACATCGAGCTGTTTATTATAAAATACAGCCAGTGTTGAACCGGTAATACTACATATTTCAGTTTTGACGATATTGTCGCCGGTAACATACAGAATGCCTTTTGTCGGGTTTGGATAGACTACTATATTTGAAACAGTAGCATCCATAACGGCAGTGGGAGTCTTTGAACCAAAAACAGGACTGCCTGCTTCCACCCATGCACTGTAAATCAATTCAGCAAGTGAATGGGAAGAGTTATGGAAAAGCATGGTGGTGAAATGTACCTTACTCCAAAGTGCTGCAGTATATCCTGACGAACTGGTACTTCCTGTCAGGTTTTTTGCATAGGTGTCGGCAACCAGCACACTATCCTTATATTTGTAATCAATATAAATATAATCGAAAACGTATTTGTTTATGTTACTCACAACCTGTACAGGATCACCGGAATAGTTGCTTAGACTTGTACTATAAGCTCCTACCATGGAAGTCTCATAACGGGAATGGATTCCACTTTGACCCGTTAAGCCACCATCATAATTTTTAGTCAGGTGCAACGGCATATGCCCATCCCCCACATAATGACCCAAATCGGATGCATCCAACATAGCCTTATGCCATTTTAGTTTTTTAAAATCGACTACCAGAGAGTCATACGTATTCACCGTAGCCCATGGAAGACTGCCATTACTCGTAATATATGCTGCCCCGTGAATACTTACAATTGAATCATACGTTGATGCAATCCGCCCGGTACTGTTAAATTCCGGGTAATAATCGATATCGATAAAATGTTTAGGACTTTCTGTATTATCAGCATTTTTGCGGGTATCAGCATCTGAGGCATGCTGCGCCAGAGAATCTGACCACACACTAAATCCAGCCATAGATGCTGGAAACGATTCAGGACATTTGCTGTTTATGATTCTGTGTCCAACAGATCCCCAACTAATAAGGAAAAGACAAAAAATGGAGAGTAAAATAATGCGGGGTAAAGTTCGAATCATAAAGAAATCTGTTTGCAGGGATAAATAATGAAAGCCTGCAAAGATAAAATGAATTAATCATAAATTGTGCCAATGATTATTAAATTAATAAGCCAAAGTAGTATTACTGTTTTAGAACTATAAATCCCTAAACAGAAATTCTATCTGTATTGGCAAATGATGGAAGAAACTGGTTAGTATGTCAAACCGGATATTTGTTTTCAAATCCGCCTTTATGCAGAAGTTCGTTAATCTCTTTTTTAAGCTCAACCATTCTGATTTCCCTCCCAACAAAATAGTCATTGAACTGATGCAGTTCAGTTGATTCTTTCTCCAATTGCATACGTTCACTAATGTCAATCGCCCCTATCAGGCAATACTCTCCATTTTTAGTGATATTGCCTGTCAGGAAAACCTGTTTCAGTAAGATATCGTTCATCAACATGTTTACAACACAGGTTTCAGTTAATTTATCGCTAATTATTTTAGCAAGAAAAAGATTAAAAACAGGCTTATCATCTTCACTGACAAAGAATCCAAATTGGCTGTTTACGGATATTTTGTGTTCTTTCCCCAGCATTTGTGAACCAAAGAAGTTTAACTCAATGATTTTACCTTCTTTAGTAAGAGTAAAATAGCCCAATGGTGCAAAATCGTATAATTCTATATATTTTTCTGCTATTTCGTCAATTTTTCCTTTAGCTATCTGAAGTTCATCATTTTGCATTTCTAATTCCAGCTGATGGACTTGTAATTCATGAATAAGATTCAAATTGTCGTATTCAGAAAAGGTAAGATCGGAGTTTAAGGGATAGGTTGCTAAATGTATTTCTGCTTGTTGGCGGAGATTTGTAGCTGTTGTTCCATGTTTGTTTCTCATAGCCGTATATGCGTTATTTATATATAAAAACTTCTTGACATCGAGTATAAATAGTCTATGAGTAAAATATCATTAAGCAGGTACAAGAAATCAGAATCAAAACACAGAAATTAAATCATAGAACAAATTATCTTGTGCATTCGTAATCAGAGATGATATCTGTTGAATATCTCTTTTCTGATTGGACAATTACAAATAACTGCATTTCCAAAACTCATATTATAGTGACAAAGTTTATCATTGCAATTAATAAAAAGAACTTTTCCAGACAAATACCTCTCTACTTTCTTATTTAAACAGGTTTGGTTTTCACTCTTTAAACATTCAAAACTTTTATTGCATTCTTTTGTGTTGAGTATTGTTATGTCATCTATTATTCTTTTCATCTGAACTAAATTAATAAATTGTTATTTTCTACTATAAAATTCTATTTTTAAATTATTTTTTATAAAATCGAGGCGGTTAAATTATAAATTAATTTTCAATTAGTTGCATCTCATTGTAAATATTATTTGATTTAATTATTTTAAGTCCCATACATTTAAATTTTTATGAAATACAAACATCCCGATTATTACTATCAAGTGCAATGACAATACAAAATATTCATTTACAAATAATTAATATTTATTTTCCGTCTTGAATAATTAATAACAGTTTTTAGTGATGTATTGTTTTTAAGTAGCTAAAACAAAAAAGTTTGTAAGTAGACATTGAATGAAATTATACAATACTAAATAAAATAGTATTATGGGTATTGACGTATCATCATTTAATCTGCAAATTTACAACCTATTAATTAATTTAATGTGCATTAATTGTTCAAAAGAGTCTAAAAATCGATTTTTAAATAATCGGCTCTATCTGATAAGTCATGGAAAAGACCCTGATTTGCATTGAAAGTACCAATGAACCATCCGTGTCGTTTCATTGAAGGAATTGATAGAACGAATCCGTTATTTTTTGCTCGTTAACATTCCAATTCAAAGGACGATAGGTACTTCTGTTTTAATTACAAAGGGAAAACAGAGAGGCATTATAGAGGGTTCATAGGGGGTTCAGTGAGGTTTACCTCTCCAAACCCCCTATGAACCCCCTATGAACCCCCTATAAACCCCCTATGAACTAAGAACAAATGACGAAGAATAAAAACGGTGAATCATTCATGAAATAAACTTAAACCAGGATTAGATACAAACATGTGTAAAAAAAAGAAAGGTAGATTTTTTTTATCCATTTAAATGCCGGGTTAGTTCATATATCCTCCACAACACACCCGGTTTTAACGGCTAATTAAAGAGCATGTATGGGATTAATTATAACGAACCCAATTTTACTTCATACCATATAAGCAAAAAAATCCTGCAAATTATTTTGCAGGACTTTTTATTGAAAAGGAAGTACTCAGGTAACTGGTTACCTTTATTGGTTTGAGAGTATTTTATTCTCTAACATTTATCATATTACTCTCCAGGTTAACTTCTCCGCCTCTTGAAAATCCACGGCCTTCAAGAGTTGCACCGTTATAAAACTTAATGGATTTTAGAGCCATAACAGTTCCTTTAAAAATAGAATTAGAACCAAAAGTCGCCGTTTCGCCTACTTGCCAAAAAATATTGGAGGCTAACGCTCCACCTTTGAGGATTACTTTTGTTTCAGGTCGTGTGGTGAGTACATTTGCGATTTGGATAATAAATACAGCATCTGCTTTTCCCAGAGCATCAAAAGTCAGGTCGCCTGTTGATATAAAAAGTGACGAGGTGGAATTATAGAGTCCCGGTGTTAATGTAAGTCCTCCTATGTTTCCACGTAAATTTACCATATCGGTGCTCCTACGTGACTCTGCATCATTATAAGCTGCGGTTAAATCAAGTTTAGCCTGAGTGGATTTAATAGAATTGGAATGTTGAGTCCATACAAACACATCCCGTGTAAAACCTCCTACCCACAGCCCCGGACTAAGTCCCAGCTCACCATATATAGTTGTTTTTCCGGTATTGTTTATGGAAGAACCTGCAAGAACAGCAAAATTGGAGGCACTGGCAAGAGCTACCGGCTCGAGAAGTATTTTTTGAACCGGTATAGTTATTGGTTTAGGTTTTACTAATTCAAGACTTGTAAAACCTGAGATGATTAAAATTAAAATTGTTCCTAGTGTAGTTAACACCATTTTTTTTTCTCTTTTCATGATAGTCGTTTATTTAGTGTGAAAGCATTTTCACTGATGCAAAGATGATACAATTGAATTATGATTCTGTTATACAATTTAGAATAAGACTTACGAAATTCACTCACAATATTAAAGGAAATTTGCAAACAACTTTTTCAATTATGGACCATTGAATGTTAGAATGTTAAGTCTAAAGAATAATTAAATTTAAGCTTGGTGCACCTGTCGTATAACACGACAAAAGTGATACTCACTGAACACCTTTTATTTGGAATCTTCTCTTTTAAATTGCAACTTATTATCACAACAGAAAATGCCTTGTTGAATAAAATTTGAAGTATTGAAATAATCTGATGAGTAATTTTTTTCAATACAGAAATCATTAGATATGGAATATAGATACAATAAATCTGACTACTTTCATATTTACAAATTTCAAATGTGAAACATAAATTGCTTCCAGTCTTAAATTAGAAGAATTCATTTTGAATTTGTTTAATAATTTAATACCTACTTCTCTTAAATTTTTATTATGTTGGGATTGCCACAACAGGAATTCACCAATTGCCATAATTGAAATACCAATCATAGGAGCCCAATGGAAATGAAATGAATTGCCTATCGTTATTATTAATTTATCCGTGATATATTCATTCAGGTTGAAAAAGTAAAAAACTGCCGATATGGTAGTCAGTCCAAGACCAAAGATCATAATATTTATACCGTCTTTTTTCATTTGATTTTTATATTATATTGTTGAATTGATAAATAATTCGAATACAATAATACTTTAAAAAGGAGAGGATTATTGTTTCTCAAAGGTGATATTATTTATCAGTGATTCTATTACATAATTTCAAAAAAGAATATCATTATTCACACATAATTTAACATATCAAGTTTGTCAATTCAGATAATGAAAAAGAGCGTAATCCCGATATTCAGGATTACGCTCTTCCAGGAAGTAAATGTTAGCTTATTCTTTCACGATGGTGTTGCCTGCCATTGTTACTCCACCAATTTGTGTCAGGAGTCTGCCATTGATTGAGGCACCTGTATTCAATGTAATGGATTGCATAGCCATAATGGTTCCTTTCATAACTGATGTAGTTCCAAAAGTAGCAGAACTGCCTACCTGCCAGAAAATATTGGATGCAGATGCACTTCCTTTCAGAAACACTTTACGCCCTGAGGTAGTAGTTAATGAAGAGGCTATCTGGATAATAAAAACTGCATTGCTATTTCCTTTGGCATCAAAAGTCAGATCACCGGAAGATATAGCCAGAGAGGAAGTTGATTTATATAATCCCGGTGTAAGTGTCAGACCGCCTATATTTCCGGAAAGCGTAACAATATCGGTACTGGTTCGTCGGGCAGCATCATTGAATGCAGCAGTTAAATCAAGTTTACCTTGTGTTGACAAATTAGTATTGATTTGGATTGTACCCACCAATATCCCAGGAGGAAATCCTCCACATGATGTACCGGGGCTTAACCCCATATCCCCGGTGATAGATGTTGCACCGGTATTTGTAATGGCAGAACCAGCAATTATAGCAAAATTTGACACACCTGACAATGGAACTGATGTCTGTGGCGTATTTTGAATAGGAATAGGTTTTGGATTATCGACATTCGTCGTAATATCTGACTTACATCCCGTAAAGAATACAAATGATACGATTGCAATGACGGTTAAAAGTTTTTTAGTTTTCATAATTTGTAATTAATTGAATCTTTTACTCAATGATGCAAAGTTGCGACATTTAACGACATTTAAAGTTACATAATAAAGAAAAAATGTTACATAATTCACAGATAATAAGAATTATATCAAGAATAACAGCCCTATATATCTGTCGAATAAAGAAGATAAAAAAAGCTCTACCGATTGGTAAAGCTTCTTTTACAAATTGCAAAATTTTAAATTACTAAAGTTGTGTCAGATTCGAATGGTATGGCTTTTAAAAATATTGAGTCAAATTATTTCATATCTGTTTGTTCTAAATTTTAAAGAACATGATCAAAACTCTCAATACCCTGAAGTTTATTAAATGCATGTTGGATACATAAATCAGACCTAATTTTACAGTTGATATTCTTGTCTTGAATTTAGCGACTAATTTTGTTTTTACTTCATTCAAATCGTCATTATACTGAGACTCCCATAAAAGGAATTCGCCAAATGCCATAATCAGGATGCCTATCATTGGTGCAAAATTGAAATGGAATGAATTACCTGCTTCGAATACAAATTTATTCATGAGTGGTTCATTCAATTTTGAGAAATAAAGAATTGCTGTAATGATGGTGATTACGAGTCCAACCAACATGATTGATATACCGTCCTTTTTCATTTTATTTATATTTTTTAATTGATATTGTTCTGAGAATAAAACTACGTAATAATTGCTTCTCTTTTATAAATTATCACTATGCAAAGGTGATACTTTCCAACCACAAAAATGTTACATGATTACTGCAAAGAGTAGCATAATTCCCACTTATATTAACACTTGGACGATTTCAGGTTAAAATTAATGGACTCTACGGCATAAATTAAATCAACTGCTCTCTTTCTGCAAACATATTTCATTTTTTTTAATGATGTTATTAAGGTTGAATTAATTTATCTTTTCATGAATGGCACTAAAAAAAGCTTTATCGAAAGATAAAGCTTAACATCGTAAATTTCAATAGTCTTAGATCCAACCAATTTATACTGGTTCAATTATTTATTTCGACATGATAGGTTGAATTATTTAAGTCTCAATTCGCTAACGTGTATCAACTGCAAATTGTCCATTAATTCCTTGATTGTTATCAGATTTCGTTTAGACAAAGTCATTAAATGAAGCCGGGCAGTACAAACTATCAATTTCAATCTTTCAATCATTTTGCTTTTTACTGCCATAACATCTGAATTATTCTGAGTTTCCCATAGCAGGTACTCCCCTATTGCCATAAAAGAAATACTAATGATTGGGGTGCTGTTAAAATGAAATGATTTGATAATTACGATTACAAATTTATTCATGATAAACTGATTCCTTTTTGAAAAGTATGTAAGTGCTGTAATTATTGTAATCGTCAGACTTAGAAACATTATGATAATAGCTTCCCTTTTCATTTGATGAGTATTTTATAAAAGTATCTAAGTTGATGGATATTAAACAACATTAAAATTCTGAATTGATTACTATTTTATATTCTACAAAGGTGATACTTTCCTACTAAGAAACATTTACATAATTCTTGAAATAAGTTACATTATTCACACTTCAACAAACCAAGAGCATATAGACGTTAAATGTAAAAGAGCGTAATCCGTATAAATATCAGTTTACGCTCTTTTCGGTATAATGAAGATATTATTGTTTTACAATAACATTACCGGCCAGTACAATTCCTGCAGATCTTGCAAGGGCTCTACCTGTAAGGGAAGCACCTGTTTCGAACGTAATTGATTGCATTGCCATGATGGTTCCTTTAAAGTCAGAGGTCGTTCCAAATGTGGCTGAACTGCCTACCTGCCAAAAGATATTGGCAGCAGAAGCACTACCTGTAAGAATTACTTTTCGACCTGAAGTAACAGTTAATGATGATGCAACCTGAATTATAAATACAGCATTAGCATTTCCTTTTGCATCAAAAGTCAGATCACCTGATGAAAGTGCAAGTGTTGAAGTGGTTTTATATAATCCCGGAGTCAATGTTAATCCACCTATATTCCCGGATAAGGTTACAATGTCTGTGCTGGTTCGTCCGGCAGCATCATTATAAGCAGCAGTTAAGTCTAATTTTGCCTGGGTTGATTCAATGGTATTGATAAGTTGAGTTCCAACTAAAATTCCGGGAGGGAAACCACCTATTGAAGTTCCCGGACTTAGTCCTAAATCACCTGTTATATTCGTTGCTCCGGTGCTGGTAATTGCAGTACCTGCAAGAACTGCAAAATTAGCTGCACCGCCAAGTGTTACCTTTGATTGTGAATTGCCTTGAACAGGAATACCAGTTGGATTATCGGTATTTGAAGTAGGCTCATCACTTTTACATCCACTTAATAGAACAACTGTTACAAGGGCAAGTGTCGTCAATAACATTTTCGTATTCATATCTTTCAATTTTATTCGTGAATTTGTTTTCACAGTGCAAAGTTGAGGCTTTTAATAAAGGTATGCCTTACATAATTCAGGAAAAGACTTGTAACATTCACACGAAAAAAAGCTATAATACTGAATTAATGATATTTAAGTATTACAATTATCTCTACATTTACATTATTATGATTTCAAATGTGTGAATCATGTAAGGAATTTCTAAAATTATGTAATACTTTAGCTTAATTTACCCTTTAAATTTGTACTAGTAAAATTTATGTGTCTTTCTGACTTAAAAGGTTGGGGAAAGCATATAAACCAAAATTGGAAAACGATTTGTCAAACTTTGTCAAACAATTAGATTCAAAGACTATCATAAAATGAAGATAAAAATTCCGGTTGCAAAAGCAAAAGAAATAGCAAGAGTCCATGCGCTCAGACTTAGTGAAAATACAATAGCAAAAACAGCAATTGCAAATAATTTTTTAACTGATTTTGCAGATGTCATATTGTTTGTTGTTCGCTTTGTAAAAGAAACATTTTCTCGTAAATTTGAAGCAAAGGAATTCTTTCGTCAATGTTTCTCAATTGGTTATAAATCGTTACCACTAATATCGGTTACAGGCTTTATTATGGGGTTTGTACTGACTATACAATCTCGTCCATCTCTTGTTCGGTTTGGTGCTGATACTTTGCTTCCTGGAATGGTAGCAGTTTCATTAATACGGGAAATGGGTCCTGTTATTACAGCTCTTATATGTGCAGGAAAAATTGCTTCGGGCATGGGGGCTGAACTTGGAAGTATGAAAGTAACCGAACAGATAGAAGCAATGGAAGTATCTTCTACTCATCCTATGCGGTTTTTAGTTGTTACCAGAGTATGGGCAGCAACATTAATGATTCCGTTATTGATTTTATATGCCGATGGACTCGGTATTGTTGGGAGTTGGTTTGGTGCTAATATAAAAGGAGATGTATCGCTTGTATTGTTCTTCTCACAGGCATTCAGCCATATAGGATTTATTGATTTATTACCTGCTGTTGTGAAATCATTTTTCTTCGGCTCAGTAATCGGATTGGTAGGTTGCTACAAAGGATATAATGCAGGGCGTGGAACAGAGAGTGTGGGGAAAGCAGCCAATTCGGCTGTAGTATTGGCATCGCTGCTGGTATTAATAGTTGATATGATTGCTGTACAAATAACTGATATGTTGTAATTATGAAATTAGAAGAAACAGAATTAGTACAGAAAGAACCTGCAAAGAAACAAACCCGTGAAGCTGTTATTGAAATAAGCAACTTGTATAAATCATTCGGGAGTCAGGAAGTTTTGAAAAACCTCTCATTTACTCTTTACAACGGTGAAAACTTAGTGGTATTAGGTAAGTCGGGCAGTGGCAAATCAGTATTAATTAAATGTATTGTTGGTTTGTTGCGCTCCGACAGTGGAACCATTAAAGTATTTAACCAGGATGTCACAGCATTAACAGTAAGTGAATTAGACGAAATTCGTCAGAAAGTAGGTTTTCTCTTTCAAAGTGGAGCCTTATATGATTCAATGTCGGTGAAAGAGAATCTGGAATTTCCATTACGAAGAATTAAAGCACATCTCACACAAAAAGAGATGGATGCGAAAATTGAAGAAGTGCTAGTGAATGTAGGTTTAGCAGATGCCCTGAATAAAATGCCCTCCCAACTATCGGGTGGTATGCGCAAGAGAATAAGTCTGGCCAGGACTATCGTCGTTGACCCAATGATTATTCTGTATGATGAGCCGACAACAGGACTTGATCCGGTAACATCCGATGAGATAAGTTTGCTTATTAATGACGTCCAAAAAAAATATAAAACCTCCTCAATCATTATCACACATGATATTGAATGTGCCCGTAGTACAGCTGACCGACTTATTATGTTGCAAGACGGTGAAGTATATGCTGAAGGTAATATTGCTGAATTTGAAAAGTCAACCAATAAAGTTATCAAATCATTTTTTAAATAATGGTAAAGGGCAAGGAATAATAGCCTGTTATCCTAACAACTAATCAATTAATCAACCAAATTATGGATACTCATTCTCAAAAGTTTAAAATTCGCTTAGGACTCTTTGTAGCCGGAGGTTTGGCATTGTTTGTTATCGCGGTATTTATTATCGGAAAACAAAAAAACCTGTTTAATCCGGTATTCAAGATTACATCTACTTTTCACAATGTAGGAGGCTTGCAGATTGGAAATAACGTTCGCTTTTCGGGCATCAATGTGGGCACGGTAGATAATATCGTTATCATAAACGATTCTACAGTTCGTACCGATTTAATAGTAAAAGCAGAAGTCCGACAATTCATAAAATCGGATTGCATAGTTTCCATTGGTTCTGAAGGAGTTATTGGAGATAAACTGATAACTATTTCACAGGGAAGTGCCAATACGCCTTTAGTCAAAGAAGGTCAACGATTAGTATCGAGCGAACCGGTTGAAACAGATGCCATCATGGCCAGTTTGCGCGTTACTGCCGGCAACGCAGAAGTTATCACCCAACAACTGGCAGAAATCATGACAAAAATAAATAGCGGTGGAGGTACGTTGGGTCGGTTAATTCAGGATAAAACACTTGCAGAAAATTTGAATAATACAGTTCTGAATTTGAAAAAAAGTTCTAAAAGTCTGGATGAAAATATGACAGCAGCTAAACACAATTTTCTCTTCAAAGGATATTTTGATAGGAAAGCTAAAAAAGAAGCCCAAAAGAAGGAAAACGCCAAAAAGGCTGTAGAAGTTAAGTCAAAATAAATAGAATAATCTGATTTTAAATAAAACTGGACTAATCGCAAACAATATTGATAAGTATTAGTTGAAAGAATTTTGTGAAGTAAGTTTTATGGATGTTATATCACAAAATATAAAAAAAGAATGAGATGATATAAAGTGTCAGACAAACACAAAATCAGACCATTAAGAGGATCAAAAGGATTTTATGAGAATATAACGGCTGCAAAACACAATTTCCTTTTCAAAGGATACTTTGACAGAAAAGCTAAGAAAGCAGCCAAAAAGCAGGAAGCCACTAAAAAAGCTGAAGTGCTAAAATAAGTAATGTGATTGTGTTATTTTAGTCGTTATTTTTGTAAACTTGATACATCGATAACCGACAGAAGGCAATTGCTTTCATCACCGGTAACAACACCCTCCATATAAACCCGGCTTAACAAATTATTGCCATATCCAAGCTGCAGTACGCATGATTCTTTATAATTGCTGGAAAATACTTTACTGAAAAAATCGCTAAAGGTAATTTTCGAGTCTTCAGCTACGAATAATTTGAAGTTTGTGTTGATAAGGCTAAAACGTCTTTCTCCCAATAACTCGGCACCGGTAAAATTCAATTCACAGATATTGGCATTTTGATCGAGTGTAAAATAGCCCATGGGTGCCAAATCATACAACATGGTGAATCTTTTGAGAGCCAATTCTGTAGCCTGATTTGCTTCCCGTAATTCATCATTCTGCATTTCCAGTTCTATCTGGTGAACCTGTAGTTCATGCAGGAGTTTTTTTATATCGATTTCTGTTTCCGGAATGCCTGTTTTCTTTTGTTTCAATTTCAGTTCAGTTTCAGCTTTTAAGCGCAGTAACTGTGCATCTGTGTACATTTCCTTTTCCTCGTTATTCATGGGTCTGGTTGTTTTTAGCGATAATAATTATTTCAGTTGCTATTTTCAGGCTGTTAAGATGAACATTTACAGCCCAGTCAATAAATACTCTGTTGCCGCCTTTCATAAATAAAGGCATTTTATAAATGGTATTATTCCCTTCTTTCATCAATTTATTCAAGTCATTTTCAATCTTTTTTTGTTCAACATTGGGTACAAATAATTGAATGAAATTTTGGTCTACTGTTTCTTTATGCTTTTTTCCAAAAAAGAGTTCAGCTGCCGGGTTAAATTCCAGTATTTTCCATTCATTTGATATTTTTATAATGACATCGGACGATGTATTTAAAATCATTTGATTCATTTGTTCTTTATCATGCAATTCTTCTTCCAACTGTTTAAGATCCGTTATGTTGAAGAATGTTATTACCAGGCCATCAATCCTGTCATCAAAAGTCCGGTAAGGCATGATACGTGTTGAAAACCAACGTCCATCCCTGGTCTCAATTTGCTTTTTTACAAATACCAGCGTCCTCAACACTTCACGTGCATCAGTAGCCAGATTAGGATAAATAAGATCGGATACCTGATCGGTAAAAGGTCTCCCAATATCACTTTTAATCAGTTTAAATATTTTAGTAGCCTGGTCGGTATACCGGCGTATATTCAAATCCTTATCCAGAAACAGGGTGGCAATATCGGTGCTGTTAAGCAGGTTTTTCATATCATTATTCACCCGGGTGAAATCATCTATCTTCGATTGCAATTCGGCATTGACCGTTTGAAGTTCTTCATTCAGGCTTTGCATCTCTTCTTTAGAAGTCGTAAGTTCTTCGTTTGAAGATTGTAGTTCTTCATTCGTGGACTGTAATTCTTCGTTGGTTGATTTCAGTTCTTCCTGCGAAGTTTGCATTTCTTCAAGCGTGTTTTGAGTATCTTCACGTGCAATCTGCAGCTCCTTTTCCAACTCCGATTGATGAAAAACCGTTAGTTTCTTTTCACCTCTTTTCCCTGATTCTTTGTCGGATATCAATGGCTGATCAATAAATATAATCATAACCATTCCTTTTAACTGATCAGGTTTATCCAGCCATTGAATATTTACATTTAATACCTGAGTTCCACCGTTTGTATCGACAACTATATTTTTTAAAACTATTTGTTCCTTTTTCAATATTGCCTGACGGAATGCCGAAGGAAACTCGTTACGTAATCCATCGCGTAACATGGCAAATATATTCATATTCGCTTTTCCTACTGCCGGTTCCAGGTATTTACCGGTACGGCCGCTGATATATATTATATCACCCTTTTCATTAACCAACACTCCGGGAGGTGAGAAATGTTGCAACAGTAATTCATTTGCAAGAGTTTGTATATTTTGGGATGGCATTGCGGGTTTTTGATTTTCGTACGTACTTTGTTTATTACGTGCAAAAGATGATGGAAAATCTATTAATTCAGGAGAAACCGAAGTTTGTGACCTTTTAAATATCTTCAGTTTATTATCAATCGTTTCAAAGAAATGACTCTGTGTTCCTAATGATTCGGCACTTCCAAGCACCATATAGCCGTCGTTATTTAAACTGTAATAAAACAGTCCAAGCAATTTCTTTTGCAATTCGGCGTCCATGTAGATCAGGAGATTCCTGCATGTAAGTATATCAACCTTTGTAAAAGGCGGGTGCAAAATGATATTATGTTTTGCAAATACAACCATTTCCCGTATTTCGGCATTTACCAGATAACCATCTTCGGAAGATACAAAAAAACGTTTTATCCGTTTTGGCGAAACATCAGCTGTAATACTCAATGGGAATAACCCTTTACGGGCAGTCTCTATGGCTTCATTGTCAAGGTCGGTTGCAAATATCTGCAACGAAAAACCTCCATGTGGATTTATTTTTTCTATGACTTCTTTAAAAACAATAGCAAGCGAATAAGCTTCTTCTCCTGTTGAACAACCGGCTACCCAGGCTCTTAAAATACTTCCTTCCTGTTGTTTCGAAATTAAGTCAGGCAAAATTACTTCTGCTAAATTTTCCCATACTGCCGAATCCCGGAAAAAATTAGTCACACCAATCAATAGTTCTTTGAAAAGAATATCTATTTCCTTTAAATTTTCTTGTAAGAAGGTGACATATGCCGAAATCTTATCAATTTTATGAACGCTCATTCTTCTTTCAATACGACGATACACCGTATTTTTTTTATAGAGTGAAAAATCATTTCCGGTATGGTTTCTCAACAAAATAATTATTTTATCCAGTGCACTTTGGTCTTTAATCTCAACCTCCATATTAAATTTTACAATGGGTATATGTTTCATGAATTCCTGAAGTTTCACAGGTAATTCATTGGCGGGAGCCACTATGTCAACTAAAACAGAATCAATTACATTACGGGGCATGCTATCGAATTTAGCATTGGCAGGTTCCTGGGCCATCACAATACCATTAAATTCTTTAAGTGAACGACATCCTAAACTGCCATCTGAACCCATGCCTGAGAGAATAACTCCTACACCAAGTTCCTTCCGGTCAGCTGCCAGGGATCGTAAGAAAAAATCAATTGGTAAACGTAGACCTCGTGTCTCTAACGGGTCAAACAGATGCAGAATACCTTTCAGAATGGACATACTCTTGTTTGGTGGAATCACATATACACAGTCAGGCATTACCGGCATACGATCCTTAACCTGAATAACTTCCATTTTAGTAATTCGTTGAAGTAACTCAGGTAACATCCCTTTTTGGGTAGGATCCAAATGCTGAATAACTACATATCCCATACCGCTCTTTACCGGTATATTTCCCAAAAATTGCTCCAGAGCTTCCAGTCCACCTGCTGAAGCTCCGATACATACGATAGGAAACTGATTTATTCCTGAATCAGTTGCTTTTACATTCGTAGAAACTATCGTTTTAGACTTTAGGGGGTTTTCTTGCATACAATTTAATTGTTGAATTCAACTCACTATACTTGAGGCAATATGTTTTTTGAGATGTACAAAATTACAAATAAATTAAACATTTATTATTATAAATCCTATTTATTATTAGTGGCAAATCTCTAAATGTAGTAATAATTTGTTTTTATGTCGTTCTTATTTTACCGAATCACCCAATTAACCAATAATTTTATAATTGCGTTCATTTACCATTGAAACCGGCTGCCCGGTTGTTTCAAGTACATTCCACCACAATTCATCATTCATATCAATCCTGTTTTTCTCAGAAACTGCAACAGGGATTGGCAAAAGAGTAAATAAATGATTCCAGTGCCCAACAACAAAATCAGTTTTACCAGCCATGGCTGCATGTACGGCATTCTGTGCCAAAAGAGCACAAAACTTGCTGTCGTTGGCATTGGCAGGAGCACTACGAATGATATAACTCGGGTCGATATATTTGAGCGTAAAAGGGACATTCCTTGATTGGAGATCCTCTGTTATTTTTTCTTTCAAATACAATCCAATGTCTTTATTTTTAATGTTCCCGGAAGCGTCTTTTTCAAGTGTTTCTCCTTTAAAAAATTGTTGTCCGGCTCCTTCTGCTACCACAATAAGTGCATGATGACGTAATTCAAGACGTTTCCGTAAAACATGCAGAAACCCTTTTGGACCCTCTAAATCAAACTCCATTTCAGGGATAAGCACAAAATTTGATTCCTGGATAGATAATGAAGCATAGGCTGCAATAAACCCGGAATCACGTCCCATCAATTTCAATACCGCAATGCCATTAAAAGCTCCTCTGGCTTCATTATGCGCATATCGGATGATATCACTCGCAATGCTGAATGCGGTCTCAAAACCAAATGATTTATCAATAAAGTTAATATCATTATCAATGGTCTTTGGAATGCCCGAGACTGATATATTCAGGTTTCTTCTTGATACTTCCTGACTGATGGCATGTGCACCACGCAATGTACCATCACCTCCAATGCAGAATAGTATATTCACTTCCAGTTTGCACAGTTTGTCAACAATCGCTGCTACATTCTGTTCCCCGCGTGAAGTCCCTAATATGGTTCCTCCAAAGAGTTGAATTTTATCTACACTTTCAGGTGTAAGCTCAACAACTGGGTGATTATAACTATCTATAAACCCTTCATATCCATATTGGATACCTATCACGTTGTTTACACCATACCGGTAATGAAGTTGATTTACGACACTTCGAATCACATTATTTATTCCCGGGCACAATCCTCCGCAGGTAACTATGGCTACTTTTGTATTAACCGCTTCGAAATAAATATGTTTATGAGGACCTGCCTTTTCAAAGGAAACAGGAATTTCTCCTGTTTTCAGACAATGTTTAAACACATCAAAGGAAGAATCAAACAAGACCCTGTCGTTTTCAATAAACCTGAATGACAATCCATCCGGGTGAAATGTAGGCTTCAATGGTGACAAATATGTTCCTTTGCCAAGCATTTTTACCTCAAAATCTTCTTGATTCATAATCGGCTTTTTAATCTATTTAAAATTCACGTACAACAATACGTCAAAAATTTGAATGTACAAAATTTATACATTCATTACTGATATAGTCATTATAAATTGGTATACGTTTAGAATCTGTTCATTCTAAACCAATCAGTTTTTGATATAAGTAATCGTAGATATTTAATGATATTTTTGTTAAACTATAAAAGCTTACAATTCAGTGTCCCGACAATTATGAATTATTAATTACTTATGAGTTGGTATAATGAAAAGTGGAATAGTAGTATGATGCAAAACTTCTTCCGTAACACTACCCATAAGAATTTCTTCCAACCATCTCCGGCTATGCGATCCCATGACTATCATATCGGCATGCCATTCGTTTGCTGATTTAAGAATCACATCAGCAAAGTCACCTTCTTTTAACAATGTTTGAATGGTATCATCTCCCAGATGTTGCTTTATTTTATCAAGGAATAACCTTGATCCTTTTTTTGTAGCATCAGTATCCACAATTTGTAATGGAGTAATTAACGTGCCGGTATACCCTGCTATCGGGAAATTTTCTATTGCAGAATAATACAGCGGATCAACAAGTACATGCAATAAAACAACTTCTGCTCCCAATGATTTGGCAAGTGAATATCCAACTTCGGCTACTTTTTGTGCTGTCGGATTAAAATCCAACGCAATTAATATTTTTTTCATGTTGATCGTTTTCATAATCGTTTAATAATTTACTTTTTATAACCACTGCATGAATAAGATAAAACAGGAATTTCAATAACCCAGGTCCTCTTCCAGATCGTTATGGTCATCACCACCCAAACTAAAATAGCTATTCTCTTCATCTTCCAGTCCGGCAACTTCTTCAATTTCATCCGATTCAAATTCAGGAATATCCAGTTCTTTTGCTGAAACATCTTCACTGAAATCTTCTTCATTTTCTTTTCTTACAATTACCAGTTCTTTTGACTTGGTAATATCTTCAGGATCAATTCTTTTTTCTTTTTTGAACCTATTGTAGATATCTTCACTTTCAGGATATACCGGATACCCTTCAAGTTTTTCATTCTCATCAATCTCACTTTGTTGAATAAGCTGTTTTGTAATGTTCTCGTTATTTTTCATAATGACTTATTGATTAAAGAGTTACATGCTAATCTATTGAAAAACCATATTCAATTCATTGTTTTATTAAAACAGTATAATGTTCGTTTCGTTCAGAATCTTATTAATTAATTGTGATCTGATATAACCAGGCATGAACCGGATAATAGAATTTAATTTTCTCTGACATGATATTCTTTTGATAAAAATAAATATATCAACCTATCTGGTATTATCTTTTCCTTACCTGCATTACTATAAATGCACCTGCTACCATTACTGCCAGCCCTATAAATGGAGTCCAGCTAAGAGAATGAGGTTGATTTCTATAAACATCAACAGATCCTATTTCTAACACTTTTTCACGGGTAAAGTAACTGAATGTTGTGAATATTGTCAATCCTAAACCAGCTATCATGATTAAAATACCTATAAGTTTCATATGATTAAATTTTTATTGAAATGTAAACTAAATATTATCTGTAACGGATAATGAACTAAGTAATGGGAACAATATAATGTCTTGTTTTATTTCTTCATTTAATATGACCTCTCCCCCTGCCCTCTCCCAAGGAGAGGGTGATAGAGCCGAGGATTTATGAAGTTTTATTTAGAATAATAGGACATTATATATTTCCTTCTACTTAATTGGAATTTGGGTTATTATTTTAAAATTGAAATCTATCAGCATTCTTCATCGAAGATTAAATGCCAGCTTGATACCCTGAATCAACATATTTGCACCTAACACTCCAATGATCAGGCCCATGATTTTGCCCACAATTACAAACCTTTTATCACCTACGAACCTAACAATATAAACACTGTAAACAAATGCATAATACGTCATTAGTACAATGATGCCAAAGATGAATATTGTTATTCCCAAATTAAGTATACTTTCTTTGACGACGAAATTCATAGCAGTTACTATAGTTCCGGGACCTGCTAAAATAGGAATAGCCAAAGGTGAAATAGCTAATCCATCATCAAAAGAAGTATCTGTCTCCATATTAGCACCCGGTTTCTTTGATTGTAACATCTCGAATCCGATAAAGAAGATGAGTATTCCACCAAAAACTTTAAATGCTGGAATTGTCAATCCAAAAATCTGGAAAATGTACTGGCCAATTAATATGAACGAAAAAACTATCAGAAATGCGACAATACATGCAGTTTTAGCTATTTCTCTTTTTTTCTTTTCTGATAGTCCCTCCGTTAGTTTTACAAAAATAGGGATGTTGGCGATGGGATTCATGATCGCAAAAAATGCCATAAATACGGTTAACGAATACGCCCATATATTTTCCATCGATAAATATGATTAGTTATAATATTCTTTTAGAAAGTTATGTATCTGTATTTCATTCATTTTGTCGGTATTTATATTTTTGATTTTTATATTGTCAAAATTATGATCGAATTCTAAAATATTAAACAACTCGTCTTTTGTTTCAGCCGGTCCGAATAAAACTACCTGGTTATAGTTCCTGATTATCTCACACAATTCAAGATAATAAGCTGATTGCAGATGCCTTTCAAAATTATTGCTTACCGTTTCGTTTTGTTTTAAAGAGTTTACATGAACGCCTTTCCCATTGGATTCAAATTCTATATTCCGTGAAACTATATTTTTATCTATAAGCTCCATTAAATAGGCATTCGAGTAATCCATATAAATGCCCAGTTGTTTGTTGGCTTTTGCTTTTGTCATAATGAAATATTGTTTAACGAACTCATATTTAAAAGTCCAAATAACTTCGGTTCTCATTCCTTTCTGAAAATATTAAAAAATCAGAGTAACAACATTTTTATTACTCTGATTTTAAAGGGCTATATTCTACTTGGTTATTTGAAAATCCAAAAATGAATTCTCCGTTTATTTTCTATCAGTTACTGCATCCGGAGTTTTTTCCTGCTCTTTCTTTACCTCTTGTTTAATCGATTTTTGTTGTTTAGCCGGTCTGTTTTTCCCCTGATTTATATTTTGAGGTTGCCCCGGTTGGGTTTTTCTATTCACCTGTGCCGGCGATGCAGTTCCCTGTCCCGGATTGGGACTCTGAGGTGCTACATTCCTTGGTTGTTGTGGTGGCTGTACAATCTTGTTTTGAGCATCTACATTCCTGCGTTGCACTGGTTGGGAGTTGTCATTCTGCGGAGATCCGTTCCTTTGTTGAGCAGGTTGAGGTGTCATTATTCGTTGTTGTGCGGGTTGTGGTGCATTTTCTGGTGCCACATTCCGTCGTTGTACAGGTTGCTGATTGTTTTGAGGAGCTGCTTCTTTTGGCTGAACTGGCTGAACATTGTTATTTTGGCGAATAACATTCGGTTGTCGTACCGGCTGTTGATTATTATTCTGTGGTGTAACCGCATCCGGCTTTCTGATTGGTCTGTTTATATTACCAGGATTAGACAAAGGAGCCTGAGCCGGTTGAATGTTTCGGTTTGAATTCGAAGGTATTGATATGCTGTTAGGTTGCACCTGCCTGGTATCTTGCTGGTTTGTATTCCGTTGCTGATATGGTTGTGAATTATTTTTCCCGGGTTCCACTGTTTTGACTGGTTCCCTGACAACTCTATTCACCGGACTTCCAATTTTGTTTTGATTTGATGAATTTGTTGCAGGTGTACGTTTCAATTCATTTACATTGGTAACACGTGTAGGAACGGATTTTCTTGCACCTGAATTGTTTTTTTGAACCTGTGGCCGATAAATCCGGTACTGACCATTACTCAATGTTTGTCCTGGTTTATTGTTTTCACGAACAACAACCGGATTGATATTCCTGCCTGTTACTTTTTGCACCTGCACTCTTGAAGGACCGGAAACATACGTTGTATGACGGTTATTATCGAGGAAAGTATTGTTGATCACTGTTGAATTTCTAGCTATCCGGTCATGATCAGCTCTGTTGACGTAATAATTATGAACATCCGATTGCTCAATATCCCTGTCCCTGACAAACATCCAATGATCATTATGACTGTCATAGGCTCTTCCAAAACTCATGCTGAGTGTTACACCCGGTTCCATAGGCGACCATCCATAATAACCTTCTGCTTGTCTCCAGTTTACCCAGGCAGGCCCCCATTCAGTATCGGGCACCCAAAACCATCCAAATGAATCGCTATAACTCCAGCGGCCATAATGAAATACTGCCCATCCCCAGTCGTAATCCGAAGCCCAGGTCCAACCATAATCTGTAAGTATCCAATGTCCATCGGTGGAATAAGGTACAAACTCCGACCCTGCATCCGGTATCCATACATATCCGTAATCGGTATAATCAATCCATTGTCCATAAGGACTTAACTGGTCATAAAAAACCTGAAAGCTGATATTGCTTTCCTGTGCCGATGTTTGTCTTGGAAATATGACGCAGGATGTCATCAATACAAAAAACACTGTAATTATTTTAATATTCGCTTTCATAGGTCGTTTTGTTTAGGAGTTAAATAACATAGGATGATTATGATTTAGAATGTTTTATTTCACAGATCAAAGATACGGTTGTGAGCCCCCGAAAGTGTTACATAATTTTCAAAATAAGTTACATAATTCTCACTATTACAAACTTCATCATATTTGTATTGTTTTAATTTAGTGCATATTACAGTTTATTCTCTCACCGACTTACTACGTATACAGAACAATCAATCGGTATTTCCGTGATTCTGTTCAGGTGAAGACCTGAATTTTTGTTTAGTTTCAAGTTCATGTTTAGGAGGCGAATATATTCCCATTCCAACAGATACTGTGAAATATTCGTTTTAGATATAACGAGGAATTGGTGAGACTTTATTGGGGCTTGCCTGAGGGTCCAGATAGGCTTACCCCTCCTAACCCCCAGGCAACCCCCAGGTAACCCCCAGGAAAGCCCCAGGAAAGCCCCTCGGGACATAGAACAAATGGCAGTAATATAATTCGGGAGAAATTGAATATTTGAATTTGCAATTGAAGAATTCTAAAACCTTATTTTTCTTTAGTATAACCCTACGTATAAAACAAAAAAATAAGTGTTTTTGATATCACTCATAAACTCGTTGGATTTAGGACGATGACTATATATTAGAACATATTGAGGATAATTATATTGAATTATATATCTTCCACGAAAAACGGGTAAGTGAATAAAAAAAGTCATTCGTTCATACATGAACGAATGACTTTTTTACCGGATATTACCTAACTTAAGACACAAATTATTGTGCAATATATTTTAGTTCAACATTTTATAAAGTTCATTCAAATTTGGTGATAAGATAACTTCTGTACGGCGGTTTCCGGCACGTCCTTCAGGAGTGTCATTCGGATTCAACGGACGGAATTCACTTCTTCCAGATGAAGTAATCCGACGCGAATCAAACCCGTTATCCTTGGTTAAAATTCGAACAATGGAAGTAGCCCTGGATGTACTTAAGTCCCAGTTATCTTTAAAGAGGGCGGTTTTAATAGGCACATTATCGGTATGACCTTCGATCAACACATTAATGTCCTTCGTACTGTTAAGTACCAGGGCCAATGATCTGAGTGCAGCAACTCCTTTTGGATCAACCACATCACTCCCTGACTTGAAAAGCAATTTTTCAGAAAGTGAAACATACACACTTCCATCTTTAATTGAGACTGAAAGTTCGTCTGTTTTATATTTCATCAAGGCATCGGAGATTGAATTTTTAAGACGACTCAACACATCTTTTTGTGATTGGATGATGTTCTGAAGGTTTTTTAAACGGGTAGCCTGATCGGCAATTGTCATTTCAGTAGAAGAAGAAAGTGCATTCAAATCTTTATGAACGGAAGCATTCTGATTCTGAAGGGCTGCTTTCTGATCCAGCAGGGATGCCTTCTCGGCACTAAGGGTTGTAACCTGCGAATTACAGTCAGTCAACTGGCCATGGGTTGTTGTACTATCCATTTGCAACGAACTTACATGAACTCTTGATGCTACAAGCTTTTTGCCGGGTCCGCAGGCAGTGAAGATGATGCTTAAAACCAAAAAAGAAGAAATAACGTAAATTGTTCTTTTCATTTTGTTTATTTTTAAGTAAATTATAATGTACAAAGTTGCGAATATTAAGGTCCTAAAAGTTACACAACTTTACAATATTATTACATGATTCACACATTATACCTTAAGAATATACGAACACATGAAAAAAAATAATATAACAACATATTTTTAAACCCCAAAACCAATGGAGATATCTGCCGATAGATTTGGGGGTCTTATTCACATTTATATAAAAAAAAATCAGATTATTTTAGTAAAATCAGATTCTATAAATTATTATTAAACACTTAAGTAATAGGAACAATAAAATGTCGCATTTAAAATTCAAAAGAATAGAACACTGATTTACGCTGTCCCGATAGCTATCGGGATGGCGGATTTAATCCCGATAGCTATCGGGATAAAATCATACTTATTAAAAGAATCCGCTTTAATCCGCTTGATCAGCGGAAATCAGCGTTCTAATCTTTTTTAAATATTACATTATATCCTATTTGCGAGTTAGAGTATTTAAAATGGATACCCGATTGCAATATTCAGCAACAGGTTTTGACTTCTCCAGGAAGAACTTCCAAAGTTAATCTGATTGATAACCCAACGCTGGTTATCAGGGTACCAGGGCTTTCTAAGCGGCATAGCCAGGTCGAATCGCAGGATGAAAAAAGAAACATCAACCCGTAAACCTACCCCTGCTCCTACTGCCGTTTCATTGAGGAATGTTGAAAATAAAAAAGGTGAACCTACCTTGGATGGATTAGATTTTTGCAACCAGATGTTCCCGGCATCTACAAACAATGCTCCTTTTAAAAAGCGGTAAATACCAAAGCGGTACTCAGCATTCATTTCAAGCTTGATATCTCCTCCCACCTGCAGCAATGCATTGGCAATGGTATCATGAGGTAAGGTTCCCGGACCGAGTGAATTAATCTGAAAAGCACGGATACTATTCGGGCCACCACTAAAGAACTGAACGCTATAAGGTAACACGGATGAATTTCCATACGGATTGGCTACCCCTGCATATACACGAAATGCCAGTTTGTTTTTATCTTCAAAATTGTAGAAAGCCCTTCCTTCCAAACTTATTTTAGCATACTGCGAATAAATGGTACCAACCACTTTGGACTGATTATCCGAAGATATTTTCTTCCCTGCAATAAGATTTGCCAGTGAAAATACATTTCCTGCCGTCTCTGCTGCCAGGTGAAAATAGAGCTGAATCTTTTTGTTGACAAGCATCTGTTCATTGTAGGTAAATGAGTAATTTCCACCGGCAATAAATTGTTCCTCATAGCTTTTCTGGAGAAATGGATTGTGAAGTAATAAGGTATCAAATTTAGCAGACTTATTCCCAATGGTAGTATAACTTACATTAACCGGATTAAATTCCTGTTCGACCCGTGTGCTTGGCTTCCATTTATAACCATAAATAAATTGAAAAGTATTCATATCAAAATAATTAACTCTTTTCAAATAGTTATACGATAATAACAACCGTGTCTTTGGGTTATACCGACTATGCGATTTGATGGAAAAAGGCACCAGAAAACGCGGAAACGTTAACTCTGCCTGCGGATTCAGTGAGTATGAAAACAAGTTATTATTTTGTCCTAATTGAGCCTCAAATGATCCGGCCATTGTAAGGTTCAGAAGTTCTGCACCATGAAACGTATTCCTGTTCAACACACTCAGATTCAATTGGGGACCCGTGTAATTATTTGATTTTGTTATAAGATCCATTTCAGCCCTGAACGTATGGGTTGGCATTGGAGTCATCAAAATGGTAACATCCAAATATCCGGTAGCGGTTGTATCACTATCTGAAAATTTGACCTGTACAAACTTAAAATTACCCATCGTCATCAACCTGTTCAGCGTGATTGTGTGATTCTCCCTGGAATACAGTTGATTTTTCCTTAAATAGACCGATCTCATAATAACCCGTGGGTTAATATTCTGGTCTTCCTTTTTCCCAAGGAATATAGCTTTTCGTACCATCAAGGTGTCTATAGTACTATCTTTCGGTTCTTCATTTAAGGAATAATTCTGATCGATAAATATATTGCGAATCCGGTACACTTTCAGGGCATTCTGGGGTATGTTCTCCTTGAGAGTCAGCTTTAAACTTATTGTATGACTTATATCCGAAGTGTCCGCTTTGAATAGCAAATAGTCGGGATTGAAGTAAAAATACCCTCTATCTTTCAATAAGGCATCAATTCTGATACGTTCCAATGACAACAGAGTCAGATTATAATCGTCGCCTGCCTTAATAACAGTCATATCATTTCCGGAAAGAATAATACGACTCAAGCTATCATCCTTTATAGAGTATGCTATTTCCTTTACTTTAAACCGTGGATGGATATAACTTGTGTATACAATAGAAGCGGTATGTTTTTTTTCAACAATGCTGAATTCAGTCATGCTATTGAAAATACCGATGTTGAATAATCTGGCATCAATAATGGATGCAGTAACCTGAGGTTTTACAGCACTCATCAATACAGGAGCCTGACCTACTTTTCTGAGCCATTTTTTAAATTTACCTGTTGGCTTATCACCTGCCGACATATAAAGCATCAATTGAGGACGCATTCCCAGATAGCTGGAATTTGGCACAGGCCGTATTACCTCTTTAGCAATGGATTTGATTAATCCTTTATTTTTATTGACAGAAGATTTATCGGTGTTTTCCAGTTTAATTTCCGCACCTGTATACAGTTTTTCACCCTTGGGCAAATGTCTGGTACCACTACATGCTGCAATAAGCAGGCAGAAGAGGATCAATACATATTTATTTAGCCGGTATGGTATCATTTTTAATTCTTGTTTTATTTTTCTCCTTCTTCTCAGCAGGTGATAAAAAGAAGTCTTTCCATTTATTGAAATCCCTTACATACACCACTCCTGCACCTGTCTCAACAAGCTGTCCATCAATGGCTCCTTCGTATTGATTATGCCTGAAGGCCTTCAACCTGTAGCGACCATCTTTAGTCAGTTTATATTCAACTGTGATATCGCTTGTGAAATTACTTGCCGAATTTTGTTGGGCTTTAGCACCTTCTACATCGACATTACCTCCAACTTGTACTGACAAACGCTCATTAAACAATTGCTTCTTTAATCCTATTCCTACTTGTGTACGCCCCTGAGCCTGTCCGGTTTGATAATCATTATATGACTGTATATCAAAGTTCAATTCTACACCGGGTAATACTTTAGAGCTTAATTTATTTAATTCGGCGGATAAGAAATTACCGACTGTCGAACGAACCAACGATTCTGTTCCACCGGTCTCTGTTTGTAACGGATTTTCCTGAACAAACCTGCCTAACACCAGTAACGCAAACACCTGTTTATTTAATGCCGAAGCATCTGCATTCAGCAATGTCAGTTTTTGATTTACAGCCCCGCCAAGGATACCTTTGTCCTCTGGACGCAATTGTATCTCAAAACTAATTTCAGGCCTTAGAATGGCACCACGCAGCTTTAAAAACACCAAAAATGGATAGGGTTGCTTATAACCCCCTTTATCCGTTTCGCTTAACCCGGATATCTGATCAGCCACCAGGTCAATTGGTGCAGCCCGTTGCATATAGGTAGCATTAATATTAATCTCTGCATCCAGGGGATCACCATTCCAGATAATGGTACTACCGGGAACAATATCAAATTTCTTTTTAACTACAGCTTGCAGGGATACCAGATAACTTCCATCATTTAGGTTGTAGGCACCTGTGAGACTCATTTTGCCGCTACGGTCCATGGCAAAACTTAAAGCAGCTTCTCCTTTTACAACCAATGAATCGGTTGAGGCAGGATCCATTAACAACCGCAGGGTAGCTTCTTTGTCAATTTCAATTACTGAAGACAGATCAAAACCTGAAAAGCCTGTCTTTTCGATTACCTTTATTTCTTTACGATTTAGAATCGGACTAAATTTCAATGAATCATTAAATTCTACTACACTCTCCCCTTTATCGGTGGTAAGTTTATCCTCCGGTACAGCAAAGGTAAAGTTGGAACCTTTCTTCATCTTCATCTTAGCATTCACAACCGGAAGGCTCATAGGGCCTTTAATATCAATATTGCTATCAATAATCATTCGACCAAAAAATACTTTATTCTCTTTATTTGTGGTATTAAACAGCATAAAGTCATTTGTACTGACATGTAAGGCAAAAATAAAATCCTTGAACTGCTTCATTTTTACTGACCCATCGATTACTGCAGCATGATGACCTGCATCCAACATGGTGAACTTATTGAAATAAAGCCCGTCGTTCCTGAGTTGAACTGTTTCATGCTTTAATTCCAACCGGTTGTTCAATTGAGCAGGTTTGAGAAAGGCATTTTCAAAAACCATTTCACCGGTGATATCCGGAGCAGATGTTTTCCCACTTATTAAAAAGTTACCGGACATATTGCCTGAAGCTTCAGTTATTTGCCCCATTGAGAATGCTTCAACAGTCTTCATGGAGAGGGATTGTATGTCAGCTTTGATATTGATGGAATTATCGCCTCCATTGGGAATAAATGTACCACTTGCAGTCAGGTTATTGTTGATTCCGGATAACTTCAGATCAATATCAAATTTCTCGGCAGTGGCATTATCAGCTTTCAACGAAACATCTCCAATAGGGACATCATGAACAGCCAGGTTCCTGATCTGTGCATCGGCAATAATTCCATACGAATTGTTTACTCTTTTAAGCAATACATTTCCATCCACGTTTCCAGCCAAAAGGCTTGTATCTTTTTCTACAATCTGAGAAATGTCATTCAGGTTAAAATTCTTAATGGCAATGTTCAGGTCATCATTGAATTTATCATGTACCGATGCAATATTAATTTGATTCTGACCGTAATTAAAGAAAAGATGATGAATCATAAACCCACCCGTACCAAATTTAATATAGTTATCCTCTGCAATATTCCAGCGATTATTCATCAGATAAAATTCTTTCGGATCGAGTGCCAATACATAGTTTCCTTTATCTTTTGAAATTTGTGAACGGATTACCAGCTTTTTATTCTTATCATCATCAATGGATGAAATATTGGCAAGTATCTTGTTCCCTGACAATTTACCATCAAACATGAAGTTATCAAACTCTATTTGAGAGTTGGTTATGCTGGTACTTGACAGTTTGTAATTTATTGCAGTCGAATCTGAATTTAGGTCAAACATCAAGTCATTTATTTCAGTGGTACCATATACAATTTTCGGCATACTGGCAGTCAGTTTCAGGTTATTTTTCAAACTGTCATAGCTACCCTGTATAAGCCCCGGAATAAATTCTTTTAATTCAGGAAAGAAAACTTCCGATAGAATAGGGTGATTGTGAAGTTGAATTTCAAAATTAAAATCCGACATAACATTTTTCCTTTTTAAAGGTTGGGCATCGGAGAACTTAAAATAATTGTTTATAAAATTACTTAAAAGTGAGGGAAGTGTGACAGGTGATACAGCTCCAGAATATTTTATACCGATAAGCGAACTTCTGAAATTAATCTCACTTCGTTTGGGTTCATTTATTGAAGCTATTAACAATGAATCCAGCTTATATTTTTTGACACCATGTGCCAGTATTATTTTCGAAATGCCAACCTGACCATTCAGTTTATTTACTGTACCGCCTTTCATATTGGCTGAAGCTTCAAGGCTTATTCGCAAATCATCCTTAGACAGATTTAGTTTTTGCAGGTCAGCCCCCAAAACCTTCAGGTTGAATTTATAACTTTCAAGATTGGGATTTAGATTTACAAGTCCGTTAAAATCGAATACCAGATTTTTATCGTCCATATTCACTTTACCTTCAAACTCCCGACCGGTAACCTTACCATCCACATTAAGCTTATGATATGTGTATTTATTGAGATAAATCTCCGACACTTCTGCTTTAAGATCGGCTTGAATTGTTGCTTTATCCAACCCATGGCCGGTTACACTTGCATTTAACGATACCGGGCCATACATATCTCTATCTTTCATCAGTTTGCCGGCATCAAAATTGGAAATACTGAGGTTACCTGAGAAGTTCTCGTCAGGATCAATGCTTGCCTGAAGACCTGCTATACCAAAACTGGAATTAAGATCCATTTTTGTTATAAATGATTTTATCTTTCCTTTGAAAACCACATTCATATGAATATCTTCAGGAAGTTCTATATTTTGGGGGATAGAAGGACCAGCCATCATTACAATATCCCGTTTGCCGGAAACAATATCCAGGTTTGGAAAATTATAATAAGCTGTTTCAGCATGGGGTAATCCAACGATATTGAAATCAGTTTTCAGAATCGTATTGGTTCCTGTATTTACAAGCAGGTTTTTACCCGTCAGACTATTTATACGCCCTGTCACAAAACCCGAAACAGAGGTTAGATTCTGTTTGTTTTGGAAGAACGGTTGCTTGATAAGCATTGGATTGAAATAAAGAATGTCTGCATTCTTTACACGTACAGTCTTCATTTCAAGATTCAGGAATAAGGATGGAATAGATTCCTTCAGTGACTTTAACGAAGCAAATCGTAGGTTCACATTAGCATCAATAGTTGAGTTGGATGTCTTTACTTTCAGCTTTTGGGCTGAAATAGAATGTTGATCCATACTAAAGTCTGTTTCAAACTTAGTTATAATGAAATTATTCTTGTCAATTGCATTGAATTTATTAATCTTTACCTCGGTTTTAGCCGACGAATAATAGAGATCCTTTGCTTCCAGCGAAAAGTATTTGAAATAGATATGGTTTGCATCAAAGGAATTCCTGATTTCCGGCATATTTGTGACCTGATAGCTCATTGAATTATCCTTCATTTCAATGTTTTTGACAGCTACTTTCCAATCACTACCTGGTGTGACATTATCTACAGATTTTACAGGAGGCGATATTGTACTTACACTATTGTATTGTATTTTGCTTTTTAACAAGGATACCTGTTCAAGTGATACCAGTTCTTTCTCAAGGTCCACCAGACCATCTTTTAATTCAAATTCACTAATAATTGCAAAAGCCGACTGCTTACCGACAGCATCATCATAATGCAGTGCTGACTGCTTGATACGTATCCTGTTTGCCGACAACTTAGGCAAAACGCCTCCCTGCGAATTTACTTTAGAGCTATTCGATTCTGTCATCTGAACTTTTGCCTGTAAATTCTCAATCAGCAAATCATCTATTTTATAGCTCGATTTCTCAAGATCAATCTCGTCCATCTTTAGCTTTAAATTCCTGAAACCGGCAACAGCATGTATGCCACCATATTTATCATCAAAGTTCAGGCGTATATCGTTCAGGTTGACATTATCAATACTGAATTTCCATTTGGAAGGTGTTTTTACCTGAGGTTTAGCTTTCTTAGTCGTATCGGCAAAAGCGGTAAGCAGAAAATTGTAATTGAAAAGTGAATCCGTTGAGGTCCGGTTTAAATTAAGTGTCACATCATCCAGTTTGAACGAACTGACATCTATTTTACTAAACAATAAATCATAAAGAGCAACATTGATTTTTGCTTCACCGGCATATATCAACGTATCTTTATTTAAATCATCCAAAAAAAGTCCTTTAAGGACTACTGTTTTGGGAAATGAGATGCTTATATTCTTTATTTCAACACGTGTATGGGTCTTATTGCTTACAAACGATGTTGCAGATTGAACAATCTTAGTCTGAATAGACGGAAATTGGATAAGAACAGCAAGAATGATAAATAAAAGTATGAAGATACCAACCACCCATAAGATAGCTTTTAAAGTTTTCTTTAAAAGGGATTTTATTTTATTCATTCTAATTTTACAGAAAGGGGAAATTAAAAGTTAATACATTTTGAATCAGGATCGTCACATTACTTCTATGATATCAAGAAAATATACTAATTTGCACTTTCAACTTCATATTATTTCAATTCATTTACACAAAGAATAAAACAGATATTTAATATCCGGTTATTCATATAGATTTAGTTTATTTCGAAGTTCAGTGATTTCTTCCTGCAAATCGGTAACACGATTCAACAAATGCGATATTGTTTCTATACCTTCGAAGTTGATGTCCAGTTCATAATAGAAACGCATGAATTTCTCCAATTGTTGAATTTGATCTATCTGAATAAATCCAACTTCTTCAATTGTCGTAATTTCTATTAATCCCGTTTGTTGTAATGAGCTGATAAATGACACTTCAATGTTGTGTTTCGTACAGAACTCATCGATGGCTATTAAATACTCTGTTTGCATATCTCTGATATTTTTCTAATATTAACTACCTACTACCAATTTTTTCTTACAACTATCTGTTACCTGCTTTTGCCAGTTCCTCAAAAAGAGTTCTCTGCTTATCCGTTAAGTTTGTTGGTATCTTGATAATATAAGTCACTTGCAGATCGCCGAACACTCCTTCATTTTTATAAACCGGAAATCCCTTACCTTTCAAATTTACTTTAGTTCCTTGCTGAGTTTCAGGCTTTACCTTAAGTTTTACTTTACCATCCAGTGTATCAATTGTTATTTCGCCACCCAACACAGCTGTGAACAAGTCCAACTCAACATTACAAAATAGATTATTGCCCAACCGTTTAATAGTTGGATGATTTGCAACTGAGAAAGTAATATATAAGTCGCCATTAGGTCCACCATTAACTCCTGGTCCGCCATGTCCCGATATCTTAATGATCTGTCCGTTTTCAACTCCTGCGGGGACAGTTATTCGAATATTATTCCCGTTAACTGATAAAGTTTGTTTATGAGTTTTATAAGCGTCAATCAGATCCAGATGAATCTCGGTGGTGTAATCTTCACCCCTGTATTTTGGTTGTCTTCCTCTTCCTCTACCTGCACCTGCACCTGATCCTCCAAACATGGATTCAAAGAAATCGGAGAAATCACTGTCAGACGTTCCGCCTGAATAATTCGACCTTTGCGAGCCACCTGATTGTGCCTGTTGTTGTTTTTGCTTTTCAAAATCATCAGCGTGTTGCCAATCCTTTCCATACTGATCGTATTTCTTGCGTTTATCAGGATCACTGAGCACTTCATTGGCTTCATTGATCTGCTGAAAATTAGCTTTAGCATCCTGATTATTCGGATTCAGATCAGGATGATACTTTCGGGCAAGTTTCCGGTAAGCATTTTTGACATCTTTTTCAGTTGCCGACTTGTCTATTCCTAATATTTTATAATAATCTATGAATGCCATTACGAATTGAGTTGCTAAATGTATATCTGATGTTCTTTAAAAAGTAATACATGACTGATTCCTAATTATCTCTTACTGTTCGAATAAGACTAATCCCGGAAATAAAAAACAGAAGTCCAAGTATACCATAGATGACAACTGCCCGGATTGCATGAGTACCATTTGATAAATTTGCAAATAATATTGCTGTGTATATGAGCGAACATATTCCAAGTACAGTCAGTAATCCTCCAAAAAATCTTTTTATGTTCATATTTTCTTTTTATAAGAATTTGTGCTTATTAAAATAAAATCCAAAAATCACGAAAAACAATCTAAGTAAAGCAAAACAGTTTCACAATACGAGCACTGATTACAACTATGAATACCAACTGACATCAAAACTGCTAAAACATGCATTACTGATAAATCCTTAATATTTTCATTTTGTATTGTGATTCAACTATTACAATACAAAGATGAGGTTTTTACAATTTTGGCCAGTTACACAATTCTGTGAAAATGTTACAATATTCACAGAAAAAGAGATTGACACTAAATTGTTTTGATTCTAATAGTAGCAAAACTATCGGGATAATTCTCATTTATAAAATTTATGAGTTTCTCTCTTATTTCTGCACGTAGATCCCAGTTTTTGGAAGAATTCACGCTGCTTAAAAGCACCCGTATTTCCTTATTTTTCTCCGTTGCTTTAGTAACCTGAACATTTACTACACGTCCATCCCAATCGGTATTATCTTTTAAGAGTTCAGGTAAAAGCGTTCGTATGGTATCAACCGGGAAACTGTAATCTACATAAATAAATATAGTTCCAATAATGTCAGCATTTGAGCGGGTCCAGTTTTGAAACGGTTTTTCCAAAAACCAGGTTATGGGTAATACCAGCCTTCTTTCATCCCAGATTTTAATCACCACGTAGGTCAGGGTTATTTCCTCTATCCTGCCCCATTCGTCTTCTACTACCACCACATCATCAATGCGAATGGGTTGTGTAATGGCAATTTGTATTCCCGCCAGTATCAATCCTATACTCTTTTGGGCTGCAAATCCCACAATAATACCGATTATTCCAGCCGAAGTAAGCAAACTTACCCCGATAGTCCGGGCTTGCTGAAATGTCAACAAACCAATGGAGATGGCTACCAGTATGATCATGGTATTGGCTATTGCTTTGAATACTTTAATCTGTGTCAGGTTTTTGCGGGCTATTAAATTGTCGGCAGCCTGCATGTCATATTTTTTCATCAGATAGTATTCGCCTGCTTTAATAGCCTGAATCAGTAACCATGCAACGAAAAAAATAATCAAAATTGTATTGAGGTGCTCTAAATAAGGGAAGATTGGTAATTCAGTCAGAAAATAGCTGGAGAAAATTTTCAGCAATATCCAATAAATTAGCCAGAGTGCCGGGAGCTTGAATAGTTGAATCAAAAAACTTTCCCTTTTATCCCCGGAATGAAAAATCTTCCGTATAATGACTGGGAAAAAATAACTATAGATAAAATAAACTAACAGAAGGATCCCCAAAAAAGATACAATTGCAATTAGCAAATGAACAGTATCTTCATTTAAATATTCTATCATATGTCTGTTTATTTAAAATTATCCATTTGTAAATTACATTTTAAATGAAAAGATAGAGTATAAAGTAAGGATCATTTGATAAGCTGATTGGACATTTGTTACTTTTATACTCTATTTCATTTTAACACATAATGTATTTCCCATCATTTATAAAAAGGATAATCAGTATAACCTTTTTCTCCAGGAGTATAAAACAGATCCAATTTTAGTTCTTTTGATAAAGTCTGTTTCTTTTCTAATCGGATAACCAAATCAGGATTATTGATAAACGGACGTCCAAAGGCTATCAAATCAGCTAAACCACTTTCAATATCGGATTCTGCTCTTTCTAAATCATAACCACCCGACATGATCAATATTTTTTTAAATCGAGTACGGATAACTTTCTTTATTTCCATTGGTACTTCAGGAGCACCCATGGATGAATGATCCACAATATGGAGATATGCTATTCCCAGTTTATTCAACTCTTCAGCCAGGTAAGTATATGTTTCATCAATTTCCGGGTAATGAGGCATATCACTCGCAACTCCATAAGGAGATAAACGGATTCCTGTCTTCTCTTTTCCAATGGTCTCCGCAACAGCTGTTACGACTTCAAGCACAAAGCGACAACGATTTTCAATACTTCCACCATATTTATCTGTTCGAATGTTACTGATAGGAGAAATGAATTGCTCGAGCAAATAACCATTTGCTCCATGGAGTTCAACTCCATCAAAACCTGCATCAATTGCATGTTTTGCAGCTGCAGCATATTCTGTTAGTGTTAGCAACAAATCATCATCATCCATTTGCTTTGGGATGGGGAAATCCTGTAATTGCTGGGAATCAGTCCACATTTGTCCTTTTGCCTGTACGGCTGATGGAGCTATAATTTGAGCACCTTCCGGTAAATTGAGCGTATGGCTGATACGGCCTGTATGCATAAGCTGCAAAAAGATCTTTCCACCACGTTCATGAACAGCAGTGGTAACCTTCTTCCAGCCTTCTACCTGTTCTATGCTGAAACATCCGGGAATGCGTGAATAGCCCAATCCATTGGGTGAAGGTGATGTACCTTCGGTAATAATTAATCCGGCATCCGAACGCTGGGCATAATACTCAGCCATTAATTCATTTGGGACATTACCGATGGCCCTGCTTCTCGTCATGGGAGACATGACTATCCGGTTTTTCAATTCAATATTTCCCAGCTTTACAGGTGCAAATAATTTATATTCTTTCATATGTTCAATATTTTAATTTTATACTTGAATAACAAGATAAGAGGTGTAAAGGTTTTTGTATCCTTAATACAGCAACTTGATATAGTATCTTCATGTGAATAACTAACATAATATCATAACAAAAGTATACAAATTAAATTCATCATTTGTTACATAAATTTGATAAAAAGTTACATAATTCACACTTATTTCAGGCATTCAACTGGAACAAAAAAATACCCGTATGCGAGTACAATTGTTTATTTACAACAAATATACGGGCATACGGGTATTTAGAATTCCGTCTGTTTTAATGCTTTATTTAGAATAAAACAATATTAGATTTTTCCTATGCTGTTGGAATATAATGATTTCAAATATTCAATAGTCGGATATTTGAATATCTTCAATTCCCGTTCAATCTGATCCGGTGAATTAACAGGGTTTGACAAATCCCTGTACAGATAATTATCTTCTGAAACATTCGCGGTTTGTGGTTCAGGACAATCACTGTCAAAAAGAAATGCTACACTTTTATAATAAATTATTTTTAAGCCTACAATTGAAGGTGCTTTAAAAATATTTAATTCATCGCCTAAACGTTTAAGTGACTTTCGTGTGTGTAGCAATACTTTGGATTCACCGAAATATTCAGGTGAATCTGAAATCCAACTATTCTTATCAAAGATATAAGTTATACTTTTGCTATACAGTTTTTTTAGATATCCAATGCTTGGCTTTTTGAATATCTTTAGTTCTTTTACTTTTCTCATCATCTTTATTTTTTACAAGTCATGTTTAACTACCTAATACCTACTTGATTCATTTTAATATCAATCAATTAACTATATTCCAAAAATACACTTTTAAATCCTCTGTTAGACTTAAACCACTATTTATTTAAATGAAATATCTAATTTCTAAACTGCTTTAACAAATTAATTGAAAGATAGTTCCCAAATTAATGCTTTATAACATGAGGATGGTGATTTTAATTTAATGTGAAATCACTCCAGTTTTTTTTACTTCATTAATCGTGCCATAAATCACTTTAATACCAACTATTTATATGAACTTACCATAACTTTATGTTAAAACATAAAATATTAAAATATATTGTCTGTATTATTCACAAAATTAAAAAATAAATATGAAATATCCATTAGAATTATACTATTTTTTATCACAAAAAATAGTTAAATATTAATTATTGATGAATCTGGTTTGCTATAATGGGGAAAAAAGAAGCAACAAAGTCACAACTATCTATATATGTAAATGTTACAATTCAATATGTTAGAATTATTTTATTGTTAGAATCAAAATTATTAGCAACTTGTTTTTTATTGAATAAATTCCTGATCAGGATTTCACATATTCCGCTACTTTTTTAATGAATGATAAATAGTGACGAATAAAATAAAACCCGAATGATTGGATATAGATAATTGTTGACGAAATAAATTCAAACCACTAAATTTCAAATTAGTAAAATATTATTCCTGAATCATTTTATAGTGTTGTTTGATAATCACAAAAGCCATTTCATTCTTTTTTAATGAGTTTTTTCTCAGCATGCATTATTCGTACAATTTCAGTTGCAATTTCTTCCGGTGAAAGAATAAAATCAATGCATCCACTTGCAATTGCACTTTCAGGCATATCAGGTTGTCCGGCGGAATTGGGTTTTTGAGCAATGGTAATACCACCGACCTCTTTGATAGTACACATGGCATCAGCACCGTCACCATCATATCCGGATACAATACAAGCTATGAGTTTACCATCCCAGTTTTTAGCAAGAGAGAGCATAAATACAGTAATTACATCAGGCCACCCCCTTGGTTTAGAAATGGGTTTTAAACGAAATTCACCATTGAGTACATGTAAATCCCGTTTTGATGGAATAATAAACACATGGTTCGGTTCTATGTCCAATTTTTCAGTAATCAATTCAACAGGCATTTTCGTATACTGGGGTAGGATTTCATGAAGCATGGTGTCCACTTGCCTCAAATGATTTACAATGACAATTGCAACACCCATATCATCAGGTAAATTCTTTAGTAATCGGATATATGCATCAAGTCCACCTGCCGATCCACCTACGCATATAATAGGAAAATCAATTGATTTGTTCTTCGTTTTCATTGTTTAAACATTTAATTAGAGTGATTTATGAAGTATTTTATATTTTTCAGTATAAAGCATAATAACCAAAGCTATTATAATGTAATATGCTTTCTGAGTTTCACCAGTTTATAAATTTCAAACCAGATAATTGTTGTAAGTCCGGCTACAATACAAATAACAATATTTATCAGAGAGAGTTTGTCGAACTGAAACAAGTCCAGGAAAAAAGGAATATTCAGAATAAGTGTCAGAAAAAAAACGGCACCACCTACTACCCACAAAACAGCCTTATTCGGTGTGGCTATAATTTTAAATATATTATCAGTCCAGGAACGATTGGTCAGAATAACAGCAATATTGGAAACAATTAACGTGGTAAATGCCATTGCTCTCACTTCCTTGATATCGAAAGCCAGGTATAAAGATACAAAGTACACAGCTACAGTGACAGCAAGAATGCCTACACCCTGCAAACAACTGAACAAGATCTTTCCCCCTCCAAAAAAAGGTTCATCAAATTTCCTTGGTGGCCTGTTCATAACATTTGCCTCTTCTTTTTCAGCTTCGAATATAATGGAACAAGCAGGGTCTATGATTAATTCAAGAAAAACGATATGCACCGGCCAAAGAATAATCGGAAGATTACTCACAAGAATGGGTAATAATGATAATCCAGCTATAGGAACATGGATGGCAAATATATATCCAAAGGATTTTTGCAGATTATCAAATATCCGGCGTCCCATTCGAATTGCCCCTACAATGGATGAGAAATTATCATCCATTAAAACCAGCGAAGAAGCTTCACGGGCAACATCAGTACCTTTACGACCCATAGCAATGCCTATATTTGCAGCTTTAAGAGCAGGAGCATCATTTACTCCATCACCAGTCATAGCAACGATTTCTCCATTTCTTTTAAGAGCTTCTACAATTTTTAGTTTCTGTTCAGGAACTACACGTGCAAAAACGTTTATCCCATGTATCTTTCGGCATAATTCGACCTCTGATATTGCTTCCAGTTCTAACCCTGTCATACATATATCCGGATTTTCGAGTCCTATTTCTGATGCTATATGCTGTGCAGTAATCGGGTAATCACCGGTAATCATAACCACCCTGATTCCTGCTTTATAACATTCAGTGACTGCCTGTTTCACATCTTTACGGATTGGATCGGAAAGTCCAATCAATCCGATAAACTCAAACTTGAAATCGTGCTGAATATCCGGTAGATTGTTGGCTTTTATCCCTGCTTTTGCAACTCCAAGCACACGTAATCCGCCAGCAGCCAATTTTTCAACAGCTTGTAACAATCGTTTCTTTTCTTCAGCACTTAAATGGCACAATTCAAAAATAGCTTCAGGAGAGCCTTTAGTAGCAATAATCTTTTGTTTTGTGCTTTTTTCAGAAAATACCCGCGACATAGCCAGCAAATCTTTTGAAAGCGAATATTCCTTAATCATTTCCCAGCTTTTATGGATATGTTCAGTTCCTTTCAGATACAGTTTTCCCATACCTGTAATGGCTTGTTCCATGGGGTCAAAAGGATTGGTCTGGCTGGAGAGAATTCCAAACTCCATAATTTCATGAAATTCATCGTTTAATTCTTTCCCTTTTTCAACAATATAAAAATCTTTGCCATTATAAAGCTGTGAAACTGTCATTTTATTTTGGGTAAGTGTTCCGGTTTTGTCCGTACAAAGTACTGTAGCAGAACCCAATGTTTCAATAGCTGAAGGATTTCGTGTCAATACTTTCTTTTTTGATATACGCCATGCCCCGAGTGCCATAAAAACAGTCAGTATTACAGGAAATTCTTCCGGTAAAACAGCCATTGCCAATGTTATCCCGGCAAGGAATCCATTTATCAGATCTCCACGGGTTAGTGTATACCCTGTAATTACCAATAAACAGAGTAATGCAGCAATTATGGTTAGTTTTTTTACCAGTGAACCCATTTCCTTTTTTAGCCGGGTAGGTTCATCTTTTACTCCCTCCAAAGCTTTTCCGATTTTTCCTATTTCGGTATTTACACCAATGTTGGTTACCCTGGCTATTCCATTACCCTGAACAATCATTGAACCCGAATAAACAAAGGGTAAATCGTCCCCACCTGGTTGAGTAATTTCCAACTGGCCATCCCAATCGCGTTTTCGTACAGATACCGACTCCCCGGTAAGCAAGGATTCATCTACCAGCATGTTTACCGATTGGATTACTGTAGCATCGGCTGGCACACGGTCACCTTCCTGTAGCACAATCAAGTCGTCTGTTACCACTTCAACACCTGCAATTCGAACCTCCGTGCCATTGCGAATCACTAATGCACGTGGACTTGCCATATCTTTCAGCGCATCAAGTGCTTTCTCAGTCTTCTTTTCCTGAAAAAATTCAATACCCATGATAACAAAAACAAAACCTAATAACATCAAACCTTCCTGTAGTTGCCCTAAAACCAAATACAAGCTGCCACATGCAACCAAAAGGATAAACATAGGTTCTTTGATCACTCCGAGGGCCAACGTAAATATGTTTTTTGGTTTTGATGATGGCAAACTGTTATACCCATCCGTTCGTAGTTTTTCTGCTACCTGAGATGCAGTTAAACCGGTAAGTTTATCCGGGATATTTATCGTACTTGATTTTTCCTTTAACATAGTTGAAAAAATTATAAATCATTTAATGCTGAATAATTAAAAACTAATTATGGACGGACTAACAAAAATTTATTTTTGATTAGCTGCGTTTAACTGGAATATCCTTTTTCGCAATTTCGCTTGGTGCTATTTTACCTGAAAACATTGTAGCATAAGCATGTGTAAACTCAGCTCCAAACAACACAATCATGGATGAATAAGTTACCCAGAGTATTATCAGTATCACCGAACCGGCAGCTCCATAACCGGTTCCGGGGTTTGCTTTTCCGAAATATAATCCCAGAGCATATTTACCGATTTCAAACAGAGAAGCTGTCACAAACGATCCAATCCATACATGCCGCCATTTTATTTTTGCATCCGGTAATATTTTAAACATGATGGCAAATAAAACAGCAAGTATACCAACCGATAAACCGGTATTTAGAAGATTTAATACCAATATAAACGAATCGGAGAAATGGCCGGTCAACCATGCTCCAAAAGCAGAAATAAGTGTTGATACCAGAAGTGATATAATCAGTAAAAATGCAATTGATATTATCAGGCCGAATGAAAATAAACGTACCCGGATAATGTTCCAGATTCCCGATTTAGTTGAATCGAGTTTTACCTCCCAGATTGCATTCAATGCGAATTGGAATTCAGCAAAAACACCTGTTGCACCTACAAGAATGGTTATGATTCCTATTATGGTTGCTATAAGCGAATTTCGCAATCTACTGGCCTGGATAATCATATCCTGGATTTGTTTGGCAGTTTCTGCTCCCATAGTGGAGGTAAATTGAACTGCAACCTGATTGTTTACTGCTTCCCGGCCAAAGAAATATCCTGCCAGGGTCATAACAACGACAAGTAATCCGGGCAATGAAAATATAGCATAATAAGCTATCACTGAACTCTCACGAAAAGGATCTTTCGCAAACCAGCTTTTAAACGCATTTTTTAAAACAGTAAAAACTTTCTCAATATGTGTTTTCATATGATATTCGGATATTTATTGTTCGGGTTAAAGCAAATAAATCAATGAATACCAAACAAAAAAAACTGTTACAATCTCGTTTTTTTGTTTGGTATTCTCTAAACCTATTTGATAGAAATACTACATCAGATAACCCGGATAAAAATAGATTGATGTCTTCATAAAAAGCAATCCTTTGTTCAAAAGCAATTGTTGTATTGCTTTAAAATCTATTAGAAATCAAGGTTTACGCTTTCCGTTGAAAAATGGATCTACTTTATGAAGTTACTAATACCGTACCTTCAATGCTATATCACCCAACGATTTAAGTTCATCCTGAGTTGTAAATATAGCACGTCCTTTTTTAGATATTACATCCCAGGCAATATCGCTGGTGATATCATCGATAACACCCGGCAATGTTACATCGGTTACTAAATCCAATGAGAACTGTCCAGTAACACGAACGGCCTGATGGAAATTATCGTTTACAATTAACAAATCTCCCCTGCCCTCTTTCGCTGCCTGGTAAATTTCTGATAATTCAGTAATGACATTCCCTTTATTAACTGCTTCCTGCATTTCTTTAATGTCTTCTGCCCTACCCTTTTTTTGCTGAACATTTACTACCTGCCAGGTATCGTGTGCTATGGAATGGTTGGCTGTATTATTATAGTTTATGTTTGTCCATCCCAGATAAACTGACGGTTTATCTGCAACTTTCAATAATCGGCTATAGTTATCATCCGTAGAAATTACGACACATTTCATATCGGTTTTATTGTTCACCCTCACAACAGCCTTGTCTATTTTATTGAAAAACTCACGGGTTAAATTCTCAGCCTGCTTGCCATTTGTGACTGTTTCACTGTCGGTTGATTCATCAACACTATTTATGAACGGGAAATCATCATTGTTTATTTCGCCTACAATGCCATCATTAATGGCCAGCAGTAACCTGACTTCTGATTTTGTAAGTTTCAGAATCATATATTCGACCGTACGGTTAAACATTTTAATAAGTGGTTTTACCGCAAAGCTTTCAGACACATGGATTGAGCTTTGCATGGAAGGCCAGGTTGACTTTATTATTTCTTTTGTAGAGTTTGAAAGAAAGATATGCAAACTATCCAGATTAAAATCTACATCAATTTCATTTACTACCTGATCCATTTTTTCTAATAAATCAGCTACAGGCCGTTTCCCAAATTCTTTAATGACACGTTCCTTTGCTTCAGCAAGAAGGGTGTTCAATAAGATCATATCTTTTTGATTCTCAGGGGAAGTTCTGTGAGTATTCATTGAAATTGTTACGCATGGACTATTTTTCTCTGATGCCAGTTTTTCCAGTTTATCTTTTTTCATTATACTTGTTTTTGTTGATTAAATTCATTGTTCATATACTTTCCTACATGTAACGACCTATGTTTGCTTTTTTACTTTCATCATATCGAATGCAAAAGTCTATATACACTGGAATCATTATTCTGCCTGTTTTCTTGTCGGGATTATAAAAAGTGGAATAGTTGTTTTTTTCAACACATCTTCAGCTTCACTTCCCAGAATGATATTTTCCAACCACTTTCGACTGTGTGACCCCATTACAATAACATCTGCTTTCAGCTCTTTAGCTGTATTCAATATCGTTTCAGCAATTTCACCTTCTTTCAATATGGTTTTAATTGAGTCATCTCCAAGATATTTTTTTGTTTTATCCAGAAATTTCTGGGTGGATATTTTTAAGTCACCAATAATATCAACCCGCAATTCACGCATATACGTATATGTTGAATAATATACCGGTTGTTCTGAAATAACATGCAGTAATATTGTTTCAGCATTCATGGCTTTTGCCATCGAAAAACCTACTTCTGCCACTTTCTGCGAAGTTTCATCATAATCCATGGCAATCAATACTTTTTGAATTTTTGTTGTTTTCATAATTGTAAATTTGTTAATGTTGAAAATTATGAATTCAGATGTCTTACGTTCATCTTTCAATTGATATAAAATTCAACCAGGTACGAATAGAATTCTATCCGTTTTGTCAGACAAAGGTCAGTGTTTTTAACATGGATGTTGTTACAGAATTCTCGATAAAAGTTATATGATTCACACATATAAGTAATTCATAATTTATAATTCATAATTCATAATTGACAGTTCACAGACTAGTAAGTACTTACAGGTTAACAAATAGAGTATTAAATATCTACGATTACTTGTTTAAATTGAGTTAGATTTTAATTTCAACCTTTTTTTCTACCATTTGGATTACTTATAAAACAAATCTCCCCAAGCCCACCCGATAAATCAGGAGGGGCTGGGGAGAAACCTTATTCATTATTCCAATTTGGTTTATAGTGCCTTTGGTCCATCGGTACAATAATGAGCTATTATGTAGTATAACTTAATTGTACCCTATTAAACAAGCAACTATCAGCTCACTTCCACCCTCCGCCTAAACTGCGGTATAAGGCAATAACTGCCTGTAATTGTTGAACTTTATCACTAACGCTGTTCAATTGCGCTGCCAGGAGGCTTTGCTCGGAAGTAAGCACGTCAGTATAATTGGTATGGGCTGAGTATTTAAGTAGTTCTTTGGTAAAATCCACTGATTTTTGTAGAAATGCTATTTGTTGATCGCGGATTTTCAATTTATCAGTTGCAGCCTGATAGCTGGATAGCGCATTTGAAACTTCCAACCCGGCATTCAGCAATGTTTTTTTAAATGTATCCAGGGATTCTTCCTCCTGGGCCTGTGCCACTCTGAGTCGTTGCATATTAAGCCCATGGTTGAATATAGGCTGAACCAAACCTGCAAGTACCTGCCCAAACAGAGAAGAAGGGCTGAACAAATTTGAAATATTCCCGTTGGCGTACCCTCCCTCCGCCGTGATTGTCAATGTCGGATAGAAATAAGTCTTAGCAGCTCCTGTCAATTCAAAGTAGTAGCGCAACTGATATTCGGCTTGCTGAACATCGGGTCTGTTAGCAAGTAATTGTACCGGTACTCCGGTTTGAAACCCAGTCCATACTTGTTGGCTATTCAGGCTATCCCGTACAATCGCACCGGGGTTGCGGCCAAGTAAAATGCTTAATGTATTTTCAGTTATCCGGATACTTTGTTTTAAATCAGGTATGGTGACTTCCACGGAATAGCGGTTGGCTTCACTCTGCACAACCGCAGCACCGGTTACTACATCACTTTCCTTTAATTTCTTCATGATTTCAACGTCCAGTTCCCTGTTTTCAACTGTTTTTAAAGTCACCTGCAACTGGGCATCATACGCCATTAATGCAAAGTAATCAGCAGCAATTTCTGCAACCAACTGTGTTTGCACTGCTCTTTTGTACGCTTCGCTTTGTAGCAATGCTGCCAGTGCTGCCCTTTTGGTTCTTCTCAGTTTTCCCCAGATATCAGCTTCCCAACTGGCACTTCCATACAACTGGTATAAAGATAACGTACCGCTCAGGTTGGATGAATTAACCAACGGACCACTCGCATTTACTGCCAGCGATGGGAATAAGGCATCTTTGCTTTGATTCAGGTTAGCCTGCGCTTGTTTTATCCTGTCTACGGCAATTTTCAGATCGAGATTATGATCAATGCCTTCCTGAATAAGTTGCTGCAACAACGAATCCCTGAACATCTGTTTCCATGGGATATCCGCGATGGTGGTAGTATCGGTTGTATTTACATCCCTGTACAACTTGGTATCTGCCAGTCCGGTTGTAAGTTTCCGGTCTTCCGTAACTTTGCATGAAGCTACAACCAGAATTACCATCAGGATAAACCATTTAGTTTTAGCTGGCCCTGTTTTATATATCCGTTTCATTGAACTATTATTTTCTTCAGGCATAAATTTATATTTTCAGAAAATCATAATCATTCTCATTTGGTCATTCTTTGGATATGAGTCATTACTATCACTCCTTCGCCTCCTATAGTGTATCATTTTCCAGTTCTTCAACCGGTTTACTTTTACCGCTCAGTTTTTCCTGCAATGTTTCGAAAATAACGAACAAAGGAGGTATTACAAACACTGCAAGCAATGTTCCAAATACCATTCCACCTATCGCACCTGTCCCTATGGATCTGTTCCCGTTGGAACCAATACCCGATGCAAACATCAAAGGCATTAGCCCGAAAATAAATGCAAAGGATGTCATTAAGATAGGACGTAACCGCACCTTAGCCCCTTCTACTGCCGCATCCGGTATTGACATGCCTTTCTGCCTTCTTTCCTGTGCAAACGTCACTATCAGGATAGCATTTTTTGACAGCAACCCGATAAGCATAATGACAGAAATCTGCACATAGATATTATAATCCAGCCCGAAAAGTTTTACAAATACAAACACTCCGGATAAGCCTACCGGCAATGACAGAAGCACAGCAAAAGGCAGCAGGTAACTCTCGTACAATGCACTCAGTAGAAGATAAACAAACACCAGGCTTAAGATAAATATGTACAGCGTCTGTGAGCCACTGTTTTCCTCTTCCCTGCTGATTCCAGAATATTCATATCCATATCCCACGGGCAGGGTTTTGTCGGCTACTTCCCTGATTGCAACCAAAGATTGCCCGGTTGTATAACCCGGTTTAGGAGAACCTGTTACCGATATGGATGAAAACAGGTTAAACCTGGTAATGTTTTCAGGGCCATAGATCCGCTTCAGGGTTATAAATTCATTGATTGGAGCCATCGTGCCTGAGCTTGTCCGTACACCTATCTTGTCCAGTCCTGCCGGAGTTGCCCTGTATGCCGTATCCGCCTGCAAAATCACCTGGTATTGCTGTCCAAACTCATTGAAGTTGGAGACATAGAAACTGCCGTAATACACCTGCATAGCAAACAATACATCGGTTACCAAAACCCCTGCATCTTTGCATTTTGCTACATTTACATCCAACCTGTATTGCGGGTTATTCGGATTGTAAGCGGTAGTGGCGTACAGTATTTCAGGACGCTTATTCAACGCTGCCAGAAATGTTTGGGCTACCTTATAAAACTCGGCAGGTGTACGACCCCCTTTATCCTGTATGTCAAAGGTAAATCCACCACTGACACTAAAACCTGTTATAGTAGGCAACGACAGGAACCGGATCTCTGCACCCCTAATCTTTGATGTTTTTTGTATAAGGGTTTGAATTACATCTGTGTTGCTTACTCCCGGTCGTTCCCCCCAGGGCTTTAGCCGGATTACCACCATGCCGTAAGCGCTGCCACTGCCGTTGATAATATTACGTCCGATAATCCGCAATGTGTGTGCCACCTGAGGTATCGTGTGTGCAATATTATCTACTTCCGAGGCTACTGACTTAACCCGTTCCATCGTAGAGGCTGGAGGTAGGGTGACGTTAATAAATACAGTACCCATATCTTCATTCGGCACAAAACTGGAAGGTGTTGTTTTGGTCAGTAAATAATACCCTCCGCTAAACACGACAACAATGACTATGACAATCCATATTTTACCGGACAGGAAATGTACAATTTGAACGTATTTGTTCTTGACCACCTCATACCCCGCATCAAAACGAATACCATATTGTTGCACAAAGGTTTGTTTCTTATTCTCGTCTACCGGTTTAGGTGGTCTTAATACCAGTGCTGCCAGGGATGGGCTAAGTGTCAGTGCATTTACTGCAGATAGAAGTATAGCTATGGCAAGGGTAATACCAAACTGCTTGTAAAAAACTCCCACAGAACCTGTTACAAAAGTCACCGGTATAAATACCGATGCCATGATCAACGTAATGGACACAATGGCTCCGGCAATCTCACTCATGGCATCTACAGCAGCTTTATGGGCAGACTGGTACCCGTTTTCCAGTTTGGTATGAACCGCCTCCACCACCACGATGGCATCATCCACCACTATACCGATTGCCAGCACCAAAGCAAACAGGGTCAGCAGGTTTATACTCAGTCCAAACAGGTATAAAAAGAAAAATGTTCCTGTTATGGCTACCGGAACTGATATACCATGAATCAGGGTAGAACGGAAGTCATGCAGGAATATTAAGATCACTAAGAATACCAGCAGGAAACATTCCACCAGGGTATGGAGTACTTTATCGATCGAAGCATCCAGAAACTGATTTATATCCACCAGGTAAGCAAACCTAACCCCTTTCGGAAAGGAGAGTGCCGCTTTCTCAATCACTTTCTTTGATTCATTCACCACATCCCGGGCATTGCTCCCCGGTGACTGGGCAACTGCAATGCCTAACGCCTTATATCCATCGTTCAGCGTTGAACCGGCGTAGGTTTGTTGCCCCAGTTCAAGCCTGGCAATATCCTTCAAACGAAGGTAACTTCCGGCACCGGTGGTTTTGATAATGATATTCCCAAATTCTTCGGTTGTCTGCAACCTGCCTTTGTAGGTAATGATGTATTGAAAAGTCTGGTTGTCATTATCCCCAAACTGTCCGGGTGCCGCATCCACATTCTGTTCGTTCAACGCACTGGTAACATCTGCAGCAGTGATGCCATACACCGACATGATATCCGGCTTCAACCATATCCGCATGGAATACGTCATCACAGTACCAAATACAGAGGCCGCCCCCACCCCTTTCACACGTTGCAATTGGGGTATCACATTGATGGCCGCATAATTCTGAAGGAATTTCTCATCATAAACCGGATTCGTACTATAGACTGCCAGAATCAACAGGTTGCTGCTTTGTTGTTTCCGCACCGTAACGCCTGTTTTTATCACGTCCTGAGGCAATAAACTGGTAGCAGCAGCCACCCTGTTTTGTACATCAACAGCTGCCTGGTCGGGATCAGTACCTACTGCAAAATATACGCTTATGTTGGCTGCTCCCGAATTGGAGGCTGTGGAAGAAATATAGGTCATACCCGGAACCCCGTTGATTTGCTGCTCCAGGGGTACTATCACACTTTTCAGTACCACATCTGCATTTGCTCCGGAAAAGGTGGCAGATACCTGTACCGTGGGTGGCGATATATCCGGATACTGGGCAATGGGTAGTTTCAATACTCCCAGGATACCCAGCAGGACAATTAATACCGATATCACGGTACTCAATACAGGGCGGTCAATAAATCTCTTTAGCATAAGAAATATAGATTTATCTTTTTTGAATCTGGCTATAAATGCTGTCTGTCTTTACAAACTTCGGGATTACAAGCGTACTGTCTTTCAGGTTCGTTCCATTCAACACCACCCTGTCTCCTTTCTGTAATCCATCGGTGACAATCAGAAAATGCCCATCATTGGTGGGTCTGGATACTATCGCCCTGCTCATGACAAGGTTACCAGGCGTAAGGGTATAGACAAAATGCTTGTCCTGCAACTCGTACGATGCACTTTGTGGTACCAGCAATGCCGCATCTATATGCTGATACAACCTGACCACGGCACTCGCCCCACTGCGTATAATCCCTGTGGGGTTTGGAAAGATAGCTTTAAAACCGGCTGTACCTGTTGCTGTGCTGATCAATCCGCTGGCTGTTTCAAGTTTCCCTTTCTCCGGATATTCCGACCCATCAGCCAGGATCAGAACTGTTGGTGGTAGATGACTTAGTTTTTCCTGTATAGTGCTCCCGGCAATATTGCTCATAAACGAAAGCAGTTCTTTCTCATTCCAGGAGAAATAAGCGAATACATTGCCTGTATTTGCCAGGATAGTTAATGGGCTCGAAGTAGTGCTGCTCACCAGCGCCCCTTTTTTATACGGGATAGAACCAATAATGCCACTTTGCGGGCTACGCAATGTTGTATACCCCAGATTGGTATTGGCATTGGCTAACGTGGCATAGGCCTGAGCCAGAGCTGCTTCTTTTGACTGTTGGGTAAAAATGGCTGACTCCAGTTCGTATTTACTGACAATTTCTTTCTCCACCAGCGGGCGAACTTTCTCTACGTCCATTCTGGCCGTGTTGACATCGGCAAGTGCAATCTTTATAGCAGCTTTGGCGGTGACTACTGCCTGGTCGTATATTGGGTTTTTAATTTTAAAAAGCAACTGTCCTTTCTTTACAATGGCACCTTCCGGCACATAAATCTCCTCCAGGTACCCATCCACCATAGGCCTTATTTCAACGATGTTCTCGCCCTGCATGGTAGCCGGGAAATCATTGTATGTGGTAGTAGGACGTGGTTGCAGTGTCAGGACGGAATAATCTTTTGGGGTGTCTGTCTTTATTGTTTTCTTTTCACTGCATGAAAACAAAAACAGAATCCCTAAAGTCGTTGCCAGGCAATATAGTGAGATGCTTCGGATCGTATTGATTGTAATCCCCTTTGTTCCGGAGTCATGAAAATTCATATCTGTGCGAATGAAGAATAATGCTGCTGGTAACAATACAGCTATTGTAAACATGATCTTTTATTTTTATATTAATTCATTCCAGATTAAATAAGAATCTTAGATATTTAATGATATATGCAAAACCCATAAGTACCTACTTGTCAGCAATCTGTGAATTATTAATTTTTAATTATTTATTTTTAATTACTAAATGCTCTCAATTATGCTGTTGAACACTTTTTAGATGCCTTTTGTTACAAATTTTCGAAAAATGCTATATTATTCACACATTTTATCACGGATTATTTCAAATACTCATCATTTCGTTCGTGTTACTCTTAAAACTAACTGCCCCAAGCCCCTCCCGATAAATCGGGAGGGCTTGGGGCAGAATAATTGTATTTGCAGTCGTTTCGTTTAATTTTTAAACTGGTATTTCCAGTCTGGAATTCTACTAACAAAATTCAATCCTTGCATGGTTACCTTTTATTGAAAAAGGGAACAACCATAATTTTTCAATTATCCTTGTTCCCTTTTAAATGGTGGTAAGTATCAGTTAATGCGATCAATCTTACAGCTTGTAAATATCTACGATTTCTTAATTATGAATTGTGAATTTTGAATTATGAATTATATATGTCAAGCAAGAGCAGCCATTAGATTTCTTCCTCTTCTTTCGGCTTTGGCTCGTCACCTGATTCTGTTTCATTTAATTCTTTCATCAAATCATTTTTATCCTTCTCATTCTGCACAATCAGGTAAATAACCAAACCAACTACACAAATCAAAACAAGAGCAATTACAATCCATTTAATTTCCATGGCTTTATTTTTTAGATAATGTTTATTATATTATATCACGATAAGCCGTTCCTTGGTTTATGCCCGGTTATATCGCATACAAAATTGCATTATTTCCGCGTACTTACATCAGGCATTCCAACACCTTCCGTGATAAGTTTAAACAGACTTGTACCAATGTGGAAGTTCCATCCATTTTCACAATCGTTGTAACATTCTATTCCCGGTACCAACCCGACATGCGTCATACGAATCTGTGTTGCCTTGTTTGCAGTTGACACTTCCCATTCTATCCGGGTGCCGTTCCATTCTTTGTTATCCTGAAGCCAGGTTAAGTTACAATCGGTAACCAGCCACACTATTTTCTTACCGGGCACTACTTCAACAATCCTGAAGGTTACTGAAACATCCCCAAAGTGAACAGTAAAAACATCATCCAATTTCAATGAACTCCCTTCAAAGTCCGATGCCCACCATTCCGTTACACGGCTAATGGCACCCAGTGCTTCAACCGGTGTGATGTCTGTAGTAAAGACATATTTATAATCCAGCTTTTCCATTTTTCTTTTCGTGATTAGTAGTCCACACTGATCTTCAGGTTCCTGCATCCATATATGATGAATGTCATGTTTGTATACAGTTGCAACAAAGAATGATAGTTATTGTTCAACAGATTTTACAACCAAATGAAGCTATAATTAATATTCCATTTTATTCATCCTGTGAATTTTATAAATATAAAAGTAATTCTGTCTTCAAGCGAACGTCGTCTTTTTCCCATTACGACGCAACAAAGATAAAGTGCGTTTCCATGCAAAACAATACTTTTTAAAGGACTATAATACAGTATATGTGCATTTTGCACCTCCCTGCACTTCCTTGCATTTCCTTGCATAAAGAGGCCCTGAAAGTTTAACTGATCTTAATTATAATATTTATATTATTTAACGTAGTTCTCTGTTTCAAGGGCACGTATTCTTACTGAATCGGAATGTGTTGAGCTATTACAACAAAAGAAGTGAGGACTTCACCGAAATGAAATCCTCACTTTTATTAATTTGCATCATTCTACACCCAGTGCTGTTTTACAAATTTAATGGATTGTAAAAGAATACGAATCGCTGGTTATCAGCTACAGGTTAACCATTTTTTTATTTAATGAAGAACAGATCCAATGTTTATTAATTTTCAGGTCACTACTAATAACATATCCAAGTCTCAGGCAAGACCATGTTAGTATTTTATAAAAAAATAGATCCTGAAGTACGGGGAAACACACAAAGTCATACGACATAATGTAATTATTTGCATATAGTCATACGAATAAATGTAATATTAAAACTAATTTCAAACAAAAAGTTCTATCTTTGTCGAAATTAAAAACTATGGAACGACTACAATTTGATAAATTAATCATTTGGAAGAATTCAAGAGATAGAAAACCATTGATTATTAGAGGTGCCAGACAAGTTGGAAAAACATGGCTTATTAAAGAATTTGGTAAGAAGGAATACAGTCAAACAGCATACCTGAATTTTGAAAGTTCTAAGTCGCTTAAGAATCTTTTTGCCATTGATTTTGATATTCAACGAATTATTACTGCAATACAAATTGAAACTGATGTTCAAATAGATGCAACTAACACGCTTATTATTTTCGATGAGATTCAGGAATGTGAAGGTGCGCTAAATTCTTTAAAATACTTTTTTGAAAATGCACCCCAATATCACATCATTGCTGCCGGTTCATTGTTAGGGGTTGCTCTTCATCAACATACATCTTTCCCGGTGGGCAAAGTAGATTTTTTGGAGCTTTACCCGTTAAATTTCGCTGAATTTTTATTAGCACTCAATAAGAAATCTTTATATAATCTTTTGTTAAGTCGCGATTGGGAATTGATTACAAGTTTCAAATCGAAATACATTGAACTTTTGCGGCAATATTATTTTATTGGAGGAATGCCGGAAGCTGTGAATTCTTTTTCATTAGAAAATAACTTTACCCGAGTCAGAACAATCCAAAAGAATATTCTAAATGCTTACGAACAAGACTTTTCAAAACATGCACCGCACGACATAGTACCTCGCATTCGTATGATATGGCAATCAATACCTTCACAGCTATCAAAAGAAAACAGGAAGTTTATTTTTGGAGCTCTCAAACATGGAGCAAGAGCCAAAGAATTCGAAATGGCCATGGCATGGCTTATTGATTCAGGGTTAATACACAAAGTACAAAGGGTATCAAAACCTGCAATCCCATTAATTGCATATAGTGATATTTCGGCATTTAAGCTCTATTTAGTGGATGTAGGGTTACTCGGAGCAATGGGTGATATTGATATTAAATCGATAATCGAAGGGAACTCCATTTTCCAGGAGTTCAAAGGAGCTATGACCGAACAATATGTACTTCAACAATTAATGTACCGGCAAGAACTTTCAATTCATTACTGGTCAACTGAGAAATCCACCGCTGAAGTTGATTTTATAATTCAATTCGAAGGTAAAGTTATTCCTATTGAAGTAAAAGCAGAAGAAAATCTACAATCAAAGAGCCTTAAATCATATTTCCAGCAATACAATCCTTCTGTTTCAATAAGAACCTCCATGTCCGATTATAGAATTGATAATTGGTTAACAAACATACCACTTTATGCTATTGGAAATGATTGGATGTGAATTGACTTGCTTATTTCGTTATAGAAAAAGTCTCTTTCTCGTACACCTTTGAGCGAAGTATAAGTTACTTCGTCATTGCGAATGTGTCAACTTATTCTACTGTTCCAACAGGAGATCGACTGCAGCAGAGTCTCAATAGCTATCCATACCAAGCCATAATCAAATCTATTTCTTCATAAATCAAGTACATATCCTGAAGGACAGTATGCTGGTTATTCTCATTTACCATGCATTACTTTTAAGATTTTCCCATCTTTTTTTTGAATTTCAATATATGGTACACCACCTTTTGATGTTGATGGTAAAGACCCCATAATAAACCAGTCCCTCCGGATATACAACTTTATCAGATGTACAAATAAGCTGGTCTGTCGCTGGGATTTGCAATCCCAGCTTTTGTACTATTAGGATTTGTAATCCGCAATACTCTTAATATCAAACAATTGTAACCTCCAACAACCCTTTTCCTCCGGCCCAATCAATAGCCGAACTATACCTATAATCTTCTTCCAGGTTTACAAACTCAGCTTTCACAGGATTATAGTGTATGTAATTTAGCTTCTGGTTAAAATAATCGTTTAGATAAATCTCCTGTGCATCATTCCCTTCCTGCCAAAACCGGTAATTCGTAATCTTTTTATCATTCTTACCCGCATACTCAAACCTGTTTAACATCCATTCCCTTCGGCTCTCTCCACTTTCGACCAAAAATGTTTGAAGAATCATTTTTACTCGTGAATTTTAACTTCGCAAAGATAGAGGTTGTTTTTTAATATTTGCATTTATCGGATTGCATCCCGATAGCTATCGGGACCCAGCCACAGGCACTACTCTTTCCTTATTTAATGAAGGGTAAATCCGTGAGGACAGGGTAATATTCCTCCGCCTGTGGATCTTCATTTTACCATGACTTCATCCAATATACAATCATATTGCATTTTTTTGAAATAGCAATACCACAGGAATAACCATTTTTCCAAATTCCTAATGTTTTAGGTCGCTCCAAATCGAATTTCTTTTTCCAAAAGTAACCATGTTCTGCTTTAAGAACAAAAACTTCTAGATCATCTGGTACATTATTTACGTCTACTGAAATTGGAAATCCGAAACGGTCTAAATCAAATCTTTCTGAGCCCAAACCAAAATCAAAGTCTATGAAATAGGGAATCGGATAAGCACCTGCTATGTATAAATTTCGTAACTTTAATGTATCGTAATACTTATAGTATTTGAATGAGTCATCAAATATAAAATTCCTGCTATTATATTGTGTTTTATAAATATATGATTTTGGATATAAAGAAAGGGAATCTTCACCCATTTTCAGAACCAGATAAACAAATCCAGTGTAATTGACATCAGGAGAATATGTGGTGTCAGGAATAGTAAACATTATATGAAGAACAGATTTGTTAGAAATGGATGTTGGGAAATGCTCTAACAAACCATCTTTTGCGTAGCTTTTCTCAAGCATTATACGGGCATTATCAATTGTTGCAACATATTGATGCCCTAATATTTTATCAATACATGAGCTAAACAGAATAGTCAGTAAAGCTAATAGAACTGTTGTTTTTTTCATTATTATCTTGTTTTTAAAAATAGATTAATGTATTTGTTGTTCCCAGGATATTCACTTGGAGAAGAATATACGGTTGGTATTATAGAATCATGATACCCGTCCCCCACGGATATGTTGCCTTATTTTAGATGTACAAAGGTCATGTTAGTCGCTGAGATTACCATTTTTTGATTTATAAAGGACATATCCGGAAGGTTGGGGAACATTAACATCGGTTAGAACTAAACAAATAAAAGATCTATTATATCTTCTAAATATTCTCCCTGCCTGGTTAAATTATAATCCGCTTCAAACCCCAACTTTTGTAATTTACTTCCAGCCCAATCTCTTATTTCACAGGCAGTATCCTCGCTTATATCTATTACAAACTTAATTCCCTCTTTTTCCTGTTTGATCCGTTTTGCCAAATCAGGTCTTTCTACAGTAAGATTTATAAGCAAATAATCGTATAAGACTTTATGTATTTTAATCTTCATAATTGTAGTAATAAATGAGTTTTTTTGAGGAGGTTATAGGTCTGCCAGTCCCTGCGGATATGTAACTTATTCTGTTGTATAAAAGGACATATTATCGTTGGGTCCCGATAGCTATAAGCATTACCCTTTACTTTTTTAATTAAGCTTATATCCGAAAAGACTAATATAAGCGATATTCTTCTTCAATATGATCAAACCATGAATCTTTATTATTACTTGAATAAAATGATAATAATTTAAACTTTTTATCTTTATACCGACATGTCCAGGTACACCCCGTCCTCGCGGATATGTTTCCTTATTTTAGATGTAAAAATGTCATGTTAGTCGCTTAGATTACAATTTTTTCATTAATAAAGGACATATCCGGAAGAACAGATAAATCACATATTACCAGTTAAAATCAATCTTATTCTTACTAATGATTTTTGGAACTGTAACATCTTCTCCAAATCCTAAATTTGCATCATTGTAAAGAAACACCACTCTAAGATCTTTATTGGTTTTTAGAAATAGCTCTCTATTTCTTATATAGAACTGCGTTTTTATTGAATATTTAGCGTGCGATAAAATTCTGACTTTTTTGTCTATTCCCTTTTTCGGTTGTATGTCAGCTATTTTCTTTTCATAATATAAACGTTCATCTTCAGTAACAAACTTAATACCACCAGCTGTAAAAACAAATATCCAAGTATAACCATATGTTGTTTCACGAAAAGAAACTATAGAATTACCTGTATTCACAATGTCTATTTGAGCCAAATAGCATTCGCTAGTTCCATAACGCTCTAATACCTTTACATATACCTCTAAGTTCTTATAATTGGGATTGGATCTCCTGTTCGAACGATGGCCCTCTGCATTTAAATTAAAAATGCAAAACAAGCCAAATAGAAAAAGAAAGTATTTTTTCATGGGTCTTGTTTATTTAATATTGAGGATCGAAATAATAATTAAAATATATTAGATGTATACTAGAAAAGTCAAGTATGAAACCATATCCATCGCTCTTGAGATACAACTTATTCAGAAAGACAAAATCAGCTTCAAGCAATCCCATTTTCTTACTATTAATGGCATTTCCAAAAAGAAGGAAACCAGAATTACACGAGGCAAATTTAATATATTTTATCGGATTGTAACACTCTCACGGTAAAATTCAGGTTGTAGATTCCTGTACAGGTAGTATTTATTGAAAATTCCGGGTAAAAAAAATACAATAAATCATCACAACCCACTAAACAACAAGTAATAGCCCCTGTTTTTCAGTATAAACAAATTGGAGTGTATCTCCTGATTTTTTTTGCTCGTTGGGGCATTTGTTTTACACCTCTCCATCATCTCTTTTACGCAGTTTCTTAGTTGTCCCATAGTTGTCCCATACATATCCCACCTCTTTATATGATATGGGATATCTATGGGACATCTATGGGACAACTATGGGATAACTAAGGGATAACCTATATAAGATGATGGACAGATGTAGAATGCGTTCCGCGAATGAAGGGTTTGAATGTTTGAAGAGAGCGTTCCGCGTTGTGGGAGCAGGAGGCTTCTGCAACAAGAATAACTTAAGCTATTGATTTTAGTGACGGCTTCGTTATTACTAAGAACAGGATTGTGAACGAAGCCGTCAACTGGTAGATAACGTTCCGTGTTCTGTGTTCTGTGTTCTGTGTTCTGTGTTCCGTGTTCCGTGTTCTGTGTTCCGTGTTTGAAGGTTTGAAGAGTTTGAAAGTTTGAAGGGTTATGGGTTAAGAGGGTTGATAGGTAAGAACGGACGGGAGTTAACTCCAACAGGCAAACATCAACGCTAACGCTAACGAGCAAACATCAACTTGTACGTAGTACAGTTGATTGTTTTCTTTCGAAAAACAGTTGAGTGTTTTTTAAAATATCAAAAAAAGACAAAAACCCTTTCGTGTACTTCGTACAACAAAAGGGTTTTTAAATGAAGTTATCAATTGCATCAATCTACCGGCAGAACATAGTAACATTCCGCCTTAAGATTAATTCGTTAACCAATCATGTATTTCAATGGTTATCATGATCGTCTGAGCGGTGATCACGTTTATCTTTATCAATTACGATAACAGCACCACCTCTTCTGTCGTTATCATGACGTTGAGACCACCCTCTGCGGTGTCCGTTTTCAGAATGACGCGATATTTCGCATGAAGTCATGCCACCCAACATCAGGGAAATAAATAAAATTGTCACGATTGTTCTTAGCTTTTTCATATGAGTGTTTTTTTATTTTTACAAAGATCCTACAATTCGGGTATGAATGAATTACATAATTATCGGAATAAGTTACATGATTCACACAATCGGCTGTAGGGAGGTGAACAGAAAAGGACAAAATGGTTGTTCAGAATAGAAATTAGTACTATACTTTAAGAAGTTACCGAAATAAAATCCGTCAACTGTTCAGACAAACTATTCAACCTGACATAAGCTTGCAAATCACATGCCACTCTTTTCAGTCAAGTAAAAAACATTTATCAGATTTTGAATCAATTGCAAGAGCAAAAGGTTATCTGTTTTCGTTTTAACACAATAATTTCTCATTTTATAAACATTACAACTATAAATTAAACCTGATTATAAAAAGTTGTTTTGTAAAAGAACAGATGTGAATAAGGGTTGGGGTTGTGGGTGATGAGTTTTCTACTAAGGTTAAATAAATACGTATAAATAAGGTTTTTAAAGAAGTAAATTTTATTTTGACATGTTGGATTTCTTACTTTCTACATCTTAGTGGCTATGAGTTACACTAAGTTTCACAAAGTTATTTCACAAAGTTTCACTAAGTATTTTTACAATAAGATTTACTTTGTGAGACTTGGTGTTGTACTTGGTGTTGTACTTTGTGTGACTTGGTGACAGTATTAATTTGTTTTATAAGAGAATAAACGGGAATAAGGTTTGGGTTAGAGGGTGACTTGTTTTCTACTGAGGTTAAATAAATACGTATAAATAAGGTTTTTAAAAAAGTATATCTTGTTTTATTTTTAGCCACGATAGTGAATTAATCGATAAAAATAAGAACTTATTAATTACTCTTCATATAAAATAGATTTCATTTATTGAACTTTAATTTTGAATATTTGTTTTTTAGTTTAAGTATTATCCTATTAACAAATAATCGCTTAAATAGGCTGAAAATAATCATTTTTGTAATACTTATTATAAAACAATGCAATTTCAAGTAATTTTCGATACAAAGGGGTGGATTAAACATCCCCTTTGAATAATTAGCCTGATACTCTGTACTACCGCATTGGCAAATCACAAATTACCCGTTTTAAATAAAATAATTGTAACCAATAATCAGTTCAACACATGTTCAGAAAACATAAGCAGATACTGCTGCAGGTAATGATGATCCTTGGTGGAACATTGCTTTCTGTAGCACAGGAGACTACTAAACTGTCTCTTGACGGAGCCAGGAAGTTGGCATTGCAGAATAACATAAACATACTCAATTCGAAACTGGACCTGAAAGCAACCCAGCACAGGATATGGGAAATTACCGCTATGGGGTTGCCTCATTTGGATGTAAAGTCGAGCTACCAGCATCTTTTTGTAGTGCCTGTACTCAGCTTCCCGAGTACGCAATTGTCGCATACAAATGTACCTATGGATCAAAATACCGGATTAGGGACTACCAGCCAGTTGCAGTTAAATACCGGAGAGAACATCTATCTGAACAATGTTGCAGGAACTCCTATTGCACTTGGGGTAGCGAATAATATCTCCACGGATATCACTGTTTCGCAGCTGATATTCAGTGGTTCATACATTGTAGGGTTACAGGCACGGAGAGCATATGCCAACCTGGCAAAGCAAAATGACGAAAAAACAAAACTGGATGTCATCGAGACTGTTGTGAATACGTATCATATGATCCAGCTTGCGGAAGAAAGCCGAAAAGTGCTGACACAAAATCTGGACAATGTAACCAAAACCCTGTCGGAGATAACAGAGATGAACAAACAGGGATTTGTTGAGAAAACGGATGTAGATCAGCTGGAAGTAACCGCAAACACTGTACGGAATGCCATGAATCAGATTGACAGCAACCTGGATATGGGTTACCGGTTGTTGAAAATACAGCTCGGTATGGAAGAAACCGTAAAAATAGAATTAACCGATCCGATGGAATCGGAAGATTCACTGATCAATTCGAGTACGCTGCTGGTGAATGACAAATTTAACATGGATCAAAACATGGACTATCAGCTTACCAAATCATCGGAACATTTTACGAAGCTCGATATGAAGGTATCGCAGTCAGCCTTTTTACCCACACTCAGTGGATTCTATAATCATAATATACAGTCGAATGTTGCAGCATTTAATTTTGCGCCTAAAGATATCGTGGGCATAAACCTGACTTTTCCCATCTTTAGCAGTGGGGAGCGGTTAGCAATTGTTGCCCAAAAGAGGATAGTATATGAAAAAGCCCAAAATACAAGCAAATTAGTCTTTAACAGCCTGATGATGCAGGCAAGCCAGTATCAGAATGATGTGAAGCTGAAGCTGGAAAAATACAGGAACCAGAAAAAGAGCAATGAGCTTTCGGATACCATTTATCAGCGCACGATTGAAAAGTATAAGCAGGGAATGGCTTCGAGCATGGACCTAATGAACGTACAGAATCAATATCTGACCAATCTGTCCAGCTACTACCAGAGCATTTATGAATTGCAGGAAGCAAAATCAAGGCTGGAAAAACTGTTCAATAACAATCAGGATACTGGGAAACAGGCTTTAAAATAAGAAAAGTAAAAGTAATTCATAATTCATAATTAAAAAATAAGAATATGATTATAAGGAAAAATTCATAAAGCATAAGAGAAATAATTCCGAAGGAATTGAATTTGTGAAGTAGAAATTGAAGAATTTTAAAACCTTATTTTTCTTTATTATTACCCTTAGTAGAAAACTAAACGACCACAACTTCAACCCTTATTCCCTTATTTAATGAAGATTATGAAGAATTTATAAAGTTTTATTAACAATAATAAATGCAACAAAATACGGGAACAAGGGTGAGCTCTGAGGGTATCAGGTTCTCTACGAAGGGTAAGAAAACAGAATTAAGGGATTTTGATATCAAATTTAAACCGGTTGGATTTAGTACGATGACTATCTATCAGGACATATTGCGGATAATCATAATTAAGAATTAAAGAATGTCAAATTACTGATAAGTATGTAAATGGAACAATATTAAGTCTTGTTTTATTTCTTCATATAATATGACCTCTCCCCCTGCCCTCTCCCATGGAGAGGGTGATAGAGCCGAGGGTTTATGAGGTTTTATTTTGAATAATAGGGCAATCTATATTTCCTTCTACTTATGTACTTATATATCAACAAACAGATCATTAAATATCTACGATTACTTATAATACAAATCATAAAAAGAATAATTATGAAAAAGATTATTTATTTCTCAGCAATCGTTGCTTTTATCGTATCATGTAGTGCTCCTGCAAGTAAAAACGGGGAACTCGATAAACTGAAAGCTCAGCGTGACCAACTCAACAGCCAGATAGCACAACTCGAAAATAAAATTAACCCTACCGGTAAAAAGACCGAAATGAAGGCCGTTACCGTGAATGTTACCGATGCGTCCGAACGTGTTTTTGACCATTACATCCAGGTACAGGGGACTGTGGACGGGGATCAAAATATTGCGGTTAGTCCACAGATATCGGGCAATGTCACTGCGGTATATGTAAAAGAAGGTTCGCATGTGAATAAAGGCACTGTACTGGCGGAAATTGATTCACGTGTGTTAAGGCAATCGTTGGAAGAAGTGAAGACACAACTTGAACTGGCAAACAATATTTTCGTAAAACAAAGTGCCCTGTGGAATAAGAAAATAGGCAGCGAAGTGCAGTACCTGCAGGCAAAAACCTCCAAAGAATCGCTGGAAGAACGCCTTGGGACGATGAAAGAACAATTGAAACAGGCTAAAGTGATATCACCCATAGCAGGGACCGTTGAGAGTGTTCCACTACGGGTAGGACAGAGTGTATCACCGGGGTCACCAACATCAACCATCCGGGTTATCAACATGAGCACAGCAAAGATTACGGCTGATGTATCAGAGTCATACGCTACTCGCATTCATGATGGGAATGCAGCCTTAGTGAGCTTCCCGGATATAGGGAAAGACTTTGTAACAAAGCTGAACTTCACAGGCCGGTATATCGATCCTACCAACCGTACGTTTAAAGTGGAATGCAAAGTTTCCACAGGCAAAGTATTGCTACGGGCCAATATGATAGCCTATATCAAAATCAAGGATTATTCCAACAGCAAGGCATTTTGTTTGCCGGTGAATTATGTCCAAAACGATCAGAAAGGAAAATTCATTTATATAGCCAAACAAAAAGGGAAGGATTGGATTGCTGATAAAAGGATGATAAAAACCGGAAAAGACTACGATGGGGTTATTGAAATTCTGGAAGGACTGAGCACAGGAGAAAAAGTCATAACAGCCGGTTTTCAGAATCTGAATTCAGGTGAAAATGTAGTTTTCTAAATTCTAAAAATGACGAAACATGTCGAAAGAAAGCAAATACAGAGAGTTTTTTGCAACGAACTGGGCCATTGAGAACAGGACAAGTGTGTACGTGCTTGCAGTGCTGATTACAATGCTCGGATTGATGAACTATTATTTCATCCCCAAGGAACAATTTCCACAGGTAGTTATTCCATATATCGTTGTCAACACAGCCTATCCGGGTACATCTCCGGAAGATATTGAGAATCTTGTTACCCGACCGATTGAAAAGCAACTAAAATCAATTGCTGATGTAAAGAAAATAACCAGCAACTCAGTACCTGACTTTTCATCCATTGTAGTAGAGTTTGATCCTGACCTTTCAATAGAAACAGCCAAGCAGCGTGTGCGTGATGCCGTAGACAAATCAAAGAGCGATCTGCCGACTGATCTACCGACGCAACCTGACATCATGGATATAGACCTTTCGGAATTGCCGGTCATGTACCTCAATATATCAGGGAATTACGACCTGGACAAACTGAAACATTATGCAAAAATTGCCCAGGATAAAATAGAATCGCTGAAGGAAATAACCCGCGTTGATATTGTTGGGGCACTCGATCGGGAAATACAGATTAATGCTGATATTTTTAAAATGCAGGTTGCCAAAGTCACTTTCAGTGATATCGAACGTGCCGTGGCCATGGAAAATATGACCATTTCAGGAGGATCACTCACCAACAACGGAATCCGGAATACTGTTCGGATAAAAGGACAATTTGCCGATGTGGAAACACTGAAAAACATTGTTATTCACTCATCAAGCGGGGCATATGTAAAACTTACCGATATAGCCGATGTGGAAGACAGCCACAAGGAACAGGAAAGCTTTGCCAGGTTGGATGGTAAAAATGTTATTACCCTGAATGTGGTTAAAAAGAGCGGTGCAAACTTGCTCGATGCATCCGATCAGATCAAGGAAATAGTTGAAAAAGATCTGAAAGGGCATGAATTCCCGAAGGATATGCAGGTAACCATTACCGGTGACCAGAGCCGCTTCACACGGAATACGCTGGAAGAACTCAACAATACCATCATCATTGGATTCATTTTGGTAACCATCGTGCTGATGTTCTTTATGGGCTTCACCAATGCATTTTTCGTGGGACTATCCGTACCTCTATCCATATTTGTGGCTTACCTTGTCCTGCCGGGATTGGGCTATACCATGAACATGATTGTGATGTTTGCCTTTATATTTGCTCTGGGGATTGTGGTGGATGATGCCATTGTAGTCATCGAAAACACGCACAGACTTCATAAGACTAATCCCGACATAACCATTGCCGCAAAAAAAGCGGCAGGCGAAGTATTCAGGCCTATACTTTCAGGTACACTGACTACACTGGCACCATTCTTCCCATTGGCATTCTGGCCGGGGATAGTGGGACAGTTTATGCATTATCTACCGGTAACACTTATCATCACATTATTTGCATCACTCTTCGTGGCATATGTATTCAATCCGGTATTTGCCGTGTCGTTTATGAAACATGAATATGATGATGATTCTAAAAAAGAAAATGAATGGAAAAAGAACCGGAAAATAATATATATCATACTTCCTTTTGCCGCATTATTTTACCTGACCAAAGCTTATGGACTTGCCAATACACTGGTATTTGCCATTTTGATGTTCTTATTTTACCATTTTTTACTTAAGAAAGCCATAAAGCTCTTTCAGGAGAAAATATGGCCTTACTTCATAGCGGTTTACGAGCGGCAACTTGGAGTGATACTTATTGGTTCACGACCGATATGGATTCTGGGAGGTATGATCGCCCTGTTCTTTATAACATTTTTCTTAACGGGAATTGTAAAACCAACTGTATTGTTTTTCCCGAATAACGATCCGAATAACATCTATGTGTACATTAAAATGCCCGGTGGCACCCATCAGAATGTCACCGACAGCATTACAAGCATAGCAGAAAAACGTGTCTACAAGGCATTGGGCAAACATAATCCGGATGTGGAATCCATTATTTCGAATGTTACCATTGGTGCTGATGAACAGGGTTTTTCATCTACCGGTACTCCGTTTAACAAAGGAAAAGTATCCATTAATTTTGTGGAGAGCAAATTCCGTACAACCGGCATTACCACCACGAAGTATATGGACATTATCAGGAAAGTAGTTGCCGATATCCCGGGAGTCGAAATTACGGTTGATAAAAACAGGAATGGCCCACCCACCGGAAAACCAATTAATATAGAAATCACCAGCGAGAACCTGGAAAACCTGGTGACTGATGCTTATGGCTTTCGTGACTATCTTGATTCAATGCATATTTCAGGAATAGAAAACCTAAAAACAGACTTTGAAATGAATTCTCCGGAAATCATCGTGCAGATCGACCGTGACCGTGCTCAACGATTAGGCCTTTCAACCGGACAGATAGGGTTGGAAATAAGAACGGCCCTTTATGGGAAAGAAGTATCGAAACTAAAACAGGATGAGGATGAATACCCAATCATGCTTCGGTACGAAAAGGTTACCCGTGATAACATCAACGCACTGGTAAACCTGAATATAACCTACCGGGACATGAATTCAGGTCAATTGCGGAGCATACCATTGTCAACAGTGGCAAGGATTGATTATACCTCTTCGTATGCCGGGATAAAACGGTTAAATCAAAAGCGAGTAATCACCGTCTATTCAAATGTACTGTCCGGGTTTTCGGCCAATGATATTGTACCTGTTATCGACAGGGAAGCTAAGAAGTTTAAGCTTCATGAAGAAACTAACATTAAACTCACCGGAGAACAGGAGGATCAGGCTCAGACAGCTATTTTCCTTATGAAGGCCATGATTATAGCACTGGGTGCCATATTCTTTATCCTGATTACCCAGTTTGGATCGGTCATCAAGTCGCTGATAATCCTGAGTGAGGTAATATTCAGTATTATCGGCGTACTACTTGGAGTAATGATCTTCCACATGAACCTGGTGATCATGATGACAGGGCTTGGAGTTGTTGCACTCGGAGGAATAGTCGTCCGAAACGGGATACTAATCGTCGAGTTTATTGATGTCAAGAAAAAAGAAGGGTTGCCAACACGCCGTGCCATTATTGAAGGAGGCAAAACACGTATCACACCGGTAATTCTAACTGCAACAGCCACCATGCTTGGGCTTGTACCACTGGCTGTGGGAATGAACATCGATTTTAAAACACTGTTTACCGAATTGAATCCTCATATTTACTTTGGCGGGGATAATGTGGCATTCTGGGGACCGCTGGCATGGTCGATCATATTCGGATTGAGCTTTGCTACCTTCCTGACATTGATGTTTGTACCGGCATTGTATGAGCTTGATTATACCATGCGGCTGAAGCTGGCCAGGCGTAAGAACCTGAAGCTTATCAAGAAGCAGAACGATGTATAATTCAGAAACAGGCATTAAAAAAAGAGGCAAACGTATATGTTTTGCCTCTTTTTTTATAGGTGGAAGTCTTATTAGATTACTTGCCAAGTAATCGTAGATATTTAATGAACTATTTGTTAATCAACAAACGATTACAATTCAGCATCCCGGTAATTATTAATTTTGAATTATGATTTATGATTTATGAATTATGATTTATGAATTATGAATTATGAAATATGAATTATGAATTATGAATTATGAATTATGAATTATGAATTATGAATTATGAATTATGAATTATGAATTATGAATTATGAATTATGAATTATAAAGATTGTCCTTCATAAATAGAAGACTCCGAATAAGGATGCAATTGCCCTTCAAAAGTAAGCTGACCATAACTTAATCCTGTGAGCGAAGCTGTAGAACCACTAAAGGGATAAATCCGGAAAAATAAGTCGTAAATGCCAATTGGAGTCATGACATTCATGTATAGACTAAAGAATTTATTCTTTTTGTCTTCGGTTAATTTCCAATTGGTAATCCTGCCTTTTGCAGTAATCCCACCCACACCGTTGGGACCAATCCGATAGTCGGATCCTACCTGAATGATAGCTGTGGTAGAATCAACCTGAATAAAATTGATCATGTGATTCACAAAACGACGATTTCCACGTTGATCCTGCAGATAATCGGCCTCTAAAACAAAATCCCTGTTTTCGAGCATTGTTTTATTCAATTGGTATTGTATATCCTCTTCAGATTCCTTTTTCTCCTTTGTTGGTTTAGTTGAATGACCGGCAACATTTTGTGCCATCAAACAATTTGCCGAAAAAGCAAACAGCATTAATACAATGATTGTTTTCATATCTTTACCCTTTCATAATAGATCCTGATACTAATTTTGTAACAGGTAAATAACAAGATTTGTTCCACACTTCAAAGAATTAAAATTCATTTAGTATACAGATCGAAAAAATAATTGATTTTAACGGGGGAAGATCATTCTTTTACTTTTTTCAATTTATGCAGGGGCTTAAGGCTATATTTATTTTACAAAAGCTTATAATTGTGCCGGTAGAACCAAAGATGAAATAAATGGAATAAAAGGGATGAGGGGCTTGGGGTTATTTATTTACAGTTCGGACTGAATTGGATATTTAGTAAAATCCCATTCTGCAGGCTGGTTGAAATATTTGTAGGAGAGAAGGTTTGCCGTCCATTCAGTCCATGTGTGCATATGAATGTGTTTTCGGGTAAGTGATGTCCTGAACGCACTACATAAACTTACTGGGACTATTCTAATCCAATAGTACATGATACCTTTTTGCCTTTGTTGCAGGATATGGCCAAATTCGTGCCTTAACAAGTCAGTATTGCCGACCTGGGATATTCCCACTATAATTCCTATACCGGGAATTGTACATGCTGCCCCGTGATTGAATTTGCGTATATTCCAGGTATATACACGAACCCCCTCAAAACTTCGGATCATTTTTATGGTATTGTGCATTAAAAACGAATAGTAACTACTTTTTATTAAGTTGCAAATATAAGCACAATTGAAACAATAAGAATCGGTGTTTATGCTAAACCTGAGATAGTTTTACAGAAACCATAATTTATTGAACTTATATTCAATTCTTATGAATTGGAAAGTCAGAGAATTACGTAAAGCATTAAACCGGAACAGGGTATTGGGTCGGGATTAGGAATGTCATCACTATTAAGTGTCGACAAATGCAAAGAGAATGAGCTAAAGAAAAAAACAAAAGTCTTGTATTGTTGAAGACTTGCAGTCAGGAATAAGTGTTTGTACTAAATTCTAGCAACGGCTTTGCTAATGATTTTGAATAATTGGTTTAAGCAAAGCCGTCACTAAAAGGTAATTAGATAGCGGATTAAAGATCCGACAATATTTTAAAGAGATCATCTTTCGTCTTTCCCAGTTTGATCTGTAATCTACCAAGCATTTCATCTTTCTTACCTTCGGCAAACATTAAATCGTCATCGGTCAACTGAGCAAATTTTTGTTTTAGTTTGCCTTTCTGTTCGTCCCAGTTTCCTTTTAATTCAGTGGTATTCATATTAGTATTTATTAATTGGTGAATGAATTTTCACTTCACAAAATTGTAGAAATTATTCAGTGTTAGATTTACATAATTCCCGGAAAATGTTATATAATTCACACATTTGAAGTGACCAAACATTTTTTTAGCTTACATAAACGAATGACCGGTGCAGCAATGCGGGAAAATTCAATACACTTTTAAAGAACCTATTTCCTCAATTGGTTCAAGTCTTCTCATCTTTAATTTTTTAAAATAAGAAGGAGTCAGGCCTGTATATTTCTTAAACTGACAGGAAAGATGTGCCACACTGCTATAGTTCATCTTATATGCAATTTCAGTAATGTTTAATTCATCGTATAGAATTAATTCCTTGACACGTTCAATTTTATGAGAAATAATAAACTGTTCTATCGAAACACCCTGCGTTTTTGAAAATATATTTGCCAGATACGTATAATTATGATTCAAGTTCTGACTTAAATAATCTGAGAAATTTATCTTAATGGATGTATCGGAGTGGTGTACCATTTCAATAATGGTATTTTTAATTCTTTCGATTAAAATATCACGTTTATCTTCAATTAATTCAAATCCAAAATCCTGTAACGCTTTCTTTAATTTCACACATTTGTCATCAGAAACAGGCTCCAATATCTCTATTTCGCCAAGTTTAATATTAGTCAGATGTAAACCCTGCTTTTTGAATACATCATTTACCGCCAGTTTGCAGCGTTCGCTTACCATATATTTTATGTACAGTTTCATAATGGTAAAGTTAAACTACTTTATACCAAAAACTTTACATAACTATTAAAACAAATTGCAACATTCACACATTAAATCAGCATCAATTGCCTGATTAACAAGAGGTATAGATATGGAGAGAGATTGAGTGGTCTACGTTTGTTAACAGTCAAAGGTATTACCAAGCGAGAAAGGATAAGTGTTATTTCATTTTAAAAATACAAATTCCACTCAACCTGGAAAATGGTTTATACCTTTTGTCCCAGCTCAATGGTTTGTATAAACTTCCTGAGGGTATTGGCCGAGAGCTTGAATAATTCTTCTTCTTCAGCCGACAGGTCGATTTTGACTGACTGTTCTACCCCATTGATGTTCACAATGGACGGTATACTGATACATACATCATTGACACCATAATAATCGGTGATAAGCGTGGATACAGGTAAAATGGAATTTTCATTCCGTATAATCGATTTGGTTATTTTTACCAGCGCCATGGCAATGGAATAGTTAGTAGCTCCCTTTAACTTAATAATCTCATAAGCTGAGTTCTTTACTTTCAGAAACAGTTCTTTCAGATCATTTCGAACATTGCCATGTTTTGCATATTCAGCACAATAGGTCTCAACATCCATTCCGCCAATAGTGGCATTGCTCCATACAGGAAGTTCGGTATCACCATGTTCCCCGATTATATACGCATGAACATTTCGGGTATCAACTCTGGCATAATCGCTGATCATATACTTTAACCGGGCCGTGTCGAGTACAGTTCCTGAGCCTATTACCCTGTTGGAAGGAAAACCTGATAATTTCAGGGTCACATACGTAAGGATATCGACCGGATTGGTGACAACCAACAGAATAGCATCCCGGGTGTATTTAACAATGGCGGGTACAATTTCTTTAAATATGGCCACATTGGTATGTACCAGATCAGTACGTGTCTGATCGGGCTTCTGGTTTGCACCTGCAGTGATAACCACAATATCGGCATCTTCACATCCTTCATAACCTGCAGCATAAATCTTTGTAGGATGAGCAAAACTTAACCCATGATTCAAATCCATGCATTCACCTATAGCCAGTGATTCATTCTTGTCAATTAACACGATCTCGCGGGCCAACCCGCTGATCATTAGTGAAAATGCAAATGTGCTACCCACCTTACCTGCTCCGATAATTGCAATTTTAGGTTTTAAAGAATCCATAGTCTGAGTGTTTTATAAGTAAATTTAAAGGAGAATAAAAACTGAACCCGGAATATATTTTGATAGATTCAACACCGGGATTTCTATTAATGTTGCCATGTGATTCTTGAAATTTCAAGAGGCACTGAAACCGATGGGATTGCAGGTATTGCCCGAACTGTAAAGTCAGAAGCCAGACGATGGGTGGATACATACGCATTATATACATAGGCGTTTGCTTCTCCACCTAAATTATTCCCCCGTTTCATATCCTGCACAATCTGAGCTTCGTTATTTATCTCATTTGAAAACAGCTCTACCTTTACATTATCCGGATTTATTTCTTCAAAATATACCGCAACTTCAAAATTATGCTGGTTTTCAGAAGTATAAATCTTTACCTCTCCAAAATGAATAGATTCCCATTTTTGTTCAAGGGAGTGTATGGTGTCGGATAGTTGTTTTCCCAATTCACCTTTATTGGCAGCACGTTCCGAATAGGCTTTTGAAGCAGGCAGATAATGTTGTTCGGTATATTCCCTTACCGTTCTGTCGGCAGAGAATCGAGGAGTCAGCTGCGCCATACTCTCCCTCATGCGTTTAAGCCAATCGGAAGGAATACCACGTTTATTTCTTTTATAAAATTCTGGCACGACCGTTTGTTCAAGCAAAGTGTAAAGCTGTTCTGCTTCAATGGCGTCCCAGGCAGCACTATCCCCGTGTTCATTGCCATCACCGAGTGCCCAACCTACTTCAGGCGTATAGGCCTCTGACCACCAGCCATCAAGTTCAGAAAGGTTGATACCTCCGTTAACCAGCACTTTCATGCCACTTGTCCCACTGGCTTCCCAGGGACGACGAGGGGTATTAATCCATACATCCACACCCTGAACCAGATTTTCAGATATCTGCATATCGTAGTCACTCAAGAAAATGACTGGTGGTCTGAAATTATTTTGTCGTATAAAATGGATCCATTCTCTAATCAGGTCCTGGCCTTCCTGATCGGCAGGGTGAGCTTTTCCTGAAATAATCAGTTGCACCGGACGGGCAGGGTTTGTCAATAACCGCAGCAAACGCTCCGGATCGTGAAGCAATAAATTAGGCCTTTTGTAGGTTGCAAAGCGTCGTGCAAAACCAAGTGTCAGTACATTTGGGTCGAACAAATGCTTTGCATGTTCTACAATTTCAGGGGAATGTCCTGAGCCTGTCAACTGCCTGGACAGATGCTCACCGGCGAATTTAATAAGTGCTTTGTTTGCATTAAGACGCATTTCCCAGAGTCTTTCATCGGAGACACGACGGAAATCATGTTCAAGGGTTTTATTTGTTCCCAACCATCGGTCTTTCCCGCAGCATTCTGTCCATATCTCATCGGCTTCCTTTGAATCCCATGTAGGCATATGCACGCCATTCGTAATATAGCCAACGGGAACTTCTCCTGTAGGCCAACCGATAAATAATGGTTCAAAAATGTGTCTGCTCACTGCGCCGTGGAGACGGCTTACCGCATTTACAGCGCCACTTCCATGAATTGCCAGGTAAGCCATATTGAAACTTTCAGAGTCATCCCCAGGTTGTTTTCTACCTAAAGCTAACAATTGTTCAATTATAACACCCAGTTTTTGTTGAGCATATTCACCCAGATATTGCCTGATCATTGAAGGCGGAAAACAATCGAATCCTGCTGCAACAGCTGTATGTGTTGTGAAGAGATTACCTGATCGGGTAACAGACAACGCAACATCAAACGGCTGGCCTGTATCCATCATAAAACTATAAGCACGTTCAAGTATGGCAAATGCAGCATGTCCCTCATTAAGATGACAAACCTGTGGTTGAATACCCAAAGCCATAAGCAGACGCCACCCTCCTATTCCGAGTACTAGTTCCTGTTTAAGCCTGAGCTCAGTGCCTCCTCCGTATAATTCAGCGGTAATGCCCCTATGGATTGGAAAATTTGCAGCATCATTGCTGTCCAGTAGATAAAGTTTGATACGCCCTACCTGAACCTGCCAAACACGAAGCCATACAGAATAACCCGGTAAGTTGATTTCAATGCGCAACCATTCCCCGTTGGGCTTTCGCATCGGTGTAATTGGCAACTGTCCGGGTTCATTATAAGGGTAAAGTGCTTGTTGGGTTCCATATTCATCTATCTCCTGACGGAAATAACCTTGCTGATATAACAATCCGATTCCAACTACAGGAATACCCAGGTCACTGGCTGTCTTCAGCTGGTCACCGGCCACATTACCTAACCCCCCTGAATAAATCGGTAACGCTTCGCTGAGCATGAATTCCATGCTAAAATAAGCTATACAGTTCAGTGTTGAATCCGGATAATTCTGTTGGAACCAAGCAGGAGCGGTTAGTGCCTGTTCTTTATATTGCAATAGCTCATCTACTTTTTCTTTAAAAGATGAATCGGTCATTAACTTCTCAAGCTGATCCCGTGACGCTGTCTGCAACACTATCCACGGACTGTGGGTGATTTCCCATAGAACCGGATCAAGTTGCTTCCATATTTCATCGGCGGAATGATCCCATGACCATCTTAAATCAAGAGCAAGTCCGGCAAGTGAATCAAACCCGGCTATATCTGTTACAGGCAAAAGACCGGAAAGAGGCTTTATACCTTCTGTTTTAGTATTCATAATTTCATATTCAAATTTTAGGGAAAGGATTTAAAAATTACATATATGGTTTTACAACAAGAAAATAAGTTTAAAGTTTACTTTGCAAACTTCAAACTTATTCTGAATTTCTTCCTATTATGTTATTCTTTAAACTTAAGAAGATTGAGAGAAATATTTATTTATCAGTATTCTGCAATTGGCATTACATATGTAATTAATAATTATAAATTGTTATCTTATAGTTGTGCAAATTTAATCAGTTCTGAGTTGAATTTTTTAGTTTCTTCCAGAAACAGGCTATGACCGCTATTTTCAAAAGAGACAAGGTGTGAATCTTTAATTCCGGCTTTCATTTGTTCGGCTAAATCGTACGAGCAAATTTTATCCTTCTTACCATGCAGAATCAGGGTCGGTATCTTTATCTTTTTCAGGTCGCTTCTCAGGTCAGTATCGCGTAAAGCATATAAACATTGGCCTGTAGCATGAGCAGTAGCAACTAATCCAATCCCGTTAAGCCATTTGCCGATACCTTCATTCAACGACGTATCGGAGGCCGAAAATATCTTTGCAAAATTAGCAAGTAACTTTGGTCGGTCACTAAAATTCAATGCAATCAAATCATCTACTACACTTAGAGGTAGATTATAAGGGAAATCTTTACGTTGAGTCCACAACGGAGCAGCTGCACCTGCAAGTACCAACTTAGTAACATGTGCTGCATCGTAGTTGGCCACATAATGGATAGCAATCGCTCCACCCATTGAAAAGCCACCCAGGACAGCATCTTTTATATCCAATTGGTCCATGACACTTTTAATATCCCGTGCATGAACATCATAATTATACGCTCCATAAGGTTTTGATGATCTGCCAAAACCACGTAAAGTAATACCTATGACCCTGAATTTTTTATTCATTAAATCGTTGTACTGGTATTCATACATTTCATCACTTAACGGCCAGCCGGGTATTAGCACAATGGGTCTGCCTTCGCCTGCATCCGTAACATGAAGATGTACATACTTTTCAACTTCAATATATTCTGCTCTGGCTGTTGCAACTGTTTTACTGTCAATCATTTTTTCCATAGCTCTTAAAATTAAATTGTTTTTATTTATTTTCAATCATGTTTTGTAGGAAGTATCGTATTCGATGGTTCTTCAATTTCTTTTTCTTTATCTCCATTCTCAAAATTATAAAAGTCTTCTCCAAGCTGATACTTTGATAATTTTTGAAAATTACTTTTTACACTAGTAAACACTTGTTTCAGATCACCAATTTTTATTTCTTTTAGTTTTTTCATAATATTATTTAATTAGTTTTTATTTTTCAATCTGAATGTTGGATTCAATTTCTTTACATCATAGCCGCTTTCGATTTATTGATTTAATCGATTCTAAGCCTATATTGATCTAAATGACAATAACATATTCAATTTATTGCGTAAGTCCCTTAGAATTGAATTATCGGACCCCTGTATATTATTTAAGTGATCAGTATAAACCGAATTAAAAAACAGTTTAAGATGTTTGTTAAATTCTTCAGGATTTTCCAGGTTGCTTAAATGACCGGCATGTTTGATAATCTCCAGGGATGATTTTTCTATATTTTCATGCATAAAGATTGCTGCGGAAGGTGGAGTAATGCCATCATTCTCACCAACAAGAATAAGTACTGGAACTTTTATATCAGGTAATTTAGTGCATGTTTCATGACGGGAAGATAAAGCAAGCAGAGTACTGCAAAGTGATAATTCAGAAGTATTTATGATCATAGCTTTTACAGAAGAGATAACTTCAGGACTGGTAGTAAATAATTCTTGAGGAAAAAAGTTTTTTATACTGGCGTCGGCATATTGCGCTACACCTTTTTGAATAATGCTCTCTACAGCCTTCATTCGTTTATTTTTTGCTTCAGTTGAGTCAGCCATACAGGTTGTATCACTTAAAACCACTGCTTCAAAGCGTTCAGGATAACTTTCAATAGCCTTTAATGAGATATATCCTCCCATAGAAAGACCACAAAGCGAGACTTTGTGAATCCTGAGAGCATCCATTAGGCCAATCAGGTCAGCGACAAACAGATCAATGGAAAAGGCTTCATTCCCGGCATCCGATTCTCCATGACCACGTATATCATACGCTATTACCCTGAAATTATCCTTAAGCGAATCCACCTGTTTATCCCACATGGACTTATTTAAAGGATATCCGTGTATAAAAATAATGACCGGTGCTTCATCAGGTCCAACGTCTGTGTAATTAACCATCAGATCATTTACCATCAACTTGATATTGTTTCCAGAATAGCGCATAAGAATGTGATTTAAAATTTTTATACTACAAAAATGTACGGTTAGATACTTATTCTTTCATTTTAATCATTTTCCGACTGAAATAATCCACACGCATTATTCCAACTAAGCAATGGAAAAGAAGTTTTAAGAAAGAATACATGATGATATTCAATCCTTTTGTTCATAACATTACCTTTCCATTGCCTGACTGTAAATTACATTTTCAAAATTCCAACGAAATGAAAGTATACGGCTTCCCGTGTTTTTTTGTTGGAATAATTAAAATCGGAATCCTGTTTTGTTGCAATACTTCATTTGTCACCCGCCCCATTACTATTTCCTCCAACCACATTGAGCTATGCGAACCAACTATAATCAAATCAACAGCCATTTCTTTAGCTCCATTCAACATGGATACTGCAAAGTCACCTTGTTTGACAATCGATTGAATCATATTCTTTCCAGGACATTGTTTTGGTAGATCAAGAAAGTCTTGCGATGCTACTTTCAAATCACTTACACTTTTCAATTTCAAGGGATCCATTTTCAGATAGGTCAATGAGTATGTCACCAGATTCATGATTATGTGTAATAATATAACCTCAGCTCCCATTTCTTTTGCCATGGTAAATCCTCTATCAGCAACTTTTAAGGCTGTAGGATCGTAATCCAATGCAATGAGTACTCTTTTTATTTTGTCTTGAATCATAACGTCGCATTATTAAATAATTGCAATTATTGCTTAATATAAAACAGTGATAACTCAAACAAAACAAAAAGGAATAGATTTAATTATTCTTCTCAATCTTCATGATCATCACCACCTAAACTATAGTAGTTATTTTCTTCATCTTCACTTCCTATTTCTTCCTGATTATCATCTAATTCAGAACCTGGTACATCTAAGTTATCACCGGAGTCTTCATCTTTATCTTTTGAAATAACTTCAGGATCTATTTCTTTCTCTTCTTTACTTTGTACGTAGAGGTCGTCACTGGCTGGATATGTTGGGTATCCGGGAAGTATTATTTTCTTTTCGTCACCTTCCTGTCTGACAAGCGGGTATTCATTTTCTGTTAGTTTATCCATTATTGGTTAATTAGTTGATTGGTTAATTAGTTAATTGGTTATTTGTCCCGATAGCTATCGGGTGGTAGATTTGGGTTATCCTAATGTAGATAGAATATCAAAACTTCTAATTTCAATCATTCATTTAAAACATCTTTGCCTGAATTAGTACGTATATCATCAAAGAAGGGTGTACTTTTATCCTCTACACATTTGGCAGCGTAAAGGTAAAGAGCTGCACTCCACGTTTGCCAGTCCTGACCCATTGGATGACCATCCTGTGCTTTTATCCATTCATTAAATCCAAATTCAACTTTCTCAATTCGTGATATTTTTATAAAATGGGTCAACACTTCCAGTTTTTCTCTGGCAAGGGTAAACTTTTTAGCAGCAACCAGTGCTGCAATATAGAAGCCACAAACGAATGGCCAAATTCCTCCATTGTGATAATCGCCCGGATTATTATATTCGGCATAGCGTTCATTCCATTCAGGATCTTCCGGTTTTACAAAGGGGAAGAAATTGGGTGGCAAATCAACCACCAGATCTCCTTTTACACGCATGGAAGCACATTCTTCTTCTATCCAGGCAATCATTTCGCCGGCACGGGTTGGTGAAGCAATACCCGATAATATTGCCAGGCTATTACCCAACAAATCGAATCGTTCACTACTTAGAATTTTATATGACCAAAAGGCATAATACGGTTTATGTTTAACTACCAGCCCTTCATGCACATGATGGTGACCACTTCCGGCAGTAATGGTAAATTTACTCATTTCCTTACGGACATTTTCAGCTCTTTCATTCAAACCAAGGAGTCGTAAATAACTGTAAACGATAGTATTTACAAACAATCCGTATCCCAAAACCCACTGTTCATCACGCCAGTCGCTGGTTGGTTGCTGTGCTACCAGGTAACGGTCGGATGGACTTTGATATTCCATCCACGTAAGTCCTTTTTCAACAGCTTCATGAAGAAATTCTGATTCACCGGATACTTTTCTAAAAATGGCAACTCCAAGTAAAAACAATGGGGTGCTGTCGCTTGAACCACGGTCTTCACCTTTATGTACCAGCGAAGGAATATGCCCGTGTTCTGTCTGATTTTTTGCAAGGGTTTCCAACACTTTCCGAATACTTTCCAACAGTTTTATATTTCCTGAAACAGCTATTCCAAGAATGGAAAACATCAAATCACGTGTATAAGGTTCAGGATAACCCCAACCTGCCGTACGTGGTAGCCCCATAAATGGACCATGCGCATTATGAAGTAATACTTCAAGGGCTGCCTTCTTTGCTTCTTCTATTTCCTGTAAATTAGTTTGTTTCATTACTGTAAATTTATTTTTTCTTTTTTGCCAAACTGAAAGCTATGGCAATTGCCTGTTTCTGTGCTTTCTCATTTGTTTTAGGACTTGATGTCCCTATCGTCCCCTTTTCATGATAACTGTGCATTATTTCTTCAATATTGTCAGAAATAACTTTTTTCGACTTACCTTTTTTAAGTGGCATATTTGTATTTTATGTGTTTCGTATTTATCGGATATCTAAATACAGGAATCGATGTTTACAATTTTTAAAAACTAGTATATCCCCATTTTTTCATTCATAATCTGAACGAATTTTTTAGCAACAACACGGTAGTCAAAATTGGCCACTACCCTTTCACGACCAGCAAGCCCCATTTTCTCACGTAAAGGTGCATCATTCATCAATGTCAACATATATTTGGCTATATCCTGAACATCTGCGCGATAATCTACAGTTCGCGGATTGTCGAAAACAACTTTATGATGTTCTTCAAATCCGGATTCAGTACCAAGCATAACTTCGTTGACAACTATTTTCTTAGCCACTTTGGCAAGGAAAGCTGTTTCGCCCTGTACCAATGTATCCAGCATGCCCATTGCATTAATACTCAGAACCGGTTTCCCGCATGCACCTGCTTCCACTTGCGGCATGCCGAAACCTTCAAGACGTGATGGTGCGGCATAAATATCACAGGCACCGATCAGGTATGGCATAAAATTACGTGATATCGTATTGGTCGCATATGTAACATTCTTTTCAATGCCCAAATGATTGGCCAGTTCAAGATCCGACAGATTCTGCAGTTTGGTACGCGGTTGAGGCCATACTTTACACACATATTTCCAATTGGGGGCTTTCGTATTTATTAAGGCAAGTGCCTGCATTACTTCCTGAGCTCCTTTGGATGCAGCATCACCACCAACAGTAAGAATCATAAGCTGATCGGGTGCAACTCCAAGTGCTTCGCGTACTGCCAGAATCTTGGGATCATCTTTCTTAAAAGGCTTAAATGAATCCGTGTCACATCCTACCGGCAAAACTTCAATTTTATTTCCGTCAATGCCATCACGTACATACATTTCTTTTACCCAGTTTGACGTCACCAATATGAGCGGAAGAGAATTCAATACTTCCTGATAATTTGCTATGTATCCATCAGCAACCAACCAGGGCACAGGCTGAATACCATAACGCAACGGATGTAAAATCAAATGGGGAGTATACCCCCAGTATCCTACTCCAACAACTACGTCCGGTTTATACCACCGGTAATACCATTCCTTTTCCTGTGACGATTCAAAATGAACTGCATGAACATCAACTCCCAGCTCTATCAATCCTTTATATAATAAGTCACCCTGTGTCGCTAATCCACCCGGAGTAGGAGGATATTCATACATTACCAATACTTTCATAATTATATATTTTTAAATAACATTATTGTCATATGGAACTTGGTTGCTCACTTTGTTGTTGAGGGCCTTCAAGGTAATTGCTTGTCCTGATATATACTGCTTTTAGACTTTCAATGCTGGGGTTGTTGAATATCCGTAATTCATCTCCAATTTTGCTCAGCATCTTTTTTGTTCTATGGTTTTTGTTTAAAATCCGGAAAGTTCTTGAGATAAGCGGTGTCTCAAAATTCCAACTCTCTTTTTTTAAAACGTACCCGATACTACTTTTGTATAAAAATTTTAATGCATCTATGCTTGGTTTGTTGAAAATCTTCAGTTCTCTCCCAATATGAATAACCGATTTTTTAGCATAACGTAAATTGTCGTATTGCCAGAATGTCTGTTTTAAATTAGTAACTTCTAATTCCCAACTCTGTATATTAAAAACAGGCCCTATGCTATGATAATATAATGATTTCAAAACTTCTATACTTGTAGCATTGAAAATTTTCAACTCAGCACCAAAATCCCTTTGAGCGATTGTTACTTTGCCCGAATCTTTGAATTGCCTGAATACATCGGCTATAAGGGTTGCTTCATATTCCTGGCTGATTTTATCCGTCACATACGCTTTACTCTTAGAATACATTGACTTTAGCATGTCCAGATTCGGAGTTGTAAATATATTCAATTCATTTTCTGTTTTCATCTTCGCTTTCTTTTATGTCTTGTGAACCACTAAATTTCCAAAATGCTTCTGACTTGGTTGTTGTTTCTGCCTCCCAACTATGTTTATCAAAACCATAGGTTTCGGTAATTAAGGAGTATTTATTTAACCATATTTGTTCTGGGAGTGTTTCATAAATATCCGCTTCCTTAATTGCCTTGGGGAAATATGTTTTTTTCCCATCTTCATAGGCAAAGGTCCAAAGTTCATTTGCCAAAATCTTACCTGTATTCCAAAGTGATACCACAGCTTTATTCACTTCTTCATGCCGTAAATGCCTTGTATATTCTCCTTTTGAGCTATGCGTGATAATGAGGTCAAAATGTGTAGCTGGAAGCAGTTTAATTATATAGTCTTCCAACTCCTTTTCATCTAATGGTTCCTGCGTGGGTCCATCATCCAGATCTCCCATGATTCCTTCCGAATGTAAGATTTTCAATGTTTTATAAAACTTAACTGACCGATCTTTATCACTTGCACGGCAAAGACTTACAATAAACCATTTGTTAGAAGGATGGCTTAATATTGTTCCACCGGCCCATAATGTTTCATCGTCAGGATGAGCAACAATAACTGCGATTGATTTTGAATCTTTACTGTTCATTTTTATATTTTTCTATTGTAAAACGTGCCATCAGGTAACTAACTGTTGATTCCGCACCCTGATTAAGATTTACATGGGTTTCTTCAAGACCGTCATAACATCCACCGGTGCATGGGTTGTAAATTATTTGATGTAACCTGTTGCTTCCTAAAAACCAATTAAATGCAATGATCATTTTCTTACGATAGTCTTCATCTTCCAATACATCATAGAATTCACCTAAAGTCATGATGGTATAAGCAACATCAATGGGTTGTTCGCCAAAACGACCTGCTTTTTGTCCTTTTTCTAACCATGTTTTGTTTGAAATAACTTCTATTCCGTTTTCATTAAAAGTCTTATCCAACAAAAAACGAAAGGATGTTATTGCTATTTCCTTATACATGGATTCTTTTGTGATCAGCCATGTATATAAAAGTGCTTCCGGTAAGATGCTGTTGGCATAAGTCAGATTTGTTTCGAACCATTCCCATTTATCTGTGGCTACTTCTTTATATAAGTTCACTAAGCGGTCGGCAAGTGTTTTTATCAATCTATGATTTTCAGATGATTTCATTACTCTTTGACTTAAATACAACCCTTTTATGGCAAATGCCATTGCACGAGGCGATTCTATCTTTCCAATGTGAACTAATGCCTTGTCTACAATTGCTTCCGTCTCAACGATTATATCTTTTGGCAACAATCCTTTGATTAGAATGACATATCCTAATGCCCAAATTGCTCTTCCATTTGAGTCATCTAAATTGACTTTCTTATTTTGATCAGTGAAGTTTTTATTCTGATCAACATAATTCAGAAAATCACCTTTTGGTTGTTGACAGAATTTAATGAATCCGAGATATTTTCGTATTTCATCAATCTGCTCTTTCGCACCATCATGTTTAAAACTCATACAAGTCGTTACCAATGCTCTGGCATTATCATCCAGTGTATATCCCGAACTGATATCCGGTTGATTCACTTTCGAAAACTGAATCATTCCGAAATCCGTTGTCATTTCTTTCAGGTGTTTCAGGTTTATTTCCGGAAGATTATATTCTATTTTAATTTTATCCCCCGCTATTTTTTGAAACAACATGGCATGTGCCACTGCTGAATTTTCCCAGGCAGTTGAAATAATCTTTTGAAGTGTATTGGTAATAATATTCTTTCGTAAAAGATTGTTTTTTAGCAATTTGACAACTCCGTTAGCCAGTTGCGCTGAGTCATTAAAGTCGAAAATGATTCCGGTATCCTTTGACAATATTTCAAGTGCATGAGGAATTGGTGTAGATATTATCGGACAACCACAACTCATTGCATACACAAAAGTGCCGCTTACAGCCTGGTTTGGGTCATTAGATGTAAACAGGTAAATATCAGTCAACTGCAGGTATTCCAACAATTCTGGCAATGCCAGATATTTGTTGATAAAGATTACATGATTTTGGAGGTTCAGTTCATTCACTTTTTGGATCAGGCCTTTCCTGTAAACCTCCCCATCATTTTTCACTACTTCAGGATGTGTTTTTCCAATGATCAGAAATACAACTTCCGGACATTGCTTTACAATTGCAGGCAACGCATTAATCGTAGTTTCAAGACTCTTCCCTGAACTTAACAAACCAAAAGTAGACAATACCTGTCGTCCTGTCAGTTTATATTTTTCCTTTAAAAGGACTTCACTCAAACGAGGAACTAAATGAGTACCATGAGGTATCACCGAGATCTTTTGTTTCGAAATTCCATAATCAACCATCAGGATATTGGACGATGTATTCGTCATAACGATAACTGACTTACAAGCTGCTATAATATTTTTTACTTCTTTTTTTAAATATTGATCGGGCTTAGGAAGGACTGTGTGAAAAACGAGCACAATCGGCTTGGATATTTCATACAACAACTGAAGAAAAGCCAACTCCTGTTCTTTGTACAATCCGAATTCATGTTGAATCAGAACGAGTTGAATATTTTCGTCATCATTAATTATTTGTGCCAGACTTAAATACGAAGTAACCTGAGAAGTATCCAGGATGTATTTCACTTCTTCCGGATATTCAAAATGTTGATTGGAGGTTTCTAATGCACATACTTTGATAGAAACCGATTTACTGAATTTATTGTTTAAAGCCTTAATCAGATCCTGCGAATAGGTTGCTATGCCGCATTCCCTTGGAGGATAGGATGTAATGACCAGAATTTCTGCCAGGTCGCTGGAATGTTCTTTTGAAGAATGATGCCTGAATTTTTTTTCAATGGCATTGGAATAAATGGCCTTTTCGTAATCAAGCAACCCTTTATGATTTGCTTGATTTTCAATTGGTTTGTATATTATATTCGTTTTCATTTTTATATGTTTTAGTTATATACAATGGCAAATATTAAAGTTTGTAATACAATTTTTCAAAATACAACGTTTTTTTCTTGATAAAACACGCTCAATCAGGTTTATATCAGGATGGCTGTCTTTTCTTGAAAAAAGGCTTAATTTTAATCATTGCCGGCATTGTATCCCCCAGTAAAAAGCCCCAGGGTTTTAATCCGTCAATATGATCAAAAATCACCTTGACAATTGCCAAAAGGGGAATAGAAAGAAACATTCCGGTAATTCCCCACAATTCATTTCCTACCAAAACAATTATGATTGAAAAAAGTGCATTTATTTTTACTTTTGAAGCAACTATTTTGGGTACAATATAATTATTGTCAATAAATTGAATGAAAATATGTGTTCCAAAAACATATAAGACAAACCATGCTGACGATTTGGTAACCAATGCTACCATCATAAATAATCCCACTGCGATTATTCCTCCGATATAGGGAATGACGTTGAGCAAAGCACCAAGCACACCCAGTAAAACAGCATATTGTATTCCAAGTAAAAAAAGTCCGGCAGCATTGAGTGCACCAACTATGATTGCTTCTATGATTAACCCCAACAGATAATGCTGGATAACCGATTTAGTCTCGATTACGATTTCATTCACTTTAACCTGATGGATCTTTTTAAAAAGCCTGTGAATAAATTCGATTAAAAGCGGTTGATAATAGAGTATTACAAAAACATAAACCGGTACGATAAACAAAGTAGCAAGGCTGCTTCCTACACTGACAATTGTCTGCCCGATTAAGGTTCCGTTAATATTGATAAGTTCATGCTGCGTCTTCGTGATCCACGCCTGAATAAGCGAAGGCCTGATATTTAAATACTCTGAAGCCGTGCTGATTGCCTGATTGAGTATAACTGTAAACTTGTCAACAAATACCGGCCATGAGTCGCTGAAACTGACTGCCTGGGTGTATATAAATGCTGCAAATGCAAAAATCACCATTACTGTAATTAGCAGCGTAAAAGCAATGGCTATTATTCTGTTTATTTTCAACCGGATAAAAAAACGGACTACCGGATTGAGTAAAATAGCAATGATAAAAGCAAAAACCAAAGGAACAATAATGCCCTGTGCAACATATAGAATAGTTAACAGGGCAGCTAATCCGACAAAGAAAATGCCGGCCTTTGCATAGAAAGGCAATATGGTATTATTGTTAATCACGTTCTGGCAATATTACTTTCATGTTTCTTATTAAACTTATCAATAAAAAAGTTTCCAACTGTTTTAAGAATATCCGAATGTTGTGCTACGACATTGGTAATACCGAACTGCAAAACAGAACCCATAATTTTACGTATCAGGCTATGGGACGTTCCTACAGCAATTTTCTTTGAGACATAACCGCTTACCATACCCATAATGGCGCCGAGCATATTATCAATCAGATAAGGTGATGAGGTTATTTCATGTAATGTGCTTTTTATCATGTTCACAGGCTTGAGGCTTTCGAAAGTAACAAAGAATTGTTCTTTCAGTATTTGTCCCTGTACATCACGTTCAAACTCCAATGTTTGAATAGCTATTTTTAGTTCGGCGGCACAAGTTATCTTATCCATGATATTTTTATTATTTGTAATTTGTAAAAAATCTGCTAACGCGGTTTCTTATTTGTATTCTTAACGATTAATCAATTTTCAGATTAACATTTAAGTAATCATAGATCTCTATTAATCTATCAGTAAATATGCAGAACTTAAATTTCAGCATTCTTACAATTATGAATTATGAATTATGAATTATGAATTATGAATTATGAATTATTTAAGAATTTGTTTAATCATATAATCATAAAAAACCCGTTTAACCCATTTACGCAAAAAGAAATACATAATAAATGCAACAAGTGCATAAAAGGCTGAAACAATAAAGAACCCGTAAAAAAACTCTCCCAGTATTTTTCCAAGAAAAAAAGCAACTCCTAAATTAAAAAACAACAACATTGAACTTAAAACCAGAAAAACAACTGTGTTAGGTACAAATGAGGAGATACCATTAGTCGTTTTGTCAATGACGTTCAATTTTACTAATTCATAATTTGTTTTACCATATTCAATTGCCCTTTCAAGCAATGATTCTATTAAAGTCGAATTGTCTTCCATAATGTCGGTTTAGTTTAAATACTGGCTAATTTCATTTCAATGGGTTCATTCTAAGTTTCAATAAGTAAAGTCCACTCCGAAAATCCTAAGGCAGGACAATTATTTAGTAATTTCTTTTCGGAATGGACTTAATGTCTAATATTAAACACTTACTTTTTGGAAGTTTTTTGTTCTTTTTCGACTTCTTCAACTTTTACTTTTACTTCTTCAACCAGATCAGTCACTTCGCTTTTGGTTTTTTCAAACTTTTCAGTAATGCTGTCAACAAAGTCACTGAATTTATCTTTCAATGAATCTACTTCTTGTTCACCTTTTCTGTAAATTGATCTGCGTGTAACGGAACCTCTGGCAGGAGCATATAATATTCCAACCAATGCACCAACAGCTGCACCTGCAACTACTCCTAAAACTACTTTTCCTGTACTCATAATGTTGTTTTTTTATGTTAGTATGTATTTATTTTAATATTACAAATGTACCTCTATCAATAGAGCTGTTAGTTACATAATTTTAGGAAAGATTTACACAATTCACACCTTTGACTATTTTATAAAAATGTGGTACCGGAAATTATGAATGATTAAGATCCATACTGAATGTATATTCTACTCTGAATAATACAGCTATTCTGGTTGTTCATTCTTGAAATAAATGAAAAATAGATGTTGAAATAAAAGACAAATATAAACCCTGTTTAAAACGCACCGAAATGAATCAACGCGATTAATATTAACAGAGTATATATTTTTTTTGGAGGGAAGGAATATAGATATAAATTCAACTAAACAAATTCAGTTTTATTTAGCATGAATAATTTCACGAACAATTATAGCACGTAATGTGCATGCTATAATTGTCTGTTGTGTCTCATTTAAGAACTTGCCTGTCTATCCTTCGAGGATATGTGCAAAAAGATCAAAAGGGTTGCTGTCTGATTTTTCATCTGCTTTTTTCAATAACGCATTCCTTTCTCCATCGATCGGTTTATTCTGATTGTTTTTTACAAACATTGAATTCGAACGATAATCCCTGACATCAACTAAAAATGGAAATTTCTGTTTTTCTGCTTTTGAATTTTTCATGGCGTTTTTTTTATTGATTAAATTCGGATGCATATTATCTAAATCAAAGAAATTACATGGCTGGCTTTTTTTTTCATTTTCAAAATTGCTCAACTACTTTCATTGAGCTGTAAATATATGGCTTTCAATATCAAACTAAGTTATATAATATCAGGAATTAGTATTCTAATTCACACTTTTATTTGCAGAATAACAGTTATTTGATCACAAATTGACTTATAGGCTCTTTATTCCTTTTAAAATTATATTTTGACTTATTGAATAAATAGAAAATAGAATACTGTGAGTTGTATTCAAATAGAAAAAAAATAGCCCAACCTATTAATAAATTAACTTATAGGAAGGGCTATATTATTTTGAACATTTTGATTAAATTCAAATAAAAACACAACTCATCTATTTCAAACAATATTTGACTGAGTATTTCTATCCTGAATTAAACCGGTAGATTAAAAGGATTTCATGGTTTTAATCTATCCTAAAGATTGATGCGGAATTACAAACTTTCTGTCTTTCCTTTTTCTAAACGTTTCGATGCTTTCTCTGCACGTTTTTCCTTAAGGCTTTTTAAAGGCGTTTTTTTGTCTGACTTTTCCTTACCTTCTTTTTCTTTCGACATAATCTTTGATATTAGCAATCATATTAAAAGCTGTTTTTATTACAATGCATCTGTGAGAAAGTTGATAATCATATGTAATATATATATATATATATATATCAGTTTACTCTTTAATGGTATGCGTTAAAAACAATCTTCTTACTTTTCAAAATACTAACAGGAATTATTTTAAATCTCATTCACGGAAATAATAAGTCCCGACGAATAATTAATTTAAGTTTAACCTTCAATAATATGTGCAAAAAGTTCAAACGGTGCACCATTTTCAATCTTTTCATCTCCCCGTATAAAGGAAAGAATATTGATATTTGCACTAAATTTCCTTTTAAAAGCTTTCAAAGCATCCTGGTTATGGACCTTTTGCGTATCATAGAAGGGAACTTGAACCATTGATTTTTTAATTTCTGTTTTTTTCATATTAATTTTAGTTTCTATTTCAATGAATGGCAATACCAACCGTTGAAACACCTGTTGACAGGTCAAGGAATGCTCCGATATTTCTTGAAAGATGGTATTCTGTACCTACATGCAAATCAAGATACAATGGATCGGTTGAACGATAGTAAGTCCTATCACCGGTATAACTATCATTCCAGGAAGTGCTTACCAATGCAATTCCTAATGAACCACCTACATAAAAATCCCAACGTGATCCGGCATGTAGTAATTGATCCAGATACAACTTGCCTTTTACACCAATTGGAGTAACATAAGTTGTATAGTTAGGATCAGAATATGAATACAACGTTACAAATGGAGCTAACGTGAAATTTCTGGCCACTCCAAATTCATAATTGACACTAAAAACAGGTAATGTATGACCTATGTAACCATAATATCCTGAATATCCGCCAATTCCCACTCCTATGTTTAATGTGTTACCATAACCTTCTGTATAGAGGTGTTTTTGAGCTGATAAATTCGTACCTAATGTTAGTAGGATCAATGCGACTGTTAATGTTAATGCTTTCATTTTGTTTTTTTTAATTATTTTAATTTAGAGTGAATTTATAAATCAGTCGAATGGTATTTATTTTCTGTTACCATTATCACGACCATCTTTTTTATCTTTATCATTGCCACGGGACTGACCTTTATCATTTCCCTGGTTATGACCCTTGTCATTTCCACGAACCTGAGATTGATTGTTGTTTCTTTCAGTAACCCGGTTGTTAACCCTGGTCGGTACGGTTACATGTCCTTTTCCGCGGTTATCATTCCTTTCTCCGATATTTCGTTGTTCATGCCCACGATATCCTTTGGCATATTTCACTTTGTATTGCCTGAAATTATCGTATGGTCTGTTGCCACGGTAATCATTCATCACTACTTTATACCCTCCGTATAAATCATAATTTCTGTAACGGGCAGGCAAGTTACGGCTGTGAATCCAACTTCTTCCAGAATAATAAATAAACATGGAATTTTGAACATCATAATAGCTTTCAATGTCGGGCAGATAATAATAGCGGACACTGTTATATCCGGCAGGACCCCATGTAGGAGGAGTACCAATATTCACTCTGACAGATAATTGGGCTTGCATGGATCCTGCAAACATCAATATCATTCCAAATACAATTAATTTGATTGTTTTCATTCTGTTTTTTTTAGTTGATTATATAGCTTATAAAGAAATTCAATATTGTTTTATTACCTGATAAGTAATTAATTGACAATTCTTAATTATTAATTTTTAATTATTAATTATTAATGACGATCATTCCTGTCATTGCCTCTTCCATTATCGTGATCCCTGTCATGACCCTGTTCGTTTCCTCTGCCTTGACCACGATCATGACCTCTGTCATCACCACGATTATTCATTCTTCTGACAGGACCTTCTTGCCGTCTTCCACGATCTACATAGTGTTCACGGATTGAATGTTGTTCCCCTCCACGGTAACCCCTGGCATACCTCATCCGGTGTTCACGGAACTGGGAATAAGGTGCGTTACCCCTGTAATCATTCATCACTACTTTATACCCGTTGTATAAATCATAATTCCGGTAGCGTGCCGGTAGTGTACGGCTATGTATCCATCTGTTTCCCGAAGAATAGATAAACATTGAATGTGGAACATCATAATAGCATTCAATGTCGGGCAAATAATAATAACGTGCCTGATCATACCCCGAAGGACCCCATTGTGGAGGTGTGCCGATATTTAACCTCACAGACAACTGGCCTTGAGTGGTTCCTGCAAACAGGAACATCATTCCTAATACAATTAATTTTATTGATTTCATATTATTTTGTTTTTAAATTTGTATTCCTTTTGACTGCACAAAGGTGCGGTCTTTATCGTACGAATGCATTACACAATTAATGAAAAAAGTTACAACATTCACACATTTATAGGTATTTATGCCCTGTTTCAGCAAAAAAACCGTATCTTTAATTTAAACCTAATCACCTGTATATCTATATTATAACTACACGCATGTTTATAAAAAGCAGTCCTCAACCTATTACTTATTGATATGCTTTTAACAGGTAAAACAAAAATGATACCAGAGTATTTCCTGGCTGTACTTCAGAAAAAAGTCGATTAACATTCTTTTTAATCAGTCAATCTATCCTGAAATAAACGTCATAAAACCATGGATTTTAATCATTAAACATTAAATAACAGGCTACAAACTAAAAATTCAGAACCTTTCCCAAATCACACTTGTTTTATAAATAATATAAATCTCAAGCTATTTAGAACATGAACAAAGGCAATAAACACATGCAAATGGTTCGTTGCAAATTCTTTAAGTAATTCGATAAATGGCTCAGAAAGAATTATTGTTTATCGTAATAGTGGTTATGTACTATGAAATGGACTAAAAATAAATCACATTTACTTTGTTTATTATAAATCTCACTATATTGGAAACATAGTTACACAACGTAGATTATCTGAATGAGGTTGTAGTCACCGGATAATAAATTTCAATTCTTACGTTGTAAATACTTGAAATACTGCGTGTGACTATGTTTCTTTAAAGTTAAAACCGCTATTGATAACCACCACATTATTTACTCATATGTTTACTTAAATCTATTTCATCATGCAAAACACAAAGCAAAACACCAGTATCCATACTGTCATCGATTACCTAAATATGCTACCCGATAACCTCTACATGCCGCTTGAAAATATCAGGCAAATAATTAAATCACTGGTACCCGATGTTGAAGAAACTATCCGGTATATGATTCCGGTCTATAAACATAAGGGGTTGTTAGTTGGGTATGGGGCTTCTAAAAATAAATGTTCTTTTTTCGTGATGAGTCCTGCCGTACTCAAAGACTTCGAAAAAGAGGTAAAAGGCTTTGAAACCACTGACATAAGTATTCATTTTACACAAGATAACCCTATTCCAAATGAATTGATAACACGTATTGTAATGGCACGTGTTGCAGAAAATGAATTAAAGGTTATTACCAAAAGAAAAAGTAAAACTATATCCAGACGCAATTTAGTGCATTGATTCAACGATAGTTTCATTAAAAAACCCATACTGAAAGATAATCAGTATGGGTTTTTATTTATTATCAATTATGAATCTACGTCATTCATTTTGGATTTTGATTAATTTGACTCGTTGTGAAACCTGGTGTTTATGTGAATTTGTTTAAACATTAGTATTTTCTTGCCCCAAACGGAATATCCCATATATCGGAAACCCTATTTAACAAGGGCTTATAAAGCAATTACTCCTCGAAAGATTTCGATTCATGAACTCAACATGATTTTCAGAAAAAGTATGGAATATGTTGATCTTAATTCAGTAGTTTATGCTCTTTCTTTTAATTCCAACCCAAATGAATACATCAATATGAATCAAAATCCCCCATTTTGGGGTTTGTGTACAAAAAGACAACGGTAATTTTCAACCTTTACATAACGATATAGCAAATATGACAGTATATCTTTTTTGCACAATAACTCCATGTACCCATCCGTTATTTAACCTGAAGAAGCAACTATTCGCAAATTCCACGCTCCCCTTCTTCATCCCCCTAAACGCGGAACACGGAACACAGAACACAGAACACAGAATGATATCACCTGTCCATTACCCGGTATAGGTTATCCCATAGTTGTCCCATAGTTATCCCATAGTTATCCCATAGTTATCCCATATCATTAAATAAGGTGGGTTAAAGGTATGTTATAGGAAGGATATAGATAAGTCATCAGAAGAAAAAGATAAATAAGATGATACAGAAGTGATACAGATGTAATAAACCCCCCGAGGGGGTTTTACACTAGATCAACGGAATTAGAAACCGGATTTACAGAAAAAAGGGTAAGTTTTTCAATTCAAATTATGAATTTATTTAAGGTTCTTCGAGATCACGTTGTCAACGGACAATTTACCACTGCCACCAATGATCAGAACCAGTGCCAACCCAATCATCAGAACAAAGTATTCAATACCCTCCCCTTTTTGCATCCCGAACCAGTTCATAAAGAAACCGTTGTTTATATGTCCACCCATGATCATTGCACCGGCCATGGTCATGAATATTGATAAGGCCATAAAACGTGTTCCAAGACCTAAAAGCACTCCGATACTACCCGCAAACTCAGCCAGAATAACCAGTATTCCTATAACATAAGGCATTCCCATAGAGTGAAAAAATCCAACTGTCCCTGTAAATCCATATCCACCAAAAAGTCCAAGAGCTTTTTGCATTCCATGAGGTAAAAGTACTGCGCCTAATGCGATTCGTGATATTAATAATGACCATGATTGTTGGTCGGTCGAGAAAAAACTTTTAGTTGTATTCATTTTTGATTATTTTGATGATTAATTTTATTGTCTTTTTAATGCTGGTAACATTTTCAACACTGATACCTTTTTTAACGCTGACAGGTCTACGACGCAGTCAGGTTTGTTGTTAAATTACTAACAGATAGCTCTATCTTCCTACTACCACTATTTTCTACCTACTACTTTCTACCTATTATTCTAAACTACCATAGGTACTTCCATTACGAGCAGCCTGGCATCACTGTCAGCTTTGATTTCGATATCTTCTGTTTCACTAACACCGAATCCATCCCTCCTGTTTAGGGTTTGTCCGGCTACAGTAACATTCCCTTCAATAACAAAGAAATACACCCCGTTTTTAGCTATTTTAAGGTGATAGTTACCTTTCCAGCCTGACGATAGTTCACCTATATGAAACCATGCCTGTTGGTGTATCCATACACCCTGATCATTGGGGTTAGGAGAGAGTATCTGACACAATTCATCCGGTTTGGCAATGTCGGCAATGGACATCTGATCATATCGTGGTGTTACATTCTTTTTGTCAGGGAAAACCCATATTTGTAAAAACCTTGCTTCCTTATCCTTATTCTTATTGAATTCGCTGTGAAAAATACCTGTACCGGCACTCATCACCTGAATTTCACCGGTGGTTATTACACCATGGTTTCCCATGCTGTCTTTGTGTTCCAGATCACCAAAAAGGGGGATAGACACTATTTCCATGTTGTCGTGCGGATGTGTTCCAAAGCCTTCACCGGCTGATACACGGTCATCGTTAAGTACCCGTAAAGCACCAAAATTGTTTCTTTCAGGATTATAATAATTGGCAAAACTAAAGGTGTGGTGTGAATCGAGCCAACCATGGTTGGCATGTCCACGTGATTCTGATTTATGCAATACTGTTCTCATTGTCTTTTGTTTTTAGTGTTGGAAAAACTCTTCCAACTTGATGCAACAAAAGTACGGTGACAAATTGCCCCGTGAAGTATTAAAATCAGGTGAATGAGTGTAAAAATCAGGACTGCCGTGCAGAAATACGGAATTCGGAGGGTGTCTGTCCTGTTATTTTCTTAAAAAAATTATTGAAATGGGCCGATTCTTCAAAGCCAAGTTCGTAAGCCAACTCTTTATTACTGATATTACTGAACAACAATGAACGTTTGGCTTCTGTTATCAGCTTGCTCTGAATGTGGTCTTTGGCTGTTTTACCTGTCAGGTTCTTTACGGTTTTATTAAGATAATCACTCGTCACAGCCATTTCGTCGGCATAATCGGAAACCATGTGTGCCATGGCGTATTTTTTATTCAACGATTGTTTAAAAGCCCGAAGAATATGATTGCTGGTTTCAATAAGCTGCGGATTATTGCTTTTACGCAGGCTGCAGTGATTATTGCTTTGTATCAGAAATATCTTCACCAGCGATCCTATGGCTTCGCGTGCATAGGTCTCAAGCGATCCGGAGAAATGCGCCATTTGATCAATCAGGTTTTTATATACCTGCATATCTGCTTCATTTATTACCAACGGAGGTGATTGTCCGTAATCGTTGAAAAGATAGATATCATTAATAAGTTTCTCGGGAATGGAGTTGGCAATCAGAAATTCCTCCGTAAAGGTTATCACCCACCCTACCGGTTCACAAGTGAGCACCAGTTGGTGCATCTGTCCGGGTTGAATGAAATAAATAGTACGGTCTTCAACTTTATATTCAGTAAAGTCTACAAAATGTGTCCCTTCACCCTGTTCAATAAATATAATGGTATAATACTCATGCCGGTGTGGGCTGTCAGGAGCACCCTGAGCATTCCGGTATACTTCCTCCATGCGTTTTAAAGCAAAACCGGAAATATTCAGTGTGTTTTCGATGAAGGAGTAGGTCTTTATGTCTTTATGCAGCTGGTTCATGGTTACAAAGATAAAATATTTAAATTCATTTTCCGGTAAACAAGCTGTATTTTGATTTATCATGAATGATTATATACAAACCAACTTTTACTTTACCATGTCAATAAGCGTATTTTGTATTTGTTTAAAAAACCTTCAAATTGAATCGGTAAGAGCAATTGAAGCCATAGAAATGTGACTACAAGATCAACTAACATAAAAACTCATCCAACTTTCGCAAGCTGGATGAGCAGAACCACATTACATCAAGAAAAGTTATTGTTTTTCGATTTTCTTAACGGCTGTACCACCATTAGCCCGTATAACCGCAAGATAGATCCCTTTGGGTAATGGACTTAAATCTATATTTTGCGTATTGCTGGTTAAAACATTTTCTCCGGCAATGGTACGAATATCGATTTTCTGAATATCAACACCATTTACAAAGATGGTCGAATTTGTCGGATTGGGATAAATATTAAATAAGCTTGAAAATGGAATATTATCAAGTCCGGTGGCCAGAGGAGTCCATTTAATGGAGATACTGGCAAAACTGGGCACTGAAGCCGGAGTTAAAGTCTGTGCAGCAGGTCCTTTTGTAAAAGCAAAGGTTCCAACATTTCCCTGAGCATTCTTATCGGTTAATTCCATTTTTACACTGTACGTTCCATCAGGAACAACTACTTCACTGACATCTTTTCCATTCCATGAACTTGTACGGGTACCATGAGAAGTCTGTGTTGCTCCGGTTGTCGCGTCTACTTTATTTTGCGCACTGTTAGCTATCCAGGTAAGCAAATATTGTTGTCTGGTAGCAGCATAAACTAATGTCGATTTTACAAAAGTTCCACTATTGTTAACGATCCATATAGCTACAATATTATTTGGTGCATACTGAGCACCTGTCGTCTGGCTCGTAAGGGTACTTATAGTTAGTGTACCTTGTGTCTGAGCAGTTGAAAAACCTGCTAAAGCAAGTAAAAAGAGTATAATAATTTTTGTTTTCATACTGATAATTTGTTAGTTGTTGATTGAAACTTTTTATCTAACTAACATAAAAACTAAAAAGAAAATTAAAATTTAATCATATTTTATTTGTTTAATTGTTAGACTACAATCATTTCAATTTAATAATTTTATAAACAATGACAAGTTGACAATAGTTCTATTATTGTATTTATTTCAATTTGTCATACATTTCAATTAAGAAAGAATAACGTAAGGTAAGGGATGTCTGGTAATGTGTCTGTTAGCAGTGTATGTATTATTTCATTTCCATAATATACTGTGCTTATTTGTCTTTAAACAATTTATTGCCTTGTTATTATCAAAAAAAAGCTCCCTGCCATTCAATTGAACAGCAGGGAGCTTTTAGATTCTGATCAGGCAGCATACTGCCTGTTTGTTTTATTTTCCCCAGTATTTCTTAGGAGCACTATCCGATTTTGCAGTATGCGATACAGGTGGTCTGGAACTTTGTGGCCTTGTTGGTTTTGGAATCCGTGATTCACCGGTAGCAGAGCTATTGCCTGTTACTGAAGGTCGTGGTGAACCGTTACCACCTCTGGCACCAGCTTTAGCACCCGGGCTCTTTCCTTTGGCTCTTTTAGCACCAATAACGGGCAAATTCTCGGCAGGATACGGATGATCGGTTACTACCGGTATTTCAATGGAAATAAGTTTTTGTATATCACGCAGGTAATCAAACTCTTCTACATCACAGAATGATACAGCTTTTCCTTCGAGTCCAGCCCTACCTGTTCGGCCGATACGGTGAACATAGGTTTCGGGAATGTTGGGAATCTCGTAATTGATGACCAGATTCAGATTATCAATATCAATGCCACGTGCAGCAATATCGGTGGCAACCAGAACACGGGTTGTCTTATCTTTAAAATTACGCAAAGCATTCTGACGTGCATTTTGCGATTTATTACCATGAATAGCTTCTGCTTTTATTTTAGCCTTTTCCAGCATGCGTTGCACTTTATCCGCCCCATGTTTTGTACGGGTAAATACAAGTGCAGTAGTGATCGTTTTATCTTTTAATATATGAATCAACAAATCTTTCTTATTGACTGCATCAACAAAATACATTTCCTGTTCCACCGTTTCAGCAGTAGTTGAAGCCGGAGTAACCTGTACTTCTTCCGGATTGGTTAATATGGTACTTGCCAGTACACGGATTGATTCGGGCATGGTGGCTGAAAAGAAAAGTGATTGCCTTTTTGCGGGAATCAGTTTAATCAGTTTCTTCACATCATGAATAAAACCCATGTCGAGCATACGGTCGGCTTCATCAAGTACAAAAATACTGATATCACCGAGTTTCACATAACCCTGATTGATTAAATCGAGTAAACGTCCCGGAGTTGCTATGAGGATATCGACACCCATCTTGAGTGAACCTACCTGCTGACTTTGAGGAACACCTCCAAAAACAACAGTATGTCGTAAATTCATAAACCTACCATAAGCTGCAAAGCTTTCGCCAATCTGGATAGCCAGTTCACGGGTTGGGGTCACAATCAAGGATTTTATCTTTCTGGGAGCCCTGTCATTTCCTTTATTCAGATGCAGTAGTTGCAGGATGGGAATAGCAAAGGCAGCCGTTTTACCGGTCCCGGTTTGTGCACATCCTAATAAATCCTGTCCTTTAAGTACTATTGGAATTGAAATTTCCTGAATGGGAGTTGGTTGGGTATAACCTTCGTGTTTAAGAGCGTTTAAGATCGGCTCAATAAGATCTAATTTATCAAATGTCATAGAATATTTCACGTATCCGTTCTTCTTTCACAAGTTCTAGTAATTAATCTGACGGACTACGATTTTGTGCAAAGATACGGAAAATAACCCAAGGAGTCAAAAATGCAATATTTGGTAACTTAAAAAAGGAATCGTTTGCGCACACGGTTTTTTGTCTAAAAACAGTATAAATACCCAGATATAGGTGATTTATTTGCACAAGGAGTAGAAAATTGTGCATGATTTAATGTTTTTTAATCTAAAAAAGACCCTTTTTACCGTGGTCGACCAATTAAAATGCTTATTTTTGCACCAGCAATAGAAATTGGAATCAATCAATTAACTATTATAGAGCCTGATTCGTTTTAATGAATTAATCAATGTTAGCTTTGAATTTTTTAGAAATAAATCAACCATCCTTATTTTCTTTTAGGAAATTATATGCATCCATCATGCTGTATATGTCTTCCTGATCAGCCACATTGTCCCCATATCCATAAAGGTAAATAGTAATCCGAAACTTTTGTCGGAACATGCTATTGGCATGTCAAAATAAAAACAATCAACATATACATTAAAAAATATAGTCGTGGACAAATCAATTCATCATCACGTCGACACATTGAAATCGCAGGTGGAAGAAGCAACCGGAGTGATTATTTCACATTGTTATCAATGTGGTAAATGTTCTGCAGGCTGCCCTCTCAATGAAGAGATGGACGTAATGCCCAATCAGATTCTCCGGATGTTACAGCTTGAACTTCCTGGCTATGAAGACAAGATACTGAGCTCACTTTCTATCTGGCTTTGCCTTGCATGCGATACCTGTTATTCACGTTGCCCTCAGGAAGTAAAACTTTCGCAGGTCATGGATTTTCTCCGACAGGAGTCTATCCGTCAGGATAAAGTAAACCCTGAAGCTAAAGACATATTAAACTTCCACAAGGCATTCCTGGATTCAATTAAGATGAATGGCAAACTGCATGAAGTGGGATTAACGATTGATTATAAACTGAGGACCCTGAACCTTATGCAGGACGTGCAACTGGTACCTTCGATGCTGGCTAAAGGCAAACTTGCTATCTTCCCTCACCAGGTTCAAAACACAAAAGAGATTGCAAAGATATTCAAGAGGATCAGTGAAAGTTCCCATGAATAGTTGTCCCGATATCTATCGCGAGGTTAATTGGCTGATTGGTTAATTGGAAGAATAATAAGAATAATAAGTTAATTGGGAATACAGACAACGGAAACGGAGATTTGTACCCGTAGACAAAAATATATGAGAATAGGTTATTATCCCGGTTGCTCGCTCGAAGGATCGAGTAAAGAATACAATGACTCGTTGTTTGCAGTTGCCGAAAAATGCAACGTAACACTCGAAGAAATTAAAGACTGGAGCTGTTGCGGTGCTTCTGCGGCTCATAATTTGAATCATGATCTGGCTATAGCTCTACCTGCCCGCACATTGGCATTAGCCGAAAAACAAGGATTGACTGAAATCGTAGTACCATGCGCAGCATGTTACAGCCGCATTTCAAGCTCGAAACTTGAAATAAGCAGCAACGTCGCCACCCGGCAGAAAATAGAGAATTTCATTGATTTGAAACTGACTGTCGACGTTAAAATACTGACTGTATTTGAATTCCTGCAAAAATATATTTTCCCGGTTGTTGATGAACATATCGTAAACAAGCTGAATCAAAAAGCTGCATGTTACTACGGTTGCTTATACTCACGTCCAAAAGAACTGGCCACCCTGGAACAAATAGAAAACCCAATGGAAATGGATGAAGTAATGGCAAAAGCCGGAGCAACACCCATCGACTGGGCTTATAAAACAGAATGTTGTGGAGCAGGATTATCTGTATCGCGTACGGATATCGTAGCAAAGCTTTCTGGCAAAATACTGGAAGATGCTGCCGACCGTGGTGCAGAGTCGATCGTAGTGGCCTGTCCTATGTGTCACATGAATCTGGATATGCGCCGTCCCGAAATTAAGAAACAATTGAAAAAAGATATTAATATACCCGTTTTGTTTATCACCCAGGCATTGGGACTGAGCATGGGAATTTCAGCCGATAAACTTGGATTGAACAAGCATTATGTGCCGACTGAAAAAGTAGTTAACTGTATAGTAAAATTGGAGGCTTAAGATATGGCAAGAATTGGAGTTTTTATTTGTCATTGTGGCGAAAACATTTCGGCAACAGTTGATGTAGCAAAAGTAGCTGAAAAAGCCGGCAAACTTTCAGGTGTTGCTTTCAGTGTTGATTATAAATATATGTGTTCTGATCCGGGACAAACCCTGATCATTGAATCGATAAAAAAACATAAGCTGACCGGTATAGTAGTTGCTGCTTGTTCTCCTCGTATGCACGAAGGTACATTCCGTAAAGCAGCTGAAAAAGCAGGTATCAATCCATATCTCTGTGAAATGGCGAATATCCGCGAACAGGTATCCTGGGTTCATCCTAAGTCAGATGCTACTACCCAGAAAGCATTGGATATTGTCCGCACATTGGTGGAAAAGGTAAAGAAAAATGTTGCACTTTTCCCTATAAAGGTTCCCGTTACTAAAACGGCACTGGTCATTGGTGGTGGTATTGCAGGCATTCAGTCGGCACTCGACATTGCCAATGCAGGGCATCAGGTGATCATGGTAGAGAAGAAGCCTTCCATTGGTGGTCACATGTCACAACTTTCAGAAACATTCCCTACACTCGACTGTTCGCAATGTATCCTCACTCCGCGCATGGTGGAAGTGGCACAACATCCGAATATCGAATTGCTTACCTATGCTGAAGTAGAAAGTGTCTCAGGTTTTGTGGGCAATTTCGATGTAAAAATCAGAATGAAAGCTAAAAGTGTGGATATGAAAAAATGTACCGGTTGTGGTGCATGTTCTCAGAAATGTCCAACTAAGAAAATACCGGATGAATTTAATGAAGGTATGGGATTCCGTACTGCCATTTATTCTCCGTTTCCACAGGCTGTTCCGAATAAACCGGTCATCGACCGTGAACATTGTACATGGTTTACCAAAGGGGGTAAATGCGGCCTTTGTAAGAAAATATGTCCTACAGGAGCTATCGACTACGAAACACAGGATGAATTCAGAGATGTAAAAGTTGGGGCTATTATTACCGCTACCGGATTTGATTTAAAACATGCCGACTTCTTCCCTGAATACGGGTATGGCAAATTTAAAGATGTGATCGACGGTATGCAATTTGAACGTCTTGCATCGGCATCAGGGCCTACTGCAGGTGAAATACGCAGGCCTTCCGACGGTAAAGTACCGGAAAAAATAGTTTTTGTAGCTTGTGCAGGGTCACGTGACAAAGCAAAAGGAATAGAGTATTGCTCAAAAATATGTTGTATGTACACGGCAAAACATGCCATGCTCTACAAACACAAAAACCATGAAGGCAAAGCATACGTATTCTACATGGATATCCGTGCTGCCGGAAAGAATTACGATGAATTTGTACGTCGTGCTATTGAAGATGACGATGTAAATTATATCCGTGGACGTGTTTCTCGGATTTATGAAAAGAACGGAAAGCTCATTGTAAAAGGCATTGATACGTTGATGAACTCAGAACCTGTTGAAATTGAAGCTGATATGGTAGTACTTGCAACAGCAGTTGTTGCTAATATTGGGGCTGAATCACTGGCACAAAAGCTACATATCAGTTACGATCAACATCACTTTTTCTCAGAAGCACATCCTAAACTGAAACCTGTTGAAACAAACACTGCCGGCATTATGTTGGCAGGAGCATGCCAGAGTGCCAAGGATATCCCTGAATCTGTTTCACAAGCTTCCGCTTCAGCCAGTAAGGCCATAGGATTATTCTCAAGTGATGAGTTGACACGTGAACCGATTGTAGCAGTGGTAAACCGTCAGGGACCTCCAAGTTTCACCACTTGTACAGGGTGTCTGCTTTGTATGGAAGTATGTCCATACCATGCCATAGAGAAAGAAGAAATCAAGGACCGTGCAGGGAATCTGATTAAAGTGGCTGCCCGTGTCAATGCAGGACTTTGTCAGGGTTGTGGAACCTGTGTAGCCATGTGCCGCAACAAATCCATCGACATACAGGGTTTCTCAAACGACCAGATGATGTCGGAAGTCATGGCTTTACTTAATTCATAATGCATAATTTAGAATGCATAATTCATAATTAAAAATTCATAATTCATAATTGAATATAATGTCTGAACAATTTGAACCAAAAATAGTGGCTTTTGTCTGTAACTGGTGCACCTATGCCGGTGCCGACCTTGCAGGAACAAGCCGAACCAAGTACGCTACCAATGTGAGCATTATCCGTTTCCCATGTACCGGTCGTATTGATTTTATGTTATTGATGAAAGCTTTTGAGAATGGCGCCGATGGCATCATTGTTTCTGGTTGTCACCCGAACGACTGCCATTATACTTCCGGTAATTTTCATGCCCGTCGTCGCTGGATAGTATTTCGTTCCTTGCTTGACTTTATGGGATTTGACACCGACAGAATCACCTTTTCGTGGGTATCGGCAGCCGAAGGTACCAAATGGGCCGGGTTGGTGAATGAAACCACTGAGAAGATCCGTGAAAAAGGAGCATTTACGGATTTCAAGAAACTAGATTATTCAACCTTTGAAAAAATAAACAATGACGCCATTACAGAATAAAGTTGCCGAATTGTTCGAAAACGGAACAATCACTCTGATGATTGGGTTTAAAAATGCCATTAACAAGCTACCTGTCCCTTGTTTTATCAATAATGCTGCCCAGGTGGAACAACTTATCTTCACCCCTGAATGCAAAGGAAATTTGTCTGTCTATCTTCATAAGGTTGAAGTCAAACAAGCAAAAAAAGTAGGAATACTAGCCAATGTAGCCACCTTGCGATCACTGGTACAACTTACATCCGAAAACCAGTTGACCGGTATTGAGAAAACAGTGATTACCATCAATGCACAAAACGAAGTACTTGTTTTTGCTGATATGGATCAAGTGGAACAATACGTGCAGGCAAATTTTCCTGCCTATACGGATGAAGACATAAAACTTTTGGAACATTTGAACTCTTTGACCCGTACCGAACGCTGGCAATACTGGACAGAACAATTCTCGGCTTGCATAAAATGTTATGCCTGCCGTGCTGTATGTCCTATGTGCTATTGCAGTTCATGTACAGTTGAAAGCAATCAACCGCAATGGATCAAAGTTTCTTCTGAAACAACAGGCAACCTTGAATGGCACACTATGAGGGCTATGCATCTTGCCGGACGTTGTATTAACTGTGGGGAATGCGGACGAATTTGTCCGGTTGGAATCCCTGTTCATTTACTTACAGCTCAAATGAACCTGGATATAGAGAAAGAATTCGGTGCTAAAACAGGTTTTTCCTGTAAAAGCGGGTATGCGTTGAATACTTTTAAACCGGGAGATAAAGAACAATTCATTAAATAATTCATACTGCCAAATTATGAATTATAAATTATGAATTTATTAAAGATTATGGAAATAAAAAATATAAAGTCGACCAATATACCTGCATTCTTTGACCAATTGATTAAATCGGGCAAAGTGGTAATAGCACCAGTACTGAAAAAGAGCGGAAAAGTGTTTTTCGAATCGGTACAGTCATATTCTCAGGTAGCAACCGATTACATACAAACAGGATTCTCAGCTAAATCAGTTGTATTTCCAAAGGTAGAAGTTCTGTTCTCGTTTAATAAAACAGAAGATGGGATTGAAATAAAAGATTCTATAAATAATATACAAGAAACAGTAGTCTGGGGTCTTCGTCCGTGCGACGGATCGGCATTCAACTACATAACGGAATTCTTTTTAAGAGAAAACCCCGACGCTTATTATGCAGCACGTAAGGAAAAAACAACATTGATTGCAGTTAGTTGTGCTAAGGCGGATGATGCCTGTTTCTGTACTTCTGTGGATTTAAATCCGGGAAGCACCTTGGGAAGTGATGTTCTGCTTACGTTGATGGGTGAAGATGTCTATGTGGAAGTAATGACTGACAAAGGTAAATCTGCTGTTGATAGCTCTGCGTCTTTATTCACCGTGAGTGAAGAAAAGAGCAAGGAAGAGTTTCTTGCAAAAATTGATGTTAAGTTCTCCATGGAGGAAATCAAGGAACGTATCAAAACAGCCTATGACAGTGCCGAATGGAAGAATGCATCCATGGGTTGTTTCGGTTGTGGTGCCTGTGCATTTTCATGCCCTACATGTAGCTGTTTTGACATACAGGACGAGGGAACACAAAACAAGGGCTTACGTCTGCGTTGCTGGGATGCATGCGGATTCGGACTGTTTACCAAACACAATTCAGGCCATAATCCACGTACCAATCAAACTGAACGTCGTCGTCAACGGTTGATGCACAAATTCAAATACTCTGTTGAAAACCTGGGTATTGTCAGTTGTGTTGGATGCGGTCGTTGTATCCGGGTATGTCCTGCTCATCTGAATATCTTTGAGAACATTCTGAGTGTTACTAAATAATTGTTCCGTGTTCCGAGTTTCGCATTCCGTGTTCCGTGTTCATCAATCAGTATATAAAAGTAATTTTTAATAAAGTCAAACCATATAATACTTCGCAATTATGAATTATGAATTATAAATTGTAAATTTCAATTTATGAATTATGAGTTATGAATTGTGAATTATAAATTAATTTTCCCCATGGAAACAAAGAATCAATACATTCCGTATAAAATGCGAATTGCCAACATTATTGAAGAAGCACCGCTTGTTCAAACTTACCGGTTGGAATTTGTTGATGAAAAAGATGCTGAAAAGTTCACCTTCAAAGCAGGTCAGTTTGCTGAATACGGAGTTTTTGGTGAAGGCGAAAGTACGTTTTGTATTGCCTCCTCCCCTACCCGCGAAGGATACCTGGAATGCACATTCCGTAGTTCAGGACGTGTGACCAAGGCATTGGCAAATTGCGAACTGAATGATATTATCGGACTCCGTGGACCTTTTGGAAATAAGTTCCCGATTGAAGAATGGTATGGCAAAAACATTGTTTTCGTAACAGGTGGTATTGCACTGCCACCACTTCGCTGTGTGATCTGGAATCTGCTTGATCAACGCGATAAATTTGGTGATATATCAATTTATTACGGTGCCCGCTCTGTGAATGATCTGGTATACAAAGAAGAACTGGAAGAATGGAAGAACCGTGGTGATGTGAAACTTTTTGTAACCGTTGACCCGGGTGGCGAAACTCCTGATTGGAAAGGATTGGTAGGTTTTGTGCCAACTATTCTGGAACAGAATCCGCCTAAAAGCGAAAACTCTGTAGCCATTGTTGCAGGACCTCCTATTCTGATTAAAATGGGGATGCCCATCTTAAGTAAAAATGGTTTTGATAATTCAAACATCTATACCACGTTAGAAAACCGCATGAAGTGTGGTGTTGGCAAATGCGGTCACTGTACGGTTGGTAAAACATATGTGTGCAAAGACGGTCCGGTTTTTACATATGAAGAAGTACTGAAAATGCCGGCAGAATACTAGTAGGTAGTAAGTAGTCGGTAGAATAAGAATGGAGTTGTACAAGTAAAACCTTGTACAACTCCATTCTTATTTTTTCTAACTACCTACTATCTTTCTACTTTCTACTTTCAACCTACTACCAACTACCGACTACAGACTACCAACTACAGACTCATTACAAGAACAGATCAGGATCAAAGATTATTTTTTTACATTTAAAGGTTAAAATGTAAAATAGTTATTTTATCTTTGCGCATTCAAACAAAATCATATTCCTTTCTGTTTATTTAGTTCACTTCTCTGACAAATAGAGCTTTGACATTTTGTGAATAATGCCAACATACTATGAAACAATTCCCGTGCCTATTAATAGGATTTTTCGTTCTTATTAACTCAGTAGTTGCTCAGTCGAAAAAGAATGTTGAAGCAATGCACATTTCAAGTCCTCTGACCATTGATGGAGTTCTTGATGAAGAAGTATACAAACTGGCAAAACCGGCAAAAGATTTTGTTCAGATCCAGCCATTAAATGGTAAACCATCAAGACAACCTACCGAAGTTTATTTTTTCTATGACGAGTCGGCTATTTATGTCGGTGCCAAACTCCACGATAATCCGGATAGTATTTTCAATTATCTGACAGCACGGGATAATACCGGGATGTCCGATTATTTCGGGGTATATATCGATCCGTATAACCAGGGTCAGCTTGCATATGGTTTTTTCATTACACCAGCCGGAGTTCAACTGGACATCAAAGCCATTAAAAGTGATGATGACAATGAAGATGGCAACTGGAATGCAGTATGGGAAAGCAAGACCAGGATTACGGATAAAGGCTGGCAGGTGGAAATGCGGATACCTTTTTCAGAACTCAGGTTTTCTGAAAAGACCGGGAGTACCTGGGGAGTGAATATGTTCAGGAATATCAGAAGATACAACTCCAACAATTCATGGAACTTTATCGATCGGAATGTATCGGGATTCATTCATCAGGAAGGCCAGTTAACAGGTATAAAAGGCATAAAGCCTCCTATCCGGCTGTCGTTAACTCCCTATTTGGCCACTTATTACCAACCTAAAAGCAGCACATCCTCATCCAGCTTTCTATACAAAGGAGGGTTAGATGTAAAATACGGAATCAACGAAGCTTTCACACTCGATATGATGCTTATTCCCGATTTTGGTCAGATACAGTCGGATGATAAGAAACTTAACCTTACTCCTTTTGAGCTGTATTACAGTGAGAAAAGACAGTTTTTTAATGAAGGTACCGAACTTTTCCAACGGGCAAATATCTTCTACTCCCGACGGATTGGTGCTTCTCCCAAATTCTCGGCAGATAATGCACTGGCCGGCAATGAAATCATCGACTATAATCCCAGTGAAACCCAATTGGTAAATGCAACTAAAATTTCAGGTAGAACAACCGATGGTTGGGGTATCGGAGTATTGAATGCACTTTCGCTGGCTTCGTATGCAAACCTGAAAGATACTCTCACAGGGACTATACGAAAAGTAATGGTTCAACCGCTTACTAATTACAATGTCCTGGCACTGGACAAATCGCTGAAAAACAACTCATATATCAGCTTTATCAACACGAATGTATATATGTTTAATAATCCATTCAGGGCTAATGTAACAGCAACTGATTTTCAGTTGAGGGACAATACAAAAACATTCGCCTTAAAAGGGAAAGGAGCTATAAGCATGAGAGGTGACTCAACCCTCGAAAAAGGATATTACGGTTTCCTTCAGTTATCAAAAAACAAGGGTAAGCTTCAGTATGGCATTTCACAAAACCTGTACTCCGATAAATACAACCCGAATGACCTGGGATATCTTCAGCGAAATAACCAGCTCCTGACGGAAGCGTATATCTATTATCAAAAGATCGAACCATTCTGGGTAATCCGTGAATATAATGGCAATGTCTGGTGGGATTATATCCGCACGTACAACCCAAACAGAATTTATGGGAACCAAACAGGTTATAATGCCAATGTGACCTTTAAAAACAATTACTACATAAACATAAACGGATCCTATTCAACGAAGCTGAACGATTATTACGAACCAAGGGTAACAGGGAGATATTATGTTAATCCGGGCTATTTTGTCAATAATATCAATTTAAACACGGATAGCCGTAAGCCGTTGAATTTCTATTTTCATTACGGGCATACACAGATTTCCAATACCGATCAGTTTGGTGATTTTGGTGACTTTCAGGCTACACTCAGGGTAGGTCAACGGTTCGAGTTAAACTATTCATTCAGCTTCAGCAACACTACCAACGGAGTAGGCTTTATAGACAAAAACAATTCAAATGATTCAATTGTATTTGCTAAACGAAAGGTAAATTCATTGGAGAATATATTCTCATCGTCCTATATCCTGAGCAACAAAGCGAGCTTAAATTTACGGCTACGACATTATTGGTCGGGGGCATTAAATAAAAGCTATTACTTACTGGATCAAGATGGGACACTGAAAGACTATCCGGGTTATGTACAAAACAAAGATCAGAATTATAATGCATTTACCATCGATATGATTTTGATCTGGAACTTTGCTCCCGGATCAGAACTGGATTGTTCCTGGAAAAATGCTGCATTATCCAATCAATCCGGTTATATTAATAATTACTGGAATAACCTTCATAATTCCTGGCTAAACCAAACGAATAGCCTTTCGGTAAAGGTGCTCTATTACATTGATTACAACAAGTTGAGAAAGAAGAAAATAAATTAGAGGATTGGTATTTACTTCATAGACCGAGTAACTACATAAATTCAGTTTATCAGGCATTTATATTGAAAAAGACACACAAAAAATTTATTTGTGTGTCTTTTTTTATTCTGTGATTTTATGAGTTGCAGGAAATACATTTCGTAGTTTCACAGAAAACAAAAACCGAGTTCGGGTTAAGAAATAAAGGGATCTTACTGTATCGTCCTAAAATAAGGGATTTAATCTCCAACTGTCTACTATAACACCGCGACTTCTTTTACATCCTATTTAGACCTGCTTTATCGTAAAACGGAGATAATACGGAGATAAAACGGTTATAATACGGTATTTAAAAGGACCGTTTTATATCCGTATTATCTCCGTTGTGTTTTTGTTTTAAGGAAACAGCAGTATAAAACACATGTAAAACAGACCTAAGAGAGGCACTATTTATTCATTTACGATTTACCATTAAAGTAGAATAATGGCATTTTAAACTGGGTAAACAATATCAATAATTAGATGAGCAGCAAATATGACATTTAATTAAATGATTATCCGCAAAACGTCCTAATCCATAAATATTGTATTTAACTATAGGTGTAACGAAATCAAGAAAAAAAAAATAATCTGTGTAAATCACTGTCATCGGTGGACAAACTCTTTTATTCTTTTTATATTTAGTTTCATTTATTGAAAATTAATCAGTGTAAATTAGTATCATTAGAAGGACATAATGCGGATAATCATATTTAATTATTACAATTCTTTATATCTGCCTTTCATCAAAGTCTCACTGATTTCAATCATTCTAAATTAAGCACTTGTGGCTAAATAGATGTCTGAACCTGATGACAATCTAAATACTTTGAGTATATTTGAATAAATTTATTAAAATATAATTTATCTGTTTACAGATTCAACAACTTCAATTATTAATTTTATGATACAGGAAAAAAAGAAAGTCGCATTCTGGTCGGTTATTGCAGCCATTTTCATTACCGGATTCAAGCTGATTATAGGGCTTTTAACCGGCAGTCTTGGTATACTTTCGGAAGCATTACATTCCGGTCTTGATATGGTAGCTGCCATGATTACCTATTTTTCAGTACGGGTATCCGACAAACCTGCCGATCGTGATCATAATTATGGCCATGGCAAGGTAGAAAATCTTTCTGCCTTAATTGAAACGATCCTGTTACTGGTTACATGTGTCTGGATTATTTACGAAGCAATCCACCGGTTAGTATCAGGACAAACTACTATCGAAGTTACAGTTTGGAGTTATGTTGTTGTCATTTGTTCCATAGTAATCGATTTTACCCGTTCCAGGGCATTGTACCGGGTAGCAAAGAAACATAACAGCCAGGCACTGGAAGCTGATGCACTTCATTTTTCTACTGACATCTGGAGTTCTACAGTCGTTTTGTTTGGATTAATTTGTTATCAGTTTATGGGTTGGTACAGGGCCGATTCCATTGCAGCTTTATTGGTTGCCTTAATTGTTTTATTTGTTTGCTACCAGCTTGGCAGAAGATCGATCGACGTACTGCTTGACAAATCACCGGTAGGTACCACAAAGATCGTTCATGAGACATTAAAAGAATTCCCTGAAGTTCTAAAGTTCCATGGATTAAAAGCACGAACAGCCGGAGCCGATACCTTTATCAAGTTTAATGTCCATTTCGATCCTGATCTAAGCCTTCGGGAAGTACATGAGGTATGTGACAAGATTGAACTGGAAATCAAAAAAAGAGTTGTTCGCAGTGAAGTATATATCCATGCCGAACCTGAAGAGATAAGCCATCTGGAAAATGAAGTGAATGACGACATTGTATAGGCACTTGAACAGCTAATAAAAGATAAATAAATATAAACAAATACGTTAATATTTAAATAGTTACCTCCTGATTTATAATTATAATTGATAATACGGCTTTAAACTTATTCAAAGTGGCATTTCAATAAAACTGTTTTGATTCCTGATTTGTTTCATACTATATTTATGTTGCAATAATATTTGAAAATTACAGTTTTAAATAGTACAATAAGTATTTTATAATTATTTAAAAATTAGGTTATGAAAACAAAGAGTTATTTATTTGGTTTAGTTTTACTAGGCTTTTTGACATGGAGTTGCTCGAACAAAGATGAACTGAGTGCATCTCAGGGATCTTTAAAGGCTTCCATGAACACTGGTGCACAGAGTTTAACAAGCGCTATGTCAGCGATTACGAATTCCGCAGGTTATCAGGTTTTGGCAACCAGTAGTTCTTCTAATGCTCCTAGTCTTGTCAAATCCACTACTTCCAATTCAGGATCATTTTTTTCAACACCAATGGACACGATTACGTTGGCTGATATTGCAGGAACGTACGACTACAAGGCTTCCAAGTACAAAAAATGGCATCCCGAATTATTAAATTTCTTTGCTAAAACAGGTACAAGTTCCGATTTAATTGTTCGGTTACCTGCATCTAAAGTAAAAAACCCTGGATCATTATTCCATTTCACAGCTTCAGACACGACGTTGGTAAATAATTATGTGATTGATGTATCAAAGTACAATTATAATTTTGGTCGTTTCCTTTGGAATTACAATCTGGCATCAACCATTACGATTGATAACATAGCTGCAGGAGTATTGAACGTTCAATCTTCACGAAACAGGAAAAACGGGTATCATTTTATGTCTGATTTTGCTTTTGCAAATGGTTATGATGCAAAAATTGCATATAATACAGGTGATACAATTCTTTCGGTTTACAACATATCCAAGGGTGGCGTGACACTTTTTGAAGAAAAGTTTACATCTATCAAGAACGATACTGCCAGTCGTCACAGAGAAAAAGAATATTCCCTGACAATAGGCAATGTATTGATTGTAAGAAATCCAACACATGGCAACAGCGGGCTTGACAGTGCCAAAGTATATGTTGGCGGTACTTTGCAAACAAAGGCAAAAGTGCAGTTTATAGATATAACCAATCATAATGATACAACTGAATTTAGTATTATCGGACGTAACCGTGATTTACAAATCACATTCGATGATGGTACCACTCAAACAGTAAGTCAGCTATTAGGAGCTACAATTACAGATGTCAGGACATTATTCGTATCATTGCGTCAGGTTTACTTTGCAACCAATATAGTCGATTGGGTAGCCTGGGATATCTTTATGAATAAGAAAAATATGTAATTTTAAACCGAAGGGACTGATTAAACATATAACATTTAATTAGCCCGAACGTAGATGTTGTTTCAATAAGAAACTTAATATCTTATGAATCAAGGGAAGCTTTAACATGCTTCCCTTTTTTATGTAACGTTTAACTCCAAAAACATTCTATGAATTAATTCGAATTATTTAAATATGAATTGCCATGTATGACTTGAAAATCAGCGTAATGAAATACATGAAAGCTACCAGTCTTAATTCGGCAATTTAGAAGTGGATGAATAACAAAGTCAAATCACAAACTGAAACGAGTAAGTCAAACCAACAAGATCCTACTTTTTTCAAATAAATAAAATATAATTCAAATCGGGCTAAATTAAAGTGCTAATATAACAGGCTAATTAAAAAAGAGTGTTTAAACAAGAACAATTGAATTATTAATTTGGTTTAATAGAGTAACAAGTAGATTTAAATTATTAGGTGTATAAAACTCAAAAGCTTTTACGCCTTTCATCCACAGAAATAAATATTATTTGCGCCTGTTATTCTGCAAATTACAATTCTACTGATTTAATTTTATCCTGTATATAATCTAAAAAGAAAATATAATGAGTAATGCTGATACCGTAAAAACGGACATTTTAATTATTGGCGGAGGACCTTCCGGTTTAGCTACTGCCATTCATTTGGCAGATATATTAAAGCAAAACGACATCAAGCGAAGGATTTTACTGGTTGAAAAAGGAAGTGCCATTGGAAGTCATATCCTGTCAGGAGCTGTAATTAAAGCTGATGTCTTTAAACGCTTATTGCCGGATGTTGACTTCAATGAAATACCCTTTAATGCAAAAGTAATATCCGACACTACCGTTTTGCTAAGTGAAAAAGGTGCGCTTAAACTCCCTTTTCATGTTCCCTATATGAATAACAAAGGGAATTATACTGCTTCACTTGGCCAGATATGTAAATACCTGGCTAAAAAAGCAGAAGAAAAGGGGGTTGAAATTTATCCGGGTTTCTCTATCAATGAAATTCTGTATAAAGACGGAAAAGTAATTGGTGCCAAAACGATTGATACCGGAGTGGATCATCATGGGAAACAACTGGAAAACTTTCAGGCAGGTACACACATAGAGGCCAGTTTAACCATATTTGCAGAAGGAACCCGTGGCAGTCTTGCAAAACAACTCATTGCAAAGTATGATCTGCAAAAAGGGAAAAACGAACAGATTTATTCCTTAGGGTGTAAAGAATTATGGTCGGTTCCGGAAGGGAATATCAAACCCGGTGAGATTTATCACACCATGGGATATCCACTCAATATGTACGAATTCGGCGGTGGTTTCGTATATGGATTAAATGACAACAGAGTAGCTGTAGGGCTGGTTGTTGGCCTCGATTATCAGGATCCTACCTTTGACGTTCATGATGCTTTCCAGGTATGGAAAACAAATCCTTTCATATCGAAAATACTCAAGGGAGGTAAATTAATAGAATACGGAGCTAAAACACTTCCGGAAGGAGGTTATTATTCCATACCTAAACTGTATGTGGATGGTGCACTCATTGTTGGAGACAGTGCAGGATTTCTTACTATGCCAGCCCTGAAAGGTGTACATTTAGCAGTTACTTCCGGAATGCTTGCTGCAAAAACAGCAGTTGGCGCATTGGGTAAAAATGATTTCTCAGAAAATGTATTGCGTGAATACGACTCATTGATAAAAGACAGTGTAATTTACCAGGATATGTACCCTGTCAGGAATTTCCGACAGGGATTTTCTAAAGGGCTATTAATTGGTGCAATCCACTTTGGCACACAACTCATTACAGGGGGAGCCGGATTCTTTGGAAGACTGAAAACACATCTGGACAGTGAAGCAACAAAGAAATTAAACGAACTTACGTATGAACCGTTTAAAGAACGTTTTAAAGGGAAACTGGAATTTGATAAAGTACTTACATTCGATAAGGCGACCGACGTATTTTATACCGGGGTCAATCATGATGAACAGCAGGTACCTCATTTACATATCAACAATCCGGATACCTACGAAACTGTAAATATCAAACAGTATGGCGCTCCAAGCCAGTTTTTTTGCTCAGCAGAGGTGTATGAGCTACATACAGACAAACAAGGTCATCAGGAAATACGGATACATGCTGAGAATTGCCTGCATTGCAAAACCTGTGATATTAAATCACCCGGTGATGGAATTACATGGATGGTACCGAACGGTGGTAATGGACCAGAATTCCAGAATATGTAAGTTCCCAACTTCTTAATGGGGAGTAAGCACGTATTCTTTAACGCATATCAGGGTAATAATCAACTTCAACTAAAATCTACTCAATGGCTCTTACAATTATAAGTTTAATAAAACAAGTTCCCCTCCCTACAGAAATGCGGATGGGAGATGATGGGTTAATGGATCGTACAAAAGCTAAATCAATTATCAACATTGATTGTCAGTTTGGTCTGGAAGCCGGACTACAACTAAAAAAGCAGTACCCCGATGCAAAAATGATTGTTTGCTCCATGGGACCGCCTTCGTTTGAAGTAGCGCTTCGAACTGCCATATCCATGGGGTATGACGAAGCGTATCTCCTGTCCGACAGGAAACTGGGTGGAAGCGATACATACGCAACCGGATTGGCCCTTTCTACCATGCTTAAGCACCTGGGGTATACAAAGGATGCCAAAGAACCTTTTATTGTCCTGGCAGGCCGCCAGACAAGCGATGGGGATACTGCACATGTTCCATCACAGGTAGCAGAGAATCTTGGTATTCCGCAAGCCACATTTGTAGAAAGTATAAAAGCTGATGGCGATGGGAATGTGATAGCAAAGCGAATTATTGAAGGGGGCTATCAGATGATGAAGTTACCCATGCCATGTACTATCTCGCTCACACCTACAGGTATTCCTCCGCGTAAACCATCGCTGACAGGAGCCATAAAAGCAAGAAACCTTGCCATTACTGTATTTGGAATTGATGATATTGGACTGGGAACTGAAAAAATTGGTATTGGCGGTTCACCTACTATTGTTGCCAATGTCATCAATATTGTGAGTGAAAGAGCACCGGTTATTATGTCCGAAGGTCACAATGAAACCGGACTGGTGGATAGTTTGATTACAAATTTAAAAAAAGGGAAAAACATTCTTGAGAAGAAAGAGAAAACAGAAAAGAAAGTAGCTGAAAAACCTGAATTCCCTTTTTATGACAACAGAAACGGATCTAAAGGAATTCTCACCTGGGCTGAAGTTGCGAATGGCAAGGTATCCCGCCCATCAATAGAACTGCTTACTCCTGCCCGTAAGTTAGCCGATCAATTGGGGGATGGAACAAAAATAATGACCCTGATTATTGGTAAAGATGTGAAAGGGCTGGCTAAAACACTCTTTGAACATGGATCGGATGAAGTGATCGTAGTAGAGGACGACAAACTGGAAGAATACCTGGTACTTCCTTTTTCATCAATATTTGCACAGGTAATTAAAGAACAAAAGCCTGAAATAGCCCTCTTTGCTGCCACCACATCAGGACGTGAACTTGCTCCCCGGATAGGCGTTAAAACAGGAAGCGGAGTTACGGCTGACTGTACAGGACTTGAAATCGGTGAATACATCAACAGGAAAGACAAAGTCATCAACAAACCCATTCTTCATTCACGCCGGCCTACATATGGTGAAAGCAAGCTTGCGACCATATTAGGTTTCGTTTATCCTCAGATATCTACTGCCCGTGCCGGAACCTTTGAAGTACCACCTGCCGTAGAGGGCCGTAAAGGTGTTTTATCTGCTTTTGTGCCAACACTCAGTAAAAGTGACTTTATCGTTGAGATATTAAAAACCGAACGGGACGAAGGAGTATTGCAGAATCTTTTCGAAGCTGATGTCATTGTATCGGGTGGACGCGGTACAACAGGTGACGGGTTGAAGTTAATCAAAAAGCTTGCCGATGCACTCAAAGCCCAGGGGGTAAAAGCCGAATGGGCATGCAGCCGCGTAGTAGTAGATGAAGGAGTAGCAGCTTATGCGCACCAGATAGGACAAACCGGAAAAACAGTACGTCCAAAATTATATATAGCTGTTGGTATATCAGGAGCTATTCAGCATATTGCAGGAATGAAAGAGTCGGAAAAAATTATTGCCATCGACCATAATCCAAAAGCTTTCATCTTCCATTTTGCCGATTTTGGTATTGTTGGTGAATACGAGGACATTCTGCCTGAACTGATTGACCGGGTGAATGGTGGATATACTTTTGGGATGGAAGCGGTTAAGAATTAAATCACTTTCTATCTAAAAAATTATTTATTTACATAAAGGAGTTACCTGAGAATAAAGTTTCAGGTAACTCCTTTGTTTTATTTTAATAAGGTTCGATGATGTCGATATAACATTTGCATAGCTCTTTGCCAAATACACTCAGGCATAATGAAAACGAAGGTAGAACGATCTAAATATTATAACTTCTTATATTTAAATTTGGTTTAATTAAAGTAAAATTGTACTTTTGAAAATTAATATAATTTTTCGCTATTGTCCGACAAAAAACGAATAGCATATATAACCTACAGTTAAAAGTTTCAATTAATAAATAACAATCTAATCAATTAAAAGTCACTATGAAAAAAAATTTATTTGTTTCCCTTGTATCACTTGTTATCCTATTTTCGGGTTGTTCGAAAGAACCGGATGTAGTTATTTTAACGACATCTTCCGATCTTTTAAATGCAGATCCATTGACTGCAAGCGTAGGTCTTACCATCACTTCAAATTCAACCTGGATAGCAAAGAGCCCTGTTAGTTGGTGTATGTTGTCGGACAGCATAGGAAGCGGGAATAAAAGTATTGTATTGGTATGTGATAATAATCTAACCGGGAAAACGAGAGAAACAACAATTTCAATTCAGGCAGGTGATAAGTCAAAGTCAGTGGTTGTAAAACAATATGGAGGTCTGGTCCTACAGGAAGAGAATTTCAACGATAACGGTATGAGTTGGATAGCTGGAAAAGATTCGTTATTGGAAAGTATAAATAATGGGTTCTTTGATATTAAAAATAATTTTAAAATCTCGGCTTACTTTGTTGGAACAAGAACAATGATAACCAATTATACGGGCAATTATAATATCATGATGGACTATAATTCCATATCGGGTACAGGTCCTTTTGGCGTTACATTTGGATTTAAAGATAATCAAAACTTTTATAGGCTTCTGATTTACCCACAAGGGTTTTATTCGGTCACTAATCGGGTTAATAATGTGAACATAAATAATTTATCCGGTAGCTCGACAGTTATTAAAAGTGAGAATGCTATAAGCTTAGTAAAGATTGGCAAGAATTGTGATCTATATATTAATGGTTTTAAGATTGGAACCTTTGATATATCGACTCCTTACGGAAGTATGGTAGGATTCTATTCTTGCCCTCAGACAGAAGTATATGTAGACTATATCAAGGTAGTTCAATACTAAATCATTTAAAAACTATTTTCCTGATTCAATCAATAATCAGGTTTGAATTGTAAAATGTTTTTGATTAAATAAAATAAAAGGATATAATCAACAGGAACAATTTATAATTATAATTTATTTCTTCATAAATCAGGCATTCTGCCTTCTTCTTAATAGAAGAGGGTGTTAGAGCAGAGGAAAGAAAAAGTATTAATCAACATGATCGGGCACTATTTATTTTTTCTTACTTTAGATACCCTTCAAAAAAACATAAAAAACAGAAATCTGAAATACCCATTAAATGAAAACAATCAAGCGGGTCATTGTCATTTTTTCCGGATGTGTACTTTTGGTATTCATACATGGTTGTTCACCCTATTATGCCTTTGGAAATACGGGAATTGATCCAATAGCATTTAACAAGCCTCTTTACGCAGATTCAGTAAAGGTTACAACCTACATTGGGGGCAAATTTACCCATAGCGTTGACAGTGCGTACGATCAAAAAGGCGAGAGGAATTATTTCGGACAACTGTATTGGGCTCAAACGCATATCGAAAAATATTACAATTATTCGTATGGAGCATTTGGATATTTAGGTTCATATAAAGTTGCCGCAGTAGAAAATTACAAAGGGGATAAATCCTATTATGGAGGTGGTTTGTCCAGTGAAATAAATTTCAACATTCCACTTTCGAATGTTGATTTTCGTCTTATTGGAGTAAAGGGCACGTTATTATATGAAAACGGAGATTTTAACAGGTTCCGGAGCCTTGCCTACCAACAGAATCTGATAACCGGTGTTACTGCAAGTAGATTTTCATATAATATAAGCTTTTTACAAGGAATCGATTTCAAGGTAAAAAAAAGCACCTTAGGGGCAGATTTATCATTTGGAATTACCTACTTCACAAACGATTTACCCAAGTTCTTAACCGGTTCTGTCAATATCCATTACACGTATAAACAATACACCGCTTATTTCCAAAACACGTACAGCGCTTTTGGAATTGGAGAAGAATTTGCCCTTGGTTTTAATTACAGGATAAAAACCAGATAACGTGGTGTAAAATTGATATTTTCTGTATAGTTTTGAACTTCAATAAACAGACCCGACTTACCATGAATTAATAATAAATTTATTGCAGATAGGAATTAACTACCCGGGTGTAAATAAAACAGTTACCGTTAGTAATAAACCTTTACACCTTGAAAGTGTTAGAGTTGAAAGAAAGTAGTATGTGTGAAATCAAAGCCTGATAATAATCGAGATATCAACATAGTTTAACAGAACATTTATAAGTAAATCACGAATTAACCGGCATAGTTTCTATTTGTCAATTAATAATCAACATCAAATGAAAGTATTATTTATCGGAGGAACAGGTAACATCAGTTCTGCCTGTTCAGAATTGGCTATTTCCAGAGGAATAGAATTGTATCATCTGAACAGAGGAACCAGTGCCGGGATACGAAATGTAACAGGAATGAAAACAATCATTTCGGACATTCGTAATATAGAACAAACCCAACAGGCACTTCAGGGATATAGTTTTGATGTGGTGGTCGATTTCATTGCTTATGTTCCGGAGCATATACAACATGACATTCAACTATTTACAGACAGAACAAAACAATTTATTTTTATTAGTTCTGCATCAGCCTACCAGACTCCCCCTGAAAAGCTTCCAATTACAGAAGACACGCCATTAGAAAATCCATTTTGGGATTATTCAAGAAATAAAATTGCCTGCGAGGATCTGTTGAGAGAAGCCTATCTGAAAAATGGTTTCCCGTATACGATTGTTCGCCCATCTCATACATATGATAAAACGGTCATACCTGCAGTTGGCGGATATACCGTTCTTCATAGAATGGTACAAGGACTACCGGTAATTTTGCATGGTGATGGGACTTCCATATGGACATTAACTCACCATAAAGATTTTGCCGTAGGGCTTATTGGCCTTTTAGGAAAGGCTGAAGCTATTAACGAAGCATTTCATATTACTTCCGATGAATGTCTGACATGGAATGGCATTTATACAATTCTGGCAAAAGAATTACATGTTACTCCCCATATAGTCCATATAGCTTCAGATGTCATCGCCAAATACAATCAGACTATCGGGGATGGATTGTTAGGTGATAAGTCACATAGCATGATATTCGATAACTCAAAAATAAAGAAACTGGTACCTGATTTCAATCCTACCAGATCGTTCAGTCAGGGAGCAAAGGAAATTGTGAAATGGTATAACGAAAACACCAAGCAGAAAGGGCCAGATGAAGGTATAAATAGTTTCATGGATAAAATTATACGTGATTATACTCAGTATGTTGAGACAATAAGCTAAGTAATTCATAATTCATAATTCATAATTTATAATTCATAATTCATAATTATGAGAACAATATCACTGATTTTAACAGGCTGTATAGCAATTGAGCATCTATATTTTTTATGGATGGAAATGTTTGCCTGGGAAACTGCAGGAAAGAAAGCATTTGGAGATGTATTACCCGAAGAATTATTTAAACCGACAAAAAGGTTAGCAGCCAATCAGGGATTATACAATGGTTTTTTGGCAGGTGGTTTGATTTGGACCTTCTTTATTACAGATATGAGCTGGAAAGTATACATTTCTGTTTTCTTTTTAGGTTGTGTTGCCTTAGCTGGAATTTATGGAGGTTTAACTGCCAGCAGGAAAATATTAATCGTTCAGGCATTACCGGCTATTATTGCAATCATATTGGTCTTATTAAGCTAATTGAAGAAACATGTCATCCAAGAAAAACATTGAATACAGGATTACTGTTTATAAAAAGATAAGTAATGGGAACAATATAATGTCTTATTTTATTTCTTCATTTAATATGACCTCTCCCCCTGCCCTCTCCCAAGGAGAGGGTGATAGAGCCGAGGGTTTATGAAGTTTTATTTAGAATAATAGGTCATTATATATTTCCTACTACTTACTTATAAAATTTCAAGAGTTAACAATAAATATAAATTATTTCAAACTATGAAAAAAGTTATTCTGGCCCTTTCAATCCTATGTATTTGTTTCAACTTAAACTGCTATTCACGGGGCGGGTTTGGTGGATTTCATTCTTCATCTCACAGCTTTCATTCTACAGGAACAAGTAGCCACAGTATGAATGGGAGATCCACAACACATTCGGTTAATTCATCAACCCATTCAAATTCAGTCAGAAGCTCTCATAATGTTGAATCAGGTTTTCATCATTCACCGAGACCGGTTACTTTTTATAGAAATAACCCAAGTTACAGAATGGCGAACAATAGGTATTACCCTGTATACCATAGAAGCCCGAATTATTTATTATGGTATTTTGTCCTTGCGAACCACAGAACCCACCGGAATGATACTATCCGGGCAAAATCGAAACCTGAATTAGATAAAAAGGTAAAATCAGTAAGCACTGAATGGTAAAAAAAAATACCAGCTTGATGTTGGTATATGGAGTAGATTACTATATTCAACTAATCCTAAATATCTACAGATTTGCTTCGTAATTTTGCTGATAAATTAATGAACAAAAAATATAGTTTTCATTGAAAATTATTATGAATACAAAAGACCAATAAAAATGGCTGATTATAAGCTTGATTCAGACTTTTTTATTCGATTTATTGGCTGAAAGGAAGTTTTTTCACTATTCAATAACACCATGTAGTTAATAAATACATATATTTGCGACTCATTTAAATGAATTATTTAAACCGATTAGCCTCCTGAAATTACAAATCACAGAAAATGAAGAGATTTCTACTCCCATTTATCCTATTCTATTTAACAGGAATGATTTACTCGCAGCATCGCGATTTGAATTATTATCTGGAACAAGCCCGGCAAAATAGTCCGTTAATACAAAAAAACATAAACGACTCCAAAATTATTGATCTTGATTTACTTCAAACTGAAAGGATCCTCAAGAACCCAATCATAAACCTTGAATCGAATCTTCTCTTTGCCCCTATCATCACACATACTACCAATTCCAACCGACTTGATGTAGTATCAAACGGATCGGACAGTTATTCAGGTTACGATTTAGGGATAACAAATGGAGGACAATATCAGGCATTCCTAACTTTAAAACAACCCCTTTTAGGAAAATCAATTCTGAAGGTTTATACTCAGAAATCGGATATTTCAAAAAAACAAAATAATAATTCAACTTCCCTGACGATTCATGAAATTGAACAGTTGGTTAGTTATCAATATATCCTGTGTATTAAGTCGAATGTGCAGATAAAAAATGAAAAGCAATTGATTGCCCAACTAAATGATCAGTTGAATGTTATGCAGAAACTGGTTAACAGTGCTGTCTACAAACAAACAGACTTGCTTTTGTTACAAATTGAAAAACAGAATCTGGAAATCAGTAATAAAGCATTCGAAGATGATTATAAAAGTAATTTATACGATTTGAATCTGCTTTGCGGTATAAAAGATTCAAGCAGAGTAGACATTCAGGAATCATATTTACAAATCAGACCTGAATTAAGTTCACAGTCCATGTTTTTAACCTCCTACAAGCTGGATAGCCTTGGTATCATGGCTGATCAATCCATCTCAGAACTAAAATATAAACCTCAATTAAATTTATTTGCCAACGCAGGATTGAATGCAGTTTATATCCCTACGTTTAACCGGTTGGGCTTTAGTGCAGGACTTACTTTCAGTTGGAACCTGTATGATGGCAACCAACGGAAACTTGAAAGAGAAAAATCGAATGTAACTATCAATACGTTACAGTATGAAAAGAATCATTTCATAAACCAACTGGAAATCAATAAAAACAAAATTAAAAGCCAGATAAACTCTCTGAATGAACGAACTGTTTTGATTGAAAACCAGTTAAGACAATATGAAAAACTGTATGAAGCTTATCAGAACGAGCTTAAACAAGGGTTGATTTCTGTTATGGATTTTAAAAACCTAATGAAAGATATAACGACAAAAAAACAGGATTTTCTGTTATTGAAAATGGAAAAACAGTTGCTGATCAATTCATATAATTATTGGAATTATTAAATAATTGATTTATGAGGCCATTTTTAATTTTTGCTCCTTACTTATTAGTTCCATTTATCTTAACTTTGATTTTCTATAAATTTAAAATCAAAAGTACTGAATGGACTTATATTATTTCTGGCCTTCTTATTCTTATTTATCCCTTTGCGATATTTTGGTTTGATGATTTAATTAATCCACCAATTCAAGGGCCAAAATGTGGACATTCACAAATGGGGTTTTTAATAGCTAATATAGTACTGTTTCTTCCAATCACATTTATATTACAATTAATTTTCAACAAAATATTCCTGAAAAAGAAAATCAAATCATAATATGCGAAACATTTGTTTATTATATTCAATACTTATTTTGTTTCTGATGCTGAATTCCTGTGGAAAGAAAGAAACAACAGAAGCAGAACAAATACCGGTGGTTTCAGTTAAGACTTCACCTGTAACATCCGGAGAGATACAGAACAGTTTAAGTTTTAATGGTAAAACTATCTATTTAAGAAAAAATCTGGTAGTATCCCCTATATCGGGTTATGTCCTTAAAATGTCTGTAAAGTTTGGTGATGCCGTAAAGAAAGGTGGGTTATTATTTGAAATACAAACCAAGGAAAATAAGGCACTGGAAAGCTCCAATACAGAAAATATGGGAATTATCAGAGTTTTAGCACCTTCAAACGGCGTAATCAGCACCTTAAACATTACAGCTCCGGGAGCCTATACCGTTGAAGGGGGAGCCTTGTGTACAGTATCAGAGAGCAATGACGTAATGATACAATTAAATTTACCATTCGAATTTAATTCGTTGGTAAAAAAGGGAACAAGATGCAGATTAGTATTAGATGAAAATACTAAATTTGAGGGAATTGTTTATCAGATTCTGCCAACTGTAGACGAAGCAAATCAAACTCAGCAAATACTGATAAAACCCCTCACAAATAAAAAATTACCTGAGAACCTAAACCTGGCAGTAGAAATTTTAAAAGCAAGGCACAATAAGAGTTGTTTGATCCCAAGGGAAGCTGTCATGACAAACGAAACACAATCAAAATTCTGGGTTATGAAAGTTGTCAATAATAAACTGGCTATAAAAGTTCCCTTCACAAAAGGAATCGAAAATGACAATATGGTTGAAGCTCTATCTTCAGGACTGACAAACGAGGATATTGTGATCACAGAAGGTGCATATGGCTTAAATGACAGCACAGTGGTTAAGGTCATAAAATAAATAACATGGAAAAGATTTTTGTCCGGTTTAAAAGTCCGATTACGGTAATCCTGTTGCTTATTCTGATTGGTGGGGCATTCTCCTATCAGAATATGAAGACATCTCTTTTCCCAAATGTCACTTTCCCGAAAATAAAGATTATTGCCCAGAACGGGGAGCAACCTGTTGAGAAAATGATGGTACAGGTTACGAAGCCACTTGAAAATGCCATTAAAGGTGTGGACAACCTGCAACTAATCAGAAGTACGACCAGTTTGGGTAGTTGCGAAATTTCTGCTTATATGAGCTGGAATTCGGATATTGACCTTGACAAACAACAGGTAGAATCACAGATAACCCAGATTAAAAATGATTTGCCACCGGATGTTCAGATTACGGTTGCAAAAATGAATCCGTCCATATTGCCGGTCATGGGTTATTCGCTTCAATCGGATACAAAGAACCCGGTAGAACTTAAAATGATTGCCCAATACACCATAAAGCCTTACTTATCACGGATCCCCGGAGTTGCTTCTGTACAGGTTATCGGTGGCAAAGAAAAAGAATACAGGATTGTATTGGATGAGCGTAAACTCAATGTACTGAAAATTAACCCACTGGACATTCAAAAAATACTTCAACAAACCGATTTCATCAAATCAACCGGGTTCACCGTAGATTATAACAGGTTGTACTTAACTGTAGCGGATGCCACACTTAAGAATATAGAACAACTTGAAAATCTGGTAATATTTGACAATGGGATCCGAAAAGTCAAAATCATCGATGTTGCTTCTGTGGAAATTGCCGAACAAAATGAATATATCAAAATTAAAGCGGATGGTAAGGACGTTCCTTTGATTGCAGTGGTTAAACAGCCTAAAAGCAATCTGATTGATGTTGCAAATGAAGTTTCTGTTAAAGTCGATGAACTGAATAAAATACTGCCAAAGGGAGTTGCATTAAAACCCTATTACAACCAGGCCGAGTTTGTTAACGGAAGTATCCGCAGCATTATCGACGTATTGTGGATTGGATTGGCCCTGGCAATTATCGTTGTATTGTTGTTCCTACGTTCCTACAAAGCGGGATCGGTATTGCTAATGACTATTCCATTGACCCTGGCTCTCACATTCATAGCACTTAAATTTATTGGTTTCGACTTTAACATCATGACCATTGGTGCTATCGCAGCCTCCATAGGTTTAATTATTGATGATGCCATTATTGTTGTAGAACAGATTCACCGTACCCACGAGGAATTTCCTGACAAGAAACCAAAAGATTTAGTTGGCAAAGCAATTAGTTTTTTGTTTCCATCCATGGTAAGTTCTTCACTAAGCACTATTGTTATACTTATACCTTTTGAATTAATGTCGGGCATTGCAGGAGCTTATTTTAAGATCCTGACCGAAACTATGATAATAACACTCGTTTGTTCATTTGTTATAACCTGGTTTGGTTTGCCGGTTATTTATCTTTTATTCTCCAAGAACAAGAGTTTATCTGATTCAGCTAAAATACATCTGGTAAAACCCCGTCCCTGGGTTGATGTTTTTATAAAACGACCCTACATTAGTATTGCTTTTGTTCTGATTTTAATCCTTAGTCTTGTCCTGTTCTTACCAAAATTAAAAACAGGATTTTTACCTGAAATGGATGAGGGATCCATTGTACTGGATTATAATTCACCTCCGGGAACGTCACTGGAAGAAACAAACCGTATGCTGAATGAAGTGGATAATATTCTGGAGACTATACCAGAAGTAAAAACATATTCACGACGTACAGGCACTCAAATGGGATTTTTTATTACTGAACCTAACAGAGGGGATTATCTGATTGAATTAAAGACTAAAAGAGATAAAAAAACAGAAGAAGTATCTAATGATATCCGTTTACGAATAGAGAAAGCAATACCGGCATTAACTGTTGATTTCGGTCAGGTTATAACCGATATGTTGGGTGATTTGATGAGTAGTGTACAGCCTGTGGAAATAAAGATATTTGGAGATAATAATCAGAAATTACAGGCACTTTCAAAACAAGTGGCCGATAGTATAAAAACAATTGATGGAACTGCTGATATTTTTGATGGTATTATAGTAGCAGGACCAATGTTGAAGATTTTACCCAGAGAAGAAAAACTGAAACAGTTCGGGTTAAACCCTGCCGATCTTCAGGCACAAATGCAAACATACATTTCAGGCCTGGTGATTGGCTCTATTCCTGAAAAAGAACAATTAACTGATATTCGGATGATTTTTCCCCAGAATAATAAAACACCCATCGAGAAGATGAAAGATGCTAAAATCTGTACTTCAACGGGTGATTATATTCCGGTAAGTGGAATGGCTGATTTTAATATAATAAGCGGGGTTACTGAGATTGAACGTGAAAACCTGCAAACTATGGGAGTAGTAACTGCAAGACTTAACAACCGGGATTTGGGAAATGTAATGAAAGATATTAAAACTAAACTCGAACAGATCAGTTTACCTCCCTCCTACCAGATCGAGTTAGGCGGTTCGTATGCTGAACAACAAAAGTCATTTGCCGAACTGCTGAAAATATTAATGATTGCTGCCTTATTGGTTTTCTCAGTAGTGTTGTTCATGTTTAAAAGCCTCAAACTTTCATTGATTGTTATTTTTGTAAGTTCATTAGGAGTTGTTGGAGGAATAGCAGCTTTATTTTTTACAAACACTCCACTAAATGTAGGAAGTTATACAGGGCTTATTATGATAGTTGGTATTATAGGTGAGAATTGTATTTTTACCATTCAACAGTTTTTATTTGAATTGAAAAAGGCGTCTGTCAATCAGGCATTGGTATTTGCCATCTCTGCCAGGTTGAGGCCAAAACTTATGACAGCTACCGGAGCTATTGTTGCACTTATCCCATTAGCACTTGGTATAGGTTCGGGTGCACAAATGCATCAATCATTGGCTATTGCAGTTATTGGCGGATTAATCATTGCGTTGCCATTGCTACTAATTGTATTACCCACTTTACTGAAATTAATTATAAAGAAACTCCCTGAAATTGAATAAACGACCCATATTTACTTTATAATATCAAGAGATTATAATTAATTCTAAATCAATCAAAAATCATGAAAGTAATTAAAATCATTCTCTATGTATTAGTCAGTCTGGTAATAATCACTGCAATGATTTATGCTAACTACAGTGGTTTTTCAAATGTGAATTTTCAAATCAAAAAGACAGGTGGTGAAACCTTACTTTATCGTGAAATTTCAGGACCCTATAGTCAAACCAGCGAAGTACTCAGCAAAATCAAGTATGATTTGAGCAAACAATTTAATATTGAACCTACTAAATATTTTGGCATCTATTTAGATAACCCGCGAAAAGTGGATAAGAATAAACTACGATCTGAAGTAGGTTTCATTTTAGAAAATGCTGATACTGCTCAGGTATTTTGGTTGAAGTCGAAGTTTAAAATCAAAGTTTTACCAATAAGAGAGTACATAACAACTGAATTTCCATATAAAGGTAAAATGTCTGTTATGATTGGCCTTATGAAAGTATATCCCGCTTTAATGAAATATGTAAAAGCAAATGGGTATGCTGAAACGGGACCGGTTATGGAAGTTTATGACATGCCCAATAATAAAATCTGGTACAGAAAAGAAGCTATAAAAATTGTGCAATAGAAACATCAATCGAATTAAATTCAATACAGGACATGTCTAAGCATGTCCTTTCTTTTTATCCATAAATTTCAACTTAAAATCCTATTCATTGATCCTATGCCAGTTTAAGTATAAAAAAAGTAAAATAACCATATATAAATAGGAATAATAGTTTAGACGTTGTTTAAATGTCAAAGAATTTGATTTTTAATTAAATTCAAATACGATACTAAATAATTCAAACATGAAAATTCAAATTGGTATTAAACCGGAAGATTCAGTTCAGGTAGCTGATTCATTAAACAAACTTTTATCAGACGAACATGTGCTTTATATCAAGACACGTAATGCACATTGGAATGTTGTTGGACCTGACTTTGCAGCCCAGCATAAGTTTTTTGAAGGACAATATGGTGACCTGGAAGAAATTATTGATCAGGTAGCTGAGCGAATCCGTGCAATTGGTCATTATACCGTAGGAACAATGGAAGACTTCCTGAAACTTACTCAATTGGAGGAGAAATCAAGAGAGAGCAATGATAGTCTTAGTTTTATAAAGGATTTATTGGAAGATCACGAGTCAATAATTATTGAACTACGTGAAAATATAAATCGTTTTGCAAATGATTGGCACGATACAGGCAGCAGTGATTTTATAACAGGCTTAATGGAAACACATGAAAAAATGGCTTGGATGCTAAGATCGCATTTACAATAAATCCTTTCCATTGCAGGTTATTTTGTATAAAGCAGGGACATACATGTAGTATTTCCCTGCTTTTGTCAATAAATACACCATTTTGGTCAAATAAAACACTAATTTTGTAACAGATTAAATTAACTTTGAAGGCTGAAATTGAATTTAATTGCACTTAACCAATTTTCCAAAAATTATTATCCAATGAAAACAAAATTCCTGATTCCTGCACTACTCTTTTACACTGGGATGCTTTCGGCAGTGAGTATAAATCTGAAAGTAACCAATCCAAATAAGGGAGAATTGAAAAATGCTCCGGTAGTAATTTCATTGGATAAGTATAAAGATATTCCTTCAAATAAACGTGCTGAATTGGCAGTTTATGTAAATGGGAAACAAATAAGCAGTCAGCTTGATGATTTAAATAAAGATGGAGTCCCCGATGAACTGGTTTTTTTACTTTATTTAAATGCCAACCAGACTCAACCTGTAATCGTAAAGACTATTCCAGCAAGTCAAAGGGAAAACTTTCCTAATGAAGTGTACGCAGACATGATCTCGAAGACCAAAGACGGTAAAAAAGAATTTGTAACTGAAATTTCGTCTGTCAAAAACGACATGTATAATAAGATGCACCATCATGGTGTAGCTTTTGAATCGGCTCTTATTGCCTATCGTATCTATTTCGACAATAAAAGTACGATAGATGTTTATGCTAAAAACAAACAACAGTTAGAACTGGCCACAACTGAATGGTATCCAACAGATGAACAAGCAGCTGCTGGTTATGGTGACGATGTTATACGTGTTTTCAATGCTGTAGGGGTTGGAACTGTCAAAGGCTGGGACGGAACAAAAGCAACGCATATCGATAAATTTGATAAACGTACCCAACGTATTGTTGCCACCGGTAAACTCCGCACCGTAGTGGAAAGTGAAGTGGAAGGCTGGTTATATGAAGGAAAGAAAATAAACATGACCGTTCGTTATATTCTGTATGCACGTCATCGTGATGCCATTGCTGAAGTTCGTGCTTCGGAAGACATAACAAATCTTGCAACAGGCGTAATGACAATATCAGGCGGACCTACTATGTCAGACCATAAAGGACTGCTTGGTTCATGGGGAACAGATTATCCGGTTACCGACACCGTTAAGTATGAAAAACAAACCTGTGGATTAGGAGTCAGCGTACCAAGAAAATATATTACGAAAGAAGTTACTGAAGGATTGAATAACCTGATATTAATGCCATATCATAAAGGAGAAACTCTACGATTCTACTTAACTTCAGGTGCATTAAAAGAAGAAAAGAGACCTTTTACAACTGCCGATCAATTCTTTGCTTACCTGAAACAATGGGGAGCTGCATTGGAACCTGTTATCGTAAAATAGTCACATTCTATTTATCATACGTCCAAATGTAGGAAAAGCTATATAATAAAGACCGTCGCACCTAAGCTGACGGTCTTTATTTGTATGGAGCGTTCTTTGAACAGATGTCTAAGTACAATTCACTTAAAGAATTTACAATTTAATTAGCAGACGGTATAAGTCTATCAAAGGATAAAGTATTACATATCCATTTCAGGCATGCTGCTCGTCTTTTTCACTTTTTGTTCACTACGATTCATCATGCTGGGTTTACCGGCAAGCTGGGCTGCAGCATCTACACTAAATGTTCCATCTGTTACTATTTCCTCGCCTTCATTCAGTCCACTTTCCACCACATAACTGTTTCCAAGCATTGGACCCAGTTCTATTTCACGCATTTTGAAATTTACTTCTGTTGCTTTCGGTTGTTTTACGTAGACAATGGAACGTTTTCCGGTCCACAGCACAGCTGAGCGTGGAATAACCAGTTTATCCCTGTATTCATTCAAATTGGCTTTTACTATTCCGTTAGCAAACATTTCAGGTTTTAATTTCCCTCCTGTATTGTTTACTTCTACACGTACTTTAGCAACACGGTTCACCGGATCAATGACCGGGTCGATAAAGAGGATATTGGCTGAATAGTTTATACCGGGCATGGCCTGTATTGTAAATGATATGGTATTCCCCACTTTCAGAAATGGCAAATCACTTTCGTAGGCGTCAAACAATACCCACACACTTGATAGATTAGCCACTTCGAACAATACACTTCCTTCTGATACATGGTCACCGGTAGCAACTCGTTTGGCTGTTACAATACCTGAGGTATTGGAATACACTTCAAAATTCATTTTTACCCTGCCTGAACTTTCTATCTGTGCTATTTGCCTGTCGGTAAGCATCCATTGCATTAGTTTTTCCTTGCTGGCTTCGTATATTTCAGGTTGAGATGATTTACTTTTAGCTGCTTCCAGTAATTCTTGCTGCGCTGTAATCAAATCAGGGGAATAAATCATAGCCAATAGCTGACCTTTGCGAACTGGTTCACCTGTAAAATTTACCATCAGTTTTTCAATTCGTCCTGAAACATGTGCCACCTGATTTTGCAATAATCGTTCATCAGCCTGAATTTTCCCATAAAGACGAACTTCTTTTACCGGTTTTTGATGGCTTACTATTGATGTGGAAACATTGGCAAGTTGCATAGCTTCTTTCGAAAAATAAACTGCATTGGAATCTATTTTTTCACCTCCGTTCTGATTCAACAGAATCAAATCCATTCCACAAATTGGGCATTTACCCGAATGGTCTAACCTGATTTGAGGATGCATGGCACAAGTCCAGATCTCTTTTTTTGCAGTTTTAGAGGATTGTACCTGTTCTTCTTTCATACCTTTCGATGAATGAAAGAACAACCATCCAAGGAATAATCCTGCAACCACTAATAGTCCGTTGCGTACATATATATTTGAAAATACTTTTTTCATATTTATTCTTTTACAGTATTAGTATGGATAGAGTATGCTGTCAATCGGTTAATCAAGGCAATTGCCTTGTTGTAATCGGTTAATGCTTCCACCTGTTTAAATTCATAGTCGAACAACTGAAGACGGGTTCTTAAAATATCAGTCATGCTTGAATTCGATGTAGAATATGTTTTTATCTGGATATCCAACGTTTTTTTTGCTAATTGGCTCTGACTTTCATATAATTTCATACGCCTTTGTGCATCATTGTATAATTGAAGAGCCTGGTAATATTGGGTTTGCAATGAATTAGCTGTTGCCTGATAGTTTTGCTCTGATGCTGTTTTCAGATAATTGGTTTCAATTTGCATGGCCTTGTATTTTTTACGGTAAACAGGCAATGTCAACGTCAGCATGGGCATAATCATATCCTGTCCGTTCATAGTTGAAGTTGACATCTCGCTCTTATTTATAACCGTATAATTCACCCCTAATCCAACCATCGGAAAGCCCATTTGTTTCTGCATCTTTTTACGGGCAGCAAGCGATTGTTGCTCGTATTGCAACATTCCCAACATTGGATTATTGATGAACATTGAATCAGAAACCTTGAAATAGGAACTATCCAATGCTACAGCCGGCAATAAATCTGCACCACTTACCGGAGTATTTAGCTTTCGGTTTAACAAACTATTAAAACGGGCTATCACAATTTTTTCCTCATTCTTGAGCGATGCTAAATTATTTTCCAGATCACCCTGTTCAATCTGAATCTGATAAACATCCGATAACCCTGTGCCACCTTTGGATGCGCCCATAGTAGCAGCTGGTAATTGACTTGTAGATGCAGTTGAAGAAGCATCTGAATTTCCACCATCCATTGTATTCATTCCTGAAGATCCGTTTGTGGTTGTTGGAGTAGTACCACCTGACATTCTACTACCGGAAGGAGAAGAACTGCTTCCGACAGAACCCGACCTATACTTTACCAAAGTCAACCGTTCAATAGTCTTCAATAAATTGATGTTTTTTTCAGATATTCTGATATTCTGACGAACTTTATACAGATCATACCAGGCGCTTTGAACATCATAATACACCTGCAACTTAGCATCCCTGAATGTTTCAAATCTGGCTTTTGCCATTAAACCCATTTCGTCTTTAGCATTCTTAATTACGCCAAACCATGGAAACATTTGCATCAGCTTTATATCTGCTACCTGATTACCGCTTATAAGCTCCATTGGACTTAGAAAGACTCCTAATTCCAATTGGGGATCAGGCAAACTGCCCACCTGCGGAACTTTCTGCGACGAAGCCTGATATTCATTGTACCGTTGCAAAACAGTAGGGTTATTTTTTGCTGCTGTTTCAAGGTAAAAGGTTAGCGAATCGGACTGCTGGCTATAAGCGGTAGCATAACATATAATTGAGATAATTATAAGCAGAATCTTTTTTATGTTTGATATTTTCATAATCATTCAGCATTACTTGTTTGTTTAATCCCTTTCTTATTTTCACGGGTAACTGCATTTTCCCTCCACATAGCCTGAAAGAGTGGCACCACATAAATTGTCATAACCTGTATGATCATTCCTCCAAATGTAGGGATAGCCATAGGAACCATAATATCCGCTCCTTTTCCGGTAGATGTAAGTACAGGCAACAAAGCTATTACTGCAACTGCAGTAGTCATCATGGCAGGTCGTACCCTTTTTTTGCCTGCTGAAATAACTGCTTCGCGTACATCATGCACTGTAGTTGGTTTCTTTTCTTCAAAAACCTGATGAATATATGTCCCCATAATCACACCATCGTTGGTGGCAATACCAAACAATGCTATAAACCCAACCCAGACTGCCACACTCAGGTTAATGGGATGCATCTGAAACAGGTCACGAAGGTTCATCCCCGCTACAGAGAAGTTCATAAACCAATCCTGTCCATAGAGCCATAGCATGATAAATCCTCCCGCAAAAGCCACGAAAACACCTGAGAAATGGATAAACGAAGCTGTCACCGTCTTGAACTGAAAATACAGCAAGAGTAAGATAAGCAGCAGGCTTATCGGAATAACGATAGCAAGTCTTTCAGTTGCACGGATCTCATTTTCATAGTTCCCGGCAAACTTATAGGTAACACCTGCCGGGATTTTCAATTCTCCCGAATCAATTTTCTTCTGCAAAAGATTACCTGCTTCAGTCACAACATCCACTTCCGCTTTGTTTTCAACTTTGTCAAAAATAACATACCCAACCAAAAATGTATTTTCGGTTTTGATCATTTGGGCTCCCCGGGTATAATCAATATCCGCAATTTCACCCAATGGGATTTGAGTGCCATTTGTGGAAGGAATAAGAATCTTCTTGATATCATCCGGATTGTCACGTAACTCACGGGCATATCGAACCCGCATAGGGAAACGTTCACGACCTTCTACCGATGTACTCAAGGACATTCCTCCCATGGCCACCTGTAGTATTTCCTGCACATCACTGACAGTCATCCCATAGCGTGCCATGGCTTCTCTGTTAAGCTTTATTTCAAGATAAGGTGCCCCTACTGCCCTGTCATAAAATACCGATGATGCTTTTATCGAAGGATCACTTTTCAATGCCTTTTCAAATTGCATACCTGCTTTTTCTATTGTCTCAAGGTCAGGGCCATATACTTTCAATCCCATAGGTGCACGCATTCCGGTTGAAAGCATGATCAATCTTGTTTCAATAGGCTGTAGTTTCGGGGCAGAAGTTAATCCAGGTATATCGGTTACTTTCACAATTTCATTCCATATATCATTTGGCTTCTTAATCTGAGGCCTCCATTGACGGAAATACTCCCCATGGCTATCTGTAATTAAGCTGTCAGATGGGATTATCCTGAATTTTGCAGCGTTGGAATTGTATTTAGTACCGTTTTTTAATAGATAATTACCATCATGATCCATTTTGAAACGTTCCCTGTGGCCATCTTGATCCAGTATATATTCGGGACGGTAATTGATCGTATTTTCAAACATTTGAACGGGTGCAGGATCTAAAGCTGAATTAACCCTACCCCATTTACCTACGGCAACTTCTACTTCGGGTATTGTTGTAAGTCTTTTATCAAGTGTTTCGATATATTGCAAATTCTTTTCTATACTCGAATGCGGCATGCTGGTTGGCATAAGCAAATAGGAACCCTCATTAAGAGAAGGCATAAACTCTTTGCCAATCCCGGGGAAAGTATTTGCTGGTCCATGTATCCCAACTTTTTCCACACCCTTTGCTACAAATCCGAATGTTTTATCAAAGCCTTGCCACACTAAGAATCCAAAAAACAACGTAAAAGCTGGAAGTATCAGAAATTTCCATTTATGTATCAACGCCCATCGAAGTATTGGTTCGTAAAAATGAACCATGGTCATTAAAACACCCAGTATCACAGTTACAATTCCAGTCACAAACAGGAAGTTTACAATCGTGCTGTTATGTGCTCCCAACGGCAACCATTCAATGGATAAATAATATACAGCCTCCAATACGGTTATGGCAATATTAATATAGTTTGGATATTCTTTGCGGTCTGACGGCCAACGATAATCCTGTAAATTATTAATACCTACTGCTATTAAAGCGAGTGCAGGCCATACCTGCCATACGGCAATAAACACAATCCCTGCAACAATTAAACCTCCATTGAAATACTTACGTATTTTCTTTGTATCTATCCGGATATCAAACAGGATATGTACAAGTGTTGGTAATACGACTATTCCCAGTATAAATGCCGATAATAATGCAAAAGTCTTGGTAAATGCCAACGGATGAAATAATTTTCCTTCAGCAGCTTCCATGGCAAATACCGGAAGGAAACTGACAATGGTTGTTGCAATTGATGTAACGACTGCTGCCCGGACTTCAGTTGTTGCAAGATAAATGACATTCATAAGTTCTTTCCCTCGAATGCCTTTGTTCTCCGGCATTTCAAGATGACGCAGTATATTCTCCACATCCACAATCCCAATATCTACCATCACCCCAATGGCAATGGCAATACCCGACAGGGCAACTATATTGGCATCCACATGAAAGAAGTGCATTAGGATAAATGTCATCAATACTCCCAGGGGTAAGAGTCCCGCTACAATAATTGATGCACGCAGATTCAATACCAATACAATAATTACGATGATACTGATCAGTATTTCGTGCGAAAGTGCTGATTCTAATGTTCCAACAGTTTCTTTTATAAGACCTGTACGGTCGTAATAAGGAACTACGGTTACTTTCGATATACTCCCATCCGGCAAGGTTTTTTGCGGCAATCCTGCTGCTGTTTCTTTTATTTTTGCTTTTATATTCCCAATGACCTCCATGGGGTTAGAACCGTAACGGGCAACCACCACTGCCCCCACTGCTTCTGCTCCTGCCTTATCCAGTCCCCCACGACGGGTGGCCGGTCCAAATGATGTATGTGCTACATCTTTTATCCGTACCGGCACATTATTTCGAACTGTGACAACCGAATTATCCAGATCATCCAGGCTTTTCACATAACCCAACCCACGGATAATATATTCAACATTGTTTAATTCAACTGTTTCAGCACCAATATCGAGATTGCTTTTACGAACAGCATTCATCACATCCATCACGGATACCCCATATGCCTTCAACGCTTCAGGATTTACATCCACCTGATATTCTTTGGTGAAACCTCCCACTGATGCTACCTCCGAAACTCCTTCTGCAGCCGATAGGCTGTATTTTACATAGAAATCCTGAATAGTCCGTAATTCTTCTGGATTCCAGCCACCATTCGGTTTACCGGTCTTCGGATCGCGCCCTTCCAGTGTATACCAGTATATCTGCCCCAATGCCGTGGCATCAGGCCCTAATGAGGGTTGTACACCCTGGGGTAATGTTCCGGAAGGCAATGAATTGAGCTTTTCAAGTATCCGCGAACGGCTCCAGTAAAACTCAATATTGTCTTTAAAAATAATATAGATAAACGACATGCCGAACATGGACGTACTCCGTATGGTCTTTACACCCGGAATACCCAGTAAGGCTGATGTTAGCGGATAACTGATCTGATCCTGAATATCCTTTGGCGAACGGCCCATCCATTCTGTTGAAACAATTTGCTGGTTATCCCCAATATCCGGGATAGCATCCACCGGTATCGGATCGCGGGGAATCATGCCTGTCTTCCAGTTAAAGGGCGAATAAGTTATTCCCATAAACAGAAAGGCAAACAGGAAAATAAAGGTTATCAGCCTGTGTTCCAGAAAGTATTTTACTAATTTATTAAACATGCAGTTAATTTAAACTTGAAAAATTATGTACCTTAAAATAAGACTTATAAATTGAAAATAAGACAGGTTGAAATTGATGAATGAGCAACAGAATCTAATCTTTATCACAAATCAATAAACCTGATTGTTGCAGATATCCACCACTTTCAAACCGTCTGATTTCTAAATCAATTATCTGTATTTGCAGCAACCTGGCAAAGCATTGTATGCTTTATCGGTAGCTTTGTATTTAGGCGTATCGTGACCAACGGCAGCCAGTCTTTTTTGAATATCGTCGGTTTTTACTTTCGATGGGTTATAAGCTATGGTCAGCATTTTTGTCTTATCACTCCACACAGCTTTGGTTACACCATCCACTTTTGCTGTTTTCTCAATCCGTGCTTTACACGATTCACATTTTCCGGAAACTTTAATGGTTTCGGTTTTAGTCATTGCCATAGCTGAATGGTCTTTGGTTTGAGCAGAAACAGTTGTGCTCATGGAAACTGCAATGATTGCAGCAAGAAATAATTTTAATGTTTTCATTTTGTAAATTTTAAATTGTTTTTATTATTTGAATTAACTGACATGTAGCATGAAAATTACAAAACAGGTTATTATACGCAGTATGCCATGTTATTACGTCATAGTTCATCAATATGAATTATGGCAAAAAACACAGGGTACTGCTACCGTGAATTGCAAATTATGAAAATATGGGGAATAGTGATGCTTTAGCAGAAACTGGTTCTGCTAAATAATTCCCATGTTTGGGAACTGGGTGTTGATCAAATCAGGAATACACAAATGTCGGGTAGATTGACAGCACTGGCAAGGAATATACCCGGTGGCTGGACATGTGTGATGGTTGAATGGGAGGTATTTCTAAATTGAATACCTGAACTTAATGGAATATAGAAAACCTGCAACAATTGATGTTCAGGTTCATATGTTTGAATGGTTGAAGGATTGTAATTGGTATCGACAGTATAAAATGTCATTTCGTCTTTGCAGCAACTTTCAGCTTCAACCTTTTTTTGAGTAGATTGATCCGGTTTTATCATTTCCATGCCACAACCTGCCTTTTCATCCAGGACTGACCATTTTACAGCAGCCAATTCTCCCCCACAGATATGGGATGCAACGGATAAATGCATCCCCGAAAGTAGGATCATCCCTGCAAATAATATGGAGAATAGTTTTTTCATTTAAAATAGAAACAAACCTGTGAGTAATAAGTTTGGCAAATATAGGTTCTTTTTTGAATCTACACCATCTAACCGATGTTAATTTAATATAATCACAATAATATTGGAATGATTCCTATTTATATGTAACAAATTATAGCCTGAAAATCTACTATCTATTATTTTTAACTTCCACTTTATGTGTAGGTATATGCTTTTAAAAATCACAACCTATAAAAACCAATGAAACACTCAATTAAGCTCACATGATTTAATACATATCACCTTTAAACATCACTTTCACATCTGATTCAATGGTAGGATGATACAATTCCCTTAATTCTTTTTCAATTTGGGCTCTTCCTTCCTGTTCTAAAAATGGCGTATAATGAACAAAAATAGTTAAATTTCCATCGGATTTTTTCATCCAGGCACTTTTCTTCTCGTGATTTTCAATTCTGGTTCTCATTCGGGTGCTTTCGCCTACATCCAATAAAAATAACTCACGTTCCACGATATGGATGATTGCGTATACACCCGGTTTGTCTTTAAGCTTATCAATCGACGCGAAAGGTCCTTCAAATGAATACTTCCCTAATTGGATTGCCATAATGTTAGAATTTAAAGTTTTACAGAATAAATCTTTCCTTACACAAAGTTGTTCAGGATATACTACCTCATAATATAAAATCAAATGATAATTATCATTCAACAGACAATTAAGTAATTATTGTTATTTAATTGTCTGTTTATTAACCTACAAGAGTCTACTTATCAGCATCTTACTAATTATTAATTTTTAATTATTAATTATTAATTACTTAAGTCCTGCAAATGTAGAATAAAAAACAAATACTTAACTATCAATGAATATTTAAACTTCAGAATTTAAAGAATAATCGATCTATTAAACGGATAATATCTTATTTTCATGATTAGAAAACAATAATATAATAAATATGTTTTTGCAAATATCGAAATATATTTAAATCATTTCCGGTTTTTGCAACTATCAAACTGTAAGGTTATATTCAAAATTCAATGATCATTCATCCTTTTTCGAACCAAATTAATTGCCAGGTGTTTATTCAGGAAAATATATACTTTATGAGTAATTTACGATCCATTGAACAAATCATAGTCCCTCCTCCCCCACATTGGGTTGGTAATGCTTTTATGGTCCATAACTTCTTTCCGGGCAAACTGGACATGAAACGTATGAGTCCCTTTTTCCTGCTCGATTATGGGGCTAAAATTGAATTTCCACCTTCGGATATTCCCCGTGGTGTGGGTGTACATCCTCATCGGGGTTTTGAAACCGTTACAATTGCTTATCATGGCAAAGTAGCGCATCACGACAGTGCCGGGAATAGTGGTGTTATTGATGAAGGTGATGTTCAGTGGATGACAGCTGCTTCGGGTGTTTTGCATAAAGAGTATCAGGATGAAGCATGGAGTAAGAAAGGCGGGTTGGTTCAAATGGCCCAGATATGGGTAAATCTGCCAGCAAAATTTAAAATGAGCAACCCAAAGTATCAGTCATTAAAACATAGTGATTTTAACCGGTTTACTTCTCCCGACGAGAAAGCAGAAGTTGAAGTAATTGCCGGAAATTATAACGGGACATTGGGCATTGCATCTACCTTTACTCCCATAGAAATGTACAATGCTCATCTGAAAAACGGAGCAGAATTGTTGTTTTCATTCCCCTTGCTTTACAACACAGGCTTCCTGGTGATTGAAGGGAATGTAAGGGTGAATGATAATGTAGCCCCTACCGATCATTTTGTTTTATTTGCCAACGATGGTACCGATATCCGGCTGACAACAACTGAGAATGCTATAGTGCTTATTTTAAGCGGTGAACCAATCCATGAACCTATCGAGTCATACGGTCCGTTTGTGATGAATACCAAACAGGAAATCCTTGAAGCCTTTGATGATTTGGATAAAGGAAAATTCGGATATCTGGAATAAACAACCCATACTCCGACAGAATGCTAACTTCTTGAATTAATTTTCAAATCTGCACATTTTCAAATCTGCACATTTTCAAATTTTACAAGTTTCTTAAAGTACTTATTGTAGTTTTGACACATTTTATATATATTTGTGTCAAAATTTAAACTATGTCCGATTCCACCTCTCCCCGCCTCCATGTTGTTGATGCCCTGCGTGGCTTTGCCATTCTATCAATCATGTTGTTGCACAACATCGAACACTTCGACTTTTATTTTTCACCTGCCAATCTGCCTGTGTGGATGCCTGTTGTGGATAAAGGAATCTGGGAAACGCTCTTCTTCCTGTTTGGCGGTAAGTCATATGCCATTTTTGCCTTGCTTTTCGGACTTACCTTTTTTATTCAATCAAACAACCAGGAGAAAAAAGGGAATGATTTCCGCTTGCGTTTTGCCTGGCGGTTGTTGCTTTTGCTTGTCTTCGGTTTCATCAATTCAGCCTTTTACCAGGGCGATATCCTAACCATTTATGCCCTGATCGGCTTCACCCTCATCCCTGTTGCTAAATTAAGCAATAAAGCAGTTTTTATCATTGCCATCTTCCTTATGGCGCAACCGTATGAATGGCTGAATGTTATAAGTGGTGTGCAACATCCCGATCTTAAACTGGCTAATCCTACTTCATGGGCCTATTTTGGCAAAATGGGAGAATATCTGCCCGGTGACTCCATCATAAAGACCTGGATTGGTAACCTGACAAATGGTAAAACAGCGGTACTTTTCTGGACCTGGGAAGCAGGACGTGTATTTCAAACATCTGCCCTTTTCATGCTGGGCATGCTGGCCGGTAGAAAAAAGTTCTTTGTTACTTCCGATACCAACACCCGTTTCTGGGTCAGGACACTGGTCATTGCAGCCCTGGCTTTTATACCCCTTTTTATTCTTAAGAATGGCTTATCCTCCAGGATACAAAGCGAAGCCATTCGTCGTCCGCTGGAAACCATTATCACTTCATGGTCGAATATGGCCTTTATGTTTATGCTGGTTTCAGGCTTTGTAGTTGGCTATGCAAAACTCTCAGGGGGTTTCCTGGATATCTTTACCCCGTTCGGCAAAATGAGTTTATCCAATTACATGATGCAATCTATCCTTGGGTCGATAATCTATTATGGATTCGGACTTGGATTATATAAGTACACCGGTGCAACCTACTGTCTGTTCATTGGCATAGCCCTGGCCGTTTTCCAGTGGTTTTTCTGTAGTTGGTGGCTGAAGACTCACCAGCATGGCCCTTTGGAAGGAATCTGGCATAGACTAACCTGGATTCATTCCTGATCCGGTTATACTATAAAGCCAGTTACAACCCAATTGATTTAAAATCAGTTGGGTTTTTTCATTATAAAATACAATGAAATGATGGTCTTAATTCTTCCTTTAAATTAAAATAATTCTGATTTTTCGACATATCTCTTTTATCATCATATCACCATGATGATATTGATGTAACTTAGATGTAACTTAGATATAATATAGATATAACTTAGATATAATATATTATATATGATGTATTATATCTAAGTTATATCTGAATTAAAAACAAGTTGGTAACAAATTATAAATAAAACAAGATGATGAATAAATAGAGAATAAAAGATGTGAATGTTTTAAACGCGCTATGAATCCAAATGAATTACCTGAAAAATAAAAAATGTCAATTTTCCGGACTTCGTTGATAACCAAATTTAAACTGGTAACAGATTGCAACAAGTCAATATTTCTGTTACATATGGCTTGTTTCCTGAACTTTTTACAATTTTATTTGTTTGTTTAACAAATAGAAACGAGCTAAAAAGGTAGAAATACTTATTTATTATTACATTTGCATTCGAAATAATAACAAATTGATTAAAAACACAGACATTATGGCATTTGATGAAGAAATGATCCAACGCATTTATGCTTCCCTTCCTGATAAAATCAGTCAGATTAAAAATAAACTGCAACGTCCGCTTACGCTTACCGAGAAAATTCTTTATACACATTTACATGTAGATGAACCGTTGGAAAACTATAGCCGTGGAATTGATTACGTAAATTTCACTCCCGACCGCGTTGCTATGCAGGATGCTACTGCCCAAATGGCTCTGTTGCAATTAATGAATTCAGGCCGTAAAACGGTAGCAGTACCAACAACCGTGCATTGCGACCATTTGATTCAGGCTTATATTTCAGCAAAACCTGATTTGCAGACTGCAGTAGTTACCAACCGGGAAGTATTCGATTTCCTGAGCAACGTATCCAATAAATTCGGTATTGGATTCTGGAAACCGGGGGCAGGGATTATTCACCAGGTGGTACTCGAAAATTATGCATTCCCCGGTGGAATGATGATTGGCACCGATTCGCATACTCCCAATGCAGGAGGATTGGGCATGGTAGCAATCGGAGTAGGTGGTGCTGATGCGGTTGATGTTATGGCTGGAATGCCATGGGAATTGAAAATGCCTAAAATAATAGGTGTCCGGCTTACAGGAAAACTTTCGGGCTGGGCTTCACCGAAAGATATCATCCTCAAACTTGCCGGAATACTTACCGTAAAAGGCGGAACCAATGCCGTGATTGAATATTTCGGTGAAGGAACTGCTACCATTTCGGCTACAGGTAAAGGAACCATATGCAATATGGGAGCTGAAGTAGGTGCAACCACTTCATTGTTTCCCTTCGATAAAAAGTCAGCCGATTACCTGATTGCAACAGGCCGTGCAACTATAGCCAATGCAGCGAATAAAGTTATTGAACACCTTCAGGCCGATCCCGAAGTAGTAGCCAGACCTGAAGACTATTACGACAGCATCATCGAAATCAACCTGAGTGAACTGGAACCATACATCAACGGGCCATTTACCCCCGATGCAGCCTATACCCTCACGGAATTCGGCAAAGCGGTAAAAGAAAAAGGATATCCACAGGTACTTGAAGTAGGCTTAATCGGGTCGTGTACCAATTCATCGTACGAAGACCTTACCCGTGCAGCCTCGATAGTGATGCAGGCAAAAAAACAAAATATAAAGGTAAAGTCGCAGTTTATTATCAATCCGGGTTCAGAACAAGTGCGTTACACTGCCGACCGCGATGGTATACTTGCTGAATTTGAATCGGTGGGCGGGGTTATTATGGCCAATGCCTGCGGACCTTGTATCGGACAATGGAGAAGGGAATCGGATCAACCGGATCGTCCGAACTCAATACTGACTTCCTTCAACCGTAATTTTGCAAAACGTAATGACGGCAATCCGAACACACATACTTTTATCAGTTCTCCTGAAGTGGTAGCGGCTTTAACCATTGCGGGCAATTTATGCTTTAATCCATTGACCGACACGTTGGTTAATGAACAAGGGGAAAACATAAAACTGCAGGAACCGATCGGATTTGAATTGCCTCCAAAAGGATATGAAGTGGAAGATGCCGGTTATCAGGCTCCTTCAGGAAATAGCAGTGACCTTGTAATTAATATAGCACCCGATTCAAACCGCCTGCAACTGCTAAAGCCTTTTCCTGCGTGGGATGGAAACAACCTGATTGAACAACCGTTGCTTATCAAGGCAAAAGGCAAATGCACGACAGACCACATATCCATGGCAGGTGCCTGGTTACGATTTCGTGGACATTTGGACAATATATCCGACAACATGCTTATCGGAGCGGTGAATGCCTTTAATGATCGAACCAATGCAGTGCTCGATACACAGACTGGTGAATATTTGACTGTTCCCGGGTTAGCCCGAAAATATAAAGCACAGAAACTGGGATCCATTGTAGTGGCTGAAGAAAATTACGGAGAAGGTTCTTCACGTGAACATGCTGCCATGGAACCACGCTTTCTGAATGTAAAAGCTATCCTGGTAAAATCATTTGCCCGCATTCACGAAACGAACCTGAAAAAACAGGGAATGCTGGCCCTTACATTTGTCAACAAAGACGATTATGATAAAGTAAGGGAAGATGATAAAATCAACATTCTTGGCCTGACAGAATTCACTCCGGGCAAGCGACTGATTGTTCAGCTAGTTCACAGCGATAAAACCATCGATACATTTGAAGTGGCACATACCTACAACCAGGCTCAGATTGACTGGTATAAAGCAGGAAGTGCGCTGAATGCCATGAATAGTTAGTTGATTGGTTGATTGGTTGATTAAGTTGATTGAGTTGATTGAGTTGATTGAGTTGAATGAAGTTGTACAGTTGATTGAGTTGAATGAAGTTGTTCAGTTTATTGAGTTGATTGAGTTAATTCAGTTGATTAAGTTTATTAAGTTTTTGGTTATTTGCATTGTTTAAGTTTTAGTGAGAATTAATAATTTAAACGTAAATTCAATGGTAAATAATTTTGAAAACCTTGAGACATGGAAAGAGTGCAGGAATTTTAGAAAACAAATTTCTAAAACTGTAAAAACATTTCCTTCAGAAGAGAAATACCGTTTAGTTGACCAATTAGTACGTGCAACCAGATCGATTACAGCCAATATAGCTGAAGGACATGGTCGTTATCATTTTCAGGAGAATATCCAATTTTGCAGGCAGGCACGAGGCTCATTGACGGAGACTTTAGATCACTTAATTTGTTCCCTTGACGAGAATTATATTACAGAATTGCAAATGAGTGATTTCAGAAACCAATATAATTTATGCTTAAAGCTATTAAATGGATCTATGTCATATTTACAAAAAATGAAATTAAATGAAACTCTAAAACAGATCAAACCAGACACTTGTTAACATAATTTGCTAATTTAACAATTTACATATTATCAACATGTGAACAATTTACAGTTTTAACTCATTATACTAATAAACGATTGAATTTACTATATCTACACAATTAACCGAACAACTTAATCAACTCAATCAACCAATCAATAAAATAAGAATTAAACAAAAAAATAAAATCGAAAGTCATGGAAAAGGATTATCTAATTTATAAGCTATCGGAAACGATAAAAACAACAAGTCGGATCGACAAGGAATTATTTACTCAATTTAATGTAAAACGTGGCTTACGAAATGAAGATCATTCAGGAGTGTTAGTTGGGTTAACGAAAGTGGGAGATGTTGTCGGATACGAAAAACTTCCTGAGGGAGGTTTGAAAGCTATACCCGGAAAATTATTCTATCGCGGTATTGATGTGGAAGATTTAGTTCATGGACTGCAAAAAGAAGACCGGCTTGGTTTTGAAGAAACAGCTTTTTTATTGCTATCGGGATATCTGCCGGATTCAGAAGAGTTGATTTCATTCCGGAAAGTGCTTTATAATGCCATGCCCCTAACTCAAAAAGCAACTATGCATATCCTGGATCTGGAAGGACAGGACGTGATGAATATTCTGGCACGAAGTGTATTGGATTTATATACCTTCGATCCAAATCCTGATGATATATCCAGGGATAATTTAATACGTCAGTCAATTGACCTGATTGCAAAGTTCCCGACGATTATTGCGTATGCATTTAATGCATTACGTCACAGTCAACAAGGACGTTCGCTGCATATCCGTCACCCGAATGAAGATATGTCACTGGCAGAAAACTTCCTGTACATGATGAAAGGTCCGGGTAGATATACAGAATTAGATGTAAAAATCCTTGACCTGACCCTTATCCTTCATGCCGATCATGGGGGTGGTAACAATTCAACCTTTACAGTTCGTGTTACCAGCTCTTCGCAGACAGATACGTATTCATCTATTGCTGCAGGTATTGGATCTCTTAAAGGTCCTTTACACGGTGGTGCCAATATAAAAGTAGTTCAGATGTTTGAACATCTCAAGACAGCCATTACTAACTGGAAAGATGTAAAAGAAATCGATACCTACTTTAAGAAAATGTTGAATAAGGAAGCCTATAACAAAAGCGGACTTATTTATGGAATCGGACATGCCGTGTATACTGTATCCGATCCAAGAGCATTGCTATTGAAAGAAATGGCTCGTCAAATGGCCGAAGAAAAGGGACTGCAAAAAGAATTTACATTCCTTGAGTTGCTTGATGAAAGGGCAGTAAAATCCTTTATGGCTTTCAAAGGAAATGATATCAACAAACAGGTTTGTACCAACGTCGATTTTTATTCTGGATTTGTATATGACGCACTTGGCTTGCCAACCGAAGTATTCACCCCATTATTTGCCATGGCACGTATCACCGGATGGACGGCTCACCGGATTGAAGAACTGAACTTTGCCAGCAAACGGATCATTCGTCCGGCATATAAGAATGTAGGTGATCGGAAGGCATTTGTACCGTTAAACGAACGATAAAACAGAGTTTCAATGGTTGAAGAGTTTAAAGTTTGAACAGTTAGCTGTTTGAAGTTTAAACTCTTTGATAATAAACATTCCAAAAATAGTATATTACTACAAAAACAAGCAAATCATAATTCGTTTAATTCGATTTATTTCGAGAAATTAATATTAAATGCAAAAAATCAAAGTAACGAATCCCGTTGTTGAACTTGACGGTGATGAGATGACACGTATTATCTGGAAATTTATCAAAGAACAGCTTATCGTTCCTTATCTTGATCTGGACATAAAGTATTACGATTTAAGTATCGAAAACCGTGATTTAACCGACGATCAGGTGACCATTGATGCAGCGAATGCCATTAACAGGTACAATGTAGGGATTAAATGTGCCACCATTACTCCCGACGAAGCCCGGGTTGTTGAATTTGGATTAAAGAAGATGTGGAAATCGCCAAATGGCACACTCCGGAATATTATCGGGGGAACAGTATTCCGTGAACCGATTATCATGAGCAATGTGCCACGATATGTACAGGGGTGGACAAAGCCTATCATCATAGGCCGTCATGCCTTTGGTGACCAATACAAAGCCACTGACACCGTAATTAAAGGCAAAGGAACACTCCGCATGACATTCACCAATGAAGCTGGGGAAACAAAAAGCTGGGAAGTGTTCAATTTCGAAGGGGATGGTGTGGCTATGGCTATGTACAATACTGATGAATCGATCTATGGGTTTGCCCGTTCCTCCTTTCAAATGGCACTGGAGAAGAAATGGCCCTTATACCTGTCAACGAAGAACACCATCCTGAAAGCCTATGATGGCCGTTTTAAAGATATTTTCCAGGAAGTATATGAAAAGGAATTCAAAGCAAAACTTGATGAAGTTGGTGTAACATACGAACATAGGCTGATTGACGATATGGTCGCTTCGTGTATGAAATGGAACGGTGGCTTTGTATGGGCCTGTAAGAATTACGATGGGGATGTACAATCAGACACCATTGCACAGGGTTTTGGCTCCTTGGGATTGATGTCCTCAGTGCTGATTACTCCTGATGGCAAGACTGTGGAAGCTGAAGCCGCCCATGGCACTGTTACACGCCATTACAGGATGTATCAACAAGGCAAAGAAACATCCACCAACCCCATTGCTTCTATTTTTGCCTGGACACGCGGGCTCATGCACAGGGCTAAACTGGATAATAACCCTGCATTATTAAACTTCTGCGAGAAACTTGAAGAGGTTTGTATTGAAACAGTGGAATCAAGTAAAATGACCAAGGATCTGGCGGTACTGATTTATGGTGACAAACTTACCCAGGAAAATTACCTGAGTACAGAAGGGTTTCTGGCTGCATTAAAAGCAAACCTGGATGTCAAATTAAAATAACTGATTTTCATCAAAAAAGAGAGATACAATAAATTGTATCTCTCTTTTTTTGTTGGAATATCAACTCGTATGCACTTATTTCATATCGGTTTTTGAAGCAATATATTGATCAATATAGTTCTTTAATTCCAGTTTCTTTGCAGGATCTTTTATCAAATCATATAATGGAATTAAATCAGTTTTCCCAATTTCCATAAATTGTAAATTTGAAGATCCATTAATCGAGGATTTAATATTAACAAATAACTTATCCGGATTATTATCAGTGGGTGTAATTATCCCACACATTTTTTTATTACCGCCAATAGAATTATAAATCATCTTCTCATTAATATTGGTTGATTTGGTCTCATAATCACCCACATAAATACCCATTATACCCCCCATAAATTGTTTCATCCGTTGGTATAAACCATGTTCTGCCTCTTTAGCGTTATTTGTTTCTGCAGAATACAACACTTCATATTTCTCTCCTAAAATAACCGAGGTTAAAACATGAGTTCCATATTTAGAAACAAGCTGCTGTGGTGTAAGTAAACTTATGTCATTTTGAAAGTTCAATGACAATGCATTCTTAAAATCAGAGTAAAATGGTATCCTAAACCTTGGGCTTATAACAGTCAAAGAATAATATGCAAATGCAAATTTTGAATCTATGGAATCAGTCTTAAAAGCTAATTTTACCAATGATTTTAAATGAGAAGAGAGAGCATATCCTGAAAAAATTACTTGTGGAAATTCTGAATTAGAAAGTTTATTTGTTAACTCACTAAAATTATTTGCACTGAATAAGGTTGGATAAGCAGAGTTCATTCCTTCTGATAGGAATTCAATAGAACTTATATCTATAATCTTAGCTCTTGCTGAAGTTGAATCACAAAATCCGGTAGCATCATAACCATAACCCAACAGGCTTGTCACCTTGTCACCTGAATTACCTGTATTTGAAGGATAATCAAGTTGTACAACAGTTGAACTTGGTATAATTGTATCCGATAGTTGTTCAGTTGTATCATTACACGAAAAAAATACGAATGCAAGGAAAACAAAAAGGTAAGTTTTCATAATTATTTTTTTAATTTAAGACAAAGATACTCTTTCATTTATTAACTAAATTATTTATATAATTTATTATTTGGCATTACATAATTTTTAACTAAATAGATTTTCTGTTCAACAGTTAACATCTTATAGCCATCATGAATTGTCAATAGGAATAAAAAAAAGAAGCAACCATCTCTGGTTGCTTCGTATTCAAAATTCAGTAAATCGTACTATCATTCCGATTATCCTAAAAAGCCTTTTAATAATTTACTTTTGGCATTTGGCCTTAGTTTCCGTATTGCCTTTTCCTTGATCTGGCGTACACGTTCACGTGTTAAACCGAATTCATCACCAATTTCTTCCAGTGTCATTTCAGTTACACCAATACCAAAGAATTTCTTTACGATATCACGTTCTCTATCCGATAAGGTAAAAGCTAAAACGCGTTCTATTTCTTTGGAAAGTGATTCGTTAATCAACACACGATCCGCATTTGGAGAATCATCATTAATCATAACATCCAACAAACTGTTGTCTTCACCTTCCACAAAAGGAGCATCTACCGAAATGTGACGGCCTGATACTTTCATGGTGTCGGCAATTTTATCAACAGGAATGTCCAATACTTCAGCCAATTCTTCCGGTGAAGGACGACGTTCGTTCTCTTGTTCGAATTTGGAAAAAGCTTTGTTGATTTTGTTTAATGATCCAACCTGATTCAACGGTAAGCGTACAATACGGGATTGCTCAGCCAAAGCCTGCAAAATTGATTGACGAATCCACCAAACGGCATAGGAGATAAACTTAAACCCACGTGTTTCGTCAAACTTTTCGGCTGCTTTGATCAGTCCAAGATTGCCTTCGTTTATCAAGTCGGGTAGACTGAGGCCTTGGTTTTGGTACTGTTTTGCAACTGAAACTACGAAACGTAAGTTAGCACGTGTAAGTTTTTCCAACGCCAATCTGTCACCACCCCGAATACGTTGAGCTAACTCAACTTCTTCTTCAACTGTGATAAGATCTTCCCGTCCAATCTCTTGCAAATATTTGTCAAGAGAAGCACTTTCACGATTCGTGATTGATTTGGTTATTTTTAATTGTCTCATTTAATGAATGAAAATTAGCTTGCAAAAGTAGTCATTTTTTTCGGGTATACAAAATGAAAAAAATAAAAAGAATTGCAATGTTTGTTTATAGCCTAACAAATTAAAAGCTAGTAAGTTTATAAAGTGGAGATTGTTTATCCAAATGCTGATCAAATTCACAATATTAAACACCACATTTATAAATAGATTGGAATTATACTATTTTTCGAAGGGAGAATTACCTGAATAACGCAAATATACAGAAATTGTTTTAAGAAGCTATAAAAATAATAGAACAAACTCAAAACATGTTGAGTTTGTTCTATTACGACTTTATTATTTTTCAAAACGCTTCTTATTCGGCCAGGTTTATGGCAAAATAAATGACCTTGCCTTTTGGATATAATCCGGCAATCAACAGTACTTTTTCCTGTTCCCCATTGTTGACTGCATCATTGTAAGCATCTTTGACATCAGTTTCAGTTTTAATTGGCTGGTTATTTATCTTTAGAATGATAAAGCCTGGTTTCATTCCCTGATCGGCTAATTTACCCTTTGAAAGTGTTTTAACTTCCACACCATAATCTACTCCTAATTCCTGTTTTATTTTATCACTTATCTCTTTAAAGGTTCCTCCAAGGACTTCATCGCCGGACTCAGCTGAAACAATTCCTGTATTTCCCTGGCTGTTTTTAAGCTCCACGTTCAATTTTTGTTCTTTGTTATCGCGAAGAATAGAGATGGTGATTTTATCTCCCGGATGATAACGGCCTACTTGTTCCTGCAATTCAGAAGCTGATTGTACAGGTACGCCGTTTACATTATTGATAATATCACCGGCTTTTATACCGGCATTCTTAGCTGCACTTTGTTGAACTACGGAATATACATAAACTCCATTCATTGTTTTCAGATTTTTCGCCTGAGCAATGCTATCGGTGATATTTCTGATTTTAATTCCCAAAACTGCCCGTTGCACAACTCCGTATTTCCGTATATCAGTAACTACTTTTTGTACAATGCTTACAGGAACTGCAAAAGCATACCCTGCATACGAACCTGTTTGTGAAGCAATAGCGGTAGTAATTCCAACCAATTCTCCATGCGTATTCACTAATGCCCCTCCACTGTTTCCCGGATTTACTGCTGCATCAGTTTGAATAAATGATTCAAGCGGAAGTTGAGAATTAATGATATTAATATTTCTACCTTTAGCACTAACAATACCGGCTGTTACTGTCGAAGTCAGATTGAACGGATTACCAACAGCCAAAACCCATTCCCCTACTTTTAATGAATCAGAATTTCCAAAAGCAATCACATGTAAATCTTTTGCATCAATTTTAATCAAAGCAATGTCAGTATTCGGGTCTGTCCCAATCACTTTAGCTTTAAAGTTTCTGTTATCATTAAGCGTTACTTCAATATCGGATGCACCATCTACAACATGGTTATTCGTCACGATATATCCATCATTCGAAATAATCACTCCCGATCCGGATGCTTCCTGCATAGGCATTTCCTTTGGATTTCCAGGTTTGCCTTGTCTGGGCACTCCAAAGAAATACCGGAAGAACGGGTCATCCTGAAAATCATCCATTTGTCGGTATCTAACCGGCGTCTTAGTTTTCACATGGACTACAGCATGAACACTTAATTCGGCCGCAACCGTAAAATCTGTTTCCATTGCATTGGAAGCATGCGCAAATTTGGCATATTCCACCGGAAGCTGATTGTTTTGGAAGGTAGAATTTTCGTGGTTGCGCGAAATAAGATTAGTGGTCACATTAGTAGCTACACTCACTGCTACGACCAAGACTAAAAAACCGAGTGTCTTCATTCTTTTTGTTGCATTCATAATTTTCATACTTGTATAATTAATAATGGTTGATTATTCATTTTTACTATCAGAAAATATTTCGTGGTGTAAGACAAACAAAAGGTGTGCCGACAGGTTTAGATTTCTAAGATATTTTTCGATAATTAACAGTGTGAATTTGTCGATTAACTCGTATTAACGAATACAATCAAGCTCGTAAAAAAAGCTGAAAATACAGTACAAAAAAAGCCACCTTTCTGACAGGTAGCTTTAGTTGTATCCGAAAACAATTCACATCCCTGAATTATTTTCCTGACATTTTTTCTTACTTTTTAAAACCATAAACGGCTAAATCACCCAATTCTTCTTCAATGCGTAAAAGTTGGTTGTATTTTGCCATACGATCTGAACGACTCAGGGAACCTGTTTTGATTTGACCTGAATTGGTTGCTACTGCAATATCCGCAATGGTCGAATCTTCAGTTTCCCCTGAACGGTGGGAAGTAACGGAAGTATAGCCTGCCCGGTGAGCCATTTCAATGGCATCCAACGTTTCGGACAATGTACCTATCTGGTTAACCTTAATCAGAATAGAGTTAGCACAACCCAGCTCAATTCCCTTTTTCAGGTATTCTACATTGGTAACAAACAAATCATCACCTACCAATTGAATTTTACTGCCCAATCTGTCCGTCAACAATTTCCATCCATCCCAGTCACCTTCATTCATGCCATCTTCAATGGAATCAATCGGATACTTGTTTGCCAGTTCTTCCAGATAGTCCACTTGTTGTGCCGAGGTACGTTTTGCTCCGTTAGGGCCTTCAAATTTGGAATAATCGTAAATGCCATCTTTGTAGAACTCACTTGCTGCACAATCCAATCCGATCATTACATCCTTACCTGCTTTATATCCGGCCTTTTCGATGGCTGTAATAATTGATTCCAGTGCATCTTCTGTTCCTTTCAATGCCGGTGCAAAGCCTCCTTCATCACCCACCGCCGTACTTAAATTGCGGTCATGAAGTACTTTCTTAAGTGAATGAAACACTTCTGCTCCCATACGTAATCCCTCATGGAAAGACTTAGCTCCTACCGGACGGATCATAAACTCCTGAAAAGCAATAGGTGCATCCGAGTGTGACCCCCCGTTAATGATATTCATCATGGGGACTGGCAATACAAATGCATTTGTTCCACCTATGTATCTGTACAACGGAATTTCAAGATATGCTGCCGCTGCTTTCGCCACTGCCAGTGAAACACCTAATATGGCATTTGCTCCCAGATTGGATTTTGTTTTAGTACCATCCAGTGCAATCATTTGTTTATCAATGGCTCGTTGGTTCAATACATTTACACCAATTAATGCATGCGCAATTATATTATTCACATTGGCAACTGCTTTTAGAACTCCTTTTCCCATATACCGGCTTTTATCACCATCACGCAGTTCGATAGCTTCATTTTCACCTGTTGAAGCACCCGATGGAACTGAAGCACGTCCCAAAACACCCGATTCCAATAAAACATCTACTTCTACGGTAGGATTTCCACGCGAATCAAGGATTTCGCGGGCAACAATCTTTTTAATTCTATTCATATTATTCTTCTGATTAAGTTGTATTTCTTATACTAAGCTTCTTGCAATTATAAACGTTCTTTAAAAAAAAATGTTCGAACTAAATGATTTTAAAAAATCAAAATCTACCAAATAAAAAGCATTATATTTGCAAAAAACTAAGTATACCCATCATTTATCCAACCATGAAAAAAATACTGATTTTTACCTTTATGAGCCTTACACTCATATCCCAGGCACAATTAAGCCAGCTAAAGTCCCTGACATGCATTGGCAATAATTCCAAAGCATCTGTTTCAACTGCCGAAATCATAGATGGCTTAAAAAGTTCATTAAACGTAGGCATAGAAAAAGCAGTAGGGAAACTTGGTGTTGAAAACGGCTTTTACAACGATGCTGTTTTAAAGTTATTACTTCCTGCAGAAGCCAAACCCATTACCAACAACATTAAATTAATCCCCGGAGGACAGGATCTGGTAAATAAAACAGTACTTGCACTTAATCGTACAGCCGAAGATGCGGTAAAAGAAGCAACACCTATATTTAAAAATGCCATCCTGCACATGAGTATCCAGGATGCTGCTGGTATTCTATACGGAAAAGAAAATGCGGCTACCGAATACCTTCGTCAGAATACGATCGCTGAATTAAAAGCAGCTTTCGCCCCTAAAGTGAAAATATCACTGGACAAACCGTTGGTTGCCAATACATCCACCAATCTGACATGGAGCCTGTTATGTTCCAGTTATAATAAAGTTGCCAATTCTACAGTTGGAAAGTTTTCCCGTATGAAGCCCGTAAATGTAAATTTAGATGAATATGTAACCGATAAAGCCTTAGACGCTTTGTTTATCAAAGTGGCTGCTGAGGAGAAAGCAATACGGAATGATCCCAAAGCACGGGTAACAACGTTATTGCAAAATGTATTCGGGAAGCTGGATAAAAAGTAAAAATAGAAATAATGTCAATCAGTACTTCTGTTAAAACACTATTCTTTATAATCTATCTCCAACCGCTTTGCACGTTCAACAATTAATTCAATATACTCTGATTTCAATGCTTCAGGTATAAAACTTATTTGGATAAATTTAATCCAATCCGGAATGGTTTTGCTGAATTTAGCAAAAATACTTTCAATACTTTTCTCATCCAGGCCATTTAAAGCAAATGCTTTTTGAAAATCTTCTTTTCTGAACTTTCTTTTCTTCCCATTTAATGTCAGTGCCAACTCTTCTTTATCTGCAGGATTTACTAAAGCTGTGGCAACCATATCATAAGCAGGCATTAATGTATATCCCTGAGTATTCGTTCTCAAGAGAGAGAAATTCTTGAGATGCATATCTGCATTTCCGGTAAGAAATGAAAATACAATTATTTCATAAAAACCAATCTCATCCAAAACCGGGAAAACAGAATATTTAAATAAAGTCTTTGCTATATTTTCATAGGAGGAGTGATATTTATCTTCAGTCAGCCTCTCCGTAAGCTGGCACATATCTTCCATCTGTATTTTCTTTGAACCCTGCCTGTCAAGCCGTTTTGTAATATAAGCCAACGTTCCTGATTTAAGACGTATCAAACTATGCGGGACAGTTTTTATTTTAGCTATCTCCGCTAAATGCATGGTCAAATCTTCCACTTCAGGCAAATGAAGATAATCGGTCGTTTGTGGTTTCAATATATAGCCTCCCCACAAACCGATAATAGTAAATCGTTTTCTCTCTTTAGGTTTAGGAGATATCAATTCTAAGGACAGTTTTGCCTGTACTCCGGTTACAGATATCTGACTTCGAATAATTTCTGTTGCCAATACTTGCATATCTTCATCAGAATATGGTAATTCAGGAACGACTTTACTTCCAAATATTTTTTTACTGCAAGAAGCATGAAAATCTATTTCATCTTCCCTTAAAGGCTTATAACAATACAAACATTGTTTCATTTATCGTCTCCTTCTTCTATAATCCGTTCAACACTTACAGCACCAAGACAATCCTTACAGCAAGTCAGCAACAATTCCATTCGGTCATGTCGATTTATTTTCCAATTCTGCTGAGCAATTTCAAGCAACCAGCCTTCAGGTATCAATCCATCAAAAAAGGGAAACAAGATGGAACTTTTATACGGTTCTAATCGTAACGGGAGTGTTAAACTAATTGCTTCTGACAAATACATAGCAACATATTCAGCATCATAACAAAACTCAAAGCCATCATCCGTTTGGGTAATAACTCCAACGCGTTTATTGTACAATTTAACTTCACCTTGTTTCATAGTTCAATAGTTTTTCACGATCCATTTCTATTGGGGACAATTCGTGCCCAAAAAGCCGCAATACCTGATTTACTTTATCTATTCGCAGCGTAGTTTTACCTTGTTCCAACTCACGCACAAAACGCAAACCGACACCTGCCTTTTCTGCCAGTTCCTGCTGAGTCAGATTGGTCTGTTTTCGTTTCTCCTTTAAAAACACTGAAAGTTCCATGATAAATTATAAAATTATACCCGATAAGGTATAATTAGACACTTTTGATCTAAATTATACCCTATCGGGTGCAAATATATAAAATTAGTTTTATAATATACCCGAAAGGGTACAAAATAATTTGGAACTTGTTAATTAAATACTTATAATCATTTGGACAATATGAACTCTTGAACATGATTGAAAATTTCACTATTAAGTAAAATCACATGTTGCTAATCAAACTCCACCACAGTTATTCCGGATCCCCCGAAATTAATATGCTCATCGTGAAAGCTTTTCACTCCATTGACTGTACCAAGGTACTGGCGGGTCATTTGACGCAGGGCCCCTGTCCCTGTGCCATGCAGGATACGTACAGAAGCTACTCCGACCATAACTGCATCGTCGATGAAATACATGACTGCCTGTATAGCCTCATCACCCCGCATACCACGGACATCAATCTCGGAAGTAAATGTTAGTTTCCGCTGACGAACCTCGTCGGTAGCAGTATTACCCAGTGATTCAAATTTACGGGCTTCCTTCTTGATCTGGTTGTTGCTGATGGGTTCAAGTTTGGCAAGCTTGACAGTCGATTTCATATTGCCAAATGACACCAGTGCCTGCTTATCCTGCATCTCGATAATAGTTCCTACTGCAAGCTGACCTTTCAATCTAACGGTACTTCCTACTTTTAGCGTTCCGTGTTCCGTGTTCTGCGTTGCGCGTTCTGTGTTCCGCGTTCCGCGCTCTGCGTTCCGTGTTCCGTGTTCTGTGTTCTGTGTTCCGTGTTCCGTGTTTATTGAAGAGGGTTTCTTATTGAGTGACAACCTCGTTTCCCCACTCTTCAAGTCCCCTTTAGGGGATTTAGGGGTCGTTATACTCTCTTTAAACTCTTCCAGTTCCTTCCTTGCTGACCGTGTTTTTTCCTTTTCAGCATCCGCTTCTTTGATCTGGCGAATGGTATTTTCTATTTTGGCATTGGCTTCCGACAACAGGTTTTTAGCCTCGTCTTTTGCTTTATTCGTTATATCTTTTCGCTGCTTGTCGATAGAAGCAATTTCTGTTTCATATTTTTCCAGTATCTCATCCAGCTTTTTTTCTTTCTGGCGGATCAGTTGGCGCTTATTTTCCCAATAACGCTTATCCCGAACAATATCCTGCAGGTGCTTGTCGTAATCAAGATGCTCTGCTCCTACCTTCTCAGCAGCTTCCGCTATAAGGTCTTCGGGCAAGCCTATTTTACGCGCTATCTCAATGGCAAATGAACTTCCCGGGTTCCCGATATTCAACTGGAAAAGCGGTTGTAAATGCTGCCGGTCGTATAGCATGGCACCGTTTACAATTCCTTCCGCATCTTCGGCAAAATGCTTTAAGTTCGTGTAGTGCGTGGTGATGACCCCAAAAGCCAGATTCCTGTTGAAACGTTCCAGTGAAGCTTCAGCGATTGCCCCGCCTATCAGAGGTTCAGTACCTGTCCCGAATTCATCGATCAACAAGAGCGTTTTAGGATTGCTGTTCTTGATAAAGTACTTCATGTTCAGCAAATGCGAACTGTAGGTAGAAAGGTCATTTTCTATGGATTGTTCATCGCCGATATCAATAAACAGCCTGTCGAATATTCCTGCACGACTGCTATCGTGAAGAGGTACCAGCAACCCGCACTGAATCATGTATTGCAGCAACACCACTGTTTTGAGGCATACTGATTTTCCTCCGGCATTCGGACCTGAAATCAATAAGATCCGTTGTTTTTCATTCAGTACGATATCCAGCGGCACAATTTCTTTTCCCTGCTTTTTGAGAGCCAGGAATAACAACGGATGTACTGCTTTAGCCCATTCCAACTGGCACATATCATCTACACGTGGCTTAATGGCTTTGATTTCAATGGCAAAGAGCGCTTTTGAACGCAGGAAATCTATCTGTCCCAGGAAATACTGGGAAGCAAATATCTCTTCGGAATGCGGACGTACAAAGTTGGTGAAGTCAAGCAGGATCCGCATAATTTCACGTCGCTCCTCCCCTTCCAGTTCACGCAGCCGGTTATTGGCCTCCACCACCTGGGTTGGTTCAATGAAAACAGTTTTTCCGGTAGCCGATTCATCATGCACAATTCCCTTTACTTTCCGTTTAAAAGCAGGCGATACCGGCAGTACCAGCCGTCCTTCACGCATGGTAGGTGCCACATCCTTATCCACGTACCCATCCGTCTGCGCCTGGCGCAATATGGCATTCAGGGTGCGTGATATACTGCTTTGCACCTGAAACGTATCTTTACGTATCCGTGCAAGCTCTGATGAAGCATTGTCTTTTATCTTGCCGAATTTATTCAGGATAGCATCAATGCGTTGAATAATAAGAGGGAAAGTATCCACGCCTACCACCAGTTCATGCAAATGCGGATATACTTCTGCCTCATGCTTTGTAAGAAAAGCAACCAACCGGCGTACTGCTTCCAGTGCTCGTCTTAAATCGAATACTTCCAGCTCATCAAGAAACAATCCCTCAATGCGTACACGCGACAAAGCAGGACGTACATCATAAAAGTCGCCAATAGGTAGTTCGTCGCTGTCGGAAGTAAGTACCTGCAGCATTTCATCAGTCTGACTGATCAAACGCATCACTTCGGCATAGTCTGATGAAAACTGAATCTCATCAACCTTTTCCCCACCCAGTGTACTCACGCATTTGTCCTTCAACAACTGGCGAATGGACGTAAAATCTATTTTTTGTTCGAAATTAGTTGGATATAACATATAATGAGACCCCTAAATCCCCTAAAGGGGACTTTTTAGTTAGTTTTGTGGTTTAAATTTTATTGGTCATGTTTTTTCAAAAGAGAATTGGTCTTAAAATCCCCCTTTAGGGGTTAGGGGTTCTTTCTCTCTCTCCATTTTCTTCGCTTCGTCCCACAACACATCCATTTCCTCCAGGCTCATCGCCTTCAGGTCTTTTCCAATGGTAATGGTTTTAGATTCAAGATAGTTAAAACGGCTGATAAACTTGCGGTTTGTACGTTCCAGGGCGTTTTCCGGGTTGATATCGTACAACCTGGCTGCATTGATCAGACTGAACATTAAATCGCCAAATTCAGCTTCCATTTTCTCCTTGTCCATAGCGTCTATCTCTACTTTCAATTCGGTAAATTCTTCCTGTACCTTGTCCCACACCTGTTCGCGATGTTCCCAATCAAAGCCTACGCTCCTGGCTTTATCCTGGATGCGGTGAGCTTTAATCAATGCGGGCAATGAAACAGGCACCCCGGAAAGTACCGATTTATTTCCCCCTTTTTCTTTCAGTTTCAGGCTTTCCCAGTTCTGCATCACCACTTCACTGGTTTCAGCTTCCACGTCCGCAAAAATATGCGGATGACGGTAAATAAGCTTTTCACACAGTCCTTTGCAGACATCGTAAATGTCAAAATCCTGCGTTTCATTGCCCATTTCAGCATAAAATACGATGTGCAGCAAAATATCCCCCAACTCTTTACGTATTTCCTGTTTATCTTCACGGATAATGGCATCAGCCAGTTCGTATGTTTCCTCAATGGTCAGGGTACGTAAACTTTCAAAAGTCTGTTCTTTGTCCCACGGGCACTTGGCGCGCAGTTCAGTCATTATATCGAGTAACCTCTCAAATTGTCGGAGCTTGTCGGTTGTTGTATGCATTGTGTCAATTAATAATTTTGAAATAACAGTTCCTGATTCCCTTATAATTGAAATCGTAGTGCAAAGGTAAGCATTTTTCATCTTATCATCCTTTCGTAGTATAAAGTGGATTCGGAGAGACTTTATTAGGGGTTCAGAGAGGGTTCAGAGAGGTTTACCCCTACTAACCCCCTCGCAACCCCCAGGCAACCCCCAGGCAACCCCCTCGCAACCCCCTCGCAACTGTGGATAAATAACAGAGAAAAATAAACAAATTAATCATTGTTTGGCCAAAGTCGTAATTTGGAATAAAAATAATTTATACCGAAAAACTATTTCCTTTTATTTTTAGTCGGTTTTAAACAAAATCTATTCAATTAAATATTATTAACTATAAATTTTATTGAGATATAAAATACTTGCTATACTTTTGCGGTGTACTAATTCACTAACACAGTAAGCATACAAATTTTAAAAACATAAATAGCAATGAACAACATTATGATTGACATCAAAAACGTGGATTTCAGCTATAGCCGAAACGCGAAACTGTTATTAGATTTAAGCCTCAAACTTGAAACCGGCAGAATACATGGACTCTTAGGTAAAAACGGAGAAGGAAAAAGCACGTTGTTAAAATTAATTTCAGGCCTTGTGTTCCCCATTCATGGAAGTATCGACGTCATGGGATTTGATCCGCAAAAGCGAACTCCTGAAATGTTACAGGATATTTTCTTTCTGCCTGAAGAGTTGCCGCAACTTCCACTCAGCATTAAAAACTACGAAGAAGTGTATGCTCCCTTTTATCCCAATTTCAGCTCCGATCAGTTTAACAGTTATCTGAAGGAGTTTGAAATTGATGATAAAAAAGCCATGTTGAATAAACTTTCGCACGGACAGAAGAAGAAAGTATTCGTTTCATTCGGACTGGCTACCAACACAAAGTTACTATTGATGGATGAACCAACAAATGGTCTTGACATACCATCCAAAGGACAATTCCGTCGCATGGTGGCAACAGCTGTTGACGAGAGTCGTTGTTTGATTATCTCAACCCATCAGGTTCGTGATCTGGATAGTTTGATTGACAGCATCATGATTATGGATGGACATGAAATTGTGTTTAATGAACCAAATGAAAACATTACTAAAAAGCTCCTTTTCAAAGTAGTGGACCACAATGATACTGATGAATCGGTGATCTATTCGGAAGAATCAATGCGGGGACTGTATCAGGTACGTGAAAATACTACCGGTGAGGAAAGTAAGTTAGACATTGAACTGTTGTTTAATGCTGTATTTACAGACAAAAAAAGAATCATGAATCTTTTTAAATAACAATTAAAAAATCACATACAATGAATACAACATTTAGTTTTAACCGCTTAGGATTACTAATCAAACGCTATTTTGTCGAAAATAAACAACGTGAACTTTCGTTCTGGGGAATTGTCATAGTCGTCTTTATGATTATGCATGAATCAACAGCAATCGAAGTGTTCTTTTATGTTTCTGGGTTTATCTTTGCAGCCCGCATGTTTAAAATTTTCAGCTATACTCCCGGGGGAATGCATTATTTACTCATCCCGGCAACGCATTTTGAAAAACTGATAACAGCAATCCTGCTTAGCACTGTTTATTTCTTTATCATGCTTTTAATATCCTACTCAATTGGTAATGCACTGGGAACGACTTTAGGCAATTTGATTTTCAACATGCAGAATCCGGTAAGCCTTGATTTGTTTCAAATGGAATCTATTACAAAAGTATGGGCCAACCAGGTTGTTACACATAATGGACTTGTAAGTATCTATTTGAATTTCGCCCTGATACAATCAGTATTCTTACTGGGATCTGTCTATTTTAAAAAGAACGCGATGGGAAGAACTTTCCTGACATTCATTTTCATCACCATAGTAATCGGATTAATCGAAGTTTTGATTCTCAGGGTTACTTTCGGAACATTCAGTTTAACAGGACAAAATATGAATCTGACCATTTCAGGTGACAATTTATTTCCCGGATTCGAACAAGCCGGAAAAATCGTAAAATACTTAATGATACCATTTTTCTGGATAGTTGCTTATTTCCGGTTAACCGAAAAACAAGTATAACATTATGGAATTCAATCAATCACAAGCCATTTATATGCAAATTGGCGATTATATAAGCGAACAGATATTGTTCGAACGCTGGAAGGAAGGCGATAGAATTCTCTCGGTAAGGGAATTAGGTGTATCTTTGCAGGTAAATCCGAATACCGTTATGCGGACCTATGACTTTCTGCAAAACAACGATATTATATTTAATAAGCGGGGTGTCGGCTATTTTGTTGCCGAACAGGCTAAAAGTAAAATTATCGACTACCGGAGGAAGCAATTCCTTGAACTGGAACTACCGGTTATATTCAAGAACATGAATATACTGGGCATGACTTTTGACGAATTAAAAGCTAAATACGAAGAATTCTCTAAAAATAACCAATAGAAAAATCTGACAAGTATGAAAAAGTACAAAAAAATCATTCAGGCTATGGTGGTCATCATTGTTGTTGGAATTGGCTGGTTTCACAATCTGGACAGGAAATCATACATATACCGCCAGATCAGTCCGGTAACAGCTAATTGGAAAAGCAATATTGATAAGCCGGATTCATTAGAGGTTAAAGAAGGTAGCCTCTATCTCTTCACTAAAAACATTATTAATTCAGGCATTGAACATTTAATTTCAAACTTATGAAAACCAGTAATAAATTACTATTAGGATTGTTTGCTTTTGTTGTCATCTGCATTATCATTGCCAACATCGTATTAAAAAAGCATGTTGATTCAGCGACTGCCCCGGGTGTAAAGATTGAAGTCAGCCAGTCTGACAGTGTTGCAACGGCCGACAGCGACAGTGTAGCCATGGATAAGGCGCTTGGTAACGAATAAAAATATCAAAGAGACAAATCCATGAAACAACTTTCAGTCCATACATTCATGCATGTTCCATTTGAAGGATTGGGATACATGGAACAATGGATAAAGGACAACAACCATTCACCTGGATATACCCGTTTTTATGAGAACTACCTTTTGCCGGAATTGGAAACAATCGATTGGCTTATTGTCATGGGTGGTCCAATGAGCGTGTGTGATGAAGCGATTTATCCTTGGCTGGCAGAGGAAAAAGCGTTTATTCGCAAAGCCATTGAACTGGGCAAAACAGTAATTGGCATTTGCCTCGGATCTCAATTAATAGCTGAAGCGCTTGGGGCAAAAGTTTATCCGAACAACCAGAAAGAAATCGGCTGGTATGAAGTAACTCTTTCCGATACAGCTTCAAAACTGCCATTGTTTTCAGGCTTTGAAAAGCATTTTCAGGTTTTTCACTGGCATGGCGACACATACGATATCCCGAAAGGTAGCAGGCATTTGATAAGCTCAGCAGCCTGCACGAACCAGGCATTCCTGTATAACGGCAATCTTTTGGGATTACAGTTCCACCTGGAAGTTACCGGACAATCGTTGCAAAGCATGGTTGATCACGGCAGAGAAGAACTTGTGGAAAATACGACTATTCAATCAGCAGAAACTATTTTGGGTGAAACGAGGTATATTGATGACAATAACCGGAAGATGTTCCTACTACTGGATTACTTAGCCTTAAATAAGAGGTAAGAAGTAAGAGGTAAGTATTCAGGATAAGAAGTTTAATATTCAACTTGGATATACCCATATAACCTAACAAAAAAGGATTACAATTTTATATTGTAATCCTTTTTTGTTATAAATTCTGGGTTGATTAATGTTGCCTGTTTATCACTTCCAATCCTGCATTGACCCATATTTCAAGGTCTTTCGGATATTCCTGTTCAACATTGTATTCTTTGTCACGTTTTTTACCAAGGCGTACAATAACAGCGTCCAGTTGTGGGATAGCCATGATATACTGGCCTAACATACCACGCATGTTTATGATTTTCAAGCCATGATAGTTCACCAACCAGAACTGATAACCATAGAAAGTGCAGGGAACAGGAGGTCTTGCCACTGTTTCACCGGGTAACAGTTTTCGGGTAAAGGAAAGCCAGGAAGCAGGTGTAGTAGCTTCACGCAGATAGTTTGAATCCACCACCTGCTCACCATCCCACATTCCTTTGTTCAGTATCAACTGGCCTAAACGGGCAAAGTCACGTGCATTGGTATTAAAGCAACAATATGCTTTCTCATTGCCGTCTTTATGATCGAGCGACCACAATGCATCTTCTTCAGCCTCAATGGGTGTCCATATTTTCTCCGAAGCATAATCCGAAATGGTTTTATCAGTAGCTTTCTGAAGTAGAAATGCAAGAATCTGAGATACTCCACTTTGGTAATTAAAACGAACACCGGGCTTTTCTATTAGCTTTTCGGTTAACACTAACTTCCACAGGTCTTTTCCGTAATAGGCCTGGGTAGTTTTCGACATTAACGAATTATATGATTCATCCCATTCAACACCGGCACTCATGGTTAGGAGATCTTTAATTGTCAGCACCTTGCCCTCGAAAGAAGTCCATTCGGGTAGAAAATCGCTTACCGGTTGATCCACACTTTTAATGTATCCATCAGTAATAGCACATCCAATGAGCATCGAAATAATGCTTTTGGACATGGAAAAGGAGTTACTCAGGCTTAAAGGAGTATAATTATACCAGTATTGCTCGAGGATAACTTTTTTATGTTGGATGACGATAAAACCTACTGTCTGGTATTTCTTAAAATCAGGTACAAATTCCGGAGCTATCTGCTTGTTTTCAACATCGTCTGCAAACTGCCAAGGGTGAGGATTATCCGCTTTTACAACCCTGTTTTTAAAGATCGTATATTGATCGATTTTAGGCATCATATGCACCAATGCACGACGGATATAATAGTTGGAAGGAAGAACCAGAAAAATTGCAACCCCTGAAACAACTAATAAGAATAGTAAGAAAATCGCTCTTTTGAATGGACTACTATTGTATGGCTTCATAACAAATTAAAATTTAAGTTTTTATATTCCGGTAACAGCAAGTAAAAAAAACAAATGTTTTGGCAGTCCTGTTCCAGAATTTTAAAGCTATCACGCCTGTTGCGTTTAGCATTTGATATTTAATTCATTAAGAACAATGCGGATTTTTTCGTACGTAGTGATGGTATTGGGCACCAGTGGCAAGCGCAATTTATTTTCAATGTAGCCCATAACAGCCAGCATGCTCTTTACTCCTGCAGGATTTCCTTCTACAAAAAGCAGTTGGATTAATTCATTAAAATGCTGGTGTATCTGACGTGCATTATCGTAATCCCCTTGTAATGACAATCGTACCATTCGGCTGAACTCACGTGGAAATGCATTCCCGATAACCGATATGACACCAACAGCACCCAGCGTGATCAACGGAAAGGTAATGCCATCATCACCTGAAATAACCATAAAGTCTTTCGGTTTATTTTTAATGATATCGTCTATTTGAGGGAAATTCCCGGAAGCTTCTTTAACAGCGACAATATTGGAAAATTCTTTAGCCAGTCGCAATGTTGTTTCAGCAGACATATTCACACCCGTACGACCAGGCACATTATACAGGATAACAGGGAGTCTGGATGCTTTTGCAATGGCAGCGAAATGCTGGTACATACCTTCCTGGGATGGTTTGTTGTAATAAGGTGTTACCGAAAGAATGGCATCTATTCCCTTAAAATCGGATGTAAGCAGTTTTTCAACAACAGCTTTGGTATTGTTCCCCCCTACGCCAAGTACTATTGGTAAACGGCCGGCAGCAGTTTGTATAACGAAACTTGTTATAGCTTCTTTTTCCTGTTCGGTAAGTGTGGGAGTTTCAGCAGTAGTTCCACACACTACAAGGTAATCTGTCCCATTTTTAATTTGATGTTCAACCAGACGGGCTAAAGCATCAAAATCAATCGATTCATCATTTTTGAATGGTGTTATCAAAGCGACACCCATTCCTGTCAGTTTATTATTAATCATCGGTAGAAGGAATACAATTTGTTTGCAAAAGTACAGTTTTAATCTGTAGTTTGTATGCTTTTAAGGTAAAAAATAATCTGATTATAAAGGTAATTTTCGTCAACCGTAGTTTCTGAAGGTTCTGTTGATTCTGTTTCAATAGGAACAGAATCAATATCCAGTATAAAATCATAAATAGGCAATTTGGTTTTTCGAATGCCTGCTTTAAACGATGCATTGGCATATAGTGCAAGGTACTCCAACGGAATAACCTGCTTAGTTGTCAGGTCGATTAACAAATCGAATTTCAAATTCTGCAACTCATTGACAAACGAAACAAGCGGTTTATGAGAAAAATCAGTTTGTTTATGATGCAGGATACGAAAATCAGGATAAATAGCAGTTGCAATTTCTTTTTTATCAATAAAGCCCCAGGCAGTTACTTTTTTTCCATCATGTTGCAATTCATTAATAATGTTGTGAATGTTCTGATTCTTTTCAGAGTAATCGCTTTCAAATAACAAAAGGATTGTTTTAGCTTTTTTATAACTTACAAAACGATGTTCCCGCGGTGTTATACTCATATATTTTTGAGCACGCGTGTTAAACAAATACGTATTTATTTTGAACATATTATTTCTATTTTAAATTTTCAACCTCTTCATTCTATAAAGCGCTGCCTTTAATCATTTCCAGGAATGTATTTTCATCAATCAGTTTCACACCCAGGTTCTCCGCCTTCTTTAGCTTTTCAGGACCCATATTCTCACCAGCCAGGATAAAGGATGTCTTTGAAGACACACTTCCAACATTCTTACCTCCGTTCCGTTCAATCATAGTCTTGTATTCATCCCGTGAATGTTTGGAAAACGTTCCGCTGATAACAACCGACAATCCGGTGAGGGTCGTACCGTGAGCCTGTAATTTTTCCTCGGAGAGGCTCATTTGCAGGCCTGCTTCTTTTAACCGGTTTACGGTATGGATATTCAGTGGATCCTTGAAAAACAGCACTACACTTTGGGCTATTCGCTCCCCGATTTCATCAACTGCAATTAATTCTTCTAAAGAAGCCTGCTCCAGTGCTTCAATTGTTTTGAACGCATAAGCCAGCTTTTTCGCTATTGTTTCACCAACAAAACGAATACCCAGTGCAAATACAACCCTTTCAAACGGTACTTCCTTCGATTTAACAGAACCTTCCTGGATGTTATAAGCCGATTTTGTACCCAACCGTTCCAACCGGATCAGATCTGGGATCTTAAGCGAATAAATATCGGCAATATTATGTAATAAATCATTTTGGTAGAGCAGGTTAATTGTTTCACTTCCCAACCCATCGATATTCATAGCCTTACGACTGACAAAATGCTCCATTTTACCTTTAATCTGTGGTGGACAGGCATTTTCATTGGGACAATAATGAGCAGCTTCGCCTTCAAAACGTACTAATTGAGCCCCACACTCAGGACAATTTTTAATAAACGTAACTTTATCACCTATCAGAATACGTGCATCCTTATCCACTGCCGTAATCTTAGGAATGATTTCACCCCCTTTTTCCACAAAAACCATATCACCTATATGCAAATCGAGCCCTTCAATAATATCGGCATTGTGCAGGGAAGCACGCTTGACAGTAGTACCCGAAAGTTGTACAGGATCAAGATTGGCAACAGGAGTGACAGCACCCGTTCGTCCCACCTGGTAAGAAACGGAATTAAGCCTCGTGACAGCCTTTTCTGCCTGAAACTTATAAGCTATCGCCCAACGGGGAGATTTAGCCGTAAAACCAAGCGCACGCTGCTGAGGAATTGAATTTACTTTCAATACGATACCGTCGGTAGCTACCGGCAGATTCTTACGTTCTATGTCCCAATAATTGATAAATTCGGATACCTCGGTAAGGCTTTTACATATTTTAGTTGCCTCCGATATTTTAAATCCCCAGGAGTGCGCTGCTTCCAGGTTTCCTGAATGCAGATCGGAAGGCAGGTTTTCCCCCAACAGGTAATAAAAATAGGCATCCAGTTTACGGGAAGCCACCATTTTTGAATTCTGAAGTTTCAGGGTACCCGATGCTGCATTGCGCGGATTAGCAAAGAGTTGTTCTTCCTGCTCCTCACGCTCCCTGTTCAGGTCATCGAATACCGACCATGGCATGAGTATTTCACCCCTTATTTCGAACGATGCCGGATAATTGCCATGCAACCGTAACGGAATACTACGAATCGTTTTTACATTTGTAGTAACATCATCACCTTTATCTCCATCCCCACGTGTTACAGCACGTACCAATTGCCCATCCTCGTATGTAATAGAGATGGATGTGCCATCATATTTCAATTCACACACCAGCTCAAAATTCTCGTTTAATGCCCTGCGTACCCGGTCGTAAAAGTCTTGTACTTCCCCTTCGGAATATGTATTCCCTAACGAAAGCATAGGATAAACGTGTGATACCTGCTTAAAGCCTGCTGCAATGTCACTTCCAACCCGTTGTGTCGGTGAATTCGGATCAAAGTACTCAGGATGGGATTCTTCCATTTCCTGCAATTGCTTCAACTTGATATCAAATTCCATGTCGGATATGGTAGGTGCCGACAGCACATAATAATTATAATTGTGCTGTTCGAGTTCACGACGGAGGGATTCAATCTGGTCTTTGGTCATACTTCAAATGAGGGTTAGAAAATATGGGTAACAAGTTTTACATGCTGATAGTTGCCTGTCAAATGCAAAGATACGGAAAAGCAATCTTTTCACCTACTCTTCACTTGAAAATACTAAATTCAGTAAGCCTTATTTTTCTGCAAAATTACTGCCTGTAAGCATTGAACTGTTATATAAGAAGCGTCAAAGTATATAATTCCTTTACCGGTTAAATTGTTCATGTTAAGCCAATCTAATTAGAGGGTGATAATCTGAATATTGATAAATTTTATTACACACATGTTCAGGGTTATATACGAAATTGTCAAATATAAAAACAGAAATCACTGAAGAAACAAAAATAAAAAATCAGCATTCAATTTTGTGAATGTTGATTTTTAGTTTAATCCAATATTCTTTCATTCCGGGAAAAGAATACATTTATTACTCGTACCGAATAATCTTTGCAGGATCGATCTTCGTTATTAAATACGAAGGGCCAATCATCATAATCAATGAAGCAGCAAGTGTACCCACATTGAGCAGAATAATATAGAGCCAGTTAAAGGTAATGGGCACGGTAGCTACATAATACGCTTCCGGATCAAGGGGGACTGCACCTGTAAAATACTGGATAGCACAGAGTGACAGGCCAATGACGTTGCCCCATAACATTCCCTTACCAATCAGGAAAAAGGAATGGTACAGAAAGATCTTACGTACCGACCAGTTGGTAGCACCTACTGATTTAAGGATCCCAATCATGTTGGTACGTTCGAGAATGAGGATCAACAGTCCTGAAATCATATTAAACCCTGCAACAGCAAGCATAAGGATCAGGATTACCCAGACATTCATGTCCAGCAAATCAAGCCAGCTAAAAATTTGAGGATTGAGTTGTTTGATAGTCTGAGTTGAAAAAGCAGCTCCTTCCTTGTTGAACCGGTTGGCAGTTGCTCCATATACAGCATCCCCGACTTCATCCAGACGATTGAAGTCAGTGATCAGCACTTCCAGTCCGCTGAAAGAATCAGTGGACCAGTCATTCAATGCTTGCACCTGACGCATGTCAGCCAGCAGAAAAAGCTTATCGTATTCAATGAAATTGGTAGAATAAATGCCCACAATCTTAAACTTACGTGCGCGTACCCTATCCTGAATAAAATAGGTGTAAAAGCTATCACCCAGTTTCAATCCAAGCAGATTGGTGAGGTATTTTGATATAACAACCTCATTGGTTGGAGAATTGCCTGACACATCAACAATTCTTCCTTCCACCAGGTTGGACTTAAAGAATTTCCAGTCAAAACCTTTATCAATTCCTTTTATGACTATTCCCTGGAATTCAGTATCGGTCTTGATAATACCTGGTTTAGTAGCAAAACGTTGTATGTGTTTCACACCATCAATAGCCGATATTTTCTTTATCAAGGCATTATCAGCCTTGATAGGATTCATTTCATAGGTATTGTTGTTATCAAAATTGGTTATCTGGATATGGCCTCCAAATCCAATGGTTTTATTCCTGATTTGCTCTTTAAAGCCTATGACCACTGCTATGGCTATAATCATAACAGCCAGCCCGAGTGCTATACCAATGGTGGCAATACGAACTGCAGGACGGGAAACATTCTTCTTGCCTTGCTGAAAATGAATGCGTTTTGCTATGAAATATTCTAGATTCAAATGGATGATTGGGTGATTAAGTTAATTGGGTGATTAAGTTGATTGGGGTATTAAGTTGATTGTGGTGATTCGGATGACTGAGATTTAGGATTAGGTTTATTTGATTCATTTAGTTTCATTTTTTGGAGATAAGCAATATATCCGTTAAGAATCTTCAAACATAGATTATATTGATTCCTGAAGATATCCAGTTGGTTCATTGAAATATAATTTTCATCAAGTGCACAAATAAAATGATCCAGAGTTTCTGACAGTGAACCACGTGCCTGACGGCAAAATTGAATGTTTTCCTGATAATGGAAACGTCCATGCCCTTCGGCAATATTAGCTGTAATTGATCTGCTTGCACGAATTAATTGATCCACCATACGGTATTTTTCATGAGCTGGAAAGGATTTTACTACTATGGAAACTTGATTTCTTAAGTTTCTACATTCTTTCCAAACTTCTAAGTCTTCAAAGTTATTTATCATAGCTTTTGAATTTACTTGTTTAATTATATAATTAATTTACTCAATTAACTTATAAATTAAAACGACTCAATCAATCTCCCGTTAGCTACGGGATAACTTTATAAACTCAATCAACTTAATCAACCAATTAACTCAATTAACTTAATTAACTTAATCAACTTAATCAACCAATTAACTAAACTAAATAGTTTTTCCCGGATACACTTCCAGTGCCTTGCCAAGAATAATCAATGCATGCTTCAAATCATTTTTGTCGAGCACATAAGCTATACGTACTTCGTCTTTACCAAGACCATCCACCGTATAGAACCCTGAAGCAGGAGCCATCATAATGGTAAAGCCTTCGTATTCAAAGTCAGTAAGCAACCATGCACAGAATTTATCGGCATCATCAACCGGTAAGCGTGCCACAGTATAAAAGGCACCCATAGGAATCGGGGAATAAACTCCAGGAATACGGTTTAGCCCATCGATCAGAAATTTACGACGTTCCACATATTCGTTGTACATTTCGAGCATATATTCCGGTGAAGTACTCATAGCAGCTTCCGAAGCAATCTGCCCTAACAGCGGGGGACTCAGACGTGCCTGACAGAACTTAATGACGTTTTTGCGGACTTCCTTATTCTTGGTAACCAATGCTCCGATACGCACACCGGTCATGCTATAACGCTTTGAAACAGAATCAATCAACACCACATTCTCTTCAATACCATCTAAATGAAAAGCAGAGATGTAGGGTGCTCCGGTATAACAGAATTCACGATATACTTCATCGGAAAATAGATACAGGTCGTACTTCTTAACCAGATCACGGATTTTATTCATCTCCGAACGGGTATACAGATAACCGGTCGGATTATTTGGATTGCATATAAGGATACCCTTAGTTTTAGACGTAATCAGTTCCTCAAATTTCTCAACGGAAGGAAGGGCAAATCCTTCTTCAATAGAAGATACTACCGGGCGTACCACAGCACCTGCAGCAATGGCAAAAGCGGTATAGTTGGCATAGGCAGGTTCAGGGACAATAATCTCATCACCCGGATCAAGGCAACTCATGAAGGCAAAATTCACAGCTTCCGAACCACCGGTAGTAATGATAATATCATCTTCAGTAACATCAATGTTGAAGGTATGATAATAGGCTGCCAGTTTAGTTCTCAGGCTTCTGATTCCATCACTGGGACTGTATTCGAGAACAGTACGATCGATATTGCGTATCGCATCCAACGCTACCTGTGGAGTTTTCAAATCGGGTTGTCCAATATTGAGATGATACACTTTGATTCCGCGGGCTTTTGCTTTATCGGATAAAGGAACCAGTTTACGTATAGGCGATTCGGGCATTGCCTGCCCTCTGAGTGAGGTGTGTGGCATATTTAGGTTGATTGGTTAATTGGTTGATTGGTTAATTGCTTAATTGGTTAATTGGTGGATTGAGTTAATTGGTTGTCCCGATAGCTATCGGGAGGTTGATTGAGTTAATTGGTTGATTGAGTTAGTTTATTGAGATAACAAACTTTCAATTCAATTTCTTATTCATCTTAATCAACTTATTCAACTTAATACCTTAATCAACTTTAGAACTCAATCAACTATTTAACCTGTATATTAATAGATTCGTGATATTACAACAATAAAGTTGCAAAATTAGTGAAATTAACCCGATTAAAAAAGAGTTTTACTTACAAGTTGAAAGTTAGTAGGTAGTGGGTAGTTAATAGTCGGTAGTTGGTAGAAAGTAGTTAGTAGTAGATAGGAAGTAGAAAGTTAATTGTCGGTAGATAAATATTGGCAGTTGGTAAAGTGAGTATTGAGTATGGTTGTAGTAATAAAGTAGGTGAACTTTAATTTTATGATGGATTACAAGTTTAATTTCTGACTATTAACTACCTACCACCTACTACCTACTACCGACTACCGACTACCGACTACCGACTACCTACTACCTACTACCCACTACCCACTACCTACTACCTACTACCTACTTGAGGTCTACCATAATCCGGAGATTCAACTGTCGTCCGGTAAGATAATTAGGTACTGCTAACTTCTGATTGGAAACATCGGTAACCCAATAGTATGAATTGACATTCTGGAAATCAAGCAGGTTGAATACTTCCACGTTCAACCATATATTTTTCACGTGTTTCAGCCATGATTTATCCATCATTTTATCTTTTCCGTTCACAAGCATGCGGGAAGCACCAATATCTACACGACGGTATGCAGGTGTACGAAAGGCAGTACGGTATTCAATATTATTCGGTGGACCAAATGGCAACCCATCATTTAAAACAGCCTTTAACTGGAATTTATATTTTGGATTATTGGGTAAGTAATCCTGAAACAGAATGGACAATGTATACCGTTGCTCACTTGGGCTTGGCACCCAACCGGGATATACCCTGGCAGAAGTAAGTATATTTCCATTTGCATCATAGGTATGACCAACGTACGAATCATTTAGTATATCTTGCTTTGAATTCATGAGCGAAAGGTTTATCCATGAATCTGCACCCGGCACCAATTCTCCGTTAAGCTTGAAATCAATGCCTGCGATATAAGCTTTCGCATCGTTCTTTCCGGAATATACAATCTGTACATTATCCACAGAATAGGATATCATGCGGTCGGCAAGTTTTAAATACGCCTCGGTGGTAAACTTGAAAGGACGTCCTCCAAAACGAAAATAGTAATCGCCTCCCAATACAAAATGAAGTGAGCGTTCAGCTTTAATATTGTTGTTTAGCTGAACCTTTACATTTCCCAGGGCATCAGTTACCGTATCACGTATTTCTTTGTAGAAAGGAGCCTGGTAGTAGACTCCCGTTGCAAAGCGGAAACTGAAATCTCTTTTCCAACGGGGCAAAAAAGATACAGCAATACGTGGACTAATCAATAACTCACGATTGAAAGTCCAGTAATTAGCTCGTAAACCGCCTGTAAGTGAGAATGCTCCTGCCTGAGAATTCCATTTATAGGTATCCTGTATGAATCCGGTTGTTCTCCATGTTGACAATACAGTATCCGATTTCAGGTTATAGAATAAATTGATCTGCTTGTTGCTGAATGGAAGTGAATATCCGGCAGAGTCGCGCATTTCCCATTCTCCTATTTTATCAGAAATATGTTCGTTCTGAATGCTTATTCCCCATTTCATTTTGTGCCCACTTTTGTCATATTCTCCCAAATGAGCCAGGTTGCTCACATATGCATTCAACCTGTTTCGGGCGTGTTGCTGGTATCTGCCTACTCCCAGGGAAGCACCGGTTTGTTTTGCAGGATCAGGATCAAGCTTCACTTCACTCAACACGTATTCTCCCTGAATATCATACGTCTCGCTTTCGTTGGTATAAAAGGAGGATGCAAGCAGGCTCAGTTTCATTCCGGTTATGGGTTTATAATTCAACGTCAACGCACCAAACGAAGTGCGGAACAAATCTTTTTCCTGTCCACCAAAGTAAATAGTTAGTTTACGGGGTGAGCTATAAGTTCCGAAAGATGTTTCACGGGTTTGAGGGATAAACTGATAGGAGTTCTGTGAAAAATTACCCAGGAATGTCAGTTCCAGCTTGGGCTTCAGTTGGTAAGTCAGATAGGTCTGGTAATCAAAGAAAGAAGGACTGTATTCTGCCTTGGTATCTAAAGTTCCCAGTAAATATGCCGAAGTTTTATACCGTAAGCCATGCATTTGTGTAAACTTTTTACTGGCTGTGCCTATATAAGCAGAACCACCCAGCAAACTAAGTGAAGCCGAAGCTTCAAACGCTGTCGGTTTCTTATACTGGATATCAAGAACCGACGACATTTTATCTCCATACCTGGCATCATATCCTCCGGCAGAGAAAGATACGTTTTCCACCATATCGGGGTTTATAAAGCTTAGCCCTTCCTGCTGACCGGCACGGATCAATAACGGTCGATAGACTTCAATACCATTGACATACACGGCATTCTCATCAAAATTACCGCCACGCACATTGTATTGCGAACTGAGTTCGTTGTTTGAACTTACCCCGGCAAAGGTAATTAACAGGGATTCGATTCCTCCGGTTGTACTGGGCATAACACGAAATTTACCCGGATCGAGCATATCAAGCGTTGATGTCTGGCGACGCTGACCCATCACACTGACTTCGTTTATTTGCTTTGAAAGAGAAAGTAGTTGAACAGAAATCTGCATAACCTGCTTGTGGGGATGTATGGTATGCTTGATGGATTGATAGCCCAACATGGAATAAACAAGGGTGACCGAATCCTTTACATTCAGCATTAACTCGTAATATCCGTTGGAATTTGTGGTGGCACCAATTGTAGTATTCTGAACATACACATTGGCCAGTTCAATCCCCCGGCTATTGGTATCGATGACATACCCGTATACCCGCACTTTGGATTGTGCCGACATGCCCACTGTAAAAAGGAGTATACTTAGTAGAATGAATAGTCTGTTCTTCATGCAAAGTGAGTGCCGCTTCAGGTATTAAGGATTTAAACCTTATTGTAACGGAATATGTATTAGTTTATTTTATAAGAATTATGGAATTCTTGGCAAAGATACAACAAAGATAATTCATAATTCTTAAATAATTCATAATGCATAATTCATAATTCACAATGTATTGTGCATTATGAATTATGCATTATAAATTAATTTTCTGGCTTAATTGTTTGAGCAATTCTTCAACAGTACTAATTTCGTTCTCATTTAACGTCCAACCCTTTTCAGTAACCAGAATCGTTACTTCAGCATCCTGAACCACCATATACCCTGCACGTGCAAGTGCCCTTAGCGTCCAGTACATGCGGGTTTTATCACCCGTCACCCAGACCTTATTCGTCATGGGATAATTCATGGAGAAGTTTCCGTTAGCAGCATTAAAAAAGTAAGATTTGCTTTGAAAAGCACGGTTAAAGCTACCATTGAACACCATATCTTCCGGCACACCACATTCCACACCATGTTCGGCACTGATTAACCAGATCCTGTCGGCAGCCTGCAAGGCCAGATCCAGTTCATGAGTAGATAGCAGGATGGCTTTCTGTGTTGTATGAGCAAGCTTATGTAGCAACAACATGATCTCCACCCGGTTTGGCAGGTCGAGATGAGCGGTTGGTTCGTCCAGCATAATAATGGCTGTATCCTGTGCCAGCGCTTTGGCTATCATCGCCCGTTGACGCTCTCCATCAGACAGTTCATTAATGTTTTGGTGCATCTTATGATCCATGTGCACCATTGTTATGGCCTCGCGGATAATAGTATCCTCCTGATCGGTGACATTACCCCACCAGTCACTGTGTGGATGACGACCCAGGGAAACGAGGTTATACACAGTGGTATTTTCAATATCCACCCGTTCGGTCAATACCAACGCAAGTTTTAATGCTTTCTCATGTTGTTTTATGAATGTAATATCCTTTCCATCAATCAGGGTCTTACCTTCCAGTGGTTTTTGTAAGCCGGTAAGTGTGCGCAATAATGTGGATTTGCCACTCCCATTCGGACCTATCAGGCATACCAACTCCCCTGCCCGCAACTGCAAGTCAAGTCCGGATTGTATGACATCAGTCTTCCCTTTTTTGGAATACCCGATTGAAAGGTTTTGTGTAGTAAGTATTGACATTAAATTCTTAAGTTTAGCGTTCCGTGTTTGAAAAGTTTGAAGAGTTTGAAAGTTTGAAGAGTTGGGAGTTAAGTTGTGTAGTTGGTTCTGTATGATTCTTACTTTATAGTTCTAACTAACAACATATTAGATACTTACTTATTAAACACTTGCTCTCATCTACCTACTAGCGACACCTTACCAGACAAACTACATCTTACATTTTTCATTCCTCATTTCTCACTCCTCATTCCTCATTTCTCATTCCTCATTCCTTGCCTCTTACCTCTTACCTCTTACTTCTTCTTAATAATGATCCAAATAATGATCGGTGCCCCAAATAGTGCACTAACGGTATTAATAGGCAAAGTATAGGTTGGAATCTGAGTAATGATATCACAGATTAATAAGAGCGAAGCCCCGCAAAGAATGGTTGCCGGTAACAAAACTTTATGGCTGGATGTTTTGAATAGCCCCCTTGCAATATGTGGAATGGCAACTCCCACAAAAGCTATCGGCCCTGTAAATGCTGTGATTCCTCCTGCCAGTAATCCTGTAGCAATGACAATCAGCAATCTGGTATTGACAATGGAAATACCCAACCCACGGGCATAATTCTCTCCCAGCAATAAACCATCCAACCGCTTTTGAAGGAAAAAAGCCATACCAATACCGATTACCACTACAGGCAACAATACCTGCATATAATTCCAGGTGACTGCGCTCAGGCTACCGAAAGTCCACATGATAAAAAGCTTGATAGCATCAGGGTTGCTGAAGTTCTGCAGTACACTGACCAGTGATCCGGCAATGGTACCGAACATTAACCCTACTATCAACAACGAAACAGCATTATGCACTTTAAAGGAAACACCAACTACCAGAACCAATACTACTGAAGCACCTATAATAGCTGCTGCTATCAGTGCCCATCCACTGCTGACAAAAGCAACAGGCAAAACAGTAGCTGCCATCATAACCAATGCTACTCCCAGGCTTGCACCCGAACTGACTCCCAGTATATATGGATCAGCCAGTGAATTGCGGAATAGAGTCTGCATCATTAACCCTGCCACCGACAGGGAAGCACCAGCCAGTATAGCTGTAATGGCTTTAGGCAGGCGGAAGTTCAACAGTATCTCAGTATTGATCCCGTTCGCTCCTTTGCCTGCAAATACCGACAGTATTTCTCGTACCGATATATGAATGCTTCCCCAGGCCAGGTCAGCCAGGAAGAGTCCTATAGTTAACAGGGAGAGGGTAAGGAATAATATTAGGGAACGGGATTGCATTGAATAGTTATAGTTTTTCTCTTAGAAGATATTTACATTAAAAGTATTTTTTTCGCCCTCAAAGGTACAAAAATATCTTAATTTTCAAACTCACAGACCTGTCAGCGTGCGTAGCACCTGACAGCGTCAATTGATCCCGGTAAGGGTAATCACTTCAGTTTCTTTGCATAAACCAACTCATATCCCGGCATTATTTCAGGATGCAATATAGCAATCACGTCCGAAAGCAGGATATCAGGCCGCGCTACTGCGCTTTCCCAAAAGTCATTTGCCGTGGAAGGCAGCAGGCGTTTATTAAAATTATACACTTGCTTCAACACTACCGGACGGAAAAGGGCATGCTTGCTATCGGCTTTTACCAGATCGCTTACCGACTGGAAATTGCAATTAAGCCACACTTCGGTTTGAGCGAAGTTTTTAAGCACTGTTTCCACATTCAATGGCAGACTGCCCGTTGCAGTATCGGTGGAGAAATAATAACGCGCACCGGCATCAGCAAACAACCGTCCCATAAAACTTCTGCCAGCAGGCATATACCATGTACCCCGAAAGTTGGAACCTGCCATGATATTGGGTTTTATTTTCACTGCAGCAGCCTTCTTTTTTATCTCATTGTAGCGTTTATCGACATTCGTAAAAATACTGTCCGCCAGCTTTTCCTTGTTGAAAAACACACCCACGAACTTAATCCATTCGGCACGTGCCAACAGGGAAGTCTCCATCCATTCGTTGTTGAATATGACCGGTATCCCGGCTTCAGATACCCGTTTGGCATACGGGTCGTTTTGGTTGTACCCGCTCATCATTACAGCTTCTGGTCTCAGTTGCAGGGTTTTTTCCACATTGATACTAAAAGCATCGCCCAGGTCGGCAATCTTCCCCTCCCCTCCCCGTTTCAACACAACAGGATTGTAAATAATCTTCGGCGAACAGACACCGGTTATGGTTTGCAGTTCACCCAACAGGGTTAGAAATTCCAAATGGGTAACCGACGTGGTTGCCAGCGTTTTCAATGGAATCTTCACTTTGGTACCGTTTGATGGGGTTTCCGTTTTCAGATCTGTAACCAGGTAATATCGGGCATATTCAGTTCCTTTCACCCACGGGCTGTAAACGATCACTTCCTTGTAATCCCTGTAATAACGAATGGTGAAACCTTCAGCATATTTCAACTTAAGCGAGTCAACAGGTTGTGCATTTGCTGTTTTTGTGGATTTACTTCCACAAGAAATAAAACTACAGATAGTGAATGCTATCAGCAAGGAACAGAGTGACAATTTTTTCATTCTAACAGTTTTAAAAGAAAAGAAACGCAGGATGATTCTCCCCGTCTCTTTGTGAAACTTTGCGGGAATTTTAACACCGCAAAGATAGTTGTAAAATGTAAATTGCAACGGATAATATGGTAAATTCTTTAATGATCAAATCGTGAATTGCAAACTTTTAAGTAAATGATGAATTATCGGGGTCATAACCTGTTCTACATGTCTTCTTCCTTTTTCTACTTTCGATTTAAGGTTATTTCTTGTTTAACCTACCCTTATCCCATAGTATATATGATATGGGTTATCTATGGGATATAGGTGGGATATCTATGGGATATCTATGGGATATCTAAGGAACAACCTAAAACAGGTATAAAGGAAATGAAGAAGACAAGGTGAAATTTTCGGAGAAAGGAATTAAAGAGCGGTAAAATATTAAACGACGAAGTGCTGTGATGTATTGCGGTAAGAAATGAATAAGATGTACTGATAGATTTTACTAATGACCCACAAACCCCAACCCTCTCCAGGTGGAGAGGGAGTAAAAAGGGGGTAAGAGTGATACATACAAGTACCTCAAATGAATAAAAATTTCAGATATTACGTTTTGGCACCCATTATTCATGGGCTTTGAAGTCAAAATCCCAACCATAATAGAAAATATTAATTCATCTTTTTGAAACAGTTCAATAACTATTATCTTAAATTTAAATGGTAAATCCTTTAATATTATCCTGTCCTTAAATAGTAAATAGTAAATGAACTAATAGTAAATTCTTCAATGTCCTCCTGAAGGAACCTGTTGTTTTACCACCGATGATTCCGGTTCTTTTACAAACATCCAGAATATAACTGAAGTAGTCACAAATAATCCGCAGAAAATATACAGCAATTGATGGTTGCCTGTTTCTTTGATAATATTGGCTACCCCATTGCTCATCATCTGAGGCAATACGACTGCCAGGTTGAACACACCCATAAACAGACCCATTTTAGCAGGATTCACCCGTTCGCTCATAATGGCAAACACAATGGATATTACTGCCGACCAACCGATACCAACCAGGAACATGCCGATATAGAAGTCCAGTTCCACATGACTGAAATACGCCACATAAAAGTACCCGATGGCCGAAAAAGTAAGGGCGGCAATATAGGTCTTCACCCTGCCAATCCGTTTGGCAATGGCTTGCAGGATTAACGGGAAAATAGCACCAACCAGGTTGAGGATAAAAAAGCCCAGGGATACGATATTGCCAATGGAGGCAGCCGAAGTCTGGGTGTTACCGGTCAGTTTTTCAGCAAACCAGTTTGCCGTAATACCCGTAACATTCAGGTTTGGCATAATCTGATGTTCAATAAAAAATCCTGACATGATAAACATGCTTTGAAACGCCACCCAGGTAAAGGAGTGAGCCAGCATGATTTTTTGGAATTCATTCTTGTTCGTTGGGTTCTTAATACCCTGTATAATGATGATGATGCCTATCACCACTGAATACGCCAGGGCAGCTATTAATACCGGATTGTGCCATTTGGCCAGTGCATCGGTATAGAAATGAAAAAACAGGCTGAATATACCGAATACCAGAAAGCCGTAAAGCGGAAAAATCTCTTTAATAATCTGCCACACGCCAAAGGTAGACTTATCATTGGCCTGTGCTTCGGTCTGTTCTTTCTTTTCCTGAATGAATAATATGGGGAAAACGGCTGTTACAAACACAATGGCTGCAGCAATGTACAGGAGTAATTCATTCCCGAACAACATGGAAAGGAAATACGCAAATACCCCGAAAAAACCTGAGATAATCTGCATCCACACATACCCGGATGTACGCACTTTTCCTTCGGGAGTCAGGTCGGCAATGATAGACCGGGCAGGATTGAAAGTTACATTTACCGATAGATCAAGGAACAAGGCAATGACCGACGCAATGAGAATAATGTCGGCAATACCGGTTATTTTGGATATGGCATGAATGTGAGGCAGTGCCAGGAAAGCAACAGTGCTCACCATCCCCCCAATCATAATGAATGGGCGACGACGGCCTCCCATAAACCAGACATTATCGCTCAACAGTCCTACAATAACTTGTCCGAATATCCCTGCAATAGGTCCTGCCAGCCATACGAAAGCCACATCATGAATATCAAGCCCGTACTTGTTCGATAGAATCCAGCTTAAGGCTGCAATCTGGGTTGACAACGCAAAGCCTACTGCCGTAGCAGGCAATCCCAACAATGCCAGAAAGGTATTGTTCATTTTCTTTTGAATGTTCAGCATAGTATTAAAATCAATTGTTTGGTTAACTATTATTCCTTTGCGGATTAATCGAGGACAAGTTTATTAATTTTCTTTGAATAAAATTAATAATAAACTCAGAAACTTTGAATTTAAAATTGCAAACGTTTGTTCCGATGAGCACAAACGCCTTATTAAACACCTAAATCGTTGAAAATGTTCCTAATCTAACTTCTATTTACTCTCATCTAACTAAAAACTCAACAGACAAAGTTTGATAACTTAATTCGATAGTAATCATTGAACTATCTTTTTTTTGTTAGATTTAATTTTTAGATTGGTATTTCCAGTCTGGAATGCTACCTACTAAAAACTACCTACTATAAACTACCTACTACTTCAGCGTCTTATTAATGCCTTCGATATACCCCAGCAGTTCATCACGTCCTGTACGTTTCTCGGAAGAAGTAAGGAAAATTACAGGTAATTCTTCCCATTGTTCCATCAGTTTATCTTTATAGGCCTGGATATTTGATTTACCAATGGCATGAGTCAGCTTATCCAGTTTTGTATATACAATTGCAAAAGGCACTCCGTTTTCACCCAACCATTCAATAAATTCAAGGTCTATCTTCTGAGGTTCAAGACGGCTGTCGATAAGTAAAAAAAGACAGGTCAGCTGTTCGCGCTGGAGGATATAGCTTTCTATCATATCCTGCAACTTATCGCGCATTTTCTTACCGGCAGTGGCATAGCCATATCCCGGTAAATCAACCAGATGCCAGTTGTTATTGATCAAAAAATGATTGATCAGTAAGGTTTTGCCCGGTTTAGACGAAGTCATAGCCAGATCCTTGCGGTTGCAAAGCATATTGATGAGTGACGACTTGCCCACATTTGAACGTCCGATAAAGGCATATTCAGGTAACTTGCTATCGGGGCATTTGAGATAATCTGTATTGCTTATAATAAATTCGGCAGATTTTATATCCATGATTTTAATTTTATTATTTTATGATATTACTTTGTGATATGATTTGCAACTTTTCAAGCTTTCTAAATATTGGGAACGGTTAGCTCAGTTCCCTGTTTAATTGATAATAGATACATTCCGGCAAAGGTAATCAGTCCGTTTATCATAAGCAATTCATAACCCAGAGGATAATTGAATATACCGGTTGAAAATGAATTCAATCCATAACAGATAAACGGGGACGCTACCGCAACAACCGGAACCCATTTATCCCGTACATTGCGCTTTGTAAATAATCCAAAGGCAAACATTCCCAACAAGGGTCCATAGGTATATGAGGCAATGGTATAAATGGCATCGATAATACTCTTATTGTTCAGCACTTTAAAAATCAGCATGATCAATACAAATACAATGGACATGCCAATATGCGTATATTTTCGTTTGCGTTCAGCTACCTTTGGTTCCATATGTTGTACTCCTAAAATATCCACGGCAAAAGAAGTGGTCAACGATGCCAATGCAGAATCGGAACTTGCAAATGCTGCCGCAATAATACCAATGACAAACAGAAACGTGACTACCGGTCCCAGGTATTGTGTCGCAAACAGGGGCAATATATCATCCGATAATGCGGGCAAAGTTATATTATTTTTTGCAGCCAGCATCAACAGCATGGCTCCCAATGTGAGAAACAACAGATTAAGCGGCACAAATGCAATGCCGTACCAATACATATTTTTTTTAGCATCATGCAGGTTTTTACAGGTCAGGTTCTTTTGCATCATATCCTGATCAAGTCCGGTCATCACAATAGCAATGAATACCCCACTGAAAAACTGCTTGAAGAAGTTCTGTTTGGAATGCCAGTCATCAAATACAAAAATGCGTGAATGACTGTAATGCATCATGGAACGGGTAAAGTCCCCTACACTGAAATCCAGCTGTTTGGAAACCTGGATAACCATAAGTACCAGGGCTGATATCAGACAAATGGTTTGAATGGTATCCGTCCATACAATTGTTTTAATACCGCTTCGATGGGTATACAGCCAGATAAAGAAAATGGTTCCCGACGCCGTAACCACAAAAGGAATATGCCATGCATCAAAGACCACCAGTTGCAATATAAGGGTCACCAGGTACAACCTGACACCTGAACCAATGGTTCTTGAAAGCAGAAAAAAAGAGGCGCCTGTCTTATACGAATACCTGCCGAAGCGTTGTTCCAGGTACGTATATATGCTTGTCAGGTTCAGTTTATAATAAAGCGGCAACAAGACGTTTGCAATGATCAGGTATCCAAAGAAAAACCCGAAAACGGTTTGCATATAGGTGAAGTCAATGCCGCGCACCATGCCGGGAACAGATACAAAGCTCACTCCTGAAATGGAAGAACCAATCATTCCTATAGCCACTACCCACCAGGGAGATTTCTTATTACCCAGAAAGAACGCATCATTGTCCGTGCTTTTCCTGCCCACCACATAGGAGATCAGTAGCAAGATGGAGAAATAAACAACGATTACAAGTAAAATGGAAAGTCCGGACATGCGAGCGATATGTAGGGGTTAAGGGGTTTGAAGAGTTTGAAGAGTTTGAAATGTTTGAAGAGTTGGGTGTTGGTAGTGAAGCTTGTTCCGGAAAAATCACACTTCTTACTTCCGACTACTTACTACCGACTTCCGACTACTTACTACCTATTACCAACTCCTTGCCTCTTGCCTCTATCTTTCTGCAAAAATAACAAAAAATGCCCGTACGTAAATGCATGGAACAAAAATAGTTTAGATTCGTTTTTTTTTATAATTTTGCACCTGCATTTAAAAACAGACTGTGAGCAACCAACAATACTCTTCATCTTTACTAGAGAACGCTGTCAACGAGTTTGCCAGGCTACCCGGTATAGGGCGTAAAACAGCCCTAAGGTTGGTGTTACACCTATTGAAACAGACTGAGCAAGAGGTGGAAGCATTTGGGAATGCATTTATCCAGTTGCGAAAAGAAATTATATATTGCAAGGTCTGTCACAACATTTCCGATACTGAAGTCTGCCGTATTTGTGGCAACCCGTCACGCGACCATGAAACCGTTTGTGTGGTGGAGAACATTAAAGACGTGATGTCTGTTGAAAATACACAGCAATTCAGAGGCCTTTATCATGTATTGGGGGGCATTATTTCTCCCATGGATGGCATTGGACCTAAAGACCTGGAGATAGAAAGTCTAATCCAACGGGTTACAGACGAACAGGTAAAAGAAGTTATCCTGGCATTAAGTACCACCATGGAAGGTGACACGACCAACTTCTATATTTTCAGGAAACTGACACCACTGAACATAAAGGTCACCACCATTGCCCGTGGTGTAGCTATTGGTGATGAGTTGGAATATGCCGACGAAGTAACACTGGGTAGATCGATATTAAACCGTGTAGATTTTACAAATTCATTTAAATAAAAATTAAACCGTTGACACATCACGTTGACATAACAAACAACTGCATACAACATGGAAAGAACAGTAAAGAAGATCAATAACGCGTATTACATGATTTATACCTTAACCATCTTATCAACGATTATTGGTTATCTGGTAACACAAAACCGCGATGCAGTAGACCCTAAGAGTCCATTGAGCATAACCCTGTCATCCATAGTGATAATTTATATTCTGATTTCCCTCCCGGCAGCTATATCTATTTTCCACAGGAGTACTAAGAAATGGAAGTTAATAGAAGATGATTTCAGGAAAATGAATAAGTATGCCGCAGGAGCAACCTGGAGAATACTTGCCGTTGGTTTTGGATTGGTATTAAGTGTGGTTGCATTTTACTTTATACGTTCTGAATCTATGATTTTCTGTGCAGGAATATCTGCCATTGCACTTCTATACTGCAAACCTACCGTTGGTAAGATCACATCAGACCTGAAGGTGGATGAACCGGAAGAACCGGAAGAAGAAGTAAGTGAATAGTTGATTGGTTAATTGGTTAATTGGTTAATTGGTTAATTGGTTAATTAGGAAGATGGGTGTTGTAGTATAGTAGTATTTTTATACTCGTAATTTAAGCTATTTATGATAATTGCAGTAGATTTTGACGGTACCATTGTTAAGCATGAATATCCAAAGATAGGAAAAGAAATACCTTTTGCTATAGACACGCTTAAAAGGCTTCAAAAGAGTCCGGAATATCAGTTAATCCTATGGACAGTACGGCAAGGTGTCGAGTTGCAGGAAGCTGTAGACTATTGCAAGAACCGTGGATTGGAATTTTATGCCGTAAACAGTAACTATCCGGAAGAACAGGCAGAATACAATGAGCCCAGAAAACTAAAAGTTGACTTGTTTATTGATGACCGCAATTTAGGAGGCTTGCCTGATTGGGGAATCATTTACAGGATGATCACCTCTGGGAAATACCTTGAACCTGTTACCGACGAGATTGAAAGCGAATATGAAACCCCGAAGAAGGGAATCTTTAAATCACTTTTTGGGATATAAAAAAGAGGTAAGAGGTAAGAGGCAAGAGGTAAGGAATGATGAATGAGCGTTGAGTAAAAAATAGTAAATTGATAAATAGTAAATTCTTATAGGTTGTTAGAGAACGAAAACATACGGCTACGTGCAGTTGAACCGGAAGATCTGGATCGCTTGTATGCATGGGAAAACAATCCACAGTTGTGGGATGTAGGCAATACGCGCAATCCATATTCCCGTTATGTGCTCAAACAATATATCATCAATTCGGATAAAGACATCTACGAAACCAGGCAATTACGCCTAATGATGGTCAGCGTACTGACGGGTGAAACAGTAGGCACGGTTGACCTGTTCGATTTTGACATTCACAACAGCCGTATAGCGCTTGGACTCTTTGTCGATGCTGCTTATCAGGGGAAAGGATATGCAAAGCAAAGCCTGCATTTAGTGGAAGAATACGTGTTCGGTTATTTGAAGATCAATCAACTGTACTGCCACATTGCCGAAAACAACACTCCCAGCATACGGTTATTCGAACAAGAAAACTATTATAAAAACGGACTGCTCAAAGACTGGATTAAAACAGCCAATGGATTCGAAAACATTGTACTCTTTCAGCAATTTAAAGAGGTTTACACAAAACAATTGACTCAGTAAGTATATTTCTTTAAAAACAATAAAAGCATATAATCCCTTACGGATTCAGTATTAATTTGAGATAAAATAAAGAAAAGGCTAAGATCAACTTCTGATCTTAGCCTTTCTTTTAAACTTTTGTGTCCGGTTGTTTCGTGTTAAGTAATCGTAGATATTTAACGATATACTTATTAATATACAAAAGATTAGTTTTCAGCATTATGGCAATTATTAATTCTTAATTATTAATTATTTAAATGCCTGGTTCTTTACCATCTTGTCTACATCATAAGGTGCCGGATCACCACCAAGGTATTTATGGAACCAATCGAGATGAGCATCATAGTATAACGGCATTGATTTTACCGTATTCGGCCAGTGCCCGTCATTCTTCAGGATGATCAGGCGTGAAGGAATCCCAAGCGTCTGTAATGTTGTAAAATACTGGATACTTTGGGTATAGGAAACACGGAAGTCGAGCTGTCCGGTAACTATCAATGTTGGTGTAGCAAAATCCTTCACATATTCCGATGGTGAAAACTTCTTATATAAATCAGAGTTCCAGGGTTGCCCTTTTAAATCAAAGTTCGGAAACCAGAGTTCTTCTGTAGTTCCCCACATAGAACGTAAATCATACAATCCCATCATGGAAGCCAGGCACTTGAAGCGTTTAGTCTTAGCCTGGAACCAGTTCATCATATAACCGCCGTACGACCAACCCATGGCACCCATACGGGTAGAATCCACGTAGGACAGTTTGGACAGGGCATCAGTTACTTTCATCAAATCTTCAAAAGGTTTACCACCCCAATCACCTGATATTTCACGGGTATATTCCTGTCCGTAACCGGTAGAACCATGTGGATTGGGATAAGCAAGAACGTATCCGGCTCCCGGATATACCTGCCAGTCGCCACGGAATGAATTCATCCACTGGCTTTGTGGTCCACCATGGACATTCATGATCAGTGGATATTTCTTATTAGGATCAAAATTATGAGGCTTTACAATAAACACTTCTACCTTTATACCATCTGCTCCTGCTACCCACATGGTATCAGCCGGACGAATATCAACCGTATTCTCAACTTCCTGATTAAAAGTTGTCAGTTGGGTGATCTTCTTGTCAGATAGTTTCATGCGATACATTTCAGAAGGCTTTCCTACCGTATTTGCCGTATAATACAAATAACCTTTATTATCTGTATCAAAACCAAATATTGCTTTATCTCCACTTACAGGCTTGATCGTTTTTGTTGTAATATCTATATTGAATATTGGCTGGTTTCCCATTACTTCACCAACGAAACAGATAGATTTAGAATCGGCATTCCATTTAAACTCATCCACCCAGTTATCAAACTTTTCGGTCAGTATAGTAGATTCGCCGGTTTTACGGGTATACAAAGCTATATTGAATTTGTCCGACTCATATCCGGGGATAAGTTGTTTGCGGTAGGCTATATATTTCCCATCAGGCGAATATACAGGCCATCCGTCCCATGCAGTGTTATTTTTGGTAATATTCACTGCTTCACCACCGGTAACAGGAACAAGGAACAGATCGGCATTTGTAGATGCTTCCGGATGTTCGGAATGATTGGAAACATAGCAGATTTCTTTGCTGTCAGGTGAAAAGCTATACCCTACTCCCCCACCAAGCATAAATACCGGTGACACAAATTCACCCGGTGTTATATCCGTGTATGTCTTTGTTTCGGTATTGAAAAGGATTATGTGTAAACATTTTCCTGCAGCATATTCTGTCCAGTGACGGAACAACAAATGATCGGCCACATATGCCTGAACAGGCCCCTTGGTTGCCAGTGAATCAAACTCAGCATTCCGTTTGCTATCGGCACCACATTCAGGGTATACTTCTGCAGAAAAAGCAATCAGTTTATTATCCGGAGATAATACAGGATCTGATACACCCATAGAAAAGTCAGTGACCTGTGTTGATTTTTTATCATTGAATGTATAGAGATAAACCTGTGAAGACCCTGAAACTGTTGAAGTATAATAGATGCTTTTGCTATCAGCAGTCCATATCGGGTTGGTATTACCTTTGCCGTTGTCAGTGATGTTGGCACTGTTTTTACCATCTGTATCCATGACGTAAATATCAGTCATGGATTTTCCTTTCGGCAGGTCGTAACTGGTAAGGGTATGTACTATGTGCTTCCCATCAGGCGAAACAACAGGTGCTCCTACCGGATGAATTTTATACAAATCCTCAATGGCAAAGGCTTTCTTTTGTGCCGTCGCATGGATTGCTGCCATACAAAGCACGACAGAAAGTAACTGAATAATTCTCTTCATTTAACTGATTTTTAATTTGCTACATGATAATTTCCAACATTTAAACACAACCCAATACACTGAATACAATAAGATTCAGGCTTAATTAGGTTTTAAGATTGGAATAGGTATGCAAAAGTAGCAATTAGATCTTAATTCCTGAGGGTTTTTAAATAGAATGTGGATTCCTTTTCTCAGCACTATTAAAAGTGATAAGAAAATACGCTAATGATATAAAAAGTGCCTTTGTTCGTACTTAGTTTATCAGGTTATTCAGAACTTTTCAAAGGTTAAGGGTACTTTATTAAATGACTCTTCCTCCTGTTTCATTTGTTTCGTCATTATCAAAACCAAATAATACGGTTTTGGGATTATCTTTAATTCAGTATTCTTTGTCTTAATTTCATTGCCTAAATCTAATTTTGATTCAATAGAAGTAAAGAATTTCGAATCATTTTTTTTATTCCTGGTTGTTGTTTTCATGTAAAATTTATAGTTACATTCAGACAAATAATAGGACTGTCCTGTTTTAGTATATTTAGAGTTACTTTTTGTAATCCAGGTATTATACGTAAAGCCTGCTCTTGATGAAATAAGATTCCGAAGGAAAGAGGACGTTTGATTCTTGATATTATAATCAGTGCCTGAACTCCTTTCTGCTTCTAAAACTACAGAGTTCGCAGTATCGACAACTAAATAGCCGTCAAAGTCTTTGTATTTCTTTGAAGTGAAGTTTAGTTGCACAATGTTACTATTCTTTTCTGCAAATGAGCCATCCAGGGTAAAGTCATTTTCTTTGATAAACTTATTATCCAGAGTAGTTACAAAATCATCATACAGCATTCTTTTTAAATTTGAAAAGTCAGGTCCTGCGGTTTTATCCTTGTATTTGATTATGTTTTTCTGAGCATCAATCCTATATTGGGAATTCTTTTTTAATTGAGGGATTCCCAGATTTCCATAGCTCTTAAATGCATACCCACTCGTATCATTTAAGGTATACGTTTCATACGTATACGAAAGCATTTTGTCTGTCAGTCGATAGTTTTGAGCTTTCTGCTCTACAACCTTCATTAAAACAGGAGTTATCCATTTTGATTGCTTGTTACTTATTACAATTTCCCGGAGCATAGCTGTTGTTGGTACTAAATAAATTGTATCGCTTAGATTTGATTTGAATATTTCTGCTTTCAGGTAATTTATATGCGAGAGATAAAGAGTCTGAAAAGTAAAGTCAATGGAAAACTCACCTTGTTCATTACTCATTGCACCATAGACTTTGTCTCCAACCGTCGTGTATATGCTTACATACGGAATTGGTTGACGGGATTCCTTGTCGACTACGATACCCTTTGTTTGAGCAATTACTAATTGACCTGCCAGTGTCAGCAGAATGAATCCTATCAATAAAATCTTTAGTTTCGTTGATTTCATATCTTTCTGTTTTATAAGTTTATAAATTCGGATACAAGGTTATTCTTTCATTCATAGCCCTTAGGTTAACTCCTGAATGCTTTACCTAAGTATATTTATTTGAAGTAAATTTTGCTCCCGTCAATTGACTGACAGAATAATCGGGATAGACAATATGGCAATACGATTCTCCATCGATACACAATCCTGGCATTTATTTTTGTTCTGCTTAAAATGTATATCCTATATTCAATGAATATAAGTTATTCGTTAATTTTAAAAATTGATTTGTATTTAGACTCTGAGAATAATCAATATTTAAATCAGCATATAGGGTATGATTGTTTTTCAAAGCATACTTACATCCGGCTCTACCTAAAAATCCCAATAAATATGTTGGAATAGATTGTTTATATTGATTATAAAAAGTCAGATACACAAAATCTTTATTTTGTGACAGTACAAAATTATTTGAAACTCCTATACCCATATATGGCCTTATTTTACCTTTAGAAAAGGTGTAATTTACAACGACAGGTAATCTTAATACAACTGCTTTTAAATCAACATTTATATTTTGTACATCCTCATTATACTTTTTATTGAAAATCGTATAATACTGACCGTTATATGTTAGTGTGGTAAAATTATATATGTCTTTTAAATTGTATTTTGAAAATTGCTGAAGTGTAAAGTCCATTTGGACTGACAGATTTTCTGCATAGCCCACAATGTTTTCGAATTCAAGTCTGCATCCTATAGAGCTTGACAGGCTATAATCACTCAATAACTCATCGCCAAAATTAAATCTATTCATTGATTCCCCTATTTGTACTCCGAAATTTACATGGATTGGTTTAATTTTCTTCTCATAAATAATACATTGTTCGTTAGAACAAACCCGCTCATGATAATTCTTAGCAACATTAATTAATGATTTTGATTCTAATTTACTTTTATAGATGATCGGTTGAATATTGGCATCCTGCATTAATGAATTCATTACCACCAGATATTCCTTTCGATCAATAGAATATTTTGTGCCCTTGACTTCTTTTATTTCAGTTGTATTTATGAGTTCATATAATTTTCCGTTTTTTTCTACAAAGAAATGACTCTTATCATCCTGGAAATGGAAAACATCAACCTTACCTTCAATTAAAAACTCTAAAAACATTTTACGTGTTGAATTTTCAGCGGGTATATCTTTCGTAATAAAAAACTTTCCATCATTAAATCTGTAACCGTTAATATCTTTTGGTCCGAAAATGGTGGTTTCACTTAATCTATCTTTCCGAAAATAACAATGATTCGAATTGCTTTTGCTATCCCGATTGTCAATCAGTCCAAAAACTGTATCACCTGAATTTTTAATTATATATCCGGGTTTCCAGTCATTCTGACTATAACAATTCATGGCTGCAATCCCTAAAAACAAAATAAGAATCAAGAACTGTTTCATAAATAATTATCAATAAAATGGTTATGTATTAAATTTTTGATTGACTTGTACGGGTTTGTATTTTATTCTAACAACTGATTTTTATTCGTTTAATGCCCCTATCACACCATTATCCGTAATTGTTTCGGCACTAACACTCATTTCCTTACAGGTGCTGTTATTGTCAAACATAACCCGTGCACGCCCTTCTTTATCGGTTTTCACATCAGGATTCCAGTAAAGCGTACGCCGGTAGTCTTTTTCGCCGGAAACTTTGTACTGATTGTATCGCGGACTAAAGAACTCCCTGGTATACGAGTATCCGGGGAAAGTAGTATTTCGTATTCCGTTTGGATCACGATGGTAGTTTTTCTTTTGGATTACAAGAGCTACCACAGTATTGGTAACATCACCGACTTTTCCATGCAACAGGCTTACAATTGTACCGTAATCTTCGATGATTGTAACCGATTCAATGTCATCAATCAACAGGGGTCCTCCTTTGAATCTATTCATATTTTTTCCTTTCATGCCGGAACCATTCGAACCTGATCTGGAAATATCGTCATCGCCTTCGTTTGCAAAGAAGTTTGAATTACCAAATACAAATCGAATGCTTTTTCCTTTATAGGTAATTTTAGTCCCTCCATCTGGTAGTGGAATTGTCTTTACATATTTATTCGTTTTATTCAGAAATCCATATATGTCAGAAGGTTGCCATTCGCCTGTATCTTCTATTTTGTCCATTTCTTTCACTACGTCATATTTAAGACTCACTTTCAAAGGCAGTCGGTTCTCCTTCACAGTTACAGTCTTCAACAAATGTTCCTGCTCACTCATGGATAAATTCTTCTGATCTTTCGGAGCATAGATATAAGTTGTGTCGTTATCCGAAGTGATCTGTGTTTTTTTCAATATTTTAAAGTCGGGGGTCATGTTTAGGGCAGCTGCCGTGTAAGGTTGCGGTTCAGGCATAAACTGGCGATTCAGCATAAAACGTGTAGCTTTGCGTTTGTTGTTAACTTTTGATTCCAGAATAAGCTTTGCATTTCCCTTGAAGTCAATCAATCCAAAATTGAAATTACCCACAGAATCTGTCTTGCATGTACCTTGTTGTGAGGTACTGTCAGTAAGCAATATCATAGACACGTCAACATTTTTCAGTTTTCTTTTAATCATCAGGGATGCTATATTTCCATCAATGACCTGCTGTTTTTCAACCGGTTCTTTTATTGCAAACGGTGTTATCCCGGCCATTTGTTTCCAGGAATAGCGTGTCCATCCCTGGGTAAGCAACAGCAGGTCCAATGCCCGTTGATGTGCTATGTCATTCACCTGGAAATACACACCCGGATTTTCAATATACCCTTTAATCTCAGAGGACAGCAATAAATCAGTCAGGATGTTATTGTTGTATGGGTTATTCGAACTGGTTGAACCATCACGCACAGACAATGAGAAAGTAGTCTCTACAGGTTTGTTTTGCGGATCGGTAATAAGAAAATCCATTTTCACTTCTTCGAGTGGCTGGTAGGCTTGCTTGTCTTGTGATACACTTATTTTCAGCGGATTCTGTTGATGAATAAAAGCCAGACGTTCAGCCAGGATATTGCCGGAAGCATTATAAAGGGTTATCTGCGCTACTCCGTCCGGTAATAGCTTCTTTGCAATGCTAAAAGCCATTGTATTTTCAGTTTGTGTATTTATTTCCCTGAAGACATATAAAACTCCACGACTTGAAACAGACAACCCGAGAGGTTCACTTGTAGTCACAGTATTTTTTCTGATAAGCACATCCAGGTTCTGGTCAGTCGAATTGTCAACCTTAAGCACATAGCCTGTTGGTAAAGCCATTGGCAGGTTGAATCTGGATTCAAGGCCATTGCTTGTACCCCGGGCATAATACTGTCCTGCATCAGGTGAAAATTCAAGCGAACCCATACCCTGGTAATCGGTGTTTATATCAAGGACTTTTTCGTTTTTATCATTGAAAACCGACCCGGTGATAACGGCATCTTCACCATGTTGATTGGTAGCTTTGAATGCAACCTTAGACATAACATGCTGAACCAGGTTACCACCTTCAGGAAAGAAGTCCAGGTTCAACTGTTCTTTCTTTTGCAGCTCATCAGGCCTTAATTTAGGAATACTCTGTGAATTAAGCCTGTCTGTTATACGGGTTTTATAGTCTCCGGCATATTTAGGCTGGTCATATACCGGGAATATCCTTGAAAAACAAGCCGCAGTACCAAAGTTCAGCATATAACGCGTATAAGCCCTGACTTCATAAAAACCACCATAGTTTGTTGTATTCAGTTTGAAATCACCGTGACAAGATCCGTTTTCCAGTTTGAGTTTCTTTGTTTCCAGTACGTAACCCTCCGCATTGAGTAATTCCACATACAGTATCTTGCTTATGTTACTCAACGAATTCCGGTCGGCACGCACCGTATATGCTTTAAACCAGATCGATTCGCCTAAATAGTACGAAGTGTTATCGAAATGAAGATATACCTTTTCCTGCGGATAGCTTTTTGAAAATGCTACGAAATGCTCTGAGAATGATTTTATCTTCTGAATCGCTGTACTGTCCTGAGCAGATACAGGTTGAACCATCAAAAACAGAATCAGGACAAATGAAGTAATCAATGAATAACGCTTTTTCATAATACTAAGTATTTGTGAATGATTTAAAAAGAATCCGGAATATAAGGAATGATTATATCTGTTTTCACAACCGGCAAGCCAGCATCTTCAATTCACTGACTACTTTTCGGTATTTAAAATGTGGCTTTAAATTATTTCAATAACTGAATTTTTACAAAGGGTATGTAAATCTCCTGCCTTATATTTCAGGTCAAATTGAATACTATTCAATCGTTTTCAGTTTTGGTTCTTTCAGCTTTTTCAGGTATTCAGTTGCTTCCGATTCAGGTATTAATTCAAGTTTAGTCCGTGCTGTGATTACTCCCATTTGCACTTTTTGTTTTACATAATACGTCTTCCCTGGTTGTGGATCAATTGTTATCATGGCAGTATTTTCAGACTTACTTTCAATTTTTACAGCACCGGCATTTGTCTTTACTTCCCAAAGTAAAAAACTCACAGGCCCTAATTTCCCTATAAGTTTTTCATCCTGATAAATTTGAAACGTTACTGCTGAACCAAAAGAAGAAGGTCTGATCACATAAATTCTGGCTGCTTCATTGTCCACATTGGCTTTGTTGGGATACTTCACAAATTGCGTTGTCGTTGCACAACTAACAAAAAATAAACTTAAAAGCAAAATCAGGAAATTCTTTTTCATATTAATCTCATTTAATGTTGTTACTTCTTATATTATTGAAATTCTTTAATTTGGGAATAAAATAGATATATTTTTATCTAAGCACCCATTATTTTACCTGTTCTTAGTGCCTTAGTATATCTCAGAAAGTTTAAAATTTTAAATCAGATCATTTCACAACTTGCCGTATATTCCGTCATGTTATCCAATTCAATATCTGGTTTACTGACAGTCCACCTGTGCGATCTGTTTTTTTCATTCAATGCCAGTTCAACATGGGATATGGCTATCCCCATGTCCACACGTTGCAAATCAGCATGCAACATGTTTTTATTATAATTGGGAGTCCGTTTCAGGAAAAAATGCAACACATTATTATCAACTACTACTCTCCATGGTTGCTTGTTGGATGCAGAGGGTGCCAGGCGTACCATTTCAAGAAAGAATCCAAAAGTATCTTTTTCTTTTTTGTTGAGATGCCCTTGAAAAGTTTTAGAGAAAAACAATTCATCAAACGGTTTGCGGTTATCTGAACCTGCAAAATACCGGAACATCTTATCTATAGTCCTCTTATTTGTTCCAAAATATCCTACAGGTGTTACAGCCGGGATTAATTCGTCATCCTGTAAACCGACTGCTGTGGAAAATGCCGTTTTATTGTACGTGCCGCCCATCCAACAAGTTCCGATATTGAGTTGCGTGCAAAACAAAACGAGTTTTTCCATGCAATACCCGAAATCTTCAAAGTTCTTATCCGAATACCCTACTTTTCCAGCTATAAAACTCTTTGTTCCGGAAATAATGCCATACGTGCCAAGCTTTACATCTTTAAATTCATCGGAGCTGCCATCAATCCAGGAAAAATCAACCTTATTTCCAAATATCCCCACTGAATCGGATTGCATAAAATCGATGATATCTTGCTTTATTTTTGGTTCAATAGCTTCATCTGTGTAAGTTCGTATTGATTTACGCGTTCTGATTATTTTTTCAACATCTTGTAACATTATGCTTTAAATTATTTTTTTTGTAATTTGATTAAAACTAAAAAACTCAAACGGTTTGCACAACCAATATTTCCGCCCAAATGTACGAACTCTTTTTAACACACCCAACATTTTGTACCTTTATTTTAAATAAGCACAAAAAGTATTGAATTTTAAGGAATAAATAAACACAGATGCTCCCCCTCGTTTCCTAACGATGAGTTAATTAGTACAACGTTTCCAACGTTTAAAGACAACGGGGCTGGTGCTTTTTATCGTTACAAACGATTGACCATAAGCTCCTTATTAGGAAACAAGTGGTAGCATAACAATTCAGCTTTTTAAAATTAACAGGTAGTCTTCTATACGTCTTTGACATCTCTTCTTTCTTTTCCTTCCGTTGACATATCCTTATCCTACCCTTAACCCATAGATATCCCACCTCTTATATGATATGGGATATAGGTGGGATATCTATGGGATATCTATGGGATATCTAAGGGATAACCTAAACCGGGTGGTGGACAGGTGATATTGTTTCGTGTTTAAAGAGTTTAAAGAGTTTGAAAAGTTTGAAGAGTTTGAAGAAGGGGAGGGTGAAATCTGGAAATAATTCCTTTTTCATGTGATTAAACGGATGGGTACCAGTTTTTAGTATGCAAACAGGGTGAAAAATACAGTTCCTTTTATGTATCATTAAAATGGTCCAAACTAAACCCACCAGTTAGTGATATTTTTTAAGCTACAAATAAGTTCTAATGATATATTTAATAAAGAATAAAACGCAGGTTGAAATCATTTGATATCCTTCATTTCATATTTGAAATTCTTTAAGTTACGAAAAGATAAAACTTTCTCTTCAAAAGTCGGTTATTAAATGAACAGGCCATCCTGATTGTGAAAAACAATTTCTATATTTGCATGGAAATAGAATGAATATACCAAATTCTACAAGATATGGTTTCAAGGTTTCGGTGGCTTGTTTTATTTTAATCAGAACATAATACTATATATCACACCAACATACATCATGCAAAAAGACAAAGCCTTGTCCGGATTCCGGTTTGGAGAGGACGAAATGACCATAGGGCGGGCACTGAACTTAGCCCGTGGACTTGAAAAAGGGATACTAACCGATGCCGTCCGCAACAAGGTACAAAAGAACCGTGACGTGGTGGAAAGTATTGTGCACAAACAAAAGATCGTATATGGTATCAACACAGGCTTTGGCCCATTGTGTACCACGCTGATCGGAGAAGAGGACACCAAAAAGCTGCAATACAACCTGCTAATGAGCCACAGCGTGGGGGTTGGAAATTCCATCGACAAAGAGATAGCCTGCCTGATGATGATATTGAAAGTCCATGCGCTGTGCAAAGGCTATTCGGGCATTGCCGTTGAAACAGTGGAACGGATACTCTGGCATATTGAGAACAATGTTATACCCTGCGTACCCGAACAAGGTTCGGTGGGTGCTTCAGGTGACCTGGCACCGCTATCCCACTTATTCCTGCCATTAATAGGAATGGGAAAAGTATGCTATAAAGGCGAAATAAAGCCCATGTCCGAAGTACTGGAACTGTTACATATGCAGCCCGTAGACCTGGGTCCGAAAGAAGGGCTGGCATTGATTAACGGAACCCAGTTTATGAGTGCACACGCGGTGATCCTGCTGGAGAAAATGCAGAACTGCCTGGATCATGCAGATATTATAGCCGCCATGAACCATGAGGCCATGATGGGATCGGTGAAATGCTTCGACGAAGAACTGCATGCCCTGCGACCTTATTCCGGCAGCCTGTACGTGGCACAACGTATGCGGAAACTTCTGCACCATTCGGAGATTGTAGTATCGCATAAGAACTGCCTGAGGGTACAGGATCCCTATTCATTGCGATGCATCCCGCAGGTACACGGGGCATCACGAAATGCCTGGCTACACCTGAAAGAAACCATCCTGATTGAAATCAATTCGGTAACCGACAATCCCATTATCTTCTCGGAAGACAAAACCATCAGCGGTGGATTATTTCACGGGCAGCCCATAGCCATGCCAATTGATTATGCAGGTCTGGCAGCTGCCGAACTGGGCAATATCGCCGACCGCCGCATTTACTTATCCATGATGGAAAGCGTACCCGGATTACCAAAACTGCTTATGAGGCATACCGGACTTAACTCGGGCTTTATGATCCTTCAATATACAACCGCAGCATTGGTGAGCGAAAACAAAACATTGTGCTTCCCCGCAAGTGCCGACAGCATACCAACTTCGCTGGGTCAGGAAGACCATGTCAGCATGGGTTCCATTGGCGTTCGCAAAAGCTTACGGATTGTGGATAACCTGGAAAAAATACTGGCTATTGAGTTGCTCACTGCCGCACAGGGATTTGATTTCAGAAAACCACTTAAATCAGGATTTCTGATTGAAGAAACGCATACACTGATCCGGGAGCATATCACCTTTGCCGATACCGACAGGGTATTCTCCGATGACATTGAAAAAGCCATATTGCTCATTCAGTCGAAAGACATCATAAAGCACCTCCATGATGCAGCAAAAAAACATCACACAGATTTTAAAAACGAAGACCATGAATTATTCGGAATTTATTGACACCTACGCTACTCATCCTCATTACAAGGCACCGACAGGAAATCAGCTTCATGCAAAATCATGGCAAACGGAAGCACCCCTGCGCATGCTGCTAAACAACCTGGATGCTGAAGTGGCAGAAGATCCTGCTAACCTGATAGTGTATGGTGGAACCGGACAGGCAGCAAGGAGTCCTGAGGCAGTGAAAGAAATCATACGTATCCTGCTGGAGATGGACGAATACCATTCACTTCTGGTACAGTCGGGAAAACCGATTGGACTGGTACGCTCCCACCCTCAGGCACCACGGGTGTATATTGCCAACAGTAACCTGGTTCCTGCATGGGCTACCTGGGAACATTTCGAAGAACTGAAGTCGAGGGGACTGATGATGTACGGTCAGATGACTGCCGGAAGCTGGATATACATTGGTTCACAGGGCATTCTGCAGGGCACATTCGAAACCTTTGTGGAATGCGGGCGCAAGTACTTTAACGGCAACCTGAGCCACAAACTCATCGTATCAGGTGGTATAGGAGGCATGAGCGGCGCCCAGCCCCTGGCTGCCACCATGGCAGGAGCTGTATTCCTGGGTGTGGATATTGACCCACAACGAATTAAGAAACGGTTGGATACCCGCTATATCGACAAAATGACCGATGATTACAGGGAAGCAATTAAATGGATAGAAGAAGCAAAAGAATCAGGCAACCCATTGTCCGTCGGATTGGTCGGGGATATAGGCGATGTGCTGGAAAGACTGCTACAAGATAATATTATCCCGGATATCCTTACCGACCAGACATCTGCCCATGACCCGCTGAATGGATATGTACCGAATGGAATGTCGCTAGCTGAAGCCCTTGCATTGCGAAAAGGCAATCCGGTTAAATACAAAGAACTTTCCCTGAAAAGCATGGCACGCCATGTGGGCTATATGCTCGAAATGCAAAGACGGGGCAGCATAACCTTTGATTATGGCAATAACCTGCGTGAGTTTGCCCGCCAGGGAGGAGAAGAACATGCTTTTGATTATGATGGTTTTGTACCGAAGTTTATACGCCCACTCTTCTGTGATGGCAAAGGGCCTTTCCGTTGGGTAGCACTCTCGGGCGATCCGGAAGATATATTCACTACCGATCGTGCCTTGATGAATCTATTCCCCGAAAACGAACATTTGATTAAATGGCTTACCGAAGCTGAACAAAAAGTAGCTTTTCAGGGTTTACCCAGCAGGATATGCTGGCTGGGAATGGGCGAACGTGAAAAAGCAGGTTTGCTGTTCAATCAACTTGTGAAAGAGGGCAAGGTAAAAGCACCGATTGTGATTGGACGCGACCACCTGGATTGCGGATCGGTGGCATCACCCAACAGGGAAACAGAAGGAATGCTGGATGGGACGGATGCTGTATCCGACTGGCCGTTGCTGAACTTAATGGCCAATACAGGTGGTGGTGCAACCTGGGTATCGTTTCATCACGGTGGTGGAGTAGGTATCGGGTATTCCCAGCATGCCGGCATGGTTGTGGTGGCCGATGGCACCGACCGTGCAGCTGAATGCCTGAGCCGTGTGCTCTACAACGACCCTGCCATGGGTATTTACCGGCATGCCGACGCGGGGTATGAAACAGCCATTGAAAACAGGGAACGGTTTGGGATGAATGAATGAATGAATGAATGACCCCTAAATCCCCTAAAGGGGACTTGAAGAGTGCATTTAATGAGTGCCAGCTCTTAATTTTGGGGAGACATAAAATTGTTGTTTTCATGTTCAATAAAACCAATTATCTGGTTTATAGATCAATATAAATCTAATTAAATATTTTTTGTCAACATACGAACAAATTATTTCAATATTTACAAATTTTCAAATTTTCAAATCAGTATATTTTCAAATTAACTAATTACTTTTGTGCCTATAGTTACAAATAAAAATGAAGCTTACCGGACCTTTCAAACAATTGCTTACCATGGATCATTTGCCTGATAGAGGGCAACTGTCCGATGACCAGCTGGAAATAATACCGGATGGAGGAATCGTACATCGCGAAGGGAAAATAATTGCAACAGGCAATTTCAATGCATTGAAAGAAGCATACAGCGATGCAACGATTGAATGGATTGAAGGCGATTATGTCGGGTTGCCGGGAATGATTGATGTCCATACCCATATATGCTGGGCAGGTTCACGGGCTAACGATTATGCCATGAGCCTTTCAGGGAAAAGCTATCTGGAAATAGCAGCTATGGGTGGCGGCATCTGGGATACCGTTCGAAAGACCAGAGAAGCAACCATCGAAGAGTTGGCTGAATATACCCAGCAACGTGCCATGAGGGTACTCCGGCAGGGAGTAACCACCATAGAAGTGAAAAGCGGTTACGGCCTTTCCGTAAAAGAGGAACTGAAGATACTTGAAGCCATTGCACTGGTAAATAAGCGATCGGGTGCTGAGTTAATTCCTACATGCCTGGCAGCGCATATCCTTCCGAAAGATTTTAAAGGGACTGAAAAAGAATACCTGCAACTTATATTGAATACTTTATTGCCGGAAGTGAAAAAACAAAAGCTTGCCGACAGGGTGGATATTTTTGTAGAAAGTAGTGCCTTTTCCGTTGCTGAAGCAACAAATTATCTGTTGAAGGCACGTGAACTGGGATTTGACATCGTGCTTCATGGCGACCAGTTCAGTACGGGGTCAGTAACTGTGGCAAATGCTGTGAACGCACTGAGCATTGACCATCTGGAAGCAGCCAATGTGCGGGAAATAGCCCTGTTGGCGGAAGGGAATACCATTCCTGTAGTACTACCCGGTGCATCCATTGGATTGGGAGTCCCCTTTGCCCCTGCCCGTAAGATGCTGGATGTAGGGACATCCCTGGTTATAGCTTCCGACTGGAATCCTGGCTCTGCTCCTATGGGAAACCTGTTGACCGAAGCCGCCATACTGGGTGCCATGGAAAAGCTGACCATGTGCGAAGTTTGGGCTGCACTTACCTGCCGGGCTGCACAGGCACTGAATAAAACGGACCGTGGAATATTAAAACAAGGATTTGTAGCCGACATACTAGCTTTTAAGACGAACGATTATAAAGAAATACTGTACCGCCAGGGACAACTGAATGCCGGAATAGTGTGGAAAAAAGGAGAAATAGTATATTGATAATGTGAAAATGCAAAGGAATAGAATAGAAGATAAGATAACATTCTTACTATTACCCAAATTAATTCGTTATCTATCGATTAACATAATACAAAATACGCAACATATATGAACAGGATTATCGAATGTGTTCCGAACTTTAGTGAAGGAAACAACATGGAGATCATTAACCGGATTGTCGATGAGATCAACTCCGTGGAAGGTGTAAAAGTAATTGATGTTGATCCGGGTAAAGCAACCAACCGTACCGTGGTGACCTTTGTAGGATCACCCGATGATGTCTGCGAGGCAGCATTTCGTGCAGTGAGGAAAGCATCGGAACTCATCGACATGAGCAAGCACAAGGGTGAACACCCACGCTTCGGTGCTACCGATGTGCTTCCGTTGATACCCGTGAAAGGGATTACCATGGAAGAAACAGTGGAATATGCCCGCAAGCTGGGAATGCGGATTGGGGAAGAATTAGGGATACCTATCTATTTCTATGAATTTGCTGCTACCGAAGAGAAACGTCGAAACCTGGCCAATTGCCGTGCCGGGGAATATGAAGGATTACCTCAAAAGATAGCAGATCCGGCCTGGAAGCCTGACTTCGGAGCTTCAGCATTCAATGAGGTTGTCCGCAAATCAGGTGCCATTGCATTGAGTGCCCGCAATTTTCTGATAGCCTATAATGTAAACCTGAATACCACGTCAACCCGCTGGGCGAACTCAATAGCCTACGACATCCGCGAAAAAGGAAGGGTGAAACGGGAAGGGAACACGTTGACAGGGAAAATTATCAAAGATGAAAAGGGAAATAAAGTATATACTCCCGGGCTGCTGAAAGGGGTAAAGGGAATCGGGTGGTACATCATGGAATACGGCATTGCCCAGCTATCGTTCAACATTACGGATATTTCAATTGTTTCCATGCATCAGGTTTTTGAACTGGCATGTGAACGGGCAGCACTCAGGGGAATCCGTGTAACAGGATCGGAACTTGTGGGAGTTATTCCACTAAAGGCCATGCTCGAAGCAGGCAAGTACTTCCTACGCAAACAAAAACGCTCCACAGGCATATCCGATGATGAAATCCTGAAGATTGCCGTCAAGTCACTGGGGCTGGATGAGCTTGCTCCATTCGATCCTAAAAAGAAGATTATAGAATACCTAATGGAAGATACGTCCCAAAAGAAGCTGGTCGATTTGTCCGTTAAGCAATTTACCCAAGAGACTGCTTCTGAATCGGCTGCACCGGGTGGTGGTTCCATATCAGCCACTATGGGTGCTATGGGTGCTGCACTGGGAAGCATGGTAGCGAACCTGTCTGCACATAAAAAGGGTTGGGAGGATCGTTGGGAAGAGTTTTCCGATTGGGCGGACAAAGGCAAGATCTACCAGGATGAGCTATTAAAGTTAATTGATATGGACACAAAGGCATTCAATGGCATTATGGAAGCGTTAGGGCTCCCTCAGAGGAACGAAGAAGAAAAGATGAATCGTACAGCAGCCATACAACAAGCTACGCGTACAGCCATGGAAATACCGTTCAGGGTCATGCAGGTTAGCTATGAATCGATGGAAGTACTGATGGCAATGGCTAAGACCGGCAATCCGAATTCAGTATCCGATGCAGGTGTAGGTGCATTAGCTGCACGTTCCGCTGTATTGGGAGCAGGACTGAATGTACGTATTAATGCCGGAAGCCTTACAGATAAAGAATATACCACCCAGTTGCTAAAAAAAACAAGCCTGTTGGAACAACTTACCATTGAACTGGAAAGTCAGATACTGGAGATAGTGAATGGGAAGATAAAGGGAGGAGAATAATTAAATAACTTTATTCCTCAATACAGGACTCAATCAACTAAAAACAGCAAGCTATACTGGCTTGCTGTTTTTAGTTATTATGCTGTATTGTTTACGACACATACACTTCAAGTAACGTCACATCACTATCCGGCATTAAAATCAATTCATCAATGCTGGCAGGAATAAGCACGGTATCCCCTTTACTGATTGTTGTTTTGTCGCCTTCAAAATCAATGGTAAAATTTCCTTCCAGACACATATAGGCTACAAACGAATCCAAGGTGGCATAATTACGTTCAAGGCGTTTATTGAAATGAACCATATTGGTGGTGAAATAGTCACATTTAACCAATGGGGTTGTTTCATTCAATACCGGAGAGTAAATGGTTTTAGGTTGTTTAGACGCAGTAAAGTCAATAACGTCCAGAGCCTGTTCGGTATGCAGTTCACGCTCATTGCCGTTATCATCTTTGCGTTTGTAATCATAGATGCGATAGGTTATATCGCTGCTTTGCTGTATCTCAGCAACAACAACGCCTTTGCCAATAGCATGTACCCTGCCTGCCGGGATAAAGAAAACGTCCCCTTTAGTAACAGGCACCTTTTGCAACAGGTCCTCCACTTTATCATGGGCCATGGCATCCAGATACGTTTCACGTGAACAGTCCTCATTAAATCCGATAATCAGTTCAGAGCCTTTATCAGCATCCACCACATACCACATTTCGGTTTTACCGTATGAGTTGTGCCGTTCAGCAGCCACTTCATCACCCGGATGAACCTGTATAGAGAGGTTTTCGTTGGCATCAATCAGTTTAAAGAGCAATGGGAACGACAGACCGTATTCATCAAAGACCGTATCACCGATCAGCTCACCCATATAGATCTCAATTAATTCCCTGAGGTTATTGCCTGCCAGATACCCATTGGTTACCTCTGACTCATCACCTTCATAACCGGACAGTTCCCAGCTTTCACCTAATTTCAGGGTTTCTGCAGGCTTATTGAAAAGGGTTTTTAGCTTGGTACCGCCCCAGATTTTATCTTTAAGTATCGGACTGAATTTTAATGGATAGAGCATAATAGTAGGTAGTTAGTAGTAGGTAGACAATAGTAGGTAGTTAATAGTAAGTAGTTAAAAGTAAATAGTAGGTAGAAAGAAAAACGAACAATTAATAGCCCTTCATACGTAAGATTTATTAATTGTTCGTTTTATGATTAAAAGCTATTTTAATTCTTATTGTTGTTCTGCATTCACACGTTGGGCATAATTCAATTCCCATGCCCAGGCACTTCTCAGAGTTTCTTCCAGAGTTTCAGTAGCAGTCCAGCCTAATTCATTATTTGCATAACTTGGGTCGGCCCATACCTTTTCAATATCACCTTCACGACGGGCAACAATTTTATAGGGAACTTCCACATTGTTTACTTCTTCGAAAGTCTTAATAATTTCAAGTACAGACACTCCACGTCCAGTTCCCAGATTAAAGGTCTCCACATCACTTTTGGTTTGTTTATTCAGCATACGCTGAACAGCAATAACATGCGCTTTGGCCAAATCCACCACATGAATATAATCGCGAACGCAAGAACCGTCAGGCGTATTATAATCATTGCCAAACACCATTAATTGCTTACGCAGGCCTAAAGCTGTTTGTGTAACAAAAGGCAACAGGTTATTCGGTATGCCGTTTGGCAGTTCACCAATCTCAGCAGATGCATGTGCTCCAATCGGATTGAAATAGCGCAGGATTATACTCTGGTAACTATGATTGGCATAGATGGTATCCCTGATTATTTCTTCCCCTACCTGCTTGGTGTTACCATATGGCGACAAGGCAGTCTTTATCGGGGCATTCTCGGTTACAGGCAAGATATCAGGCTGTCCGTATACCGTGCACGATGATGAGAATACAATGTTTCTCACTTTGTGTATCGGCATGAGTTGCAATAAGTTGATCAGTGATACAAGGTTATTCCGGTAATACATCAATGGTTTTTCCACTGATTCGCCAACAGCCTTGCTGGCCGCAAAATGTATGATCGCCTCTATATCTTTGTGTTTTTCAAACATGCGGTCCATACTCACATAATCCACACAATCAACATTCTCAAATGAAGGACGGATGCCGGTAATGGTTTCAATGCCGCTCAACACATCGATATTGGAATTGGACAGATTATCAACTATTACAACCTCAAAACCTTTCAACTGAAGTTCAACAACTGTATGTGAACCAATATAACCTGTTCCGCCTGTTACTAAAATTTTAGCCATAAACTAATTTTGTTTCTTATTTAAATAATTTTTCCGGATAGACTCCTTTGCGAATCAACTCATTTATTTTAAGCACTACCTGCGGACGATCCTCTGCATAGGTAACACCGAACCATTTGGATGGGGTATCAAGTACTTTACAGGTAGCCTTATTCTCAACAATTAAATTATTTACTGCCAAAGGAATATAATATTCGGATTTCAACTTCTGACCATTTTCAAGTAGAAATTCTTTAAAGTACTGTTCGGAATATTCGAAATAATCAGGTGTAAAACCCCACATATTCATCGACACAGGGGTATTTGCAGGAATAGTTACCTCTTCATTCTTTTCATTAAGATAATTGATAGTACCTCCCTTTTCTTCAATATGAGTGCGTTCAACCACATTCTGCAAAAGGCCATTTTCATCAACAACACATATTCCACGGCTTACAGCACCACTTTCCGACAGGGTATTTCCAACATGATAACCAACCATGCAATATTCATTCTTCTTTCCTTCCACACTTCGAAGAAAGTCAGCCAGGATTGAAAACGATTCCTGACCATAAAAATCATCAGCATTAATTACGGCAAAAGGTTCATGAATAGCATCTTTCCCCATTAGTACGGCGTGATTTGTACCCCAGGGTTTTTCACGATCCTGATTGTAACTGGAACCTTCGGGTACATTACTTATTTCCTGAAAAACAATATCTGTATCAATTAAATTTTTAAACTTATTTATAACAACAGTCTTAAAGTCCTGCTCAAAACTTGAACGAATTACGAAGACTATTTTACCGAATCCGGCTTTCATGGCATCATAAATCGAATAATCCATAATGGTTTCTCCATTTGGACCAAGTCCGTCCAATTGCTTCAATCCTCCATAACGGCTACCCATTCCTGCTGCCAATACAAATAAAGTTGGTTTCATATATTTATTTTTAGATTTAGAGGCGCAAAGTTAATTATTAGTTTTGAATTGAAGTATAAATGATCTATCATTTTATGAACTATTATCTATCTAATAAACTCTTGTTTTCGAATATTGTTATTTTGTAATATTGTAGAAAACTTAACCTATTTTAATCCGGAGATAAATGGGTAATTGTTCTATCTTTGTGGAAAGAGTAGAAGTTATGCCACAAAAAAAATCAAGTATAAAAAAATATTCATTTAATTTCCTGTTTTTCGTCATCGAAGTATTTGTATTAATGTTGATTGGAATCTTGTTTTTCAATATCTATTACAGTAAAATATCAAAAGCAAAAGGGTTTTCTGAATGTGATCACGTTCATTTTGCCAACTCGCCAATTAGTCCGAGTAATAAATTAAATGATCCCAATGAAATACATTTAATTCATGCTCAAAAGAACGGTTTAAAAAAACCATTCTCCACGACTGAAGATTTTTATGCTAAAATTGACAGTCTGAAGCGCAATTCAATTCTAATTGAAGTAACCGAAAATAAATTTTATCAGCTAAAATCGCTTTCCCATTCGGTGCCTTACCTGATTCCGGAAGCCGTGGATATGTTAAATGAGATAGGATTTCGTTTTCAAAAGCGGTTACAGGAAAAAAAATACCATAATTTTCGATATCGTATTACTTCGCTTACCCGAACCGTAGAAACGCAGAATAAGTTGAGTCATTGCAACGGAAATGCCACGTTGCACTCGGCACATTTGTATGGAACAACGGTGGACATCTCCTATAAAAATTTCTACAACACTGAGAAAGACAGCATTGAAAGCAGCTACGAAGCTGTACAGGCATTGACGAATGTTTTAGTAGAAATGCGTCAGGAATGTAAATTTCTGGCTGTTCGGGAGCGTCATCAATCCTGTTTTCACATAACCGTGGTCGTGTGCCAACCACTTTCTGATAAAAATAATCATCATTTTTCAATGAATATGAATTAAAAATGAAATTTTTATTACCTTTGCAGCCGTTTTGAATGAGACTTGCTCTCATAAGTATGACTTCGTAGCTCAGCTGGTAGAGCAATAGACTCTTAATCTGTGGGTCGTGGGTTCGAGCCCCACCGGGGTCACTATTCAAAACTAAAACCCTCTATAAATTTGATTTATAGAGGGTTTTTTAATGTAGACCACAACAGTACCACTTCTGAAGTTGAAATACAGAAAATAGCATTTGTATATGAATCATTCCTGTGATTTTTAAGTGAATGATCTGAGCCTTTTTATTAATTGCACAACAAAATATTATCAGATTATTTATTACAAATACAGGCTAAAAGCTTTATGGAATGTGCAAAAACAGGAATCATAGAACAAAAACGTTAAACATACTGTTACATTTATGATAATTTTAAATAAAGAAGGCTATATCCGATGCATTTTCAATTACCAAATGAATTTTGTTATTCTTTAAATAAGGAAGCAATTTTTTTATAGTTTTCTGTTCGACCTGAATCATACTCTACTAAAATGAGAAAGACGTTCAACATATATTTTTCACTTGCCACAGTAACAGGTCTCGCCATTGCATGGATGGATTCACAAATAAACTGGAATGACACAGGGATAACAGCATTTATTATATCATTGGCAGCAACTCTGTTTGGGTTTCTGGCTTATGAAAAACCCTGGCTAATTGCATTGGCAGTAAGCATATGGATACCTTTATGGGCTATCTGGTTTACCTACAACTATGGCAGTTTGCTTGCCCTTGTACCAGGCTTTGCGGGTGCATATGCCGGTTATTACTTAAAGTATCTGATTTCAAAGAATGACACACCATAACATCAAAATACTTTCAGACTCAATTTATCGGTATGAAAAAACAACTGTTCACATTATTCTCACTCATCTGTATCTGTAACATGGCAAACTCACAAGACAATGTAAAATTATCACTGGCTGAATGGTCGCTTCACAGGGCTATTCAAACAGGAAAAATGACAAACCTTGACTTTCCCCGTATTGCACGCACACAATTTAACATTGGAGCTATCGAGTATGTAAGTGTACTGTTTGACGGAAAGTCTTCGGTAGAGGATCTCGTTTATCTTCAAAAGCTAAAGAATGAATGTGACAAGTACAAAGTAGTATCAAACCTGATCATGGTAGATCATGAAGGTGATCTGGGTGATACAAATCTGGTAAAACGGAATACTGCTGTTGAAAACCATTATAAATGGGTACAGGCAGCTAAATTTTTGGGGTGCCATTCCATACGGGTCAATGCAGCCGGTGAAGGTACAACGGAAGAAGTACAAAAAGCTGCTATTGATGGATTGAGTAAATTGTGCGAGTATGCGTCTAAATTTGGTATCAACGTAATTGTCGAAAACCATTGGGGTAATTCGTCCAATCCAGAATGGCTGATACCTGTTATTCAGGCAGTGAACAAAAGCAATTGCGGTTTATTACCTGACTTTGGTAATTTCGATAAAGCCGACCGGTATGTGGCAGTAGCTCAAATGATGCCCTATTCAAAAGGAGTGAGTGCAAAAAGCTATGAATTTGATGAACATGGCAATGAAACAAAAGTTGATTTTAAGAAAATGCTTGAAATAGTAAAAAAATCAGGCTACAAAGGATATATTGGCGTTGAATATGAAGGAGTGCGATTATCGGAGGAAGATGGTATTAAAGCTACTATTGAACTAATTAACAGAACTTATGCCAGATAGAACTTAAAATTATTTAGCTAAGAATGAACTAATTAGATGCTTATGTGTTTTTAACCATAGATTCGATTCTCTATCAAACGAGAAACGGAAAATGAACAACAAACAGCAATTTCAATATGGATGTTCATTATTTGCCCCCAAATCGCCATATTAAATCGGCAAAGGAATATCTCCTGGACCTAATCATCATTTTTGTGGCAGTCTTACTTGGATTCATTGTGAATGATGCACGGGAATCATATATTGAAAGAGCAAAAGCAAAAAAATATGTAAGGTTGCTCTACGATGATCTTAAAACAGACATGTCAGCCATTCAACAAACAATTAGCGACAAAGAATGGATAGAAGCAAAATATGATAGTGCTGAAAATATACTGGCAACAAAAGACATAAGAGAATACAATGAGTTTATTTACTATGTTGAAAGGTATTTGTCGAACAATTCAATATTTATGTCCCGTGATATTACATTTCAACAATCACTGTATACGGGCAATAATGGTGCAATTAAATCCCTGAGGTTGTACAAAGAAATTGCAGGTTATTACCTGCATTACAATCAATACAAGGCTGTTGAAAACAGCTATGAGACTTTCTACAGAAATGATTTAAACGGGATTGATTCAAAGCTTTTTAATCCACGTGATCTTACCAGTCTTGACAACAATAAGGCAACGGACTTTCAATCGCTCGTTTTACGTCCGGCCTTTCCTTTAAAACCTATCCGAAGAGATATTGAAAACCTAAAGTTCTTTTATATTAAAATTGACAATGCAAAGAAACATGCGAATTATTCGAAACTATTATTAGAAGAACAAAAGATTTCCGGATTGAAAATTATCAAAGATCTTAATAAAGAATTTGATCTGGAATAACTATGTAGCCGTAAAAATACATTCTCCTATTTTAACACCTGATGACCTTCCGGAGAATTAATCTCCATATACTATTTTTAATGTTGGTAACGTTATTATCCTAAAGACTCTCCAACTGATTTATTTCACTGTCAGTCGTTCACTCTTGCCTGGGGCTTACCTGGGGGTTGCCTGGGGGTTTCCTGGGGGTTGGGAGGGGTAAACCTCTCTGAACCCTCTCTGAGCCCCCTATAAAGTCTCACCAATTCCTCATTATACATAAGACGAGTGAATTATAGGTACTTTTGAATGGAATGATATTCCTCCCATTAGCTTCAAGAACTGTGAATGCCAAAATATTTGCATCTTCGATCAACATTTTACTATTTTGAATTTAAAATGCAATATTTAGTTATTTCAATTACTTACCCATTTTATAATGTTTATTTGAAATCGTCTGTCGATAGTTGTCTGAAAGGTTTTTGTATGCCTCAAACGGAATCACTATCTTTGCTAATGAAAGCATTTCAATTCCAATATAATCATATGAAAAAAATTATTATACTCAGTTGGTTTTTTACATGTTGCGTCTATTCATTTGCAGGTCAGGGAAAAACAGGCGAATCAATCAAACTATTTCCTATAAACCAGGGAGGTAATATCAACCCCGACACGCACCTTGTACTGACTTTTGGAACAGAACCCATATTGGGATCACACGGACAAATACGCATTTATGATGCTTCGAATGATAATCTGGTAGATATGCTGGATCTATCCATACCAGCGGGGCCTTCCAATGCATCAAATCGCGGAAAAAATGTTCAGCCCTATACAACAATTCCGTATACCTATGTTTCCGATAATTTTACGAATGCAAATACGAAACCGGGAACTCCATCGGGAACAGCATTACTGAATTCCGATACATTTCAGTTAAACATAATCGGGCGATTTACGGATGCTTTTCATTTCTATCCGGTAATCATTCACGATAAAACTGCCACTATTTATTTGCATAACAACCTTCTGCAGTATGGCAAGACCTATTACGCACAACTTGATCCCGGTGTACTTTCATTGAAAAAAGGTAATTTCAACGGAATAGAAGGAAAGAACTGGACTTTTACCACAAAGAAAAACCCTCCGGCAGCTGATACTGAAAAGTTAACGGTAAGTGCTGATGGTTCCGGTGATTTTAATACCGTACAGGGAGCCATTGATTTCATTCCTGACTATCGATCGAAGCGTACCACCATTTTCATTAAAAACGGGACCTATGAAGAACTGGTGTATTTCAGGAATAAGTGGAATGTCACTTTTGCCGGTGAAGACAGGGACAATGTAGTGATATCCTATGCCAATAACGAAGTATTTAATCCGCATCCAGTCAATGTATCTACAAATGAATTCCCGGGTACATATCCTTCACGTAGGGCAGCATTTACGTGTGACAACTCAATGGGAATAGAATTAGTCAATTTTACGGTTAAAACAACATTAAAAGGTCAGGCTGAAGGGTTATTAATCATGGGAAAAGAGAACATAGTCAGCCATGTAAATATCTGTGGCTCGGGCGATGCTTTGCAGGCTAACGGTTCGGTGTATCTGGATAATTGCGCTATTGATGGTGATGGCGACACCTATCTAGGACGTGGTCCTGCATTCTTCAACCAATGCCGGATCAATTCAAAAGGAGCATTTATATGGATCCGGAACACATCAGCCAATCATGGTACGGTTTTATTAAATTGCACATTGGCCAACAACGAAAAAACAGAGACTGTAATTGCCAGGGCACCTGCTAAAAACGGAAAAGGATATCCGTATTGCGAGGCTGTATTGATAAATTGTAGCCTAAAAGGTATTAGTCCTGCCGGCTGGGGTCCAGTAGACGGGGATGTTTCAAATGTGCACTATTGGGAATTCAACAGTTTAAAACTAACGGATAAAAAACCAGTCGATATCAGCAAGCGTCATAAGGCATCAAGGCAATTGACAATTGAAAAAGATATAGAGACAATTTCAAATTACAAGACTCCGTCTTTTGTACTGAATAAGTGGATTCCTTCGATGGCACCGGTTATTCTGTCACAACCAACTACAAAAACTGTAAAACCTGGTGAACCGGTCATACTTCAGGTAAAAGTGGCATCAATTTCGGAAGCAACCTGTCAATGGTATAAAGAAGGAAAAGCATTGGTTGGTGAAACAAAACTGGCACTCTCAATTAGAAAAGCTGTCAAAGCCAATGATGGGGAATATTATATTATTATAAAAAACACTGCTGGCAGCATTCAAAGCAGGGTGATTGAATTGAAAATTACAAATTAAAACAAGTCAGTCTTATAAACTATTGAAAGTTAATGGGACACATTAAACAAAATTTATTTTACACTATCAAATCTTGCAAATGGAAGCCCGTTACCTCAATTATAACCAGATACTTAAAACAGAATTTTCCGAACGGGTACAGAAAATATCGATTAATGCGGGTTTTACGTGCCCAAACCGTGATGGAAGCAAAGGAACCGGAGGGTGCACATACTGCAACAACCAGACATTTAGTCCCGAATACTGTACATCCAACAAAAGCGTGAGCAAACAGGTGGAAGAAGGAATTGCGTTCTTTCATCACAAATATAAAGCACAACTTTATCTGGCATATTTTCAATCGTATACAAACACATACGATTCACTGAACAACCTGAAGGCCATTTACGAAGAAGCCCTCTCCTACCCCAATGTTATCGGATTGGTGGTGGGCACACGACCGGATTGTGTTAGTGAAGAACTGTTGGATTATTTTGCCGGATTGGCTAAGAAGTATTATGTCATGATTGAATATGGCATTGAATCAACCAGGGATGAAACGTTGCTGTTTATAAACCGGGGGCACGATTATGCCTGTGCGGAAAAAGCAATCAGGGATACTGCATCACGGGGTATTCGTGTAGGAGCGCATATTATACTTGGGCTACCCGGGGAAGAACGTGAAACCATCCTGTCACATGCTGATATTCTGTCACAATTACCCATTTCAGTACTAAAAATCCATCAGTTACAATTGGTACGAGGCACAAAAATGGCACTACAATTCATAGAACATCCCGAATGGTTTCATCTATACACAGCAAATGAGTATATCGACCTGGCAATTGATTTTGTGGAACGGATGAATCCGGACATAGCCATTGAACGTTTTGTTTCCCAATCACCAAAAGAACTACTTATTGCTCCTGAATGGGGATTAAAAAACTTTGAATTTACTGCTAAGATTGAAAAACGGTTAACTGAACGGAATGCATGGCAAGGCAGGTTGTTCAGTAAGTAGTTGATTGGTTATCCCGATAGCTATCGGGAGGTTGATTGGTTGATTAAGTTACTAATCTATTATAACTTGCAATATTAATCCATTAATAATTAAACACTTTTATGATTAAGTTGTTATAGTGACAGATTAACAATTTTACAATTAAACGATTAAATAGCATCATTATGGCACTACAAGTTGGCGACAAAGCACCTTCCCTTTTAGGATTGAATCAGGATGGTAAAGAAATTAATCTGGCGGATTATGCCGGTAAAAAACTGGTACTATACTTCTATCCCAGGGACAATACTCCCGGATGTACTGCTGAAGCATGCAGTCTTCGTGATGGATATGACGACCTTCGGAAACAGGGGTATGAGGTAATCGGTGTAAGTACGGACAGTGCATCTTCCCACCAAAAATTTATAACCAAACAAAATTTACCGTTTAACCTGATTGCAGATACCGACAAGAAACTATCGGAAACATTTGGCACCTGGGGTGAAAAATCAATGTACGGGAAACTGTATATGGGAATGATGCGTACTACCTTTCTGATTGACGAGCAAGGCATCATTACCCGTGTCATTCTGCCAAAGGAGGTAAATACAAAAGAACATGCCGGACAGATTCTAAAAGGAGAATAATGAACTCATTCTTTCATAATCAATAAAACTATACTCTATGAAATGGGATAAAACAATTTACTGGGTTAGTACTGCACTTATATCTTTAATGATGTTATTCGCTGCATTTTCCTATTTCACAAGCCCAATGGCAAAAACAGGGTTTGCTCATTTAGGATTCCCTGATTATTTTCGTATTGAATTAGGAGCAGCCAAGTTTCTGGGAGTTATAGCTTTAATTTTACCCGGAATACCTTCCAGGCTGAAAGGATTTGCATATTCCGGATTTACAATTACATTTATTTCTGCCTTTATAGCCCATCTGTCAAGCGGTGATCCCGTGACAGTTGCATTAAATCCTGTAATTGCGCTAATTATTCTGGCTGTATCGTATATTTATTATTTGAAAATAACTTAATCCGGTCATATGTAATAAAAAAATACAAGTGGATATGGGCTTTAAATGATCTTTTTATCAAATGAAGCTTCTCCTCTTCTTACTGAATAAGAGTCTTGCCTTAGGTTTGACTCTTTTTTCTTTTTAATAAATATACAGGAGTAGTTCTGAAATTACAAATTATTTAGTTGCTTATTTTCTACTTTTACTCCGGAGAAAAAGGTTTATTGAATAATTACTACTTTATCTGATTCCATTCATTATGGTAACCTGAACACTTGAAAGAACGGTAATATCTCGTTAGTGTAAATATTAATTTTTTAAATTCAACAATTATAGAGTCTTAAACGTTTTAGGTTTAAGATATTAGCCTACTTAAAGTAAAGACCATTCACATCCATTGAACGAAAGTTATTTAAACAATTTCGTTAGTTCTTATTATTATCATTATGAGGATAAATTTTACACATATAAAAACCAACTTACTAACGACAGGATTTATTATTACAATCTTATGCTGTATGGCTATTCCAACTACTGCCTATTCACAGAATTTTATTTCTAAAAGTCCGCTTATGGGTTGGGCCAGCTGGAACAATTTTGGTGTAAAAATAACTGAATCCATCATTAAGGAGCAGGCCGATAGAATGATATTATCCGGATTGGCAAAAGCCGGATATAAGTTTATTAATATTGATGATGGCTTTTTCAATGGTCGTTATACAGATGGTACCCTCTGTATTGATTCTGTCAAGTTTCCACACGGAATGAAAGCATTAGCCGACTATATCCATTCAAAGGGTCTAAAGGCTGGGATCTATTCCGAAGCAGGTTCATATACCTGTGGGTCGGTTTATAACGGACAGGCAGGTGGAGTCGGCGCAGGTTTGTTTAACCATGATCAATTGGATATCGATTTATTTTTAAAAACCTGGAGGTATGATTTTCTAAAAGTGGATTTCTGTAGCGGGAAAGAACAGTTATTGGATGAAAAAACCCGTTATTCTGAAATAAAAACTGCAATAAATAATACGGGCAGAACGGATATAAGCTATAATGTATGTCGTTGGCAGTTTCCCGGACCCTGGGTAACCACCCTTGCCAATTCATGGAGAATTTCGGAAGATATAAGTGCCTCATGGAACAGCATAATGTCTGTCATTGATAAAAACACATTCTTAGCACCTTTTGCAAGCCAGGGTCATTACAATGACATGGATATGCTTGAAGTTGGCAGGGGAATGACTACTGAAGAAGACAAAAGTCATTTCAGTATGTGGTGTATGCTATCATCACCGCTTGTTTTGGGGAATAACCTCGCCAACATTACGCCTCAAACAATTGATATACTAACAAATGCCGAAGTGATTGCGGTCAACCAGGACACAACAGGTTTGCAGGCACATTTGGTTTCGGATAACAGGTATGGACTTCAGGTATGGGCTAAACACTTAAACGGAAAACAAAGCAGGGAACTTGCCGTCGTTCTTTTTAACCGAAGTGCCGTAGCATCCAATATATCGGTAAAATGGAAAGATCTTAATCTGACAGGAACAGTTTCAATTCGTGACTTGTGGATGCATAAAAATCTGGAAAACCTGGATTCTATGTTTACAATGTTAGTTCCTACACATGGAGTGGTTATGTTGAAAGTTATAGGTACACAAAATAACTTACAGGAAGTTTTTGAAGCTGAATATGCCTGGATCAACAATTTCAACCTGACACAAAACGGTGCTACTGTTGCGGGTCAGGGAAGTGTTGTAAGGGATACAATCTGTTCGGGAGGAGCAAAAGTTAGTTTTTTAGGCAATAGTCAGGATAACTACATTGAATTCCGGGATATCTTCACGAATAATCCGGGAAGCTATCACCTGAAAATATTCTACCTGTGTGGTGAGAACAGAAGTGCTACCATAGGCATTAACGGGAAAGATACAGTTCTCACTGACCTGAATTCCGGAAGTTCGAATACTATTTCAAACTACACATTTCCAATAAAACTAACCAAGGGTTACAATACGATTCGTATTTCCAATGCAACTGCTAAGTTACCAGACATTGACAAGATTCAGTTAAACCTGAATCTTGTCAAGCCAGTCATAAAATTTAAATTAATCCGGGAGATTCAGAAATTATTGAAGCCAAAATAAGCTTTGTTACTGTTTAACTTTCTGTTCTATTAAAACGGGATTTTAAAATTTTCCAATGAAACAAAACAATAGAATGGTTGTTATAGTAAAAATTTGAACACAATCGGTAAACTATAAAAACCATTCATTATGGCTCGGACAAGCACGTATCTCAATTTTCCCCGTAATACAGAGGAAGCGTTTAATTTCTACAAATCAATTTTTGGTGGTGAGTTTAGTGGTAATGGCATTGCACGTTTCGGTGACTTTCCACCTCCTGAAGGGGCTCCTCAGTTAGCAGAAGAAGATAAAAACCTGATCATGCATATTGAACTTCCCATAGTTGGCGGACATGTATTAATGGCAACAGATGCCCCCGAATCAATGGGATTTAAGGTGAACGCAGGAAACAATATTTATATCATGCTTGAACCTGATACACGTGCAGAAACAAAACAATTGTTTGATGCCCTGTCGAAAGGAGGAACTATCACAATGGATCTTAAGGTCATGTTTTGGGGCGATTATTATGGAACATGCACGGATAAATTTGGGATTCAATGGATGTTCAATTGTTCTGAAAAACAATAATATTCACTTACCTTATACTGTATGGATACTAATGGCAAAACAACAATTACAGTCAGAGTATTAATTGATTCACCAATCGAAAGTGTATGGAAAATATGGACAACACCCGAAGATATAGTGAAATGGAATTATGCATCCGAAGACTGGCATTCGCCACAAGTTTATAATGACTTACGGGTTGGTGGAACATTTAATTACAGGATGGAAGCCCGGGATGAGAGTTATGGGTTTGATTTTAAAGGAGTTTACAATAAGGTAAATATCAATGAGCTAATTAAATATACCATCGACGACAGGAGGAAAGTGATAATTAATTTTTCTACTTTGGATGGTAAAACTGAAATAGTTGAAACATTCGAAGCTGAAAATGTCAACTCTTTTGATATGCAGCGTGATGGTTGGCAAGCCATTCTGGATAATTTTAAAAAGGTTGTTGAAAATAACGTATAAAGCATAATCGTATGATAAATCAAATAACTCCTTGCCTTTGGTTTGATAACCAGGCAGAAGAAGCAAGCCTATTTTACACATCTGTTTTCAAAAACTCGAAAATAGAAAGTATCAACCGGTATGGAAAAGAAGGTTTTGAAATTCATGGTCAAACAGAAGGCACGGTTATGACCGTTAGTTTCAGGATTAACGGACAGTTATTTACCGCCTTAAATGGAGGGCCTCTTTTCAGATTTAATGAATCTGTTTCCTTTCAGGTGTTTTGCGAAAACCAGGAAGAAATTGATTACTACTGGGATAAGCTTACCACCGATGGCAAAGAAGGTCAGTGTGGCTGGCTAAAAGATAAATATGGTGTTTCGTGGCAGATTATACCTGCCATATTACCCGCATTAATGAGTGATCCTGCTAAAGCAGGAAAAGTGACAAATGCTTATTTACAAATGAAAAAGGTTGAGATTTCAAAATTACCAACTATTTGAAATGAGAGTTCGCATTTATTTAAAAGATCAGCTCAGGTTGCTTGAAGGCAACCTGTTTTATTTACAAAATTTCACAAGTAAACGTACTTATTTATAGCTTATCCACAATTTGTTGCCTGTTGTTATTCGTAACTTTGCAGCTCATATAAATCAAATTTAAACCTCAACAGGTACAAAAGGTCATAATAGAAATTCTCAAACAAATAATCTGTTTCAAATATTTTAAGCAGGTTTAATTAAAAGTTTAAATTCAATTGTGTCTCATTGCACCATTTGTGGTTAATTCTTATTCAAAAATGGCAAATAAAACTACCAGACTTGTTCCTGGGGAAAAACCTGATAAACCAAATATATTCTCAGTACTCAAGCCGTACAAATTGATGATTTTTAGCCTTATCGGCTTTGCGTTATTGAGTAACGGGGTTAATCTGGTGATTCCTAAACTTATTTCACATGGAATTGATGATTTCTCAAAAGGCACTTTTTCATACCAGCGTTTAATCATCCAGTTTCTGGTAGCAGCATTGATCATATTTATCTTTACCTTTTTACAGGGAATTTTACAGACGTATGCTTCTGAGCGTGTAGCACGTGACTTACGAACAAAACTCGCCAATAAAATATCCCGCCAGAGTTATGCCTTTATCCAACAAGCCAATCCATCCAAGTTACTAACAAACCTTACCTCTGATATTGATTCAGTGAAAATGTTTGTATCCATGGCAATTGTATCCCTTGCTTCCTCTGTGTTTATCATTATCGGAGCCAGCATACTGCTTTTTTCAATAGATTGGAAACTGGCATTATCGGTATTGACTATTATCCCTATTATCAGCGGATCGTTTTTCCTTGTATTCCGTAAGGTACGTGTATTGTTCAAGAAAAGCCGGGAAGTCGTCGACTGGCTGAATAAAGTGATCAGTGAGAGTGTACTGGGAGCAGCCCTTGTACGTGTATTGAACTCCCAGACGCTGGAATACAACAAGTTTATGGATGCCAACACACAAGCCAAGAATCTGGGAATATCCATACTCAAACTCTTTGCCACGCTAATACCGATAGTTGTATTTGTCAGCAATATGGCATCGCTTATTATCCTTGCTCTGGGTGGACATTTTGTGATCAGCGGTGCTATGTCATTAGGTGACTTTGCTGCTTTCAACTCATACCTGGTTATACTTATCTTCCCGATTATTATCATTGGCTTTATCAGTAATTTTGTCGTACAGGCTTCGGTTTCGTATGGCAGGATTTATGAAGTATTAAATGCCAAAGAAACGAGTGATACCGGTACAGTAAATACACCTTTGCAGGGGAACCTGGAATTGCAAAACATAACTGTAGCTTATGGCGACAAGTCGGCGTTAAAGAGTGTTTCACTCACCATACAGGCCGGGACACGCACAGCTGTGATAGGACCTACTGCTGCAGGCAAAACTCAACTGTTGTATTTGCTTACCGGATTGATTCAACCCGCACGTGGTACAATCCTATTTGATGATATCAACATAAACGATTACAACAAAGAAACTTTCCAACAACAAATAGGGTTTGTTTTTCAGGACAGCATTATGTTCAATATGAGCCTGCGTGAAAACATTGCATTTAATGATAAGGTTACGGACGAATTGATGGTAAAAGCCATTGAGACAGCCGAACTGAATGACTTTATCCATACCCTGCCACAAGGGCTTGAGACTATTGTAAGTGAAAGAGGCACAAGCCTCTCGGGAGGACAAAAACAACGCATCATGCTGGCAAGGGCATTGGCACTCAATCCGAAGATTCTGTTGCTTGATGACTTTACTGCACGTGTTGATAGCCAGACAGAAGAAAAGATACTGGACAATGTGGCAAAAAATTATCCAGGTATAACTTTACTTTCCGTTACACAAAAAATTGAATCGGTCATGCATTACGGACAAATCATATTGCTGGAGGAAGGGGAAATACTTGCCCGTGGAACCCATGAATCACTCATGGAATCAAGCCCTGAGTATGTACAGATATTCAATTCTCAGCGAAGCACCAGTAACTATGAGGAGATAGAAAAATAGACAGACAACCCCTAAATCCCCTAAAGGGGACTTTGGAAGAGTACTAATCATAACGTTTCCAGGAATAAAATAATATAACCAAAAATATAAATCAAGCCCATAACTAATCTTTGGCTAAAAAACTAAAGTAATTAAGTTCCCCTTTAGGGGTTAGGGGTATTTATTAAAATTATGAGCTATAATCTCAACATAAAGAAAGGATTTCAACCCGACGTAAAAGGTAGTACATCGAGCATCCTCAAACGCTTGATGACACTTATGGGACAGGAGCGTAAAAACCTCTATATCGCTATGATCTTTATTTTTATCAACTCAGGCTTAAACCTTGTTGCCCCATATCTGATGGGACATGCAGTTGATACATTTATCGTAACCAAACACTACGAGGGAGTCATTCAATATACCATCATATTGTTTGGAGTCTTCGTTTTAGCATTGGTAAGCGGGTATACCCAGACACAGCTAATGGGACGTGTGGGACAACGTATGCTCTTTAACCTTAGAAATATCGTATTCAACAAACTGCAGGATTTACCGATTGATTTTTTCAATCAAAACAAAGCAGGTGATTTGATTTCAAGGGTAAACAATGACACTGATAAAATCAACCAGTTCTTTTCACAGTCGCTGGTTCAGTTTATGAGCAGCATCTTCACCATGGTGGGTGCAGGCATCTTTCTGTTATCCATAAATGTAAAACTTGGATTGGCAGCATTGATTCCGGCCCTGGTACTGTGGATCTTTACGCGAAGCATTTCACCCTGGGTAAAAAACAGGAACTCTGTAAACATGAAAAGCACCGGTATCCTTAGTGCCGAGATACAGGAAAGCCTTAATAACTTCAAGGTAATTGTGGCTTTTAACCGTCGTGACTATTTTCGTAAACGGTTCGATGAAGTGAACACTGAAAATTATCAAAATTCAGTAAAAGCAGGTATCGCCAATAATATGTTTACACCCGTATTCGGTTTTTCATCCAATATCGGACAAATGGTAGTACTGGCATTTGGTATTTATCTGATTGCTATCGGACAATTTTCTGTAGGATTGCTTATCAGCTTCCTGGCGTATATAGCTCAGTTCTATAATCCACTTCGTCAGATAGCTGCTTTATGGGCTAACTTTCAGGTTGCACTGGCCGGCTGGGACCGCATATCACAGATTCTGGTTCTTGAAAACAACCTGGCTGTCATTGCACCGACGGAAAAAGAAGTAACTCCCTTCCTCATGTCATTCCGGAATGTCTCGTTCTCCTATATCCCCGGTAATGAAATCCTGAAAGATGTGAGTTTTGATCTCGAGCGAGGAAAGACCTATGCATTTGTAGGTCCTACCGGTGGAGGAAAAACCACAACAGCCTCACTCATGTCACGGTTGTACGATCCAACTTCCGGGCAAATCATGCTCGATGGAGTGGATATTCGTTCTATGGACATCAATACCCGTACTTCTAAAATTGGCTTTATCCTGCAGGAACCATTCCTTTTCAGCGGAACTATCCGTGATAATATCCTTTATGGAAATGTTGAATACCAAAATATTTCAAATGAAGCTTTTTCAAGAGTACTTACTGAATCAGGATTGGACGGATTGCTTGAACGGTTTGACGGAGGTCTTAATGCCGAACTTAAATCATCAGGCGACGGTATCAGCCTGGGTCAAAAACAATTGATCGCCTTTATTCGCGCCGTACTCCGCAAACCGGAATTGCTTATCCTGGATGAAGCTACAGCCAATATTGATACTGTTACCGAACAATTACTTGAAGAGATTCTGAACAAGCTCCCTGAAAGTACAACCCGTATTATCATTGCACACCGGTTAAATACTATAGAGAATGCTGATGAAATTTATTTTATCAATTCTGGGGAAGTAAAGAAAGCAGGATCTATGCAGGATGCTGTAAATCTCTTGATGAAAGGGAAAAGGGAAAGCTAATTGAAAGATTTGAAGATGAGGTAATTTGAAAATTTAAAGATTTCACCTGTGAATATATAATATTAGAGGATTTAGTGAGAGAAAGTCTCAAATGACTTATATTACATGCATTGTTTGAAGAATTAAAAGGTTGCCATACAGGTAACCTTTATTTTTTTATTACCATTATTTTAAAGCGCTCTAAGGGATGTCATTAAGCATTTGTTAACGTTAGTTGGATACATATATACACTCATCATTTAACAAGTATTTAATTCTTCACACTAAATCAAATCAATGATTATCAACACGTAATAATATTTAATTTTTGAACAACTGACTATATTCTTTTATAAATTTGTAAGATAATTCTATCAAAATGTACATAGATCCTCCACCAAATGATTTTGTGTACTTTTTCCCTGATTATAAAGAGGTTATAGGCCGCTTAATAAAACCACTTCTTCCCAATATTCTATTTAGTCGGACTAATGTTCACAAGGTTGTATTCCCCTCCGAACCCACCTGAAACAATAAAATTCTGGAAATAAGAGAGTCATTATCCACGTTAACCTGACAGTTGATTCTGTGGTTTATTTCTTCCTGTTTGTCTTTTAAATGGCAGTTGAAAGCAGGAAATAATTTAATGGAAACAGCTCTTTTTCTTACTATTTAAAAATAAATAAATTATGAAAGACAGAATTTCGAATGTATTTTTCAGGCTATTATACTGGTATATCAGCAAAATGGATAAAAAATCAGATATTACGTTTATGAATTACGGGTATTCAAACGACAGGCATGAAATAGCACTTACCCAAAAGGACAAGAAAAACATGTATTCTGCGCAACTGTACGATTATGTTGCAAATAATGTGGACATTAAAGGAAAGGATATCCTGGAAGTGGGATGTGGCCGTGGTGGCGGACTATCATACATTAACCGGTATTTATCTCCCAAAACAGTTACCGGGCTAGACTTGAACCACAAGGCAATTAAATTTTGCAGGAAAAACTATTCCAAAGAGAAAAATACGTTTCTTCAAGGGAATGCCCAGCAATTAAATTTTGCCAATGATTCGTTTGATGTAGTCATTAATGTGGAATCCTCACACCGGTATAACCAAATGAATAAATTTCTTGACGAAGTGTACCGGGTTTTACGTCCGGGAGGATATTTGCTACTTGCTGATTTCAGACCACAGGAAGATATTGAAAAGCTCAATGAACGGCTGTTTATATCCAACTTCAAAGTCGTTACCTATAAAATAATCACTCAGAATGTTTTGGAGGCGTTAAAACTTTCATCCAAAGATACTGAAAAATTAATTCATTCCATTGCCCCTAAATTCATGCATGGTATTGGGAAGAAGTTCGCTGCAACAGAGGGTACTCCTACTTTCAATAAATTTATGACACATGAATTTGAATATTTGATGTTTGTACTGACAAAACAATCTGCTGTTCAATATGGCTTTTAAAACCTTTGCTACTTGTATTACAGACTGCTATCAAAAATTGAACAATTAAAAGTTGTATTTCAATTCTAAATGAATAGTACCCTGATGTATCAATTTATTCCTTCTAAATTTGGCAAAAACATCTTCAAACCTGTTTTTCATCGATGACACTATAAAATACTGAAAACGGATATTTGAGTGTTTTATAAATCTATTGCAACAAACATTATTTCTCAAAAGCCTTTGTGGTTCGAAGAATAGTTCGTATCTTTGCCCCGCTTTAATAAAAACATAGTATTCATTATTAAAAAGCTAACAAACAATATGTTAAACCATTATGAAACCGTTTTCATTCTAACTCCCGTTTTGTCTGATGTCCAGATGAAGGAAGCGGTAGAAAAGTACAAGGCCATTTTGACAGAGAATGGTGCTTCAATTACCAATGAGGAAAATTGGGGATTGCGCAAGTTGCAATATCCGATTCAGAAAAAAACGTCAGGTTTTTATTCGTTGCTTCAATTTGATGCAGAACCAACAGTAATCGCAACACTGGAAACACAATTCCGTCGCGATGAACGTGTACTGCGTTTCTTATCGTTCCGTTTGGACAAGTATGCGTTCGAATACGCTGAAAAAAGAAAGAATGTTAAATCTAAAGAAGTAAAGGAGAACTAATCATGGCAGTAAACAACGGAGATATCAGATACCTGACTCCACCCTCAGTAGACATCAAAAAGAAAAAATACTGTCGCTTCAGAAAGAGCGGTATTAAGTACATCGATTACAAAGACCCGGAATTTTTGAAAAAATTTCTTAACGAACAAGGAAAAATTCTTCCTCGTCGTCTTACCGGTACTTCGTTGAAATTTCAACGCAAAGTAGCTCAAGCCGTAAAAAGAGCACGCCACATCGCGTTGCTTCCTTATGTAACCGATATGATGAAATAATAAACAAGGAGGAAAAAGTATGGAAATTATATTAAAAGAAGATGTAACCAACTTAGGTTACAAAGGCGATATCCTGAAAGTTAAGAACGGTTACGGCCGTAACTTCCTGATCCCAACAAAAAAAGCTATCCTGGCAACAGAATCAGCTAAGAAAATGTTGGCTGAAGACTTGAAACAACGCGCTCACAAACTGGATCGTATTAAAAATGAAGCTATCGAATTGGCTGAAAAATTAAAAGATCTTGTATTGAACGTTGGTGCAAAAACAAGTACTACCGGTAAAATCTTTGGTGCAGTAGGTCCTATCCAGATCGCTGACGCTTTCGAAAAAGCAGGTTTTACAGTTGACCGCAAGGTAATTGTGTTGAAAGATGCTATCAAAGAAATCGGTTCTTACCACGCTACATTGAAACTTCACAAAGAAGTAACTATTGAAGTTGCTTTTGAAGTAGTTGCTGAATAAGATTCCCTTTCAATATATAAAAAGACCTGTGCACGTTTGTGTACCGGTCTTTTTTTTATCCCTTTGTGACTTCATGTTATTTAAAGTGTATCCATTTATTTTTCGACAATGAATCCATTGGCTTTATAAACGTATACTCCTATCAAACTAGTGATTACAATTAATTTTGCATCTAAGAATCATACGTTATCCTAATCGCCTGTCTTCCAATATATTTCTAAAGTTCCTGATTTTTGCCCTTTATTCCATTCGTCTTACATCTCTCCATCATCTCTCCATCATCTCTTTTATCTATTGCCACATCAAAGGCGTATTTAAGCCGTATTTAAACCGTCTCTATAATGATATGGGATATGTATGGCTTTGATGCGGCTTTGATACGACTCAAATGTAGGACCAGGTAAAAGAGATGATGGTGAGATGATGGTGAGATGATGGAGAGATGTAAAACAAAGGGATCAAAGTGTCAACTAATTAAAGAATGACTTAAAAAATATAGTCTGAGTCAGAGTTTGAATTTTGAAGCCAGCGACATGCTTAGTCGTCAACATATTAGTTTGACAGAGAGGAAAAAATGAATGTAATTGGATAAGTTGATTTAAATTGTTCCATTTATATGCTATTACACTATTAACCTTTCGCATAAAAACTCAATATTTTTTTGATCAAAACAGTAGCTGCGAATAGAGTTTTTAAAATGTTAAGAAAGTGATCTGTGATGATAAATTAAATTTAGTGAGATTGTTTAGTTAAAAGCAGTAATAATTTAATATAATTGTGTTTTATTTGTATCTTTGTCATTCAATGTGTAATTTTATAAAAAACACTTTCTGTTTGTAGCATTATTTTTAACCCAATATCCTGATTATCTTTAATAAAGAAAAGTTGTAAGGTTATGTATAAATTATAAATTTAGTAAGGAACAATTAAACCACAAAATTCATAAGCATTAATTTTATTTGTATGAAAAAGTTTAAACACATTACTTTAATCCTATTTATGCTTTTCAGCACAATAGTAGTTGTTTCACAAACAATGGTAGACGCAGGTGAGGATCAAACCATCTATTGCAATGGCTCGGTACAGCTCAATGCAACTCCATTGAATGCATGGGCTTATTTGAATCCTATAATACCATTAACAACTTCTGCATTAAATGCAGTTTTTTTTCCAACAGTTGAATCTGGATTTGCAACAAATTCGATGGGCATGGTTTTTCAATTATTTAATGGGGGAAAGATGAATGATGGGGGGAAAATGATAACAACAAATGCTTTATATTCAATTTATTTTATAGATTCGACCACAGGATTTATATGCGGTGCAGGTGGAGTAATATTTAAAACTACCAATTCAGGAAACTTCTGGCAACCTTTGCTTAGCGGTTCGACTGCAAATCTTCGTTCTATCTATTTTACATCTGTTTCTACTGGCTATGCTGTGGGGACTGCAGGCACAATCCTTAAAACTACGAATGGCGGTACAACGTGGACTTTGCTTCAATCAGGAACAACTGCGTCTCTATATTCCATATTTTTCCCAACTTCTGAAACAGGATATGCTGTGGGCATGTCAGGAACATTACTAAAAACAACAGATGCCGGGGCAACCTGGTCACAACAGGTTAGCGGCTCAAGTGTCACTTTGTATTCCATTCATTTTCCTACAGCTACTTCCGGTTTTGTCGCTGGGGCAAGCGGAACCATTCTAAAGACCACCGATGGCAACAATTGGACAAAGTACTCAGCCGATAGTGTTTACATGGAAACACAAAGTGGGAGTATCTCCAAAACGAACGGTCGACTATTGAAGACATCAGTTCCACTCGCAGTTCATTTCACTTCTGCAACAACAGGTTATATAACTGGTGGAAATGGAACAAAAAGTCTTTTCTTAAAAACTATTGATGGAGGCACCACTTGGTTTGAGCAGGTAAGCAATGGAACTAGTAAAATGTCTGCAATTTGTTTTCCTTCCGAAAATGTGGGATTTGCAGTAGGAGGAGGGTTAAGGAATATTATGAAATTAACAAATGGTGAAATGAAACCGTTGAATTACAATTGGAGTCCAATGGTTGGTTTGAGCAATTCCGGCATTGCCAATCCAGTAGCGAACCCAACAGTCACTACCACATATACAGTATCCGCTTATGATCAAACAGATCCAATGAATTCATTTACAGATAGTATTAATGTATTTGTAAGGTCGTTATCCATAAATATCCCTTCTCACAAAATCATTGGTTGTGAAGGAAGCGTCATGCTGGATAGTTTAAAAACAAATTATACCGGATCCGAAACCTTGAAATATAAGTGGAGACCCTCAAGAGGCTTGAGTTCAGATACCATTGCCAATCCGATTGCTTCGGTAACGGACTCCATCACCTATAGTGTTTTAGTTTCCACACCCAACGGTTGTTCTGTAACGGGTATTACAACAGTGAATGTTGATCCCTTAAAGGTTACTCCGATAGTTGATAAAATTGTTATATGCAGTGGTACAGCACAACTTTTGGCATTAACAAATTATAGCGGCAAATCAACTTTACATTATAAATGGACACCATCCACGGGCTTGAGCAATGATACAATTGTCAATCCAACAGTAACAGTAACCGGCCAATCAAATTATTCAGTACAGGTAAGTACCGGTTCAGGTTATATAGCAACTGGGGGTGTGACTGTAAAAGTCGTCAATCTGACAGTGAATGCCGGAGCTGATAAAACAGTTACTTGCGGAGGAACAGTTCAGTTTGATGCTGTAACCACTAATTATAACGGAACAGGAGTTTTGCGTTACAAATGGACTCCATCGACAGGTTTAAATAATGACACCATTGCCAATCCAATAGCAACAGGGAACAACATATCCACCTATACGGTTACTGTAACTGCACCTTCTGGATGCTCAGCAAGCGATAAAGTTATTTTAGTAGTTTCTCCGGTTACAGTCAATGTAGGTACGGATAAAATTGTTGCATGTGGTATACAGGTACAATTAGGTGTTACTTCGACCAATTATACCGGATCAGAATTAAAATACAAATGGACACCAGCCTCAGGTCTTAATAACGACACGATAGCAAGTCCTTTAGCTACAGCCAGCAATATTACTTATACACTGACAATAACTACACCGTCGGGTTGTACGGCATCGGATAATGTAGCGATTGGTATAATTTCGATGGATAAACCTACAATCAATTATGTAGGCATCAGCGAAAAAAATAAAAACTTCCTTGCATGGACAAAACCTTCAATAGGTAAAATAAATTCTTTTAATGTCTATAAGGAAACAAATATTTCAAATTCGTATACTAAAGTAGGCTCTGTCTCTGCCGACTCAGCAAGTACTTTTATAGATAGCAGTTCAAATCCCAACGTACAATCGAATAAATATAAATTATCCATTGTTGATGCATGTGGCAATGAAACTGCCCTGAGTGATTTTCATAAAACTATGCATTTATCTATCAACAGAGGAATCAATACAATATGGAATTTAATTTGGGAATCATATGAAGGATATTCTGTTTCGACCTATAACATTTACCGGGGCACCACACCCGAAAATATTCAAATTATAGGTTCTCTTTCAGGTAGCAACACCCAATTTTCTGATTATACAGCCCCTGTAGGATACGTATATTATCAGATTGAAGCTATTAATTCAGGAGCTGCAGGAGCCAAACAACAAAATAAATCGAGTGTGAAATCTATTGTCGAAACAGTATACTCTTCGCGTTCCAATATTGCCAGCAATAAAAGCGGGATTGATGGATTGAACAATTTAAAAGACATTTCGAATGTACTTTCAGTGTATCCAAATCCGGCGTCAAATACCATTCAATTGGTAGTAGGGGAGTATACCTTGAAAAATATGAAATTAAACATTTACAATGGTATTGGTTCATTGGTCCTGACTAAAGAATCTCTTCAAAACAAACAGAAAATTAATATAAATGGCCTTAAAAACGGTATTTACCTGTTAGAGATCCTTTCTAACGAATACTCCGGTATTCAAAAATTAATTATCCAAAAGTAATACCGATGTACTATATTTGATGGTACATCCGGCTATAAGTGATTAAGTTATTAAAATAAGCATCCCCTGTAAATTGAAAAACTTGCAGGGGATTGTCATTTAAATGTTTTACAACAGAATGCAATTCTCGATATTACATCATTCTATTTTAGACTTTAAGTAACCTTCAGGATGAAATCAGAAAATATATTGAAATTAAAGTACATTTATTTTTGCCAACATAAAAATTGTTCGTATTTGATTTAACTTACAAACCTAAACTAGTAATTACGCATAGGTAATTCCTGTAATGTTCTCATAGGATTTATTCTTTGCGTTTTCAAGAGGAACCCTTACCTTTTAGGGGATAATATTAAGTTCCTGGTTACAGATGATCTGCCTATCCGTCTTTAAAAGTAAATCCATATTCAAGAGTTTACCATGATCAAAAAACGAAGCAGAGTTCAACGAATATTTTTCATTGCTTGTATATTGATTGAAGTTTTTAGTCTTCAGGCAAAAAATCCGGATAGCGGAATAAACGGAACAAACAAATCCAGGCAAGGTTGTATAAAAATTTCGGTATGTGACTGGATGATTCTGAAGCGTCAGAAAATAGGAGAATTCGAATTGGCCCACGAAATTGGAGCAGATGGTGTAGAAGTAGATATGGGCTCACTCGGACAACGTGATTCGTTTGACAACAAGTTGAGAAAGAAAGAATTCCAGGTGCTTTTCCTTCAAAAGGCAAAAGAAAACAATATAGTAATTTCCTCCATTGCCATGTCCGGGTTTTATGGACAATCATTTACCGGACGGGGAAATTACAAATCGTTGGTGGAGGATTGCCTGTATACCATGCACATAATGGGAGTGAAAACAGCTTTTCTTCCATTGGGAGTGCAATGCGACTTGACTAAAAAACCCGAATTGCGTCCTTTGGTAATTGAAAGACTGAAAGTAATCGGGAAAATGGCTGTAAATGCCGGAGTGGTAATTGGTATCGAAACATCGTTGGATGCCAAAGGAGAAGTTCAGTTATTAAAAGAGATTGATTCAAAAGGAATAAAGATCTATTACAATTTTCAAAACCCGTTGGTTTCAGGACGAAATTTATATCAAGAACTTCGTATATTGGGTAAGGACCGGATTTGCCAGATCCATTGTACGAATACCGATGGTGAAACACTACCCAATGATAAAAAGGTAGATATACATAAAGTAAAAACAGTATTGCAGGAAATGGGTTGGTGTGGTTGGTTAGTAGTTGAGCGTTCACGCGACAAGAATGATGTACACAATGTGAAAAAGAATTACGGAACTAATATAGAATATCTCAAAAGCATTTTTTAGATATGAGTCTGTGAGTCTGGACAAGAAAACATTTTTGTGTCTCGTTCCTCGACAACAAAAAGTTTGGATAACAAAAGAAACCTGCAATAACAACACCGTATGTTGTCAATTGCAGGTTTTTTTTCAACAAGTGCTATTTAAAAGTTTAATACAGCACCCAGCGATACTGCCCTTACTTCAGGTCCTTTATCTGATTGGAAAATACTAAACGGCGAGTATTTGGCAAACACACTCCATGCTCCATAGCCAATCTGACCGGAGAAATCGAGTGAGAGAGGGGCGACATTTAATCCTTTGCCCTCAACCTTTGTAATGGAATTACCATCAGCATCTTTATATTTCACCTTATAAGAGGCAAACGTATTGACACCACCAATGACACCTGCCGACATAAAGAATTTATGATTCCTGCCGAAAGTTGGTTGCCATTCGAGCATCAAAGGCACTGTTATATGAAAAGTACGCAGTCGGCTGTATTCATAATTTACCCCGACAGGAGCATCATACACATTTGTAATGCCACCCACTTCAACCAAATGGGTATTCATATCCAGAAAATAATTGTGCCAGTCAAAGCCAATACCGGTTGTCAGTCCAAAGGTATTCCTGTAAACAGGAAGTATCTTTTCAATCAGGTTTATAAAGAATTCATTCGATGATTCGGATTTCAGGGTAATACCCTGAATGTTGTTCATCTTCAGGTTTTGATCAGCAATATTGGCAAAGCCCCAGCCAATCCCTGCCCAATGAGGTTCCATGGAATAGTCGTGATGATGTCTTCCTTTCGGATTGCTCAAAAAAGGTAATTGAAGGCCCATAGCTTCCATAACTGTCCATTTCTCATAACTCTTGCCATCACTGAAGATTCCTTCGTATACTGGCTTATAAGGCACCGAATCCGTATCGAATACTTTTACTTTCACTTGCCCAATGCTGTCCTCCAGGTGAATCACTTTCCGGTTAAAACGAATGGTAGTATCGTTTGGAGCTTTTTCCACTGCCATCAGAGGGAGAACTCCCAGAAAGTATCCCATTAAAAATAGAATGCATTTTTTCATTGTTGTAATTATTAATTGTTTATACTTATTTCTTTTTCAATATCAATTTCAATACATCTTCCGAATCGTTTTTCGACTCTATATAAATAAGGGTAATCTTTTGTTCCGGCTTAAATACTTCATTGAACAAAATCAAGCGATAAAACTGCCCTTTACGTGGAAGCTGAAGGTAAATGGAAGTAGCAATACCGTTGGTTACCACTTGTTTCACTTTCTTAGCTCCCACTTCGTCTTTTAAAAGGCATTTCCTGATAAAATCAGCTGCAGAGGGATTATCTTTTATTGTCAGGCTTTTGAATAATGAAAAATCATAGCCATTCAACATCTCGTCAGTCAGTTCTACCATGACAACCCCTTTGCGTTCGCCATACTGGTCGAAGGCTTTGCTGATCTGTAAATCAGTTTGCGCTTGCAGGGTTGGAAGGAAACTTCCCAATCCGAGCACCAGAGTAAGGATTAAATACTTTTTTATTGGTCTCATATCAATTGTTTTTTTTAGGCTTAAACATAAATCTGTTAGCCAGATCGGCAATACTTATTTTACGTTACTTATTTTGAAAATACATCGAGTTGTTGTTTGATCAACTCAGTGTCATTTATACTTTTAAGGCTTTCCTTCACTTCATCTTTTGAGGACGATATATCGACCAATGAAGCCAGGGCCTGTGTCTTTATTTGTCGCATATCCGAGACTTTCCTTCCATCAATATAGGCATAGTTGGATTGATTGGCAGAAACAAAAAGCTGAGGTCCAACAGCAATCAGCAACACGATTGCTGCAACGGCAGTCCAACGCATATAGGAAAGCATGCTGACGTGCGTTTTTGCTTTCTTATGATCGAAATAACCAAAAATTGCTTGCTCTGGCTTATATCGATCCGGCAAATTCGATTGCATAAGAAACTTTTGAAGCTGCTTCTCTTCTGCACCGGTGGTTAATCCATCGTAGTACTTTTCTATCAGCCTGTCAGCTTCCGCGTAACTTACTTTATATTTCATTTTAAATATCATACACTTGTCCATTTAATATATTCTTCACGTACTTTCTTCCTTGCCCTGGATAGATTCACCCTTACGGCGTCGATATTTGTTCCGGTTATTTCGGCAATCTCTTCCACTTCATATTCTTCCATATCTTTCATTCGGATAATGGCCTGTTGTAAAGGTGGAAGGTTTTCAATTATCGTTTGCAGGATTTCGGTTGTATTTTTACGTTCCAGCTGCAAATAGGGATTATCATTTCCCGCCCGTTCATAATAAGCATCATCCAATGACTCCTGGCGATTCTTAACTTTGAGCCTGTCAAGGCAGTGATTTTTGATAACAGTAGTTGCAAAAGCAGCAGGACTGTCATAGTTGTTCAACGAATCACGTGTATGCCAGAGCTTAAGAAGAACTTCCTGTACGGCATCTTCTGCTTCCTGCTCTTCCACAAGTATACGTTGCGCAATGTGGAATAGCCTCTCGCGTATGGGCAGTATCTCTGCCTTAAATCGTTCCTGACTCATTTACCTGAATGACGATTGAAAATAAAAAACATAACATCAGAAATAAAAAAAAATGCGTTATGTCAGATTGATTGGAATTATCACAGTTGATTATCACTGTTCAAAGGAAAAATAATTACAAAGTTAAACATATATTTTACAACGTTGATTCTATTTTTAGTTCTACCGGATATATTGAGGATAAACATCTAATTTGAAATGATAGTACTGAAGGATCATTAATACTTCTATTCAATATTTATAGGGATAACAGAGACGCATAAAAGAGGGTTTCGAGGGGGTTAAGTGAGGTTTACCCCTACTAACCCCCTCGCAACCCCCAGGCAACCCCCAGGTAACCCCCTCGGAACTATGAACAAATGATGGAGAGAAAAAATTGTAGTGAATCGTTATTGGAATAAGCGAACACCAGGATTAAAGAACAGCTTATGAGAAAAGAAAGGTTGGATTATTCTTTTTCATTCTTATTCAGGATTTAATGCTGTGTCTTCAAGAACATATCCGGGTGCACCTGTTTTTTTTTACCTAAATAAAAAAAATGCATCTTCCACCCATCACTTTTAACATAATTGTAACATAATCTATTTTGTCCGTCCTTCCGGATATGTCTTTCCTTAGAAACGAAAATGGGATTGCTTGTTGGCTGGGATTTGCAATCCCAGCCTTCTGTATTATAAGGATTTATAATCCGACAACTACAAATATTAAAAAACATTCACTATATTTGCAAAGTTAAAATTCATGCTGAAATGAATCTGAAAAATTGGATAGAAGGTGAAGTTTATTTTGTAACCGATACGGTGGTGGATTGGGCAGGTGGAAAAGGGGTTGCTGGAAGTGGCAATTGTATAAGTGGAATAACATAGCGGATTACAAATCCTTATAATACATACAGTTGGGATGACATATCCCAACAACAGGCATGACCATTTGTTCATCAGAGTAAGATGGTAGTTATATCCGGTGGGACCGGATGTTAGCATTCATGCTTCCAAGAACATATAAAAATTAACAATATGAATAAGTACATTAAAGTTAGCCTGTTAGTTTTAATAACTATTGGTTTTTTAATTATATTAATGGCAGTCGTAAATTTCTTTATTAATGGTCATATTCACTGGTTTTCAGAGGTTGATAAAGACTATTTTGGAATTTTTGGAGATTTTATAGGAGGAGTTACTGGAACAATATTTACAATTGTAGCAACTATATTAGTATGGTTAACTTATAATAGTCAACGAGAAGAACTTGAAGCAACACGAAATTTACTTATCAAGCAATTGGAATTATCGTATAAGCCAGATTTATTCATAAAAGACACTAAAATCTATATATATGGAGTTCTTAAGAATGCAATATTATGTCCTGAATATATGACTAATATCCAGGAATATTCAAAAGAATTACATAGCTATATTTTTGTGGAATTAATAAATGTTGGGGCAGAGATTTCAAAACGAACTAATTGTAGTTGGGATTGTGATTTAAAAGAAATAGAACAATTCTTTGATGATAATTTTTCCTATACAGATTTCAAAATATCATTTCCTAATCAAAATAGATCAATAGAATATAAAAGTCTAAATGGAAGCTCTACTTTAGGACCATTAAACATGATTAGTCTCAAGCAAACTACAGATTTTGTTTTACCATATAAAATAAATGAAAAAGTAGTAAAAATACAAATCCCGTATTCATATGTTGAATGGTTAATATCTTCGATTATTTTAGAAATAAAAGAAGAGAAGACAGTTTTTAATGATATTTCTAAACCTGTCGAATTTCCAAAGTTATTTTTAAATATATCTTATGAAGACATACTAGGTAAAATTCATGAGAAACGCTTCTTAGCAGATATGCAATTCCCTTTCGGTATTAGATATTCAGGAAAGGAAGAAGAAATTTGTGAAATTGCAACTATGCAAATAGAACTAAAAGAACAAAGAATAAGTGATTGATGTAAAAATACACGAAATGCTAACACTCGTAGTCACAGACTCTGTCCTTCCAGATATGTCCATCATTAAATGAGAAAATGGTAATGTTTGTTGGCATTTTCACTTTAATTCCATCAGGTAAATGACCCTGAAATCCCGTATCTTGCCACAAAGTAATACCTACTGGTAAATGTAAAGGCTGATTATCACAAATCTTTTTATCGTGAACACTGCCTTCACATGTTCTACTAAGCCAGATTATTCGTCGATCAGGCAGAATTAATAAGTTATTTTTTACTTTATGAGTTTTTTTACCGCTGTAGCAAGCTTTTTGAAGGTCACTAGCTTATGGTCGTTGAATTGGACGTTCAACTCCGTCAAGAAGAATATCTTCACATAATTTCAAAATGTATTTCAACAGATACTCATTACGTTCAGGCAATTCTCCCAATCGTTTCAAAGTCTTACGCAAAAGACCACACAGCAAGTGAATCAATATATTAGATTGAGATTGAGTCATTCCAAAACTTGCTGCAGGATGTTCTTGCAGAGGATTAGTTTTCAAATAAATCAACAAAAACATTAATTTGTCACCAATCCTGGGTATAACTGTATCAACTCTTGAATATGATTTTCGTTGGCGAGGAAGCCCATCCAATGTGAAAAATTCATTATATTCGTCCCATTCTGCTTTAAAGTAGGGTAATAAAAAATTGAAATCTTCTGCTTTTAAACCAGTGATGCTTACAAACTGTACTGGTCGTGTTTTAATCTTGTCGTATTGGATATAATCATATTCTTAAATGTATGATTGTATAACTGAAAATTTAACCGAATATTGTTGTAAAACAAACATATAATCAATTAATTCAAATAAAGTTTATTTTATTGGTACAGTAAAAAAGCAAAGACAGGAAGGTGCACGAGACAACTTTTAACTATAATATATCAAAATATATTTTGTAGACACAAAACAATGTCGTATGTTTGCGACATAAAACACAATCATCATGATAAAACCGGAAGTATTTGATAAAGAGCTGCAGGAGTTAGCCACATTTGCAAAAGTAATTTCACATCCGGCCAGGCTGGCTATACTAAAGTATCTGGCGGAAACAAAGACCTGCATATCGGGGGATATTTCGGATAAATTACCGTTGAGCAGAACCACCGTATCGCAACACCTCAAAGAATTGCGTGATATGGGATTGATTCATGGAGAGATTGATGGTCTTAAAATCAATTATTGCCTGTGCGGAACATGCATAGCAGATAAATTAGATCGCTTCGATGCATTCTTCGGTAAAATAAAATCGACAGAGATTATGTGTTGTTCTGATAAAAACTGTAAATAAATAATTTAAACAAAATATTATGACTAAAAGACTTGTATTACTAAGCATATTCTGCATTGCTGCATTTAACTTATTTGCTCAAAAGCAACAAAACAACCAAAAAGAATTAATCACTTTTACCGAGAAGATTCATGATTATGGAACAATAGAAGTTGGCAGCCCGGGGGATTGTGTATTTAAATTTACCAATAACATGAAAACAGCGTTGGTAATAAGCAATGTAAAACCATCGTGTGGGTGTACAGTGGCTAACTGGCCAAAACAGCCTATATTACCCGGCAAAACAGGAGTGATTAAACTAAACTACAACACAAAAATACCCGGGACATTTAATAAAACGATCGTTGTGACTTCAAATGCAAAGAACGCAAATGTGTTATTGCGAATAAAAGGGAATGTTATCAGGTTACAAAAATAATAAAACAGGCAGATATTATGAAGGTATTAATTCTATGTACAGGAAACAGTTGCCGCAGCCAGATGGCACACGGCTTTTTACAATCGTTCGATAAAAATATCACAGTATGTTCGGCTGGTACACAAGCTTCAGGCAAACTCAACCAAAAAGCAGTTGCCGCCATGAAAGATGCCGGAATAGACATTAGTCAACACACATCAGACTCAGTGGATAAATACCTGGGTGAAGCGTGGGATTATGTGATAACCGTTTGCGGAGGTGCAAACGAAGAATGTCCGGCATTCTTTGGCAAAGTAAAACACCGGTTGCATATGGGTTACGACGACCCAAGCCACGCCATAGGAACCGAAGAATTTATATGGAGCGAATTCATACGGGTTCGTGATGAAATAAAAGAAGGATTTTATAAGTTTTACATGGAACAAATCAAACCACAATTATGAAAGCTGAAGATCTAAAATACATTGTAAAAGAAAAATATGGTGTTATTGCCAACCAATCAAAGATACAGAACGAAACATCCTGCTGTGGAGTAGGAGGATGTGCCTCGGTGGATTATACCATTTTCAGTGAAAACTACGAAAAGCTGAAAGGCTATAACTCTGAAGCAGATTTAGGGTTGGGGTGCGGAATACCAACACAATTTGCAGAAATCAAAGAAGGGGATTCAGTACTCGATTTGGGAAGTGGAGCAGGGAATGATTGTTTTGTAGCCCGTGCCATAGTTGGTAAGACAGGACATGTTACAGGGATTGACTTTACGGACGCCATGCTCGAAAAAGCAAACAAAAACTGTGCAAAGCTGGGATTTAAAAATGTTGAATTTGTACAGGGCGACATAGAAGAAATGCCACTGCCCGATAATACGTATGATGTAGTTGTTTCAAATTGTGTATTAAATCTGGTACCCGACAAAAACAAGGCATTCTCAGAAATAATACGGGTACTAAAACCGGATGGTAGCTTTTGTGTTTCGGATGTAGTTATTAAAGGAAATTTGCCGGATAAACTGCGCAAAGATGCCGAAATGTATGCAGGGTGTGTTTCAGGGGCAATTGAAATGGTTGAATATCTTGAAATAATTAATAAACAAGGGTTTAAACAGGTAACCATTCACAAACAAAAAGAGATTGAAATGCCGGTTGAAATCCTAAAAAACTATTTGAATGAAGCAGAAATACAACAATTCAGAAATAAAGAAACAGGAATATTCAGCATAACAGTTTCAGCAAAGAAATGAAGTACCTTAACTCAAAAGTTATTAGCTACAGGTTTCCTTCTACCATAGATTTTCGGGCAATTATAAGTATGCTTTCAGCATACAGTCTGCCTGACTCAGATATCGAGCCCGGCAGACAAAGTTTTATAGTTGCTGAACATGAAGGAAAAATAATTGGTTGTGCAGGATATGAAGCATATGGCGAAACTGCTTTATTCAGGTCATTGGCTGTCGATTCCGAGTACAGGAATCTGGATATAGGGAAACTACTGACAGGCAAGGTAATGGATTTAGCTCATGAAAATAATATTCATGAATTTTATTTGCTGACAACTACAGCAGATAGATTTTTTCAAAAACAAGGTTGGAAAGCGATACATAGGAATGAAGTACCGGAAGAAATTAAAACGTCTACTGAGTTTGCATCTATTTGCCCGTCAACAGCTATTTGCATGAAGTATACGTATTAATTGGATAAAATAATAAGAATCATATTTTCTGAAATAAGATATGGAAATAAAACTGAATTTTACGACATCTAAATCACTGCCAAAAGGGAATATTTGGCTGAAAGGGCTGTTTGGGGTAGAGAAAGAGAATATCCGTGTTGACAAAAACGGAGTTATATCCCAAACACCCCATCCGGCTGCATTTGGTGACAAACTGGATCATCCCTATATTACCACTGACTTTTCGGAGAGTCAGGTTGAAATGATAACACCACCATTACCGGGCATTTCAGAGACATTGGGATTTCTTGAAACGATTCACGACATAGTAAGCCTTGAACTCAAAGACGAATATCTCTGGCCACAAAGCATACCGCCTATTTTACCCAATGAGGATCATATCCCTTTAGCCCGATATTCAGAAAAAGGGGCTAAGGAAGGGGCTTACCGGAAAGAACTTGCTGAGAAATACGGCAAAAAAAAGCAGGTAATTTCAGGCATACATTTTAATATTTCCCTGAATGATTCTTTACTGGACAGGCTTTATGAAAACACAACAAAAGAGATTTCATTTGAGACATTCAAAGACGAAGTCTATCTAAAAATAACCAGGCAAGTCTTACGATCCCGTTGGCTTTATGTCTTAATTTTTGGAAGCAGTCCCATTGTTGATCCTACATATGATTTGAAATGCCGCGAAGTGCCGGTATATTTCAATTCCAAAACGCGAGGATTGTCTCTCCGTAACAGTTGCTTTGGTTATGGGAATAATGAAGATCTGTATCCCGATTACCGGTCAGCTAACGGATACCTGCAAAGCATTGAACAAATGGTAGAGAAAGGGACTCTGACAGCCACAAAGGAACTTTATGCATCAGTCAGACCTAAATTCTCAAACAATTCCAGTTCGATCAGTTATGTGGAAGCAAGATTTCTGGATATTAATCCGCTGAGTAAAATAGGCCTTAATGCTGATATGCTCCAGTTCCTCCACTGGCTGGCGATCTATGGCCTGCTCACTGACGAACAGGATAATTTTGATTCCAGATACCAGGCTATTGCAAATTTAAATCATGGGAATATATCGTTGAATGGGTTGCACGAAAATATTGAATATGTTACAGAGAACGATTCGGTAATAAATGCATGGGAAGAAGCCAGACGGGTAATTCATGAAATGAAGGAATTATATTCCATCCTGGGAATTGACGATATTGATTATTTAAATTCTTTGAATTATGTCGAAGAGATGATCCTTCACCCTGAGAAACGAATCGTCCAACAGATTCTGAATGAAACAGATAAAAAAGGATTTATTCCTTTCCATCTTGAGAAAGCAAAGGGCTATTTAGAACAAAGCCGTCAAAACACCTACAATTTCAAGGGGTTGGAAGATATGGAACTCTCTACCCAGCTTTTACTCCGGGAGGCAGTACGGCGTGGAGTTGCATTTGACATTCTGGACAGATCAGAAAACTTTATCAGGTTGATGCGGGATGACAACATACAATATGTAAGGCAGGCAACTAAAACATCGCTTGATAATTATGCCAGCATCCTGGCAATGGAAAATAAAATCATCACCAAACAAATTCTCAGGGAACATGGAATCAGGGTACCCAATGGATTGGACTATGGGGATAGAGAAAGTGCAAAAGCTGACTTCAATTATTTCAAGGGAAAGGCGGTAGTTATTAAACCTAAGTCGACAAACTTTGGTCTTGGAATAACAATTATCAAGATCAATACAGAATCCACTATTTTTGAAAGAGCCGTAGATATTGCTTTTGACTGCGATTCGAGCATTCTTATCGAAGAATTTATTGACGGCAAAGAATTCAGGATATTTGTCATGAATGATGAAGTGGTTGGTATCCTTCACAGGGTTCCGGCAAATGTGACAGGCAATGGCATTCATTCCATTCGTGATCTGGTGGTTGAAAAGAACAAGGATCCCTTGCGTGGCAAAGGTTACCATACCCCATTAGAGAAAATACAACTTGGGGAGGCTGAATCAATATTTTTAAAAGCACAAGGGAAAGATTTTGACTACGTACCAAAGGAAAATGAAAAAGTATTCTTACGCGAAAACTCGAATATCAGTACCGGGGGTGACAGCATTGATTTCACAGATGACATTCCCGATTCTTACAAAGAAATAGCAGTACAGGCAGCAAAAGCATTGGGGGTTAAGATCACCGGGCTCGATATGATTATTCCTGAATACACCAAAGAAGCTACCAATGAAAATTATGCCATTATAGAACTAAATTTCAATCCGGCCATCCACATTCATTGTCACCCTTACAAAGGAAAAAACCGCAAACTGAATGAAAAACTACTGGATATATTAGGATTTCCGGTAACAACAGAAGATCTAAACAAAACTCAAAAAAGAAGGAACTGTCTAAAGTTTGGGTGTTGTGAATTAATCAGAAATTAAAGACACTCATAAATAATTTAAAAAAGTCAAAACAGGATTATGAATACAAGATTAAAATTTTTAGACCGATATCTCACTCTCTGGATATTCCTTGCTATGTTTATAGGTGTATTCTCAGGTTGGATGTTTCCTTCTGTAGCATTATTCTGGAACAGCATGTCATCAGGAACTACCAATATACCAATTGCTATAGGACTGATCGTTATGATGTACCCTCCACTCGCAAAAGTGAAGTACGAAGAATTGGGCGAAGTATTTCGTAATACCAAAATCCTTGGCTTATCATTGATTCAAAACTGGATAATCGGACCGGTATTGATGTTTGCACTTGCCATTCTGTTATTCAAGGTTTTCCCGGGTGAGAATAACTCAAACCTGCCATACGTATATGGAATTATCATGATTGGTTTGGCTCGTTGTATTGCTATGGTAATAGTATGGAACGACCTGGCTAAAGGGGATACACAATATGCAGCAGGGCTGGTAGCTTTCAACAGCATATTTCAGGTACTTTTCTTTTCGGTATATGCGTGGTTCTTCATAGCAATAGCACCAGGTTGGTTTGGGATTCCTACCAGTGATGCAGTTTCCGGGATTACCATCGGGCAAATAGCTGAAAGTGTATTTATTTACCTTGGTATACCATTTATCGCAGGTTTCTTAACCCGGTTTATACTTATCAGGGTTAAAAGCAAGGTATGGTATAATACCAGATTTATTCCAAAAATCAGTCCATTAACCTTGATTGCATTACTTTTTACCATCATAGTCATGTTTTCGCTCAAAGGGGAATATATCGTAAAAATTCCTATGGATGCCGTTCTGATTGCTATACCATTGCTTATTTATTTTGTTATCATGTTTGTAAGCTCATTCTTCATGAGCAAAAAAGCTGGTGCAACCTATGAGCAATCTACCACACTGTCATTTACCGCTGCCAGTAATAATTTTGAACTTGCCATTGCTGTTGCTATATCAGTCTTTGGTATTAACTCCGGAGAAGCATTTGCAGCTGTTATTGGCCCGTTGGTAGAGGTTCCTGTTATGATAGGATTGGTCAACGTAGCTTTTTGGTTTCGGAAAAAGTATTTTGTAAAAGCTATCATCTAAAACAACTTTGTACAGTTACGTGTTTTAGAGTTTTTATTCCTTTCCTAAAATACTGTTTGCAATTTTGAATTATGTTGGATCTTCAAGATCGTACTACGAAATAACTAAAACGTTCTGGAACTATGGATATGACACTTGCTTTCTTTGTCCCTGCCTTGTTTTACGTTGCTTTTTTTATTTTGAACGGTATATTGCCCGGGCGATGGGTATCCGGGTATATAACAAAGCCAGACTCTACTGAAAAAATGAAATACCGGCTCAATGGTATTCTCGTTTTCTTTACCACTGTTTTAGTTTGGTTCTTACTTGGCTATTCAGGTATCTTCGCCTATGATTGGTTGTACATCTATCGATGGAATGAATTGTATGGAGCATTTACTTTTGGAATCATTTTTAGTCTGGCTGTTGTACTTCCTTATCCTTCCATTCGGAACTCCTTCTGGAAGGACTTCTATTTAGGAAGAGTAGATAATCTGCAATGGTGGAACGGACGGATTGATGTAAAAATGTTATTGTACCTGGTGGGTGCCATCATGCTGGAATTAAATGCACTGAGCTTTGCGGCTCACCACTTTATAGTATACGGTGAAAATGCTTCACCCGGAATACTTTTATCAACTGCTTTGCTAACCTATTTTGTGATTGACTACCTGACTTTTGAGGAAGTCCATTTGTACACCTATGACATTTTCGCCGAGAATATCGGGTTCAAGTTAGGTTGGGGTTGCCTGGTTTTTTATCCTTATTTCTATGTTATCTCATTATGGTCGACAGTTGATCTGCCCAACCCTGATACATCATCCTGGTTATTGGGGGTATATGTGTTTGTATTCTTCATTGGGTGGTGTTTATCACGAGGTGCCAATCTGCAGAAGTATTTCTTCAAGAAAAATCCATCAATACCATTTCTCGGTATTGTGCCCGAAGCTATTACCGATGGGAATAATTTTCTTTTAGTCAATGGGTTTTGGGGAATGAGCAGGCACATTAATTATCTGGGAGAAATACTCATGAGTACAGGCATCATTCTTTGTACAGGGTATCCTGCCCTGATAGGACCATGGCTGTATCCGCTGTATTATGTGGGGTTGTTGTTTACCCGACAGATGGATGATGATAAAAGATGTGTGCTTAAATACGGGGAATTATGGAATGTCTACAAACAAAAAGTACCTTACAGGATCATCCCTTTTATTTATTAAAAAAAATAACAGCAATAGAACTGGGTATTATAAGTAATCATAGATATTTAATGATCTATTTGTTACTTTATAAGTACCTACTTGTCAATTACCTGTAATTATTAATTATTAATTTTTAATTATTAATTATCAATTACTTATAACCGATACATCTTTTTAGTATTATCCCCCATTATCGTAACAGACATTTTACGGGGAAGAAGCTTTTGCATAATATATGAGGCTATTTTATTCCCTGTGCCTGAAATAAAAGACGGTTGTTTTCCTAATTTCTCAAAGCATTCAGTAACCACTTCTTGCGGTGTCTGGACTTTGGGAGCAAAAAGAGTTGACTTTTCAGGTTGTGTATTTTTGAAATTAGGTGTTGCTGTAGCTCCTGCGCAGCATGCTATTACATCTACCCCACTGCTCTTCCATTCATACCACAGGCTCTCTGCAAGCACCCGGTTAAAGGCTTTTGTTGCCGCATACATAGCCAGGTATCCACTTCCCTGGAAACCGGCAAGCGAGGCCATGAGGATTACTGCACCTTTTCCTGATGCAAGCATCTTTTCACCTAATGCATGAAGTAAATGCAAAGGCGTGATCATATTCACCTGTGCCATTTGATCATGATAGTCAACAGTATTCTTAATAAACGAGCCAATATAAGAGAGTGCAGCATTATAGACCAACAGATTAATTTCTTTGCCATTTAAGACTTCCAGGATTTGCTCCGTAGCATTACGATCACCCAGATCACAGGCAATGCAGTTAATTTCAATTGGATATACTTTTTTTAGGTTATCCGCAAATTCCTGCAAAGGCAATATTCGTCGGGCAATAAGAACAAGGTTTATACCTTCTGCTGCCAGCAGGGTTGCAAAGGCAGCTCCTATTCCTTCGGAAGCACCCGCAACAAGAGCTGTGCTTCCATACTTTTGTTTTAAAGTCATTTGTATAATCGATTAAAACATTGGCTTCCAATGTTTATTTCAAAATTAAACAGGAAATTAAACTTATGAATAAATTTTAGACCTTATTTCAGAATAGTCTGGCTAAACAAACACTTCCCATTCAGCATTAAACTGGCATGTTCTATGCTTGCATTATTTGATTATTCACGCAATAGGATAACTGTTACAGACATAGGATTAGGTTCATCAATTATTCCCAAAGATATTCTCAGCATTGATGATCAGATCTACATACTGGGCACGCTTATAAACAAACGGGTTATTCGACAGCAGGTTATTCGACAATTTACCCCGGAAGTCATCAAGTGTTTTATAGTTCTTCTTTTCCATCCAATCTTCAATTTCACCCTTCATTTTGCTTACCTGCGATATACCGTTTTTATACAACGTGCTTACAACCTGCACACTCGAGGCACCCGATAATATAAGTTTTATCACGTCCTCACCGGTAAATACTCCATGGCTGCTGCATATCTCAGCCTTGATATTCTTATACAATAGCCCGGCAATTCGTAGTGACTGTTTGTAATCCCCCTGATGACTGAAGTTGTATTTTTTTATATGTTTCTCGTGTTCAATGTCAATATCCGGTTGAAAGAATGAATTAAACAGTACGAAGGTATTAATGTCCAAATCGTCAAGTTTCTTAATGTGATTCAATGTATTGGTATAATCCGGACTTAATTTCACGCTTACCGGAATAGAAATGCTCTTCTTTATTTCCTTCACAATCCGGATTTGTTCTTTTTCTATATCACTTGCTTCATGAGTCAAATCCATAAAGTTTGGATAGAAATTCAACTCGATTCCATCTACACCGGTTTGTTCAATTAATTTTGCATATTCCACCCAGGTTTCAAAATTCACAGCATTCAGGCTGGCTATGAGTGGGATCGAAATACTTTCTTTTGCTTTCCGTAAATTCAACAAATGTTCTTCTGCCCCTGAATAATCTAACTGGGGATGCATAGTCAGCATTTCAGCATATATATCATTGAATTCAGTTAGTTTTTCATCAAATTGCAGACTTTCAAGTTGAATTTGCTCCTCAAATAAGGATTTATACACAATAGCACCAACTCCTGCTTCTTCCAGTTTTTTGAGGATATCGGGTTTGGCAACTAAATTAGAAGCTCCTGCTACTATGGGATTATCGATTTCGATACCCATAAACTTAGTTTTTAGATTTTTCATAATGTAATCATTATCTATTCATTCATTAAGTTCAATTATAACCGACACAACGTAACTTTCAATGTATATTGCACATTCCATAGCACATAGAAAATGATTTCAATGCTCACCTTAAACCGATCGGGCATAGAATTCAATTGTACACTGTCTCTTACTTTTTAGGAATACTTAATTACTTCCACCGGGCAACTCTCGGCAGCTTCAATGATGTCTTTCTCGTATTTTGAGAAATCTACTCCATCTATTACCATTGCTTCGCCATCCATTTTAAATACATCCGGACAAATTGCTTCACTTAACCCGCAACCTGTACATCCTTCTTCGATCCAAACTTTAGTTATTGCCATGATCTTGTTTTTTTTATTTGTTTATAAAACAATGATTAATCCGTTTATCTTACCTGTCAGATTCTATCGTTTCTGTGATGTTAAAAACCAGTTCAAACAGGACACAAAAACCAATTGTTAAATCCAATTTACCTTATTTCATGCATATTCCTAAATTTCCAATGCCTTATTTTCTTCCCTTATTCTGACAAATAACATAATTGAATTCAGGACAGAAAACACGATGGCAGTTATATACAACTGAAATATCAACGGGATAATTGCAATTTCAATTATAACAATCAGGTAGTTCGGATGTTTAAAATAATGATAAGGTCCTGTTTTAATTAACGGGATATTAGGAATATGAAAAATCCGTGTATTCCAGTATTTCCCCAACGATACAATCACCCATGCCTTAAAAGCAAGCACTAAAAAATAGAATAGCATCAAAAATAAACTATAGCCTGCCGGTTGTTTCCATGAATATTCAACGACCAGGGATACCAGAAAAAAAGTATGCAGCATAACTATATATGGATAATGCTTCTGCCCATACTCCAGAGCGCCGTTTTGCACCAACCATCTCCCATTGCTTTTCGAGAGAAGCAATTCACCGATTCGCAAGAGAATAACAAATGATATGAAAAGGATAAATGCCATGCTATTTTTTGTTCATTTGAAGTAACACCATTTCGCACGAAAAGCCGGGTCCCATAGAAACCATTAAACCATACCCCTCTTCAAAGCCAAGGGTAAAGAATCTTTCCAGCACATACAACACTGTTGCACTGGACATATTTCCGTTGTCATTCATCACTTCCCGTGTATTTTTAAGAAAGTCACCTTTGACATCCAATGCTTCCTCATAGGCCGTCAAAATTTTCTTACCACCGGGATGAAAAATAAAGTTTCGGATATCAGATATTTTCAATTCCTGTTTTTCTAAAAAGGCAGTAATATCGTTGTTTACATTTTTGGCAATGATGGAGGGAATGTCTGAGGAGAATAACACTTTAAATCCTTTATCCAGAAATTCCCAACCCATAACATCCAGTGAATCGTAGTACAATTTGCTTTGGTTAGCCACAAACGAAATGGCATTGGGTGAATGATTCGTATAATTGTCTCCGGTAATGATGCAGGCCGCTACTCCATCAGCAAACAACGTGGAGCCAATAAAATTACTTTTACTATAATCATTCCGTAAAAAAGTCAGCGAACACAATTCTACTGTTACCAGTAAAACCACGGCATCCTGATTTGCTTTGGCCATAATACATGCTTTGGAAAAACCCGAAACTCCTCCCCCGCAACCCAGTCCAAATATAGCCATTCGGTTAATGTTCTGACTGAGCCTCATCTTGTTTATAATCAAAGCGTCGAGGCTTGGGGTAGAAAGCCCGGTAGTGGAAACAAAAATAATATCCGTAATATCCTCTTTTTTAATCTGTGCTGAATCAATGCACTCTTCGATTGCTTTCACGGAATATTCAAGCGACACCCGTATATATTCGGCATTCTGGTCTTCAAACGTATGCAGGTTGGTATAATAGTCAAGGGGCTTGCAAAAATTCCGTGTAAGTATTTCAGTATTGTCAAAAGCACTCATCATTCTTTCCACTTGAGGGAACGAGGTTATGAATAAATCTTTTGCTCGTCGTTTAACTTCCTGTTGGTCCGCTTTAAATGGAAAATCAACTTTCGATATTGCTGCTAATGTTGGCATAATTTTCAGGGTGTAAGTATAAATAAAACGATTTCAAAACTTTTCTCAACAAATTGGTTTATCAAACAATTTCGATCGGTCTATTAATACCTGTTCCTAATCAGCATCATTCCATAATTGAAAGTGAGGGATTTGAAATACCGGGATAGTTTATCAAAACATAATTTATTCTGCATTGTATACCAACTAAACGAAGAACCTTCAGGGAATGTTTAATCCGGGTCTCCCTTTACACTTTATTTAAGGCGATTGTCAATCACATGCCTACCTGAAATTGCATCCTACTTCATAGGTCCGGTCATATTCCCCGGTATCACCCATTCATCAAATTGTTCTTCAGTTAAAAAGCCAAGTTCCAAAGCAGCTTTTTTTAAACTGGAATTATCCGCATAAGCCTTCTTAGCAATGAGTGCAGCCTTATCGTAGCCAATATGTGGATTTAAAGCTGTTACCAGCATCAATGAGTTGTTCAGGTTCTCATCGATTTGTTGCAGGTTTGGTTCAATGCCAACAACACAGTGGTCATTGAATGACCGGCAGGCATCTGCCAGCAGGGTAACCGATTCTAACAAAGCACTTATCATAACCGGTTTAAATACATTTAGTTCAAATTGGCCATTTGAGCCGGCAATGGATATGGTCGTATCGTTCCCCATAATCCTTGCACAAACCATGGTCAATGCTTCTATCTGGGTTGGGTTTACCTTGCCTGGCATAATGGAAGATCCCGGTTCGTTCGATGGAATACTGATTTCGCCTATCCCTGACCTGGGTCCTGAAGCAGACATCCTGATATCGTTGGCTATCTTCATTAGACTTACAGCCAGTTGTTTTAGTGAACCATGCGTTTCCACGATGGCGTCATTGGACGCCAATGATTCAAACTTGTTTTCAGCCGTTTTAAAAGGCAGCATGGTAATACGGGTAACAGTAGCCGCCACTTCAACATCATATCCCGTGGGAGCATTTAAACCTGTGCCAACGGCTGTCCCGCCAATGGCCAATTCCGAGAGATGATCCAGTGTGTTTTTTAATGCCTTTATTCCATAACGGATTTGGGAGGCATATCCCGAGAATTCCTGTCCAAGGGTAATCGGAACAGCATCCATCATATGGGTGCGCCCTATTTTCACCACATAGGCCATGGCTTTCGACTTTTCCCAGATCGTTCTCTCCAGCGTTTCAAGGGCGGGTATAAGGTATTCCACAATTTTGCTGTAGGCTGCAATATGCATTGCCGCCGGAAACGTATCGTTGGACGATTGTGACATATTCACATCATCATTGGGATGAATAAACCGGTTGCCAACACCTAACTTATTCCCGAGCAATACGTGCACACGATTGGCTATCACCTCATTGCAATTCATATTGGTATGCGTACCCGAACCTGTCTGCCAGATTACCAGCGGAAACTGATCATCCAGCTTCCCGTCAATAATCTCGTCGCATACTTCCACAATCAGTTTCAGCTTTTCGATGGGCAATAACCCGAATTTTTCATTGGTAATGGCTGCTGCCTTTTTCAGCTGCCCAAATGCGTGAATTATTTCCACCGGCATGGAGGCGGCAGGTCCTATGTTGAAATTCAACAGTGAACGTTGGGTCTGTGCCCCCCAGTATTTATCTTCAGGAACCTGTACTTCACCCATACTATCTTTTTCAATCCTGTAATTCATAATATTTTATTTTAAACGGATCCTGAGCCAATTGCATTGTTTAAGTTTATAGATACTGTTGGCAAATGGCCTTTAATTCCATTTTTAAAACACATCAACCCCCTCCTATTGTTCAATATTTGTAAAAAAACAGGGATAAAGCCCCATTTGAAATATGGCTAATTATTTTTGTAAATAATTTATTATTAAACATATTGCACATTTTTACACCTGTTTTAAAACTGACTGCTTCCTAAAAGTCGGACTTTACTTCTATTGCCTGATACAATCCGGTATTTGTATATATTACGCTTGTATGTATAAGAAAATTCTACCGGATTGGTAGCATAAAAAACCTGAATTATGCATTATCCATTATGCATTATCCATTATGAATTATGAATTATCCATTATCCATTATGAATTATGAATTATCTTTTAAGTATAAAGGGGAATTAGAGGGAGTCGAGAGGGACTTTATAGGGGGTTCAGTGAGGTTTACCCCTCCTAACCCCCTATCAACCCCCTATGAACCCCCTATGAACCCCCTATGAAGTATGACCAAATGGCGGAGAAAAATAACAGGGAAATTATTGTCTCAATATAATGTAACAGGAATAAGAAAAGACGGGAAATGTCAGAAAAATACCAGGATGACTTTTATCCGAAGAGAAAGGAAAACGTGAAAATAATCTTGAAGGGAAGCATCATAAACTGAAAAGACAGGATGAACCATTGAAATTTTAATTGTCAACATAAATTGGATTTAACTAAACAATACTACATTTGTTTTGTTTCAATGTATAAATCGCATTAACAAACATACTAGAATAGATCGATCATAATGTTGGAAAAAACGAATATTCTCTGGCCGTTTATTATTTTCGCTGTCATTGTATTTTCACTTATCGGAATTATGATTGGCCTTTCGTACGTACTCGGTGAACGTCATAAGGAAAGAATGACCGATGAGCCTTATGAATCAGGAATACCACCTACCGGTGATGCCCGCCTGCGATTTTCATCAAGCTTTTACCTGATTGCCATGTTTTTTGTGATATTCGATCTGGATGCAGCATTCATTATGCTTTGGGCTGTTTCATTTCGCGAGCTGGGATTACCCGGCTATATTGGTATAGTGGTGTTCATTGCTGTATTAATGGTTTTACTGGTCTATGAATTAAGCATTGGTGCACTTGATTTCGGGCCTAACGGGAAAAAGATATTAAAATATAAAAACAGGATGAAATGAAATACTCACTGATAAAACCCGGTGCAGGAGACTTCGACATTGAGAAAGAACTGACGGATGAGAACCTGTACAAAACGGTATTATTCGGCAAGTTAGACGAAATGGTAGCCTGGGGACGTAAAAACTCCATGTGGCCATTTGGATTCGGACTATCCTGTTGTTTTGTGGAAATGGCAACATCACTGACCAGCCGGTATGACCTGGCACGTTTTGGTGGCGAAGTAATCAGAAGTACACCCCGGGAAGCGGATGTCATGATTATAGCAGGAACAGTTTTTATCAAGATGGCTCCGATCATCTTGCGGTTATACGAACAAATGATGGCGCCAAAATGGGTAATATCCATGGGATCGTGTGCCAATTCAGGAGGCATGTACGATATTTACAGCGTTGTACAGGGTGTGGATAAGATACTTCCGGTAGATGTGTACGTTTCAGGGTGTCCGCCCCGTCCGGATGCATTTATGGAAGGATTGCTACTTCTGCGTGAATCAATTGGAAAGGAAGAACGTCCATTGAGTTGGGCTATCGGACCCCAGGGAGTACACCAAATGGAAAAGCCCAGTATGCGTGATCTGAAAACAGAAGAAAGAATGAAAATGGGGAAAATAAGGCCCATGAATGAAATATAGTCGATAGCATGAATATGGAATAGCGGGATGAGGTATTGAAATGATGAAGTGATTGTAAAAATTCAGTGAGGGGGTGATAGTAATTATTTAATTGTTAACTGCCAATTTATGAATGAAGTATTGAACCGATTGTTTAAAGAAACCATGTCCGTGGTATCCGAACTGAATACACGGTTCGGCGATCAGGTCATTGTATATAACCAGGATACCATCGATGAGACAGCCACCCTTTGGATTGATAAAAAAAATCTGGTCCCTGTTTTAAAATACCTGAAAACCGATATTATTCTACCTTACAACCTGCTGTATGACCTGACAGCCATTGACGAACGAACGCGTAAAAACCGCAACGACCAACCCAAGAGTGATTTTACCGTTGTTTATCACCTTACTTCTTTTGAACGGAATGACGATCTACGGATAAAAGTAGCCATCAATTTCATTAATCTCGTAGTACCAAGTATCACAAGTATCTGGGAATCTGCAAACTGGTATGAACGGGAGGTATACGATATGTTTGGAATTATGTTCGAAGGACATCCGCGCCTGACACGAATCCTCATGCCTAAATCCTGGGAAGGCTTTCCCTTACGGAAAGATCATTATGCCCGGGCTACCGAGCAGCCTCCGTTTGTGTTGACCGACCTGATGCGAACTACTGAAGATAACGAACTGACTTTTAAACCGGAGGATTACGGACTGGATACCTCGAGTGAGGACAGTGATTTCATGTTCCTCAATGTCGGACCACAACATCCGGGGACACATGGGTTATTACGACTCGTGCTGCAACTCCATGGAGAAGATATAGTAAATATCATCCCCGACATTGGATTCCACCACCGTGGGGCTGAGAAAATGGGGGAACGCCAGACCTGGCATACGTTTATTCCCTATACCGACCGGATCGATTACCTGAGCGGGGTGATGAACAACCTGGCTTACCTGCTTTCAGTTGAAAAACTGGCAGGCATTGTGGTACCCGACAGGGCCAATGTGATACGTGTCATGATGAGTGAACTGTTCAGAATTGCCAGCCATTTGGTATGGCTTGGAACTTTTGCACAGGATATGGGACAAATGTCACCGGTGTTCTACGCATTTAACGACAGGGAACGGATTTTTGATATTGTAGGTGCTATAACAGGTGGACGCATGCACCCTTCCTGGTTCCGTATAGGGGGAGTAGCCCATGATTTACCGGATGGATGGGAAAAACTTATACAGGAATTCCTGAATTATTTTCCTAAACGGCTTAAGGAATTTGACAATGCTGTTATAAAGAACCGGATATTCAAAGCCAGAACGGTGGGAATAGGCGTGTATACCAAAGCCGAAGCCATCGACTGGGGAATTACCGGTTCCGGACTCCGTGCAACAGGTTGTGACTGGGATTACCGCAAGAAAAGACCCTATTCCGGGTTTGAGAATTTTGAATTTGACATTCCGCTGGGTAAAAACGGTGATTGTTACGACCGGGCAATTGTTCGCATGGGTGAAATGCGCCAGAGTCTGAGGATCATTCAACAGTGTGTCAACAATATGCCCGCCGGTGAGTACAAATCCGATCATCCGCTTGCCATTCCACCCCGTAAAGAGAACACGATGAAGGATATTGAGACATTGATCAATCACTTTGTTGGTGTATCCTGGGGTCCGGTTATTCCTGCCGGGGAAGCAATGGTACCCATTGAAGCAGCTAAGGGAAGTAACGGGTACTATCTGGTAAGCGACGGAAGTTCATCCTCGTACCGTTCCAGGATACGCACTCCTTCCTTCCCCCATATGCAGATGTTGCCATATATCAGCAAAGGGTACACCATTCCTGATTTACTGGCGATATTGGGGGCTATGGATTTTGTACTGGCGGATCTGGACAGGTGATTGGTTGATTGGTTAATTGGTTGATTGGTTAATTGGTTGATTGGTTAATTGGTTAATTAAGTTGATTAAGTTGATTAAGTTGAATAAGAGAATAGGAGAATAGTAAATAGTAAATGAAAAAATAGTAAATAATAAATATGTTATCGGAAGAAGAAAAAAAAGAGATTCTGAAAGAGGTGAAACAATATCCGTACCCATCGGCGGCATGCATTGATGCGTTGAAGATTGTGCAGACACACCGGGGTTGGGTATCGGATGAAGCGGTAAAAGATATTGCACAATTTCTGGACATTTCCAATGAGGATGTGGATGGTGTGGCTACTTTTTACAGCCGTATTTACAGGAAGCCTGTCGGCAGGAATGTAATACTACTTTGTGATGGAGTAAGCTGTATGATCCTGGGTTATGAGACCATCTATGAACATATCTCCAAAAAACTGCATATCAGTTACGGACAGACAACACCAGATAACCGGTATACACTTTTACCCATTTCCTGCTTAGGGGATTGTGATCATGCACCTTCGATGATGATCAACAACGACCACTACAACCACCTTACCATTGAGATAGCAGATAACATCATTGACAATTACAAATAAACCCTGATGGAAAAACCGTTAACCCAACATATAAACTCTTTATCTATACCACTAACCCTGAAAGAATACCAGAAGGTTGGAGGCTATGCAGGCGTCAATAAAGCGCTGAAAGAAATGACACCGGGGGAAGTAACCGACATGGTGAAGGCATCAAACCTGTTGGGTAGAGGGGGTGCAGGTTTTCCAACGGGAACAAAATGGAGCCTGGTGCCAATGGATGAGAATCAGGGACCCAAATACCTGGTTTGCAATGCAGACGAAATGGAACCCGGTACCTTTAAGGACCGGTATTTGCTGGAAGGGAATCCGCATCAGCTGATTGCAGGAATGATCATTGCAGCCTATGCCATACAGGCAGGGACCGCATACATATTTCTGCGTTGGGCATACAAAAAAGCAGAGACAATACTTAGGGATGCCATTGCTGAAGCGTATGAGGCAGGATTGCTGGGAAAGAATATACTGGGGACAGGCTTCGACCTGGAAATGAACATTCATTCGAGTGCAGGCAGATATATTTGTGGGGAAGAAACTGCATTACTGAATTCATTGGAGGGCAAAAGAGCAACACCACGTACCAAACCTCCATTCCCTGCAATAAGCGGGTTATTCGGCAGACCTACTGTTGTGAACAATGTGGAAACATTATCGTGGATATCACATATTGTGGAAAATGGCACCGATTGGTTCAAGGGCCTGAGCCTGACAGAAACAGGCGGTACCAAACTTTTTGGAGTCAGCGGTAAAGTCAAACGACCCGGGCTCTGGGAATTACCGTTGGGAACAACCATTCGGGAAATTCTGGAAGAACATGCCGGGGGAATGCTGGAAGGACATGGGTTCAGGGGGTTATTGCCGGGGGGAGCATCCACGGACTTTTTAATAGAAGAACATCTGGATATTGAAATGGATTTTCAAACGGTTGCTAAAGCAGGAAGCCGCATGGGTACCGGGACCATGATCATACTGGATGACAAGACCTGTCCGGTTGCATTTTTGCATAATATAGAACGATTCTTTGCACTCGAGAGTTGCGGTTTCTGTACACCGTGCAGGGAAGGACTCCCGTGGGTAGAAAAGATACTGCTTGCCATCGAATCGGGGAATGGCAGAATGGAACATCTCGATATCCTGAGGTTTCAAACGAAATACATGGCACCCGGAAACACTTTTTGTGCCCATGCACCCGGGGCAGCAGAACCTTTACAGAGTGGACTGAACTATTTTCACGATGATTTTGTTAGCCATATCAACTTAAAAAAATGTCCCTGGAAATCATGATAAAAATTCAGATAGACGGTAAATACTACGATGCGGATCCGGCAAAGAACTTGTTGGAAACCTGCCTGGCACTCGGGTTGGATATACCGCACTTCTGTTATCACGGTGCACTTGGGTCTGTAGGTGCCTGCCGCCTTTGTGCAGTAAAGAAATTCAGGAATGCTGACGATCAAAGAGGCAAAATTGTGATGTCGTGTATGGAACCTGTGACGGAAGGCCTGATCATTTCCACAGAAGATAAAGAGGTAAAGGAATTCAGGGCAGCGGTTATAGAAGGACTCATGACCAATCATCCGCATGATTGTCCGGTATGCGATGAAGGCGGTGAATGCCATCTTCAGGATATGACCGTAATGACCGGGCACAATTACCGTAGGTTTGACTTCAAGAAGAGAACCTATCAGAATCAGGACCTTGGACCGTTTATCCATCATGAAATGAACCGGTGCATTCAATGCTACCGGTGTGTAAGGTTCTACAGGGATTATGCCGGAGGTAAAGACCTGAATGCTTTTTCTTCAAGAAATACCGTTTATTTTGGACGATCAGAAGATGGTATCCTCGAAAACGAATTTAGTGGTAACCTGGTAGAGATATGCCCTACCGGCGTATTTACCGATAAGACTTTGATGAAACATTATACCCGTAAGTGGGATTTATCGAATGCCCCTTCGGTTTGCGTACATTGCAGCATAGGATGCAATACCATTGCCAGTGAACGGTACGATTCACTGAGACGTATCATGAGCCGGTATAACGGAGAAGTAAACGGATACTTCCTTTGTGACAGGGGTAGATTTGGCTATGAGTTTGTTAATGATGAAAAACGGATCCGGAAAGCAGAGATCCGTTCTAAAAGAGAACAACCGGCAGAAGAAGTCTCTGATGAGACACTTTACTCAACGCTGAAGAATGCATTTACACCCGGTAAAAAGATAATTGGCATTGGTTCACCAAGAGCTTCACTGGAATCTAACTTTGCCTTGTCGGTATTGGTTGGGAAAGATAATTTCTATACCGGAATTTCCCGCAAAGAACAACAGCTTACTAAAACAATTGTTGACTTCCTTCAACAAAGCGGGATTGAAACACCTTCCTTAAAACAAATTGAAAAGGCCGATGTCATACTGATTCTTGGGGAAGACCTTGTGAATACAGCACCTATGATGGCACTGGCAGTTCGTGAAGCTTCACGGAATTTAGGAAAAGAAATGGCAACAAAATCAGGAATACCTACCTGGAATGCCGAACCGGTTAAACAGGTTGCACAGGATTTCAAAAGCCCGTTATTCATTGCCACTCCGTTTAAAGATTCACTGGATGAATTATCGGAAGATATATTCAGAGGTACGTATGATGCAATTGCCAACATTGGTTTTGCAGTTGCCTTCTTATTAAATCCTCAGGCTCCTGAGTTTAAATTAAAGCATGCAGAACAACAGGCTCTCGCTGAAAAAATAGCAACCACCCTGAGAAATGCGACAAACCCGTTGATCATTTCAGGCATTACCTGCGGGGATGAAAATGTAATCCAGGCTGCCTGTAATATTGCCACAGCACTTAATACAAGTGAAAATAAAGGTATGTTGAGCATTGTCTTACCAGAATGCAACAGCATGGGAATGGCATTTATGAGCGGAAAACTGTTTGATGATGCTATTTTATTATCTGACAAAGAGAATATTGACACCCTGATTATTCTTGAAAATGACTTATACCGTAGATCATCAGAAGAATCTATAGACAGACTTTTCAAACAAAGCAAACAAGTCATCGTACTTGACCAGCTGACGAACAAGACGACTTTTAAGGCTGACATACTGATTCCGTCTGCCACTTTTGCGGAATCGGAAGGTACCCTGGTAAATAATGAAGGACGTGCACAACGGTACTACAAAACCATTGTAAACAAAAACCAGGTGAAGGAAAGCTGGCGCTGGCTGGCTGAATGCATACGGATAAAAAATAATGCAGATGCTGTACAGTGGAAAAAGTTTGATGATATTGTTTCATCCATGATAACAGATATACCTGCTTTTAAAAAATTAAAAGATTATTTTTCGGATGCTGATTTCCGCATGATCAATGAGAAGATACCACGGCAGACCATGCGTTACAGTGGCAGGACTTCCATCAATGCTAAAATAGCAGTGAGTGAGACAGGCATTCGACAGGACATTGATTCTCCCCTGTCATTCAGCATGGAAGGGAGTCATACCAATCCACCTTCTTCCTTAACCCCCTTTTACTGGGCACCGGGGTGGAATTCGGTACAGGCTGAAAATAAGTATCTGGATGAGCCTAATGGAAAAACGAAAGGTGGCGATTCCGGTATCAGGCTTATTGAACCGAAAGATAATCCAACAAATTCATATTTTAAACCAACTGCAGGTACCATTGAAATTAAAAAAGGGGAATGGCTGATAGTTCCTGTTTATCAGATTTTTGGCAGTGAAGAGTTAAGTTCCGCTGCTTCTACATTGGCAAAACGGATACCTGAACCCTTTGTTTACCTGAATCCGAAAGATGCAGAAGAGCTAAAAATAGAGGATGAAGAAGTGATAGAACTTGAAATTTCAACAGTAAAGCTAAGTATAAAAGTGAAGATTGAAGTGAGTATCGGACAAGGTATAGCCGGATTAAGCATAAGTTTACCGGGAATGCCATTTATTGATTTACCGGGAAAAGGAAAAATATATAAATAAACAACCGACCAAATCATAAAGATGAATTATATTTTTATCATATTGGGAGTATTATTAATTCCTTTATCCATAGCAGCCGGTCTGATATGGGTAGAGCGCAGGCTTCTGTCGGTGTGGCAAGACAGGCTTGGGCCTAACCGTGTGGGACCATTCGGGTTATTTCAAGTAATAGCCGACACCATCAAGTTATTCTTTAAGGAAGACTGGGTTCCTTCCTTTTCAGACAAACCGGTATTTATAATGGCACCGGGCATTCTTATGATTACAATTCTGTTGACGTTTTCAGTAATCCCTTTCGGACCCAACTTCCTGGTGTTCGATTCCAATATAGGCATCCTGTTTTTCCTGGGCAATTCATCACTGGGTGTTTACAGCATTGTACTGGGTGGCTGGGCTTCTAATAATAAATACTCCTTAATAGGTGCCATGAGAGCTTCCGCACAAATGCTTACCTATGAGGTATTCATGGGACTTTCACTTATGGGAGTAGTCATGATGGCCGATAGTTTCAGTTTTGCCTCTATTGTGGAGGCCCAGAGAAACGGTTGGTTTATATTTCCGCAATTCGTAGGATTCATTGTATTCTTTATAGCCGGATTAGCAGAAACCCACCGTTTGCCATTCGATATTCCTGAAGCTGAAGGAGAACTGGTTGCAGGATATCATTCAGAGTATTCAGGCATGAAATTCGGAATGTTCTTTGTCGGTGAATACCTGGGAGTAACGCTTATTTCAGCCATCATAGCCACTCTGTTTTTTGGCGGGTGGTTAGGACCTTCATTTCTACCACCGGTATTCTGGTTCTTATTAAAGACCATGGTACTGATTTGTGTGTTTATCCTGCTACGAGCTTCATTGCCCCGGCCACGTTACGACCAGCTAATGGAATTCGGCTGGAAGGTATTATTACCATTAGCGCTATTAAATCTATTGATTACAGGTGCTGTTTTGATTTTCTTTTATTGATAAATGACTTAACACTATAAGCATATGTTTAGTATACTTCGAACAATCTGGTTGACTTTTCTACATATTTTCCATAAAACGGAAACGATAGAATATCCGGAAGTAAAACCTTATTTACCTCCACGATACCGGGGAAGAATAGTTCTTACCCGCGATTCTGATCATAATGAACGTTGTGTGGCCTGTAACCTATGTGCTGTGGCCTGTCCGGTTGATTGCATATCCCTCCAGGCAACAGAAGATGAAACAGGCAGGCGTTATCCTGAGTTTTTCAGAATCAATTTCTCCAGGTGCATATTCTGCGGGTTTTGTGAAGAAGCATGCCCTACCTACGCCATACAGCTAATCCCTGACTTTGAAATGGCCGAATATGACCGTCAGAATATGGTGTATGAAAAGGAACATTTATTAATCGACGGGGAAGGTAAATACCACGGTTATAATTTTTATAAAGAAGCAGGTGTCGACATGGGAGTAAAAGGAAAAGGTGAAGGTGATAATGAGGAAAAGCCCGTGGATGTTAGAGATCTTATGCCGTAAGAATGGTTGATTGGTTAATTGGTTAATTGGTTGATTGGTTAATTGGTTGATTGGTTGATTGGTTGTCCCGATAGCTATCGGGAGGTTGATTGGTTAAATAGGAGAATAAGAAATAGTAAATAGTAAATAAAAAAATAGTAAATAAAATTATGGATCTATTCTTTTACATAGCAGCAGTAATTGCCATCCTATCAACCATCATGTCAATATCCGGAAGGAATGCCATACATTCCTTGCTATTCCTGATATTATCGCTTTTGTCTATCTCTGTGGTGTTTTATATACTGAATGCTCCGTTTATTGCAGCGCTGGAAGTAATTATTTATGCAGGTGCCATTATGGTGCTGTTTATATTTGTGACCATGATGCTGAATATAGGACTTGAGCAGAAACAGGAAAAAAAATGGCTGAACCCGCGGATGTGGATTATTCCTTCTATTCTGGCAGCCATACTGTTTATCGATTTAATGCTCGCATTAAAGAATATGCCTGGAGTAATTCCCGGGAAGCAGGTCATATTGCCTAAGCAGGTTGGGATATCATTATTTACCACCTATTTACTTGCCGTTGAAATTGCAGCAATCCTTTTGATGGCTGGCGTTATCGGGGCATATCATTTAGGAAGCCAGAAGAAAAAAGTGTTACACCGTTTTCTCATAAAAAAATAAAACTATGCTGACAGTACCAGTTGAAACTCAGATATTATTTGCCGGAATACTGTTCTTTTTGGGATTGATTGGATTATTAGTGCGCAGAAACCTGGTCTTTATGCTTATGTCCATTGAAATCATGTTCAACAGTGCCGGGCTTGTCTTTATCATAGCAGCACGGCAGTGGAACCAACCGGATGGACAGGTGATGTTTATATTTATCCTGGCAGTAACGGCAGTTGAAGTAGCCATTGGATTAGCCTTGATACTTCAGGTCTATCACCATTTTAAAACGCTGGATGTGGATGCCATCAATAAACTGAAAGATAATTCATAATGCATAATGCATAATTAATAATTAATAATTAAAAATTAATAATTAAGGAAAGAAACTAATCAGATAGAAAATAATTAACCGATCAATGAAAACAATTATAGCACTTATACCGGCTTTACCGCTGCTCAGTTTTCTGATACTGGTTCTTTTCGGGGGAAAACTTTCCCGGAGAGTTGCAGGGTGGATTGGTGCCGGATCGGTTGGTATAGCTGCTTTGTTGACTGTTGTTGTTGGAATAGATGTAATCAATGCATTGCCCGGAGTAAAATCATATTCAGTTGTCTTATGGCAATGGATGCATGCCGGAAACCTGAGTGCAAACATTGCTTTCAGCCTTGATTCATTATCATTGGTATTTTGTTTTGTAATTACTTTCGTAGGTTTCTTAATCCACATTTACTCCATTGGTTTTATGGCCAAAGACGACGGATTCACCAGGTTCTTTGCCTATATGAATCTATTTGTCAGCTCCATGCTGATTCTTGTACTGGCAGATAATATCATTCTTATGTACCTGGGTTGGGAAGGTGTCGGATTATGCAGTTATCTGCTTATTGGCTTCTGGTATAAGGAGCCAGCTAATGGTGCCGCAGCAAGAAAAGCTTTTATTATTACCCGCATCGGCGATACCGCCATGATCATTGGTATCTTTATTCTATTTGTCAGTTTTGGCACTTTTAATATACAGGAACTTATGCATATGGCCAGTGTTAAATGGATTGCCGGGTCATCGATAGCAGTACTTACCACAGCCTTATTACTGGGAGGTGCGTTGGGTAAATCAGCCCAGTTGCCTTTACAAACATGGCTACCGGATGCCATGGCCGGTCCATCACCGGTAAGTGCATTAATCCATGCAGCCACCATGGTAACAGCCGGGGTATACCTGATTGCACGAACCAATGTATTATTCAGCCTTGCTCCTATTGTCCAGACGGTCATTGCCATTATTGGAGCACTGACCTTGCTGATAGCCGGATTCAGTGCCTTAGGGCAACATGACCTGAAAAGGATACTGGCTTATTCCACCATCAGCCAGATAGGCTACATGTTCCTGGCATTAGGCGTGGGAGCCTATTCGGGAGCTATCTTCCATTTTATGATCCATGCCTTTTTTAAAGCATTGCTCTTTTTAGCTGCCGGGGTGGTTATTCAGGTATTGGATGAAGAACATGATATCTTTAAAATGGGTGGCCTGAGAAAGAAAATGCCTGCTGTATTCTGGACATTCCTGATAGGTTCCGCTTCACTGTCTGCCTTACCCTTGATAACAGCCGGCTTTTATAGCAAAGATGCCATATTATGGTTCGCATATTCGTCCGATAGTGGTGGAATGATACTCTGGCTTGCCGGTATCGTTGGAGCCTTTCTGACAGCTTTATATTCGTTCAGAATGATATTTATTACATTCTATGGTGAGGTTAAAACAGAGCCGTCATTCAATGCTGGAAGTTTGATGACTGTACCCCTGATCATACTGGCTATTTTATCGGTAGTAGGAGGATTTATTGAATTGCCTGCTTCTATGGGGAATATTCATCTGTTTTCAGATCTCATCAATAACACATTGCCGGTAGTTGTTTTGAAGAGTGTCGAACATTTGGAATGGTTGTTCCAGATCATCTCATCATTGATTGCATTAAGCGGAATATACCTGGCATACCGGTTTTATTATCTGAAACCCCGCTTCATTGAGACCTTCAATCACAGCAGGCTCAATCATTTCTTTGAAAAGGGATTTGAATTTGATAAACTCTATCATGTTGCTTTTGTAAAACCCGTTGTATGGCTTGCAGAAATTGATAAAAAAGACTTCTTCGACCTGCTGAACATTTCAATGGCAAATCTTGCAATCCGTTTGAATCTTATTCTGAGCATCGCACAGAACGGGAAACTCAGATGGTATTTGCTTTCATTTGCCATAGGTATCGCATTTATATTAACTTTAATGTTGAAACAATGATCCTGGTTTATCTCATACTCATCTTATTGGCAGGAGCTTTCCTGGCATGGATATCCGGAAATATCAATCAGGTATTGCCACGCATTATCTCATTGGTTACATTGGGTGTAAACCTGATATTAATCGTTTTATCCTTATTGCAAAACGTCCCTTTCAACAACAAGTGGCTTGTTGATATTCAATATGACTGGATACCACAGTTTGGAATTGGAATCCACTTTGCACTGGACGGATTGAGCCTGTTGATGCTGATACTTACATTTTTCCTTGGAATCATATCCGTACTGATATCCTGGAAAGAGATCAATACAAAGGTAGGGTTCTTTCATTTCAATTTACTGCTCATTCTTGCCGGGATTGTAGGCGTATTCCTTTCACTTGACCTGTTCTTATTCTACTTCTTCTGGGAATTGATGCTTGTACCCATGTATTTCCTGATTGGGATATGGGGCCATGAAAACAGGACAAAAGCATCTTACAAATTTTTTCTGTATACGCAGGCAAGCGGGTTATTGATGTTCATTTCAATTCTTGCACTTTATTTCGTACATGGAAATACAACCGGAATATATACGTTCGATTATATACAATTGCTTGGCACGCAGATGTCTGCTTCCACTGCCATACTCATTATGTCGGGATTCCTGGCTGCTTTTCTGGTAAAACTACCTGTTGTTCCCTTACATAACTGGTTGCCTGATGCACACTCCGAAGCACCCACTGCGGGAAGCCTCATACTGGCAGCCTTACTTTTAAAAACAGGGGCTTACGGACTGCTCAGGTTTATCGTTCCACTATTCCCGGAAGCATCAGTTTCTTTTGCTCCAATAGGTATGGGACTTGGTGTTCTTGGAATACTCTACGGTGCCAAGCTTGCTTTTGCCCAGACTGACCTGAAACGGTTAATAGCTTATACCAGTGTCAGCCATATGGGTTTTGTGATCCTGGGAATCTTCTCATTTAACGAGCTGGCTTATCAGGGTGTAGTTATGCAAATGATTGCACATGGTATCAGTACCGGAGCCTTGTTTATTATGGCCGGGCAGTTATCCGAACGTATCCATACACGCGATATTACTGTTATGGGTGGCCTTTGGCAAAAAGCACCTTTTATGGGTACTATTGGGTTAATCTTTTCTATGGCTTCTTTAGGATTGCCCGGATTGGGGAATTTTATTGCCGAACTCCTCATACTGATAGGTGCATTCAAAGCGAATATCCTGATGTCGGTACTGGCATGTGTGGGACTCATTGCTGCTACTCTTTATTCTTTGCGTATACTTCAAAAAGTATTCTTTGGCAAACTAAACACCGATTGGAAAATGAATGATCTATCAATAAGGGAGAAAATGATATCCATATCACTCGTGATTATTATTTTTATCCTGGGCTTTTATCCACAGCCTGTTTTTGATATTGCGAAACCTGCACTATTAAAGACCCTTGAAAATCACAGAACAAATGAAATACATAAAAGTGATGCTGATAAAAATGAATTGAATATGAAAAACCAGCTATTTTTCTATTAACAAAGTAACAATATATGTCGGAAACAGATTTTTTTAGCTTAACTCCCTTCCTGATCATTGCCATGGCACCGATCATTATCATGATAGTAATTTCTATTTTTAGGAATTATGAGGTGGTATATGGCTTTTCTGTTTTAGCTTTCATGGCTGCCATTGCCTCCCTTTATTTCATACTACCAGTCATTCCGCATACTATTGCACCTTTGTTCATCATCGACAAATACAGCCTCTTCTTTTTGGGAATTATTTTTATTTCGGGATTACTTGTTACATTTCTCTCGTACGATTATATAAAACAACTTCCGGGAATCAGGGAAGAATACTATATCATTCTTTTTACTTCCACACTTGGGGCAGCATTGCTGGCAGTTGCCAATCATTTTATTCTTTTCTTCCTTGGGATAGAAACACTCACACTATCGTTGTATATCCTGATTGCATTTGAAAAGACAAAAGACAGTTCGATTGAGGCCGGGATTAAATATCTGGTACTTGCATCCGTTTCTTCAGCCTTTCTACTCTTTGGCATGGGTTTGATCTATGTGACATTCGGAACTATGGAATTTACTTCCATCATTGCGTCCATGAGTCATCTGGAAAAATTACCTCCCTTATTCATTTATGGGTTTGGAATGATGTTGGTAGGAATTGGTTTTAAGCTGGCGTTGGTTCCCTTTCATATGTGGACACCCGATGTGTATCAGGGAGCACCGGCACCTGTTTCTTCGTATATAGCTACTGTTTCGAAAGGAGCAGTCATGGCAGTGTTTATCCGCTTCTTCTTTAATATTAAAGGGTTTGAAAATCAATCAATTTTTATTGTAATTTCAGGCATTGCCATACTCTCGATGTTTGTTGGTAATTTACTGGCTATCCAACAGAAAAATATAAAACGATTGCTCGCCTACTCTTCCATTGCCAATATGGGATATTTAATCATTATCCTTTTAACCGGCAGTGATAAAGGCATACAGTCTGCCATCTTTTATCTGATAACGTATTTCATAACCACCATTGGCGCTTTTGGTGTAATCTCACTCTTATCAACAAAAGACCATGAAGCTGAAAAGCTGGAGGACTATAAGGGTCTATTCTGGAAAAAACCATGGATAGCCATTGTACTCACCATCTGTCTGCTATCATTGGCCGGAATACCTATAACTGCCGGATTTATTGCTAAATTCTATTTAATTCTGGAAGGCATGAAAGCAGGGTTAATGGTATTGATTTTCTCAATGATCATCAATAGCGTCATAGGATTGTATTATTATCTTCGGGTAATAACTACTATGTTTTCTAAAGCCGATAAAGCTGAACTACCTACATTATCCTTTCTTGGAAATCTCACTCTGGCTATTATCACCACTGGTATTTTAGTATTGGGAGTGTATCCGGGATGGTTGATTGATTTTATTGTAAAATATGCAATATTGTGATACTAAATAATCGAATGACGAATAAACCAATTATCGAGATAGATGGACGAATTCTATTCTATGCATTTCAGGCAGGAGGAAAAAAAATACTTCAACATCAATCTGAAATTAATGACATCAATGTATTTCCGGTAAACGATAAAGATACAGGGACTAATCTGGCTTCCACTGTACGTTCAGTACTGGATACAATCAAACCTAACCGATCGTATAAAAAGACAGTGAACTATATTGCTGAAGCAGCATTAATAGGTGCCCGGGGTAATTCAGGAATTATTTTTGCCCAGTTTTTGTATGGAATCAGTCGTGAAACCGAGGATAAAGAGAGTATATCCCTCTATGAATTTGTCGACAGTATTCGCAAATCTATTCCGTATATGTATGAAGCCGTTTCCAATCCTGTAGAAGGTACTATTTTGACGGTTATTAAGGAATGGTCCGATTTCATTTTCAACAGACAAGTAGTCATTACCGACTTTAGGAAAATTATTATTGAATCACTGGAAACACTTCACAAATCTTTATTAGAAACCAAATTAAAATTGAAAATTCTCCAGAAGAATAATCTTGTTGATGCTGGTGCTAAAGGGTTTGTAGTATTTATAGAAGGGATAATCGATTTTATAAAAACAAAGAACATCCGGGAATTTGTTTCTCAATCATATGAAAACATTTCGCTGCTGCATACTGAAGAACCTGAAGATGAAGAAATACATTATCGATTCTGCACAGAAGCTATTTTGCGGGACATCCATATCAGTAAAGCCCATCTTCAAAACTTTTTATGCGAATATGGTGACTCGGTTGTTGTTGCCGGATCTGAAAATCTAAGCAGGATTCATGTTCATACTGACAAGCCGGCTGACTTGTTTTACAACCTGAAAAATTTCGGTACCATTACACTTCAGAAAGTTGATGACATGGTTCGTCAGCACGAAGCAGCTACACAACGCAAATGGAATATTGCTCTGGTCACTGATTCTACCTGCGATTTATCAAAGGAACTACTGGACTACTATCAGGTTTACATGCTTCCGCTGAATATCAACTTTGGTGACAACCATTTTCTGGATAAAGTAACCATTACTCCCGATCATTTTTATGATTTATTGGAAAGCAGCCCTGAATTTCCTAAGACGTCTCAGGTCAACGAGCGTTCGTTTACAAATCTATACTCACACCTGGCTTCCCATTACGATGCCATTATTTCCATTCACCTTACGGGGCAGTTCAGTGGGACCTACATAAGTAGTTTAAAAGCGGCTGAAAAGATTACAGCTGAATTCAACAAACCAGTTTACGTCATTGACTCTAAAACACTCTCAGGGGCTTTGGGATTACTCGTATTGCATGCTGCACAATCCATAGAAGCCGGGATCCCTGCTAAAGACATTGTTGAAAACATTGAAAATCTGAAGAACGAAGCTAAGATCTTTGTCAGTGTAAAAGATTTAAAATACATGATCAAAGGCGGCAGGGTATCTAAACAAAAAGGAATGATAGCCAATTTATTAGGCATTAATCCAATTGTATCGATGGATAGTAATGGCAAATCTGTTTTATTCGGTCAGACATTCAGTCAGCAAGCCAATATCACCAAAGTAATGAAACATATCGAAAAGATAGGTGCCGGTAAAACAGTATGGAATTATATCGTACTGCATGCCCACAACCTTAAAGGAGCACAGATTTATGCAGACAAGATGTTTTTATTGACAGGTAAGAAGCCTGTATCCGTAGTGGATATCTCACCGGTAATCGGAATAAATGCCGGCAATGGAACAATTGCTGTCTCTTTGTTGTTTGAGTAGCAAATATTACTTAATCTTTCAAATTATGATACCATTGTATGTTAAGGGATTATTTTTAATCTTAGGTTTAATGACAACATTATGGGTCGTTAGTGTGATACTTAAGAATGTCAGCATTGTAGATATGTTTTGGGGAATGGGGTTTGTCATGGTGAATATATTTTATTTTTTCAATACGGAACCTACACCTGTAAAACTTATCTTACTTATTATGGTTGCTATCTGGGGTCTTCGTCTTTCATTTTATCTGGCATGGAGGAATCTTGGCAAACCCGAAGACTTCAGGTATCAGGAATTCAGAAAGAAATATGGTGAGAAAAACTACTGGTGGATAAGTTTCTTTCAAACATTCCTGCTTCAGGGCATTTTAATGGGAATAATATCGCTGCCGTTACTTGGTGTAAACATGTATTCAACATCTAAAAGCTTAAATCTACTTGATTATCTGGGTATAATGGTCTGGATTATTGGAATTGTATTCGAAGCAGGTGGTGACATGCAACTCGCACGTTTCAAAAAGAATAAATCCAATAAAGGAAAAGTACTGGATACCGGTTTCTGGCATTACACGCGTCACCCCAATTACTTTGGAGACTCTGCAGTATGGTGGGGATTCGGGCTACTTTGTCTATCGGCTGGTAGTATCTGGTTAGTGGCAGGTTCTGTAATTATGACAATCCTGATCATCAAAGTGTCCGGTGTTGCTTTGCTCGAAAAATCACTAAAAGATCAAAAACCGGAATATACATCCTATATACTGAAAACAAATTCTTTTATTCCCTGGTTTCCAAAGAATAAACTATGATACTTCTATTTATGAATTATGAATTATGAATTATGAATTATGAATTATGAATTATGAATTATGAATTATGAAGTTTATAACTGACAACCTCTGGCTTATTCTTTTTGTTGCCTGGGGATTACCTTTGAGTATTTACCGCAGCAAGTTCAGGAAGCTGGTCTATCAAACCGACAATTGGATCATCAATATAAAACCTGTTTTTATGAAGGAGATTAAAGGATTATTCGGGAATATATTTCCAGACAATATAAAGTATATAAAATTCAGAAACTTCTACCGGTTCTATCTGGGTATGTATTTTCTGTTGTTTTTCTTCTATTTCAATTTAACAGCCAATTCACAAACAACTAAACCAAAGAATATGATAATAACAAACGTTGGGAGCTCTGTTCCCTCATTCTCCCTCAAAGATCAGAACGGCAAAGTATTTAACATCGATTCTATAAAAGGGAAAAGCAATCTTGTAATTTATTTTTATCCGAAAGATGACAGTCCGGGTTGTACTAAAGAGGCTTGTTCTTTTCGTGATCAGTTCGAAGTATTCAAAAAAGAAGATGCATTGATCATAGGAATAAGTGGTCAGTCAGTTAAAAGTCATTTAGCATTTGCAAAAAAACACAGGTTGAATTATACATTGCTTAGTGATGAAGGCAACAAAGTGCGCAAATTATTCGGTGTTCCAACAAGTTTATTAGGTCTTCTACCGGGGAGAGTGACTTATGTAGTGAACAAGGAAGGTAAAGTGGTATTTGTATTTAACTCTCAATTGAATACAGATAAACATATTGAAGAAGCTCTGCGAATATTAAAAGAACTAAAATGAAAACCGGACTTGAACTACTATTATTACTCATTGTATATCTTATTGGTTCTATTCCTTTTGGATATATATTCACCAAACGAATTGCCGGCATAAATATACGTGAGCATGGCAGTGGTAACATTGGATCAACCAATGTGCGCCGTGTTGCTGGCCCACAAGTAGCTCTGTTCACGCAGCTTTGTGATATGCTGAAGGGCCTGTTACCTGTTGCTGTAGTCATGTATATTCAATTCTGCTCCATATACAGTTTCGATCCGTATTTTATTTATGCAGTCGGGTTGGCCTCCATTTTAGGACATAACTTCAGTTTGTTTTTGAAGTTTAAAGGTGGAAAAGGCGTTAATACTACGTTAGGCGCCTCGGTACTGCTTGCACCTTTCTCAGTATTTGCTTCAGTAATTGTCTATTATCTGGTAAAATGGCAATCAAGGTATGTTTCCCTGGGATCTTTATTCTTAGCAGGAACCCTCACCCTGACTGAACTTGTTATTCACCCTGTATCCTACTTGTTCTTATACCTGCTCGTATGCTCATTACTCATTGTGTTTATGCACATTCCCAACATCAAACGACTGCTTAAAGGTACAGAAAGCAGGGCTAAGTGAGCATATTTGATAAATTCAGCCTTTGTTTACTTTAATTATAACCTGTTAATAAAAGCAGGTTTATGAATGGTCAATAAATCTGATATAAATGAACGAACTTTCAGATAGGTCCATATATTTTTTTTTAATCGTGATATTTACTTTGTAATTCTTTTAGTAGCTTATGATAATGATCATGAAAACCATGATGAACAATCTTTTCCTCAATACGTTCGAATTCTTCCGCTATTTCAATCTGCTTTTCATGGCTTAATTCTGTATCAGCCAAAGGAAAAATAATTTCTTCTTCTTTTTGGATATGGTTTTTTATCAATGCCACATAGTTTGTCAGACTATCCGCTAACATTTCACCTGAGAATGAGTTACCTATCTTACAATTTACCACACAACTGTTTATATCTTTTAAATAGTTTCTTGCAAGCGTGTGTTCGTACATCATAACACTTAGTGATTCTGCTTCTTTCGGAATTCCGGCAAACTCAAGTTCAGGATAAAAAACTTCTTCTTTTTCATGATGACTCTTTTCGATAAAGAATTTAAGAAAGTCTATAATATCCTCAACATCGCTGGTGTAAAAAACATCATTCGATTTAATGTTAACGGCTATTTTACTCATAATTTTGAGTAATTCTTTAATATCATTATGTTCGCGCTTTAAATTTTCAGTTGGCGTCATGATTTCTTAGTTTTATAATGATTTAATTTATTTCGCTTTTCTTGTTCAGGATGCTCTTTCACCAATATTACAATAAGCCTGCTCGAAAAATCGTTGACAATTTGAATTATCAAAAGTGATTTTAAGAGCAGACTTATACCCAAAGACAATGCTTAATTTGAATTGCCTTATGCCAGTTAGTTGGAATTGTAAATTATCGACTTCATCAGTTTATTATAATCTATGTAATCGAACAATTCTACTGATTAATTATTTTCGGCCGTTTTCACTTTATCCTGACTCTTGTTCATTGTTTGATGCGCAAAGTCAACTACATTCTCCTTTACTTTTTCATAATTCTGGGACATGCTATCTGAGAAATCACTAAACTTGTCCTTTATTACATCAACTTCCTTTTCTCCCATTCTTTTAATTTTTCTACGGAGAGCTGCACCTTTTGCCGGAGCAAATAAAATACCTAATACTGCACCTATGGCGGCAGCTGCCACTAAACTGATTGCTACTTTTCCTGAGTTCATAATGTTTATTTTAAAATGAATGAATAACTAAAGTAAGAATACAAAAGTAGGCTTTTATTGGAGTGGGCATGTTACACAATCTTTAGAAAGAATTGCGACTTTCACACTTTAATTTCAGAACCTGTGTATTCCAAAACTTTATTGCCTGACTAAATTGTGTTAAGTGTTTTCTCCATAATCCTAAATATCACTTTCTTTCAAGTGGAAGGATTTTTTGGATTAACCATTTACTAAATAAGGTGAAGAGCAAAATAATACATTGATTCACATCTCTCTTACCTTACTTTTCTCTTTTCGTTTAGCTGCTTTTTCAGCACGCTTTTCTTTGAGGTTTTTTAAAGGAACCTTTTTTGTGGTTTTCTCTTTTAATTCTTTTTCTTTTGACATAATAGTAAGATTTTAAATTATTATTTTCGATCACCAATGTGATAAAAAGAACAATGTATGATCGTATGTCTAAAGTGATATTGAACCGTTATTTCTTATTTTATACGGTCAGTTTAAATCATTAACATGATAATGTTGAAATTGTTTTTGATTTTTTGAATTATTAGGTTTATAAAATAATATGTTTACTTCCACTTTATTTTAAAACAATTATTTGATGGGAAAAGATTCAGATATAATGTTAAAATAATTTTTTTATATTAAATATAATTAAAGCATTTTGTAAGAAGAAAAAGTATTTAGACATTTGTCTAATAATACAAATACACTATTTACATTACTATAAATATGAACGATATTTTCAAAGCTTTAAATGACCCTGCACGCCGGGAAATACTGAAGATGTTACAGAAACAGGATATGACAGCAGGTGACATAGCATCAAAGTTCGACATGACTGCACCCAGCATTTCGCATCATCTGGACAAACTTAAAAGGGCAGGGCTGGTAACTACAGTCAGACAAGGACAGTTTATTCATTACTCCATCAATACGACAATAATTGACGACATATTACAATATATACTAACTCTTAAAAAATAATGTATGAACAAGTATTTTAAAGAATCAATCCTGTGGATTTTGATATTATTGCCTTTCGTATATCTGTCAGCTATCTGGAATGAGCTACCTGTTCGAATCCCTACTCATTTTGATCTGGAGGGAAATCCAAATGGCTGGTCGGATAAAAACGGGCTAATTTACTTATTTGTCTCTCTCGGGATAGGAATATACTTATTAATGCTTTTTATTCCCAGGTTTGATCCCAGGAAGAAAATACAACAAATGGGTGAGAAGTATTATTCGCTGCGAGTGTTGATGACACTCTTTATGACCTTAATCTCGGTGTACATTTTATATTCGGGGAATGGAAGCAAGATAAATCCGAATCTACTGATTGGATTGATCGGTGGTTTTTATGCTGCTTTTGGCAATTACCTGCAAACTGTGAAACCTAATTATTTTATTGGTATTCGCACACCATGGACCCTTGAAAACGAGCATACATGGAAACAAACCCACCGCCTTGCCGGCCGTATGTGGATGTTGGGAGGATTATTGATCGTTATTATGTCATTTACATTGAACAGCAATATTGTACTCGGAATTTTATTTGCAGCAGTAACATTGATCATCGTTATCGTGCCTGCCATTTATTCATATATTGAATTTAAAAAGATACACGCATGAAAAAGCACTTATTTATCGGGTTGTACTTAATAGTAGCAACACTCGTTTATGGGCAAGACATTACAGGCGACTGGAATGGAGCATTTAATATGCAGGGCACGCAATTGCGTTTGGTATTGCACATTACTAAATCCCTTGATGGATACAGTGCCACGATGGATAGTCCCGATCAGGGGGCTATGGGTATCCCAATGAGTAAAACAACTTTTGAAAACTCTATGCTAACAGTTGAACTGAATGCCATCAATTTCGAATACATTGGGAAACTGGATAGTACAGGCAATGTGATTGGGAATTTCAAACAGGCAGGGCTGTCATTCCCCTTGAACCTAAGCAGGAAGGTTATTGAGAAAGTGGAGATAAAACGTCCTCAGGAACCGGTTAAACCCTATCCGTACTATTCGGAAGAAGTTACTTTTGAAAACTCAAAAGAAAATATCACGTTAGCAGGCACATTGACCTTACCTAAGAAAGTGGGCAAATTTCCTGTGGTGGTTTTGATTACCGGTAGTGGTCCACAAAACAGAGATGAAGAGATTATGGGGCATAAACCGTTTCTTGTTTTATCTGACTATCTGACCCGAAATGGAATTGGTGTATTACGTTATGATGATCGGGGTAGTTTCGCTTCGAAAGGTAACTTTGCTAAATCCACTACATTCGATTTTGCTACAGATGTTGAATCGGCAGTTAGCTATCTGAAAACCCGCAAAGAGATTGACCTGAAACATATTGGATTGATAGGTCACAGTGAAGGTGGTATAATTGCTCCGTTGGTGGCTGCAAATGATAAAGATATTAGTTTTATTGTATTGTTGGCAGGAACAGGTGTTTCTGGCGGTGATATTTTACTTTTGCAACAGGAATTAATCGGACGTGGAAGTGGAATGAAAGAAGAAGATTTAAAAATTGTTGCTGAGCTTAACAGCAATATTTATAAATTCATAAAAGAAATAAATGACACTGTAACCTTGAAGAATAAAATAACCGATTACATGTTGACGAAGTCTAAAGTTCTACCCAAGTTGAGTATTCCGGAAGGAAGCACGATGAACGATTTTATCGATATGCAGCTTAAACAGTTGATAAATCCCTGGATGCTGAATTTTATCAGGTATAATCCGGCTATTGTGCTCGAGAAGGTAAAATGTCCGGTATTGGCTATCAATGGGGATAAAGACACGCAGGTACCTTCGAAAGTGAATATACCTGCCATTAAAGAAGCCTTAAAAAAAGGAGGCAACAGAGAATCTACCTGTAAGGAATTGCCCGGACTGAATCATCTATTTCAGGAATGCAAAACAGGTTTACCCAAGGAATATGCCGAAATAGAACAAACAATTTCCCCGGTAGCTTTGGATGTCATTACTACCTGGATAAAAGAAATTATAAAGTAATCACGTTTAATTGAATTATCTTTGTATTCAATTAAACTTCCATATGACAGATTCCGACGAAAATATTAAACAGCAAATCAAAGAACAAATTTCTCTGAATAGTGGGAAAAACCTGTTCGCTGATGACCAGGTCAATTCCTTGCAATTGATTGAAGTGACAGAATCATTAGTCGAGAAAGTCCGGCAAATGGATGCTGAATCCGAGAAAGAAATGATTGATTACTTAACGGATGAGGCGCTTCAGGAATTTTGCAGGGTTAACCAGTATTTCTCATTTAATTCTGAATCTGTACATGAATTAAAAGCTATTTACGGTGAATTAAGTCAAATGATCAAAGGTCTTGATAGCCATGCAGGTCAAAAGGAATTAAATGCCATTAGCCGTGATCATTACAGAAACCTGTGCGATTGGCTGGTTCATACCAATGCATTTGCCGGTGAAATGTATTCCGGCGATCAGGAATATGCCAAACCTGTTGCCTGTTCGGAATATACTCCCGGCTTGCAACTTAATATCCTTCAGATAGATTTAAAGAAACTGCTTGAACCTGTATTGGATGTAGGATGTGGGCGTGAAATGAACCTGGTGAATTACTTACGTGACAATGGAATTGAAGCCTATGGCATTGACCGCTTTGATAATGAAAACCCATATTATATCAAAACAGACTGGTTGGAATACAATTTTGAACCGGATAAATGGGGAAGCATTATCAGTAATCTTGGCTTCTCAAACCACTTTATCCATCACAACCTACGGGCAGACGGGAATTACCGTGCATATGCCCAAAAGTATATGGAGATTCTTCAATCACTTAAATCAGGCGGTGCATTCTATTATGCCCCCGACCTTCCCTTTATTGAAAAGCATCTGGACAAATTCAACTATCAGTACACAGGCTATGCCATTGAAGGCTCTGAGATTAAAACCAGCAGGATTACCCGGATTGGGTAATAAATAGATGAACAGCTATTATGGGCGTGCGGCTTAATGTCGTACGCCTGTTTCTTAAGTAGGAAAATCTGATCAAAATTGATTACCTTTGTACTCCGAAAACAAAAGGAGTGACGGCTTCACTTTGAGTGAAGCCGTCACTAAAACAATAACATAATATGGCAAAAGAATTAAAAGAACTGACTTCGCGCAGTGAAAACTACTCCCAGTGGTATAACGATTTAGTAATTAAAGCTGATTTAGCCGAAAGTTCTGCTGTTCGCGGTTGTATGGTCATTAAACCTTACGGATACGCTATCTGGGAAAAAATCCAGGCAGAACTTGATCGCATGTTTAAAGAAACAGGACATGTGAATGCTTATTTCCCCTTATTTATCCCCAAATCATTTCTGAGCAAGGAAGCCGAACATGTGGATGGTTTTGCCAAGGAATGCGCCGTAGTAACTCACCATCGCCTGATGGCAAGTCCTGATGGCAAAGGATTGGTTGTTGATCCTGAAGCTAAACTGGAAGAAGAACTTATCGTTCGCCCTACTTCGGAAACTATCATCTGGAGCACTTATAAGAACTGGATACAGTCCTACCGTGACCTACCTATCCTGATTAATCAGTGGGCCAATGTAGTCCGTTGGGAAATGCGTACCCGTTTATTCCTGCGTACTACTGAATTCCTTTGGCAGGAAGGACACACAGCTCATGCCACTGAAGCAGAAGCCCTCGAAGAAAGCCGTAAGATGCTGGAAGTATATGCCGACTTTGCCGAACGCTTTATGGCTGTTCCGGTAATTAAAGGTATTAAATCGGCTAACGAACGTTTTGCAGGTGCTATCGAGACTTTCTGTATTGAGGCATTGATGCAGGATGGTAAAGCATTGCAGGCAGGTACATCACACTTCCTGGGTCAGAACTTTGCCAAGGCATTCGATGTAACCTTTGTGGATAAGACCAATAAAATAGACTATGTCTGGGCATCTTCATGGGGTGTATCAACACGACTGATGGGCGCATTGATAATGACCCATTCGGATGATAATGGATTGGTACTTCCTCCTAACCTGGCACCGTTTCAGGTGGTGATAGTGCCAATTTATAAAAACGATGAACAACTGGCTGCCATTTCAGCAAAAGTAGCTGAGATCACCTTAAAACTCAAAGCACTGGGTATTTCAGTAAAGTATGATAGCAACGATAACAGGAAGCCGGGCTGGAAGTTTGCAGAATATGAACTAAAAGGTGTTCCTGTACGTCTGGCAATGGGTGCCCGTGACCTTGAGAACGGAACTGTTGAAGTAGCACGCCGTGACACCTTGACAAAAGAGACGGTATCGCTGGAAAACATTGAACTGTATATAAATGAACTTTTAAAAACCATTCAGGCAAATATATACAAGAAAGCATTCGATTACCGCGCATCAGTAACCCGTGATGTAAACTCGTATGATGAGTTTAAGGTGGAAATAGAGAAAGGCGGATTCCTTATGTGCCATTGGGATGGTACTCCTGAAACGGAAGAGAAGATAAAAGAAGAAACGAAAGCTACTATCCGTTGTATTCCATTAAATGGTGATACTACTCCGGGAGTTTGTATGGTTACAGGTAAACCTTCTACTCAACGGGTGATATTTGCAAGGGCATATTAAAAAATACGATACTGTCATTGAACAGTATATATATAAAAAGAATCCCCTGAATCGAATGATTCAGGGGATTCTTTTTATATATAATCGCAGCTATTTAATGATGTATTTGTTCATATAGAAAAGCTTACTATTTATTATCCAGGCAATTATTAATTTTTAATTATTAATTTTTAATTATTTATGCTTACCATTCCTCAATGATTTCGGTGATCCCTGCCAGGAACAACCCAGGCAATATATGGTAGTCAAGTCAAATCCATCCAGGGAATCACTTGCATGAACAAGTATAACTTCGCAGAGTTCATTGACTGTCACCACCACGCTTTCATTCCGTTCATTCTTAACCTGAAAACGGTGAACATCACATTGAGGGCAGTGTAGATTTTTCATTCGGCAATTTATATAACGGAGGATAATTATTCGGTTACCTGATCAATAACCTGTTCATGTATTTCAGGAGTATTGGTAGCCAATACAGGCTTATCGATCAGTTTTTCAACAACTACCGCTTCAGTAACCACATGTCTTCCAACACTAACGGCATTGGTCACTTCTATCAGTGAAGCATCCTCACAGCGGAACACTCTTCCCGGGAATTTATTCAACCAGTTGAGGTTATGAGTTGCCATGATCACTGTAGTACCCGATAAACGGATATTATAAAGCAATTCAACCAGTTCTCTGCCTGTTTCAGGGTCAAGGTTACCGGTAGGTTCATCAGCCAGAATCATCTCAGGTGAATTAAGCAATGCACGTGCTATCACGATGCGTTGTTGTTCACCACCTGAAAGCTGATGGGGCATTTTATTTCCTTTTGTACTCATGCCTACCTGTTGCAGGACATTGGCAATCTGGTCTTCAATAGTTGTCTGATCTTCCCAGCCTGTAGCACGTAACACAAAATCAAGGTTCTGATTCACCGTACGGTCGGTCAGTAGTTGAAAATCCTGAAAAACAATGCCTATCTTACGACGCAGGTAAGGGATCTCCTTTATTTTCAACGCTCTTAAATCATATCCCAGGGCCCCGGCTACTCCAAACAAGATTGGAATCTCATGGTAAATTGATTTTAGCAAGGTACTCTTGCCGCTGCCTACTTTTCCAAGTAAGTAAACAAATTCACCGGTATGTATTTCAAGTTGAACGTCTTTAAGAACCAGTAATTCCTGTTGATAGATATCAACATCAACGTATTTTATTAATAATTTCTTTTCCATTCTATAAAATGTAAATAGTAAATGGTAAATAGTAAATAGTAAATTATTTATGTCTTTTCTTTAATTCACGCGCTAAATCATCCAGCGAATAGCCTTTTGAAGTCAATAAGACGATCAGGTGATACATAAGGTCGGAAGCTTCATAAATAAAGCCCTCTTCAGTTCCGTTGGTAGCTTCGATTACTGTTTCCACAGCTTCTTCACCCACTTTCTGAGCCATGCGGTTCACACCTTTTTTGAAAAGAGAAGTTGTGTATGATCCTTCGGGCATTTCCTTGAAACGAACACTGATAAAATCCTGCAGGTATTTCAGGAACGTAATATCTCCTTCATTGCTTTCTCCCCAGCAGGTATCGGTACCTGTGTGGCATACGGGTCCAACCGGATTGACTTTTATCAACAGCGTATCGTTATCGCAATCGGGTGTAATGGAAACTACATTCAGAAAATTGCCGCTTTCTTCTCCTTTTGTCCATAAACGGTTTTTCGTGCGGCTAAAGAAAGTCACTTTACCTGTTTCATTGGTTTTAGCCAGAGACTCTTCATTCATAAAGCCCAGCATCAATACCTTGGATGTCATTTCATCCTGAATGATTGCAGGAACCAGCCCTCCCATTTTATTAAAATCTATGTTCATTTTATTCGGATTTTGCGTATCTAACTAATAGTCTGCAAAATTACTAAAAATAGCGCTAATATCGAGAAGAAAAGTATATAAATTTAGTGTACCGGTTTGGTTTATTGGAAATAAAAAACGCCATCCGTATTATCGAATGGCGTTATTAATTTTCAAATTGAGCTTATTTCCTTTTATATTCTGAAAAAGTATAGGAATATGCGTTATTTTCATCTGCTGCATGGTCTTCATGTTTCAATTCGTCCCATTGACTAAAATCGATAGCCGGGAAAAAGGTATCGGCTGTAAAGTCTTTATGTATCCACGTAATATACATGTAATTCACTTTATCGATGCTTTGTCTGTAAACAGTTGCTCCTCCGATAATAAAAAGTTGTGTTTCATGTTCGCACAAATAAACAGCATCTTCGAGTGAGTCGGCTTCAAAATATCCTTCATTAACGCCCTCGGACATAACCGAAGTCAGTACAATATTCCTACGGTTTGGAAGCGGACCTTTTGGTAAACTTTCAAATGTACGTTTTCCCATCACTATGGCATGACCTGTTGTAAGTTCCTTAAAGTGCTTCAAATCTGCCGGTAAATACCAGGGCAGATTGTTTGATCTACCGATGGCATAGTTATCGGATACAGCTGCAATAATCGAAATTTTTGTCATATTTTTTGAATAATAAAAACCCTTTTCATCTAACGTCTTCTTTCAGACCGAACGACAAAATTACTAAAAAAGAATGGACATTCTATTCTGAATGTCCATTTAAATGTTATCTATTTTTAGATGTATTTTTCAAGGTTGATAAACGCGCTAAGTAATTAAAAATTCATAATTCACAATTCATAATTAACAAAGAGCTGACAAGTAGACTTTTATTGGTTAACAAATAGACATTATTCATACTACCGACTACTTACCTCTTACCTCTTACCTCTTACCTCTTACCTCTTACCTCTTACCTCTTACCTCTTACCTCTTACCTCTCATTCCTCAGACGGCAACGATTCCTTTAATGTGTGGATGCGGATCATAATTTATCAATTCAAAATCAGATATCTGGAATGAAAACAAATCCTTTACACTCGGGTTTATCAACATGGTGGGCAATTGCCTTGGTTCACGGGTCAGTTGCAATTTAACCTGATCCATGTGGTTGGTATAGATATGGGCATCACCTAGGGTATGTACAAAATCACCCGCCTTTAGTCCTGTTACCTGAGCCATCATTTGCAAAAGCAACGCATAGGAGGCTATATTAAACGGAACCCCAAGGAATATATCGGCACTGCGTTGATAGAGTTGCAGGCTCAGTCTTCCATCTGCCACATAGAACTGGAAGAAAGCATGACAGGGTGGTAAATTCATATTGGGAATATCAGCAACATTCCATGCACTGACAATGATCCTGCGTGAATCCGGATTATTTTTGATGGTGTTTATTGCGTCGGTAATCTGATCAATATGTCCACCGTTATAGTCGGGCCACGAGCGCCATTGATACCCGTAGATATGTCCCAGGTCGCCATTATCATCCGCCCATTCATTCCATATCTTCACTCCGTTATCCTGCAGGTATTTCACATTCGTATCCCCGTTCAGGAACCACAACAATTCATGGATTATGGATTTCAAATGAAGCTTTTTGGTGGTCAGGCACGGAAAACCGTCGTCCATATTAAAGCGCATTTGATGTCCGAAAATACTGATGGTACCTGTTCCTGTACGGTCTTCCTTATGAACACCTTCTGCTAATACACGGTTTAAAAGGTCTAAATATTGTTTCATTTATTACTAATTACACGAATTAAATACGAATTACACGAATTAAGAATTACACGAATTAAGACCAGGTCTCATTCATTCCGTCTAAAAATCTTATATTAAATTTTATACGTATCGGCGTTTAAACTGCCTGACTTAATTGCCACCTGGTTTTAAAGGTAGCGTGACAATAATTATTGTTGGATTTGAGACTTACAAATTGTTTTTTTAATAAGGTAATAAGGTTATGGTGTGTGGTTCGTTGTTTTCCTACTAAGGTTTAATGGATTATAAATAAGGTTTTTAAAGATTTAAACCCCATTCCAACACCACACTTATCTCTTATAATGTTTACTCGGTATCGTCTTTAATTTTGTTTACTTTCTTGTAAAGCTTTTTCAGGACTATACACTATACGGGTCTTACCTCTTACCTCTTACCTCTTACCTCTTACCTCTTACCTCTTACCTCTTACCTCTTACCTCTTACCTCTTACCTCTTACCTCTTACCTCTTACCTCTTACCTCTTACCTCTTACCTCTTACCTCTTACCTCTTACCTCTTACCTCTTACCTCTTTTTTCATTCCTCACTCCTCACTCCTCACTCCTAATAGAGTTTATACGTCGTTTTCAGCACCCTGAATTCCGAACGGCGGTTGATTTGATTCACTATTTCCTGCTGATCAGGTGTTAGTTTAGTAACAAAAGCTTCGTTCAGCACGTCATTTTCTTTCAGGAATGAATATTTATTAGCCAGCAGTTTATCAACCACAACCGGTTTTTCTTCGCCATTCCCTACCGAAGTAAGCCTGTCCTTAGCAATTCCTCTGGAGATCAGATAATCGACTACCGATTTCGCACGTCTCTCCGATAACACCTTATTCGATTCATTGTTCCCCACATAGTCGGTATTGGCACTGATCTCGATGGTGATATTCGGATTGTCCGTTAATATCTTCAACAACACCTGCAATCCGCTTTCCGAAGCAGGTGTCAGATCCCATTTCCCGAATTCATAGAATATGTTGTGTATTTCAATCGGCCTGGAAATAGCTGATAACTGGAAGTTTACTGTAAACGTCTTGCTGTCCTTAAGCCCCTGCGTTGTCACTTTGTTTTTCTGATTCAGGTATCCGCGCGAAGCTGCCAGCATCACACAATCCATATCCTTATCCAGCTTGATGCGGTAGGTACCATCCTTTTTGGTTGTCACCCGGGCATTTACTCCCGTATTGCTTACCAACCGGACAATGACATCAGGCAGAGCAGTGCCTTTTTCATCCACTACTTTTCCTTCAATGCCATAAGCCTGTTCGGGCAATATAAAACTCCAGATAGCATCATTGCCTTTTGTTTCACTGCGGTTCGACGAGAAAAATCCTTTTTGGTCTTTCCCTGCGAAAGTAATTCCAAAATCATCTGCCGATGAATTAATGGGTGTACCCATATTCACAACTATCCAGCCACCATCCTTTCCGGGAGTGGCTTTAAAAATATCCAGTCCCCCAAAGCCGGGTTGTCCGTTCGAAGCAAAAAACAGCGTTCCGTCAGCACGTACACTTGGGAACATCTCATCACCGGGCGTATTAATCTCCGGTCCCATGTTTTCAATAAATTTGCATTCCCCGTTTACCAGTTTTGCTTTCCATATATCTTTGCCTCCCAACCCTTTTTTGGAATCCGATACAAAGTACAGGGTTTGCCCATCCGGGGATATGGCAGGATGTGCCACTGAAATAGTACTATCCTTGAATATTTTTATTTTTTGTGGAAGACTCCAGGTAGCACCTGCCCTGTTTGTCATCATGATATCTGTTCCTCTTGCACCATCCGGCACATAGGGTGAACGGGTATAAAACATACTTTTCCCATCGCCGGTAAATGAGCAAACGCCTTCATCATTCACGGTATTTATTGTTCCTTCCAGGCTTTCGGGCACTTCCCACTTTCCGGCTGCATTCTTCCTGCTCTCAAACAAATCATTGTTGGGTAAGCCGGTTATGGCACTGCTCTTCTGGATAACTTTTTTATTAAACGAACGGTTTGAAGTAAAAACTATCTGGTCGGTATTTGAACCCATAAATGCCGGGCAGAAATTCGATGAGCGCCGTGTATTAAATTCTGTAGAACGCTTTACCACAAACCTGCTTGGTTCACTCTTCCACTCAGCAACAAACTTGCAGGAGAGAATTCCGTTTTTGGCAACCTGGCTGGCAGTATCCTTTGTCAGGAAGATTTCATAATTCTTAGAGGCTTCGGCATATTTTCCGTTTTGCTGCAATACCTGTGCATAATGGAGGTATACAATGGAATCGGAATAATTATAGCGAATGGCATTCATATAAGCCTGCTCTGCCCTGCCCTGGTTGGTAAGCCTGTAACATTCGGCCTGTCGGAATGCTATTCTGCCCCGCTGCGACTTCTCCTTCGATGTCAGACTGGAATAAACCCGTCTATATAAATTTCCGGCTGAATAATACTCCCCGATTTCATACCGTTTATCAGCTTTTTTTATAAGCCCGGCAACACCACAACCCTGTAACAGAATAGTAGAAATGAGGATCAAAAAAAGGAAAGGTTTTAAGCGCATACAGGTACGTTCTATGGTTTGAAGAGTTTGAAGAGTTTGAAAGTTTGAAATGTTTGAAGAGTTTGATAGTTTGAAGGGTTTGAAAGTTTGAAGAGTTTGGTGTTTGAAAGTTTATATTCATACAGTAAACCATTCCCTCATCATCCCTTTAACTCTTCAAACTTTTCAAACTTTCAAACCCTTCAAACCCTATACCAATTCATGTATCACCAGTCCCGACCTCAATTTAGGTTCGAACCAGGTGGTTTTAGGAGGCATAATGTTACCGGTATCGGCAATATCAATCAGCTGTTTCATCGATACAGGGAAAAGTGCTAATGCCACACGCATTTCGCCACTGTCCACACGTCGTTTCAATTCACCCAATCCACGTATTCCGCCTACAAAATCAATCCGTTTATCGCTCCGCAGGTCTTTGATGCCCAGTATCTCATCCAAGATCAGATTCGACGAAATGGTTACATCAAGCACCCCGATCGGGTCGTTATCGTTGTATGTTCCTGTCCTGGCTGTCAATGAATACCATTTGCCCGACAAATACAACGCAAGATTATGCAATTTATTAGGTTTATAGGTTTCATTTCCCTTGATTTCTACGTTAAAATTCTCAGACAGTTTAGCAAGGAATTCTTCATCGGTCAGATTATTCAGGTCTTTTACCACCCGGTTGTAGTCAATGATGCTCAGTTGGTTGTCGGGGAAGCACACAGCCATAAAGAAATTATATTCCTCGTTGCCGGTATGATTCGGGTTTTGTTTGCTCTTTTCAACTCCAACCAGTGCTGCAGCAGCACTGCGGTGGTGTCCATCTGCAATATAAAGGGAGGGGATAGTAGCAAATATCTCAGTAATGCGGGCAATGGTAGCCGGATTGTCGATGATCCAGAACTGGTGTCCAAAGCCATCACCCGGAGCTATAAAATCATATACAGGTTTCCCTTTTACGATGGTGGCAACCATCTCATCCAGTTCAGTCTGATGGGGATAGGCAAAAAATACCGGTTCTATGTTTGCATTATTTACGCGGACATGTTTCATGCGGTCTTCTTCCTTATCGCGGCGTGTCAGTTCATGTTTCTTGATATGCCCTTTCATATAGTCGTCTACGTTAGCGCACACCACCAGTCCGAATTGTGTTTTGCCATTCATGGTCTGGGCATACACGTAGTATTTCTCCACATCATCCTGCACCAGCCAGCCTTCTTTACGAAATTTAGCAAAGTTCTCAGCCGCTTTGTCATATACCTTTTCCAGATGTTCATCCGTTCCCGGCTCAAAATCTATTTCCGGTTTAATAATGTGATACAACGACATTGGATTTCCTGCAGCCTCTGTGCGGGCTTCTTCGGAATTCAATACATCATACGGGCGGGAAGCCACTTTTTCTACCAGGTTTTGAGGAGGACGAATACCCTTAAAAGGTTTAATGATAGCCATAATACTTCTGTTTAGCGTTAATTTATTTTTTCAGCCACAAATGTACAAAAATTCTTTTGAAATGAACTTATTAATACGTTGTTGGTTTGTGTTTAAGAATCGCCACCAACGAAATACCATATCCACATCGTTAGGACACAATGGGTAGTTGATACACATAGATAATTTTTCCGTGTTCCAACCGTTTCTTCCCTTCAATAAAAAGCGCATAAACCGTTTTTGGTTTACACGCTTTTTGGTACCTGTCTCCCTCCCACTTCCTGAGCTTACACATATTCACTTAATGGAGCTGTGGGAGTGCGACTATAAGTTGATGACACTTGAGTATTTAGTTGTACCCTGTCGCCCTCCCACTTCCAGAGCTTGCAGATAGTCACTTAATATAGCAGTGGGAGTGCGACTAAAAGGTGAATGACAGTTGAGTACTTAGTTCCACCCTGTCGCCCTCCCACTTCCAGAGCTTACAGATAGTCATTTAATAGAGCAGTGGGAGTGCGACTAAATGGTGAATGACAGTTGAGTATTTAGTTCCACCCTGTCGCCCTCCCACTTCGTGAGCTTGCAGATAGTCAAATATTAGAACTGTGGGAGTGCGACTAAAAGGTGAATGACACTTGAGTATTTAGTTCCACCCTGTCGCACTCCCACTGTTATAGCCAGCAGATTGGTGAAATCAAGCAAAAGTGGGAGGGCGACTATGCCAGACCATTTTTACTTTAAACCACTATGACATTGACAGTTCAAATTTTCAGTTTGAATACTAAAACCAACTACACATCCGTTAATAAAAAAGAAGAAGCAATTATTTCCGGTTCCACCCTACCCTTCTTCAAGCCCTTCAAACTCTTCAAACCCTTCAAATCGAAACGCAGTGTAGATCCCGATTTATCGGGACTCTTCAAACTCTTCAAACCCAAAACACGGAACGCTGAACACGGAACACGTAACACAGAATGATATCACCTCTTCACCACTTCTTTTATGTTATTCCTTAGATATCCCATAGATATCCCATAGATATCCCACCTATATCCCATATCATATAAGAGGTGGGTTATCGGTGGGATAACTAAGAAATACGGATAGGATACCGGTAGGAAAAGATAAAACAGATGACGAAGACGTGCCAAGACCACCCGGAGTTTTTCAACCAGGCAATAGTCCTGCTGCCCCTCGTTTCCTAACGAGGGGCAGTAGGTCAATCGTTTATAACGATCCATAAAAATAAATCTTTCAATAAATAACGTTGGAAACGTAAAACGTGCTGCCCCTCGTTTCCTAACGAGGGGCTATTGGTCAATCGTTTATAACGATACACAGAAACAAATCTCTTAAAAAAAAACGTTGGAAACGTAAAACGTGCTGCCCCTCGTTTCCTAACGAGGGGCTACTGGTCAATCGTTTATAACGATACACAGAAATAAATCTTTCAATAAATAACGTTGAAAACGTAAAACGTGCTACCCCTCGTTTCCTAACGAGGGGCTACTGGTCAATCGTTTATAACGATACATAGAAATAAATCTTTCAATAAATAACGTTGGAAACGTAAAACCAACACCCCCTCGTTAGGAAACGAGGGGGAGCTACATCGTGCATTTAATTTCTTAAATTCAATACTTTTTGTACTTATTTAAAATAAAAGCACAAAATGTTGGGTGTGTTAAAAAGAGTTCGTACATTTGGAGCTGAATTTCAGATAAAGAGTTGCAAATCCTAAGAGTTAAGAGGTTGGATTGCAACCGGACAACCATTATATTCCAGGTTTAATTCTCTGCATACACTGGATAGTTCAAGTCTGAGCGAAGTGGAGACTTGGACTGAAAACAGTTCACATAGCGATACGTTAGCAGTCATTATAAAAAACAGAATGAGAACAATTAGAATAGCAATTATCATATTACTAGCAATTTACAGTGGGAACAGAACGATGGCCCAATCTGACCATTTAGAACCTACAAGTGGGATATTTGACAGTTCTGACTCTCATCTTGCGTATTACAGTAAAGTGAAAAAGATTTTATTTCAAGGATTGAATTATGGACCTGCGATAAGATTCTTAATTATACCGTCATTTTCGCCTGAAAGCGTACTTGAAATTACATTTGACAGAACAACTAAAAAACAATTTTTAGTTTATCAAGTTTGTGATAAAAACATATGGTACAATAAGAATCAGGAATCAACTAAAGTAACAAGAGTGAGAAAAGAAATATCCGGAGAGTCAGTTGAATTAATCAAAAAATTATTTGAGACGGCAATCGAAGGAGTTGAATTTAAGAAAGAACCATTTTTAGGTTGTGATGGTGATACATACTTCTTTTCAGTCAACAAATTTGGACTACAAACCGGTATGACTTGGTCTCCTGATAAAGGAACAAAAATGAGACGACTTATAGATATTGGGCTTGAATTAGTAAAACTAGCTAAAAATGAGAAAACATTAGTCCAGCTAGATTACAATTTAAAATCACAAATAATTCAACTGACGAATGACTTAAAATAACGCCTGCTAATACATAGACTTTCGTACGGTCTGAAATACCCAGTATGAAATGGAACAAGCCTATAATACGGATATGGCGGATATATGCGAACAAGGAGTTCGTATACTGGAATTTGAGTTCGCATAGCGATATGTTAGCAGGCATTTTAAAAATGAAAAAGAATGGAGACATATAAGCTTGAAAAGTTACTTTTGACAGACGTAGACTTTGATAATATGAACTGGCATGACAGTTTCATATATGCTTTGACTTTAGGAAAAAAGAACGAATTGATTTTTGATATCGACTATATTTTCCAATGGATTAATCCGACAAGAGAAAGAAACTATTTCAACTTTTGGGTTTCGCCTTGCACTCTGGTTTTTGAAAATGTTTACGAACTTAAACTCGACATTGAAGTATCTGAACCATTTGAAATTGAAATCACAGACATACAACGAGACAATCCACAGAAACCCAAAAATGCAGATTACATACTTCGTGACATTGAGTACGATTGGACAATAGAAACAAATCAAGGAGAAATAACATTTAAGTCAGTTGGTTACAAACAATTCGTAAGACAAACCCCAACTTTAGTAGACAAACAACGAATAGAAATAGAAAAAAGAAATGGAATTTCGTTTGATAGGCAAATAGCGAGTAACAACTATGAAGAAATTTGAAGATAGTTTAAACACTGCGGTTTTCACCACAAAATTTGTTGTAAAAGACAAGAAAGAGATTACTTATATAACGCATGAATCTGAGGATGGGGTTTGGCAGTTTTTCAGTAACGACAACTTTGATGACTTTGAAGAAGTTTCAATGATATTAAGTCTCGACGAAATAATCAACTTGGACAAAACTGTTCTTGAAATTGCAGATTTACCTTTAGGATACATTGCGTCACGAGAAACGGTGAAAGATAAATGGAAAATATCAAAGAACGATGAATAAAAAAAACGCCTGCTAATACATAGACTTTCGTGCGGTCTGAAAGACCCAGCATGAAAGTGAACAAGCCTATAATACGGATATAGTGGTTATATGCGAACAAGGAGTTCGTATACTGGAATTTGAGTTTGCATAGCGATACGTTAGCAGCCATTTTAAAAAAGAAAAAAATACGAATATCATGAAAAATCTTACAGTTATACTATTACTTGTTACTTTGTCGATTAACGCTCAGTCGATTCTAAAATTTGATAAAAGATATGTCCAGTGCGAAGACAAATGGATCGCGAAACAAATGAATCAAGACAGCACTTACGTTTTTGGTTTTATATATATTGACTCACAAGCTGGCTTGACATTGAACTACGAGGGAAGATTTAAAATTATCAACAATGTATTCGTTAGACAGAAAGAGGATATGCCTAGCTTTAAAGCTAGATTAGAACCAAATAGAGTTTCTATAGCCGAAATACCTGAAGAGAGATTTAAAGAACTTGGCATAAAGAAAACCCCAGAATGGTTGAAATATTATAAAGAAGACGAAAATTCTATTGACCGACTTTATCGTTGGGGTTATATGTATAATGGTTGGGATGAATGTGCAAAAGCACTAACATACTTAGAAAAAGCAGAAAAGATAAACCCAAATTATAAAGGACTTGAAGTTGAACTTGCTTATTCTTACAATTGTCTAAAACAATATGATAAAGCAATTTTATCATTACAAAATGTTCTAGAATCAGATCCAACAGACGCATACGTTAACAAAGAATTAATTTATGCCCAGATAAAATCTGGACAATTAGACAAAGCGGCGGAAAGCTGCAAAAAAGCCATTCGAATTTGTATCGACAAGACATATAATGGTGAGAATTATTATAATCTTCTACGAGAATTCTATTTGAGAAAAGACAAAACAAATTTTAATTTATGGTTAAGCGAAGCCAGACAATTGACTTCCAAGAATGAAGTTATGACTAAAAATATTATAAACATGGAAGAAGAAATGTCGAAATAAAAAACAGCTGCTAACACACGCCTATTGGCATTGGCTGGCTGACGTGCAATTTGGAGGTTTTGCTCCCGCTTTCACTTTTTCGCTTTGCGAAAGTGAATGCTCTGGCTAAGAGTCATATATATAGAATTGGTCGTTAGGTGGCTTAATAACATAATACGAATGAAACAAATTTTGGCTTATATATTAATGATTATATTCGTTTCTACGGCTTACTGTCAAGACTTTAAATTTATAAAGCCAATATTGACGGATTCGACAAAAGTCATAACAACGGAAATTGATAGAAAAAATCAATTTGAAAGAATTTATTTTATTGATTATTCGGCAAATTCACTTTCAAAGAGAGAACTAATAAATTTTGATGAATACTTAAAAAGTCCAAACGAAAGCATTAATATGACTTACTTTGGAATTTTGAAAAACCTAAAATTAAAACCACAAAAAAATAGAAATGCTCTTCCAACAAAATGGGTTAAGTTGTTTAAATACAAAGGGGACTGGATTCTATTCAATGATCTTCCTAAATATGTATTATCTGATTCATGTTTAATAACATTTGATATGGACGACCCAACTTCAAGTGTGATCATTGACTCTAAATTTATCGAAAACAAATACACATTCAACTTGCAATTCTACAATAGGGAGAATCCAAAGATAAACTATAAATCAAAATTAGAAATAAAGATTATTGATATAAAAAGAATGATTACACTTTGGAAAACAGAATATAAAGATCAAGTTTCGTATGAATTAATGATTCCAGTAAACCAAATATCAAAGTTTCCAATAATGGTAATGCTTGAGTCTGATCTTATGGATGACGAAAATAATATATTTGACAAAATAGATTTAGAACAACTTTGGAAAAAATAAAGAAGTAAATAATGTTATGTTTGCAGAATATTCCTGGTATTTTCGTAACACATTAGTGCGAGCCAACTACGAAGATTTATCCAAAGGCATTCACAAAACAGAAAAATATCTTATTCTCTTTCTTTCAAATTTATTGCTTGGTAAAAATCATTCACTAAAAAACCGAGAAATGCACGTTAAATACATTGATACTGTAAAAACTATAAATGACACTGTAAATGACACTGTATTTAATTTAATAGAGCAAAATAACATGATAACTTCAACCGAAATTAGCCAACAATTAAAGATAAGTTTAAGTACATCAAAACGGAAAATAAAAGAACTTAAAGGAAGTGAGAAAATAGAACGTATTGGTAGCGACAAAACAGGTCATTGGAAAATAACTGAAAACTAATACCCGCACCCAACGCCAGCCTGTGGGCACAGGCTTCTGACGTGCTATTTGGAGGTTTTACTCCAGTACACTTTGTGGTAATAGTCTGAATCAGAATTTACAGAATGATTGAATTTACAGAATAAGAAAAGAAATTTATTACGGAAAGTGAACGCTATTGCAAATGGAACATCCCAAGTATTGGGTACAGGCAATACTCATAGTCTACATTATTAGGGGCAAGCTTACAAATAGAGAAAAAAGATATGAGAACAAGAAAGATATTCTGGATATTGACAGCATTGTTTTTAGTAGCTTGCTCTAAAAACAAAGAGAAAGATGAAACATATTTAGAACTCAGCAACAAAGATTTAGAAAGAGAAATTATTAAATATGATAAATTTATCGACTCTATTTGCCCTAAATCATACGTCATACATGTTAACTGCATTGAAAAGAACGATACAATAACACGATATGTTATTGGTGCGATAGATGGAACTGATATATTGGATATCTTTCCATATCATTTCATATGTAGAATCAACAACAAAGACGTATTTTTCACCATGCGTTCAGCAAATGTTTACATGGGCAAAAAACATAATTTCTTCAAGCTGAAATCAAGTGAAATTGAAAGAATTATGAAGAAATATTTTCCTGAAGAATATGCGACACACCTTAAAAACAAAGAAAAAGACAGAAATGGAGAAACTTATAATGTGACTATGTCAATTTTTGAGCCTGAAATGTATTACTTAACTTTTAATCGAGACAAACTTATTAACAAAGAAATTAAACGAGGTATGCCAGATGACTTCCTACCATTTGACTTAACATTAAAAAGAGAGTGTATAAACAGTTTATGAAATCAGACTCAATAGATAGACATAGTAAAAAACAACCGCTTTGGAAATGAAATGCCTAACCCATGACATACGCCCATTTGCATTGGCTGACTTACGTGCAATTAGCAGTCCCGATAGCTATCGGGATTGCTCCTGTTTTCGCATTGTCTATCAGTTGACGGTCAGTGAATGCCGGAGCAAAGAGGCATATGCATATAGGCACTGTCGTTAGTCAGATGCAAAAAAAATCAAAATATTCAATTTAATATGAACTCAAAATATCTAAATCTATGAATAAAGATATATTAGTTGAATCACTTGAAAATGTTATACATTCAAGAAAATCTACTCGAACTTATTCAACTGAATTTCCTAACGAAGAAGTAATGAAAAAGATAATACAATCAGCGATTTATGCACCATATAGTCGAGCGACAGGGTTGCCCTATCAGGAAATACGCAAAGTATTTATTCTTTCTCAACATACAGAAAAGTTTGAAATTGCCAAAGAAATACTTCTTTCTGAAATGAGGAAAATTTCTGTCAAAGTAAATCGGTTGTTGTTCTTTCTCCCATTCTTAAGAAAAAAAATGGGACCGTTTGCAACAAAAATAACTACTCAGTCTAAATTCGGGATACCCTCGCTTAACGATGCTGCATATTACGTGATTATAGCTGAAAAGAAAGGATTTCCACTTATGGCGAAGCAATCAATAGCTTATGCTATGGAAAATATTTGGTTAAGTTCAACAGCAGTTGGATTAGGTTTTCAATTAATTACAGAAACTGGAATTTTGTCTGACAGCAAAAAATTTCGTGAATTACTTGGACTACCTAAAGGATATCAATTGGATGGTTGTGTTATTGGTATTCCCCCAAAAAACACTGCGACAGAAATAAAACAATTTGATTTTGATAAGTTCGTAACTTGGCTATAATCGTGATACTATTAAGTAATTGAGATAAAAAGAAAGCACGACTGCCTCATTCACAATGATCATTGGCTTGCTGACGTGCAATTACAGTCCCGATAATTATCATGATTGCTCCTGCATTTACTTTTTGTATAATGGGTGATGAACGTTCCCCCAAATGGAATATCCTGAGTATTGGGTATGTCAAATGCCTATAGCCTCGGGAGTAAGAAGCAAACCAAATAAAATAAGATTTCAAAAAACAGAAACCAAAATTAATTGTAGCTTTGTATCAAGAAATAGGATTTAGAAAACAAAATTAAAGATTGAAAAATGGCTAAGAAACAGCAAATACGAAATAGTACAGCTGAATTTCTGGTATTTACTCAGCAGACAGGCGATAAAAGTATTGAAGTTCGGTACGAGGACGAAACGATATGGCTTTCGAAACGAATGATGGCTGAATTGTTTGATGTAGATGTGCGAACTATCAATGAACATTTGCAAAACCTATTTGGCAGCAACGAGATAGAAAAAAAATCAACTATCCGGAATTTCCGGATAGTACAAACTGAAGGTACACGACAAGTAGAGAGAGAAGAAATTGTGTATGAGAAAATACAAATTAACATTTAAGATTATTGGATGTGATATGAAAGGGCATTCAACATTATGAGATGGTTTTACTCTGTACTTCCGGATATAGGGCGAAAATCATGAAGTATCAGACTGATTATTCATATTACTCTTAATTCTGAAAATTCTAAAATTCAGTAAATTCTGATTCAGACAGTTTAAGTGCATTGGCTGGCGATTTGAAATTTAGTATGTATGCAGGAATTTGATAGAGTCATAACGTAATGTTATATGTAATTTAAAAAAATATGGAGAAAAACGATTTAAGAATTCTGTTATCAATAGAAGACAGAGTACTCGCAGAGAATATACAAAGTTTATTGGAAGAATCCGGCATCTATACGATGTTGGTGTCAGACAATCCGGCTTCATCGGTACTGGGCTCTTACACGGGATTAAACCCGACAGAGAACATTGATATCCAAATTAACATTGAAGACTATCAGCGGGCAATTGAAATACTTACCGATAGCCAGTATAAGGAATTGGTTGACAATAAATAACCAGGATAGTGCAGGTCTGTGCAACTGATTAAACCCGGACAAGAAAGGAGACTCTCTTGTATAAAGCTGATTAAACTTTGACGAGAAAAGGGTAAAAGACCTAAGCTTTATTTACTTTTAATAATCATATCAGGGGCAGGACGGGTTGTGGTACTATGAATGGAATTTCAGGCAAAAAGTGAACGCTACATTCAAAGTAAAAAAGTCATTATCAGAAGATACGGAATTAAAAAAACAATTAATTTTAGAAACCAAATGGATAAACTACGAATCACACAACTGAAATCAGTATTTGATACCCTGGTTCATTCTATCAACAACGAGGACGATAGTCAGCAAGTGGAAATATGGTTTGCCCGCGAATTACAGGAACTACTGGGATATGCACGATGGGAGAATTTTATTGTCGCCATAAACCGTGCAGTTGAATCTTGCAAATCACAGCAGATCAACATCGATGATCATTTTCGTGAGGTCACGAAAATGATAGAGATTGGGAAAGGAGGTAAGCGGGAAATCACCGATTTTATGCTTAACTATTTAGCTCAAGTCTGATAAAATGTAGATAGTGGATAGCGCAAGTTTGAGTGTAGCGGTAACATGTGCTAAAAACACGAATAGTTTGTAACTATAAATTAAGAATCAGTAAAAAACTGAAGGGATTTTGAGTGCAGGTTTCCGCTTCGCTCAGACTTGGACTAAAGTGCGTGCAACTGATTAAAGTTGAACGATAAAGGATTGAAAACATATACTATAAAAACTAAATTAATATGAGGATCTTTAATTTCATAATAACTTTTTTGTTCCTTTTCTTAATTTTTAATTCTACTATAATAGAAGCCCAATCTGATTTCAGACCCGGTTACATTATAAATTTGCAAGGAGACACTATTCAAGGACTAATAAATTATGGGGCCGATGCTGTTAATGCAAAAAGTTGTACTTTCAAAAAAGAGATTCATCAGAAGAAAGTAATTTACACACCTGAGCAAATTAGCGCATACCGATTTTATGACGGAAAATATTATATATCAAACAATTCAATAAATTACAAATTTAAAACTCCTGTTTTTTTAGAATATGTAATTAAAGGTGCAGTAAGCATATACTATTACAAAGACGGCGAAAGAGAACGCTATTTCACGACAAAAGACACGTTGGTTTTAGAATTGGATCATTATGTTAATGCCAGCTCAATACCAATAGAGGCAGAGAAAATTGACAAGGAGTCTCAAAAATATAGAGGACAATTGATGTTTTTGATGAAGGATCAACCATCTTTATTTGAGAAGTTAAATGGAATTACTTGTAACACGAAAGATTTAATATCACTAACAAAGCAATATCAAAAGTTGGTTTGTCCATCTCAAGAGTGTTTACTGTATGAGAAAAAAACACTTAAAGATGTCAAACTAAAATTTGGAGTGTTTTGTTCCGCAGGAATTTCTAATTTAAGTTCACCACCTTATAACATGTATGTAAGTGATTATGATGTAACTAAATCTCTTGATTTCAAATCAAGCCCAACCTATGAAATTGGACTATCGTTAAATTTATATTTGAATTTCATGGGTGAAAACAAATTTTGTATTCAATTATCACCTACTTTAAATTACGTGGAAGATTACAAATCATATATTGAGCGGCCTCTTAATCCAATGGTGTATGCCTACAAAGCTAATATTAATTTCACGACACTTAAAATTCCTATTGCATTTAAATATTCACTTTACAGCAGCAATTGGTCGGTTATTCCATTTGCAAAATTGGGGCTTGGATGTGCAGTATATTTAAATCAGAATGGAACGTATGGATATGGTTCATCTAGTGGTGAGCATCCGGTATTAAGTTATTCTGAATCTCTGACTACAAATTATGATTCAAAGCCTAAAAAAGTTTATTTTATAGCGGGTATAGGTACTGATGTAAAGTGTGGAAAAAGCTTTCTATCAATAGGAGCAAATTTTGAATATGGCTCTGGCCAACTTGAAGGTTATCGTTCTGATACTCTGCTTCAAATAGGTTTTCAACTCTAACTATTTCAAAAAAATCAAACGAAACAGAAAACCATACAACGAAGACCTACTACTGCAAACCTTAAAGCCCTTTTTATTCCAGGTTGGATTAAGCAAGCACTGGATAGTTCAAGTCTGAGCGAAGCGGGGACCTGGACTGAAAACAGTAAAAAAGAAAAATAGTTAAGCAGACACTTAGCTTTCAACTCTATTTTGACTTTTAAATCCAAAAAAAATATCAACTTATTAATTTTTTAATCTTATGAAGAAAAACACCAACCTAATGGTACTTCTGCTGTTTATGGCTGTTGCAGTACACGGTCAAGACACCCTCTTCTTTGATGCGAACAACAAGAAAATTGAAACAATGGAGTATGCATCCACGTACAGGATAAGCATACCAGATACCATCTGTAAGGGTGATGTGATTGAAATCACGTATTTTAAGTCGGGAAAAATAAAATCACATCAACCAATGATTCTTCAGTTCAAAAAGAATACCGACAAGGCCATTATCGAATTGTACACTTCCGGAAAGGTTGCATGGAAAGATCCTTCTATCGAAAAACACATAGAAAGATTAAAAGATGGAATCTGCAAAGAGTGGTATGAAAACGGACAACTGCATAAGGAAGTGGAATACAAAGAAGGAAAAATGAACGGCTCCTATACCTCCTATTGGGAAAATGGACAAATTAAACGAAAGGAGTACTTAGGCAGCGAAAAATCAATTGAAGGAAAATGTTTTGACCAGGAAGGAAAAGAGATTAAGCATACACCGATGGAGCAAATGCCCGAATTCCCGGGTGGTATAGAAATACTTTTATCATTCTTGAGTCATAATATCCGATATCCGGTACCGATGATGGAAAATAAAATTCAGGGAAAGGTAATTGCACAATTTATAGTCAGAAAGGATGGAAGTTTGTCTGATATAAAGATTTTACGCAGCATTCACCCGGAGGGTGACAGGGAAGCAATACGGGTAATATCCATGATGCCAAAATGGAAACCCGGCATTCAGGAAGATGAGCCTGTTTCGGTTAAATATACGCTTCCGATTAAATTCACATTGACAGTAGACAACATCAATGCCGATCCTTTTGCAACACAAAAAGGAAACAGTCAGTCTTTTTAACGATAATAAATGTAAAAAAACGAAACACTGAGCACTTTGCACATGCCTATGGGTCATTTAATGTCAGAAGTATATTATGTTGGTTTTTGCTCCAACATTCACTTATCACAAAGCAACAGTGAAATTTGCCGCAAACCAAAAAATGCACAAAACATCAGACGTTTGCAGCCATTAAAAAAAAACAGAAAATGAAAATGAGAATTATCGCAGCAATTTTATTAGTCCTCTCTATTATGAGAGTTCAAGCTCAGAGTTTAGATAACTTTGAATTAGTTGACAATTTCAAAATTAAGGGTATAACAACAAAAGTTTATTTTAAAGACCCATTTAAAGTACTAAACAAAACTTATCCAGACTTTGACAACAAAGACAACAAAACGAAATTTCAGCTGCTTACCACATATCTTCATGAGAACGCATTGTATATTTTTCAAACGAGTAGAAAACAAGAAATCCTAAAGAACTTTCAGTTAAAAGGAAATCCAAAGAAAGTAAAGACTAGATATTATTTCAGTTTAGACATTGTTAATCAGAATGGTAAAATCGACAAGATTGTAGATATAAAAAATATTGGAGGTTCTTTTTTTGAACATATGAGCATATTTCAGAATTCTCGAGGAAAAGATTTAGTTGGAAAAGGAGTTCAAATTTGGGGTTATTTCTCAAAGATAGAACCATATAAAGATATAAAAGACAATGTTTCCGAAATTATAAAAATGGATATTGAAGATGCAATACCGAAAGAATTAATTTACAAAGAAGAACCCATTATTGAACCATTATTTGATTATCAATCATGTGGTTTAAAAAGTGTAAAAAAGCGTATCATAAAAACCGATGTATTAGAATATGATTCATTAGGCCACATAAGCAGAAGATTTCCTCGCATTGAAACTGATACAGAAATATATTTATCAGCTCGAGCTAAGGAAATAATTGGAGTTACTACTTTTCCTTATTTTTCTTCAGCAGATAAAAAAGAAATAAAGGATAATAAAATTAATATTACATGTACGCTTGAGAATATCAACTATTATCTAAAGGATATATCCGTTACAACTTTTCCAAATACAGAGCAGGTTGAGAAAATTGAAGGAAAGCTTATAATTCATGGTTCTACAAGTTCGGGAGAAACAACAAATTATGAGCTATATATTGCAGAATTCTCAAAAGTTGGCGATTGCTTCTTACCAAAAACAGTAAAATTTTGTCCAATAGAAGATGTCAAATATCAGCAACCCAGAATAAAAATCGAGATTGAATATGAATTAAAATAATGTTTGCGAATATAATACTTTGGTCGTTGGCAGGCTTATATGCATCTAGTATTCCAGGCAGCTATCAGTATTACAGATGAATACTCTTTTATACCAAGTTTATTTAGTCGCTCACACTGGATAGTTCGAGTCCGTGCAATTAATTAAACATGGTCGAGAAAGGACGTTGCAAGCTTCCACAAACAGTACAACCTGTGTTTTGGTGAACTCAAAAGTATGTAACCTTTCTTGTCAGGACCATTATTAGAATAAAAACTACATAAAGTTATAGTATTATGAGAAAAACAGTTTTAATCCTATTTGTTTTCGTAACAATTCAGCTTAATGCACAAGTGACTTTTTCAAAAGTAGAAATCAAACAAAAGACAGATTCAATTCTGGTTGAAGGTAATTTATTGTATCAATATGAAAAAGTTGCCTGGGTTTCAAACGACCAGGCTTTAGCATTGAAAGATATCAAAAAGAAGTTCGGAGGATATTTGATCTATCAATCCGGAGATTCTATTAAGGCGATTATTCTTGAGAAAGACAAAGACGTTTGTATGTATGAAATGACTTATTTTAAAGACTTTTCAATTCCGGTCAAGGAAGAACTGATCAGTAGGGAATTAACTGATAGAGAGAAAAAATTACAATCCATCAAGAAGAAATTAATTGAAGATATTTTTACTCCAAAATATCAGATAACCTGTCCGGAAGGCTATAGTTTAAATATTGAGCTGATTCCGTATGAATCAGGTTATAAACTATATATTATTGCCGGAACTTCTAAATCGGATGTTATTCCATTTGGTAACGACTATATCTTCTTTGCAGATAAAAACGGAGAAATAACTTCCTGGAGAAAATTCCATTCAAGGTTGATTTTTGCAATGACAAAGTTTAACGGAGAAACTGTAACAGGTATAACTCATAGCCACCTTCGCACTGAACCATTTATTTCAGCCACAGACATATGTACGTTTAAACTTTATGGAAATATGTATGGATTAAAACAGTTTAAAGTTTACTCTCCTGAGTTATCCCTGTACTTTACATACAACTCGGACATGAATACAATTGAATCGGGAGAAGAATAAACATAGAGACTAACTCCTGACTATATATCAAATAAAACATTTTATCAAAGCATATTGCAAAACTATATTATTTCACTTTTTAAATAATCATTGTAGTATGAATCGGTTATTTACGTATATTCTTGTTTTACAATTACTATCTCTGGTAGGCTGTTCAGATACTCCCGGAAATTTACAACGTACTGAGTTACTTATGGAATCTGCCCCAGACTCATCGTTGCATATCCTGCAGGAAATATCACCTAGCAACTATATGACCGAATCCAACAGGGCACTGTATGGATTGCTTATGTTTCAGGCGCGAGATAAAAACTTTTTGCCACTTACTCCAGACACCCTGATTAACTTCTCGATTGATTATTACGACCGTAAAGGACAAAAATCCCGTTTAGCAACTTCTTATTTATACAAAGCCCGGATGTATAAGTATTCTTTCCACTACGAAGATGCCACATTGCTTTTAATGAAAGCAATAGACATTGCAGATAAAACCAAGGATAACGCTTTGCTGGGGAGAGTTTACACCGATTTAGGCGATATTTGTTTTGCACAACATGAATATATAAATGCACGAGCGGAATATAAACTGGCTCATGATTATTTTACCAGGTCTAATTTTCAGACACATGCTATTGAAGCATTGTTAGCAGTAGGCAGGACCTATTTTGCCGTCCAAAGATATGACAGTGCTTCACTATACTATATGCAGGCATTATCGCAGTCTAATGATTCATTATCAACAGGGAGTTGCATGCAGGAAATAGGACAAAACTACTATGCGCTTAAACAATTTGATTCAGCATTGCATTTCTTACGCCCGCTTATTCAGTATCCTTATATCGAGAATAACCGTGCTATCCGCTTTTATGTACTTGCTGATGTCTATTTTGATTTAGGGGAATTAGATTCGGCTTATCTTTACGCAAATGCAACATTTAAATATAATCCTGATATTAATACCCGGCATGGATGTTACCGGATTCTTGGAAATACGGCATTTCTTAAAAAGGAAACGGCACAGTTTTCACATTATATGAATATGTACACGGCATGTAGTGATTCAATAAAGAAAATCGAATCGCAAACAAAAGTGTCGGTATTGGAAAAAATGAATCAGGACAACAAAAAGATCAGTACTGCAATAAAATATTCTAATATTCTTGCAATACTGTTATTGATTGTTTTATTGTCGGGTATAGCTATCTTTTATTATTTCAATAAAAAGGACAAAGGAAACAAACAAAAGCATAAAGCGCAAATCCAACAGGTACAATCCTTTCTTGAAAAAAAACAAAATACCCTGGTTGAAGAGTTGAAACAAAAAATCGAAAAAGCTAAAGCAAAACAAGCCAATATCCGTAAGATTGCTACTCAAAGTGAACGTGATGCATTAGTGATTGAGCTTTATCAATCAACACTGCATTTAAATGATTGGAAAGAGTTTACCCGCTTAATGAATTACACATTCAATGGTGTTGTCATTACTCTGGAAAATTCATCCCCCGATATTAAAAGTACCGATATTATTTGGTGTTGCTTTCAACTGTTAGATATATCCCATGCCGAAAGATTAATTTTACTTCATGTATCCTCCGCCAATTTATATAAAATCAAACAGCGATTGGCACTAAAATTAAAACTTAATGGGACTAAAATGTTAGATGAATATTTAAAACAATTTAAGGACATCCAAATATCATAATTTCAATGAAGATAATTAGTAAATCCCTCATTTTTTACTATTATTTTACTATCATTTTTATTGTTGTCCAAAAATAAATATTATCAAAGAAATATATGCCTGTAATATAAGCATATAGCATTTAACGTTTGTCCAAAAATAATGTATCTAAAATTTTATTTATTGTTATCTACCAGCTAATTTAGCGGCATAATTATCAAAATAAAATCAAAATCCATTATGAAACCAACCCATCAACAGGTTATTAGCATAACCGCATTTCTGTTCTTTTCACTGTTCTTGATGAACTGTTATAGCGAAGATATTCCAATCAGTAAATCAGACACTCCTACACAACCAGGACAATCAAGAGCTCCTTTTTATATTCCTCTAATTGCCAGTTATACCACTGAGGAAGTAAACTTAAATTTTACGACCGGTGTAGGTGTTGTAACTATCACTATAACGGATGATTCAGGAGCAGTTTTTTATCACGATACTATAGATACTTTCCTACAACCAAACCTTTATATCCCTATATACACTTGGAATACTGCAGATTACCTAATAATCATTCAGTTTGGAAGTATTACACTTAATGGACGGTTCTCAATTGAATAACAGAATAAATTGATTTAACAAAACTTAAAAAAATATTATTGGGAAGCTGTATTATTCTCGTATAGAGCGTTAATTTCTCAACTACCAGAAAAAGTTATTTTTGTTAGAGAAGAAATTAAATCAACATATAAGGTGATTAAACTTATTTGAAATATTATTACTCCTTTATTCAGTGTATTATATTATAGAGATTCCAGAAAATAAAACAGATTGGAAACCAACCATGTTACTACGCATGCTTCTGTTGAACTTATAGAATTCACACGATAGTTAAAATATTGGCTGGTGTGTTATTAGGAACTATAAATGATACATTGGTTTACTTCTTATCGGTTATTCAAGCCTTAATTAATATTACTCTTTACTCATAAAAGAACTTGAAGTCAACTGATGCATAAATAAAAATACGACTATTGATTTTAGTAGAGTGGTGCGCAACATTTGAAAGAATAAATAGTAATACGTTTGTGGTAACAACGTGTAAAATACCATCGCGAAAACTGAAAAGCGTTACGAGTAAGTAAAAAAATAATACTTATGAAATCAATTAATTTTATCGAAATGCCAGATCAACTTAATGATATGGATATGGATTTGCTACGTGGTGGGCAATCAGGTAGTTCTGATGGTTGTAGCTTCTGTAACTGTCATGGGAGTAGCTGTAATGGCAATGCAAGTGATGCTTTACGTTAAATCCACTTTGGGGAGAAAGCAATTTCTCCCCGATTAAAAAAAAGAGGTTTAAAAACAATTGCATTTATGCATGTGTGAAAACAATAAAATTCATTGAACTTCCTAAATTTGATGAAATAGTTATGAATAAATATGGGATGATAAATAAATCAATAAATACACGTTAGAATTGACATATATCAACTTTATGTTTATCGAATAGTATTTTTTTTTGTAAATTAACATATTAGTAAGTCTTTAAATTCTCACACTTATTTAAAACAACAAATTATGAAATATTCAAAATATAATTATATTTTCAAATCAACTATCTATGGCTTCTTGCTTTATAATTCCGAATCAAATTCATTCGCAGAAATTGATGAAACATTGTATAATTTTCTACAAAACAATAAAGATGAAGATGAAATTAAAAATGAATTGGATATTGAAACAATAAATGCATTAAAAAACGCTAGAATACTTGTAGACAGTAGAGTAGATAACTATTTTTACAAAAAAAAATTGCAATACAACATGCAAAACTTTAACACAAACAGTCTTAGTTTAGCAATTGCTCCTACTACATTCTGTAACTTTAGCTGCTTTTATTGTTTTGAAGAAAATCGGTTACCCGTATTTATGAACGACAATGATATAGAAAATTTGATTGAATTTATTAAGAAATACAAAAATTTGGATCAACTGGATATTGAGTGGTACGGAGGTGAACCTTTGGTAGCATTTGAAGTAATTACAAAAATAATAGCGAAACTTGAGAGTGAAAAAAGCATTAAATTTCGAAACCACGGTATAATAAGTAATGGTTACTTGTTAACAGAAGAGAAAAGTAAATATTTTTCAAAACATCCACTCAATAATATTCAAATTACAATTGATGGCAGTAAGGAAACTCACAATAATAGGCGAAAATTAACAAGCGGTGGAGGTACATTTGATGCCATTATCAACAATATTGATGTTTTCCTAAAATATAATGAGAATACACGAGTGAATATTCGTGTAAATTTAGATCATTCGAATATTAATGAATTTATTGTGTTATATAACGAACTTAAGAAACGATGGGAAAAATACCATGTAGATGTTTATCCGGCATTTGTTGAAAATTACACTGATGGTTGTTCATCAAATTGTACTGTTTTAGATAAAAATGCAATAGTTGATTTCTATATAAATCTTCACGAAAAACACAATTTTCAGACAAATTATTATCCAATTAATAGAACGGGTGGTTGTGGAGCTACTCGGTTAAACTACTATGTCGTTGGACCAAAGGGTGAACTTTATAAATGTTGGAACGATCTGGGTGATAAAATGAAAGTAATTGGTTCTATTTCAGAAAATAAAATACCAAACAAAGATGTTTTGTATCAATATTTGGTTGGACCAACTATGTTTGAAGACGAAAAATGCAAATCTTGCGAGATATTCCCTATTTGCGATGGTGGATGTCAGTGGATGCGAATTCAAAATCTAACAAAAAATAAAGATTTTAATTTGTGTTCAACGCGTAAAAATAACATGGACAAATTGTTGGAATTGCACTATACTATAAGATTAAAAAATGAAGCGAACAAAAAACAATAAAATATATGAAATCCATTCTTATATGTTTATTCCTTCTCTTTGCAAACGGTCTTTATGCTCAACACAATTTGAAAGGTAAGGTACAAGCAGAAGATCATCAATCAGTTGATTATTTTCATGTTCAGTTAAGCAGTCCGGAGGATTCTACATTTCGATTGGCAGGAACATTTACGAATGGAATTTTCGACTTCCACGGTCTTAAAAATCCTCATATAAATATCAAAATATCCTCTATGGGATTTACAGATTATATAAGTAATTTGCTTTTGACAAAAACAGAGGATACTTTATCGGCAATCATTTTAAAAAACACTGAATTGAAAGGAGTAGTTATTACTGCCCACCGGCCCACTATTACAACCACAATGGATAGAATAGTCGTTAGTGTTGAAGGAAGTGTTTTGGGTGAATCGAAAGACGGATTGGAAATGCTGCAACGGACACCCGGAATAAAAGATGATGGACAAGGAAATATGTCAGTTGCAGGAAAAGAGAATACAATTTTTTTTATTAATGGTCGAAGGCTAACTTCTATGGAAGAAATTAGGAATTTAAATCCTGGTCTTGTTAAATCCATCGAAATAATTGATAATCCTTCGGCGGCATACGAAGCTGAAGGACAAGCTGTAGTATTAATACAAACAAAGAAACAACATGATGTTTATTCTGTTAAAATGGAAGGAGGAATTAATCAATCGAAACGAAGCACGGAATGGGGAAATGTTGAAACTGTGTTTTGCGGGAAAAGATTCAGTATTGACTTGTTTTATGATTTTACTCATGGTCCCAAATGGGGCAAAGAACAAAATTCTACTTCAATATTAAATAATACTAAATCAACTAAAGGAATCTCAAATTTTGTAGATTATACTCATTCCTTCAATTTAAAATCTGATTTAGAAATTAATAAAAAGCAATCCATTTCATTGCAGGTTGATGGATATTATTCAAATGGCAATGGAACAAGAAATAATACAACAGAATTTAACAATAGTCGATATGCTGATTTTAATACACATATAGATTCATGGGGCAGATTTTGGAAAATAAATGGAACATTCAATTATTCTCACAATATAGATACATTGGGACAAAAACTGAATGTAATAACCGATTTTAGCTATGGAAACAGTAACTATGGGACAAATTTTTTCAATCTAAAGGAAACCGAATCTTCCATAAACTATTTTTGGAATACAAACCACAATAATAATTTTCCATTTATATACTCGGCGAAAGCAGATTATACTAAACCTATAAACAAGTCAATAACTATAGATATGGGGTTGAAATTTTACAACGTAATAAGTGATAGCCGAACCGATTTAACAGGTAGTACTATATTATTCCAACATTATACGACTAAAGAACAAAACTTAGCCGGATATATTAGTTGCAATATATTATTTAGCAAAGAACTAAGTTTGAATACGGGAATACGTTTTGAAAACATATTCCGTCAGTCAAAAAAGGATCAATTAAGTTATATGGATACCGTTCAATTTGGTATATTTCCATCAGCGCAGCTTAACTATACTATTTCAGCTGGAAGTAGTGTTGGACTTTCCTATAGTAAACATATTCGTCGCCCAAGTTTCTCAGCCCTCGATCCTGGTATTTATAGAGATTCATTATTTGTAAGATATGGTAATCCCAATTTGCAATCCACCGATATACACACAGTCCAGTTAACACTTAAATTCTTCAATGACCTGAAACTACGTTTATCTTATAATTATATGATTCAACCGTACTATTTTATTATTTATTCTGATATAAATGATCCGGTTTTATCAAAAGCTGAATATATCAATCAGAATAACGCCAATCGTTGGATTGGAACTATTATTTATAATAAGCCTATATTTAAAAATTGGAGTATATCGCTTACAGGAACTGCATATACAAATACTTTTTATTTTACGGATGAAGATGGAAAAAATAAAAATAATAATACTCCCAACTTTATGATTGATTTTGGTACCACTGCCAATTTACCCTTTAAAATAATATTTGATGGAGGTATTAAATATGATGGAGGTGGTTCATCGGGATCAATAGTGATGTCACCCGATTACAATGTATTTTTTTCATTTAAGCGAAAATTCATGAAAGACGCTTTAAACTGCAACTTATCTGTCAACGATTTATTTTATACTACAATTACTAAACAACAATCCGTCCTTTGTGGAAAGAACATCAATAGTTTTGATTGGAACAGAAGGTATATTGAATTAAGCATTAAATATAAGTTCGGAGAATCATCATTTATTAAGAAAATACAAACTTCAAGTGCTGAAGAACGTAGTAGATTGTAGCAATATTAATTATTTAAAAATTATACAATTTGAAATTTCCAGTATACATACAACACGATGCAATGGATTGTGGTCCAGCATGTTTAAAAATGGTTGCTGCATTTCATGGTAAGCAGTATTCTTTGGATGAGTTACGTCAACGTTGTTTTATTAGTCGAGAAGGGGTTTCGTTAATGGGTATCAGCAAAAGTGCTGAAGAAATTGGATTCAGAACTTTTGGTGGCAGGTTTACATTTGATCAGTTAATTGAAAAAGCACCACTTCCCAGCATTGTGCATTGGCAACAAAGCCATTTTATAGTTGTTTATCGGATTAAGAAAAGTAAAAGACGAACAATAGTTTATGTAGCCGATCCTGGAAAAGGATTAATTAAATATACAAAACAGGAGTTTTGCGAAAACTGGATTAGTACCAGTTCAAAGGGAGAAGAAAAGGGAGTTGTATTATTACTCGAAACGACTGCACTTTTTTTTCAACAAGAAGGACAATTTATTTCAAGCAAAAGGTTTCAATTTCTCAGTAACTATTTTTTACCCTATCGCAAGTTGTTTGGTCAATTATTGTTGGGTTTATTACTGGGAAGTGTTTTACAATTATTTTTTCCTTTTCTTACTCAGGCAATAGTTGATACGGGTATTGCCAACCAAAATATCAGGTTTATTTATCTGATATTATTAGCCCAATTGATGCTTCTGATAGGTCGAACTGTAGTTGACTTTATTCGTCGTTGGATACTTTTGCATATCAGTGCCCGGATTAATATTTCGTTGATTTCAGACTTCTTTATTAAGTTGATGCGGTTACCGATGAGTTTTTTTGACACCAAACTATTGGGCGACTTATTGCAACGTATCGAAGACCACAATCGGATAGAACGTTTTTTAACGGCTCAAACCCTCAATCTTTTATTTTCAATTTTTAGCCTTGTTATTTTCAGTATCGTATTACTGGTGTATAATTTGCGAATTTTTTTTGTGTTTTTAATTGGCACAGCTTTATATGCCAGTTGGATTGTCTTTTTTCTTAAACGGCGGCGGGTTTTGGATTATCTATTTTTTGAACAACAAGCCCTCAATCGTAGCAAAGTATATCAGCTAATCAATGGAATGCAGGAAATTAAGCTACAAGGTTGCGAGCAACGTAAACGTTGGGAGTGGGAGGATGTTCAAGCTGATTTGTTTAAAGTCAATATGTCTACGCTTTCAATGCAGCAAACGCAGGAAGCAGGAGGTATTTGCATCAATGAGCTTAAAAACATTATAATCACCGTGTTGGCTGCCACAGCAGTTATTCATGGACAGCTAACATTAGGCATGATGCTTTCGGTGCAGTATATCATAGGACAATTAAACAGTCCTGTTGAGCAAATGGTCAATTTTATTTACCAGTGGCAAGATGTAACTATCAGTTTAGAACGAATAAATGAGATACATACCAAAGTAGATGAAGAAGCTTTAAATCAAGGAAACTTTGTTGATTTAAGTGTTGGAGAGGATATAATAATTAATAATCTTTCATTTCAATATGAAGGTCCAAAGTCTCCAAAAGCACTTAACAACCTTTCGTTAATCTTACCTAGAAGTAAAGTAACAGCTATTGTTGGTGCCAGCGGAAGTGGTAAGACCACGCTAATAAAATTGTTATTAGGATATTATTTCCCCACTGAAGGTGAAATAATTGTCGGTGAAAAGAAACTTACAAAGCTTGATATTTATTGGTGGAGACAACAATGCGGTGTAGTAATGCAGGACGGTTTTATTTTCTCAGAATCTATTGCCCGAAATATTGCTGCAAATAATGAAGAAATTGATCTTGAACGTTTACGCGACGCCGTAACTATTGCCAACATTAAAGATCACATCGAAAAGTTACCACTTGGATATAATACTATTATCGGGCAAGAGGGACAAGGACTAAGTCAAGGTCAAAAACAACGTATTCTAATAGCCAGAGTCGTATATCGTAATCCTCAGTTTATCTTCTTAGATGAAGCGACAAATGCATTAGATGCAAACAATGAACGAACAATTATAGAAAATCTCAATGAATTTTACAACGGGAGGACAGTAGTAGTTGTGGCACATCGACTTAGTACTGTGAAGAATGCGGATCAGATTGTTGTACTGGATAAGGGAGAAATTGTAGAAATTGGAACTCATGAAGCACTGACATTAAAAAAAGGAGCTTATTATCAATTAGTTAAAAATCAGTTGGAACTTGGAAATTAAATTAAATTTAAACTTATGGATTCAATAGAATTACGAAGCGAGAAAGTTCGCAACATTATTGGGAAAATTCCATCACGAATTATACGGAGTGGAACTTTAGTGTTGCTTTTTGTTTTCTTATCGTTATTAATGAGTAGTTATTTTTTTCCTTATTTAGAAACAATTGTTGTACCGATACAAATAAAAGAATATCATACTACAACTACTAATTCACTTCCAAAAAGTTATTTTGCCATTGCTTTTGTCCCGATTGATATTCAATCAAAAATAGTTGTAGGACAAAAATCTTATATAGAAATTGAAGGATATAACAAAAACACTTTTGGACAAATTGTTAGCAATGTGTATAGTAGAATAAATAAACCTATTGTTAAAAACAACAAGAAATACGTTCTGTTCCATTTATCATTACAAAATAATTTAACAACCGATAATGGTTCGTTAATTCTTTATTATGATAATATGCTAGGAACTGCGACGATTACCCTAAAAAAAGAACGTTTGATTACAATATTGCTCTCGTGGATTAGATAACAAATGAGGTAAAGTTTAAGATAATGTTTACAGAATAACATGAATAATCAATTTTTAAAGGATATTAGTTACTTGTCTAAACTCCTATTCACATTAAAAGAAAAATGATATAAAATCATCAGAAATTAAATATATTTTTGAACTTTATGAGAAAAGTAAGTAAATGGAACAATATAATATCTTGTTTTAATTCTTCATTTAATATGTTCTCTCCCACTTCCCTCTCCCAAGGAGAGGGTGATAGAGCCGTGGGTTTATGAAGTTTTATTTTGAATAATAGGACATTATATATTTTCTACTACTTATTATAGAAAAAGTATTTATAGAATGGACTATTGACCGAGGGTTTAAAATATTATTTGGCCATTCAAAATAAGTGAACTTCTCAAAAGCAAATTATAGGGCCAAGAATCCTTTAAAAATGTATGATAAAAGTTACTGTCCATTTTCCTAACGTCAGGAAGATGGTTCAAATAAGCTCGGTGAATGAAAAGTAGATAGATGATATTTTTTTAACCCGCTATGCAAATTACCTTAAAGCATAAAAGAGAGATGACCGAAAGGAGCAGATTTCTTTTTTAATATTACTAGACAAGAATTACATATTTACATAACCCTTTTTATTCGGGATTTAATCAGTCGCACACACTGAATAAACCTGGATTAGAAGGGTATTTCTATTTAAATACATTAGAATGAGTTTATTCTGTGTTTTCTGTGAGCATAAAAAAATCACATTAGTAGAACTGAATTGGTTCAGATTAAGGATAAAATATGTGATGTGAACAAAAAAATTTGAACGTTTTGAGATGCAGATTGTTTTTGAAAATACATTTTACTCCGATTAGACAAAAAGGTGTGAAATGGAAAATGTATTTGCTCCCAATTAGCCTTCTTACAGGTTAATTATTCAATATCATACGGCATTTTACCGTGAGATAAATAACTGCCATAACCGGATGGTTTTATAAAAGAGTTATGGCCTGTTTAAAATAACAATTCAAATCAATTTTACAAATCAACGAAAGGAAAATAAATTATGTCAGCAGAAGATGAAGTTCGCAATGCGTCTAATCAATTTTATGCCGCATTGAACAAAATGACAAATGGAGATGCCCAATCCTTGTCAGGTATTTGGTCACACAATTCGGAAGTTTCTACGATGCACCCTATTGGAGGACGGCAGGTAGGATGGAAAGACGTTTGGGAAACATGGGATCAAACCGCCCATGTAGCATCAGAAGGTCAGGTCAAACTACAGGATCAGTTTATCCGGGTAGTCGGGGATTTGGCGTATGAAATTGGTGTAGAGAACGCCGGCTTCAAAATTGCCGGAAAAAAGGTCACTGATAAGATTCGTGTAACAAACATCTATCAAAAAGAAGGCGGAACGTGGAAGATTGTACATCATCACAGCGATATTTCGCCTGCAATGGTGGAAGTTCTTAATAAGTTACAAAAACATGAGGCAAATTGAAATGAAGCCTATTAATAGCTCAGTTGAGTATAAGCTGGCTTTCATAAATTTGGCAAAGGCTTCTCCTTCGTCATAGTAAAAGCAAGGCGTATGCCTTGCTTATTCAAAAACAGAAAAGGCACAAGAGATTGTGCCTTTTTGTTTATAACAATTCGAAAAAACAATTAAACCTGCACAGTTAACTCTCTTAACTAAAAGCTATATTTACCGGCAATAAAATTTCAGATCAGGAAGCTTTATACTATGCGACGTTTCAGGTTATTGGACGGGAGGATTTGTTCTTACGATTCGCAAATGAATTAGGATTTCAATACTGTTATACTTATTCCCTGGAAATGAATATATCCGAAAAATAATTTACAGTTTACAAAACATTCTGATTAAAAAAAAACCACCTCACAGACTTAAAAAATCGTAAGTAAAATTTACGGTAAAGTAGTATAAAATAAAACTAAACCATAAGTATCTGTAAAAATTCTAACTGATATTTATCCCTGAATACATATATTCTTCAACAAATATAATTTTGATGATTGATTTTCAAAATAATTTGGGCTAATCATGCTGTTAATTTGTTATAGTTTGTATCTTTACGTCCAAATAGCAACACTTTAATACATTCAAAACCATGAAAATTATCATTCAGAAATCCTTCATGTTATTGGCCTTGTTCAGTTTAATGAGTATCTCATTCACTTGCAAAGGAGAAAGTCCGTTAGCAACACCACCGGTAAATACTTTTGCAAAAGGGGCCGACATTGGCTGGCTGCCACAAATGGAAGCCAGTGGATATAAATTTCTGAATGACCAGGGGGTTCAGGAAGATTGCTTTAAAATACTGAAAGACCATGGAATCAACTCTATACGTTTACGTACCTGGGTAAATCCATCGGATAACCCTGCAAGCGGGCATTGCAGCAAAGATGAAACGGTAGCCATGGCGCTCAGGGCTCAACAATGGGGTATGCGGGTGATGATTGATTTCCATTACAGCGACTCATGGGCAGATCCTTCGAAACAGATTAAACCCAAAGCCTGGGAAGGGCATGATTTTCCACAATTACTGACTGATGTTTACGATTATACATTCGATGTGATGACTGCCCTGAAAAAAGCAGGGATTACCCCCGAATGGGTGCAGGTAGGGAATGAAACCCGAACGGGTATGATTTATCCTGAAGGGCATACCGACAACTGGCCCCAGCTGGTACAACTTATCAACAAAGGGTATGTTGCCATAAAAGCAGTTAGTCCGCAGACCAAAGTAATTCTTCATGTCGACCAGGGGAATAACAAACCGCTTTTTCGCACATGGTTCGACAACGCTCAGAAATATGGTGCAAAATACGATGTGATTGGCCTGTCGTACTACCCATACTGGTTGGATGGCAATCCGGATTATACAAGTTCGATTGATGACCTGGGCAGCAACATGATCGATATAGCCGCCCGATATAACAAGGAAGTCATGGTTGTGGAAGTAGGCGGAGAAGATACCAAAGTGCAAAACACATACGACATGCTTGTGGCTGTTCTGAAAAAAGTAAAAGCTGTACCCGGTAATAAGGGATTAGGTGTTTTTTACTGGGAACCTGAAGGTGCCAGAAGTTGGAGCCATTACGGGTTAAGCGCCTGGGGAGATGACGGGAAACCGAACAAGGCTCTGGAAGCGTTCAAATAGTTCTGCGTTCTGCGTTCTGCGTTCCGTGTTCCGTGTTCCGTGTTCTGTGTTCCGTGTTCTTTGTTCTTTATTCTTTATTCTTTATTCTTTGTTCTTTATTCTTTGTTCTTTGTTGAGTTACTTAAAAATCACTTGTATGAAATCAATCATTTTAAAACCGGTATTCATTATGATTTGCGTTACCGTGATTATATTATTTTCCGGTTGCAAGCAAAATAATCCACCTGTCACTCCACCAACAACCACTACTTTTGCCAACGGGGCTGATGTAAGTTGGGTGACGCAGATGGAGGCCGGCGGAAAGAAGTTTTACAATGCAACAGGTACTGAGATGGAATGTATGGCCCTTTTGAAAAGCCTGGGAATGAACTCTATCCGTTTACGGGTATGGGTAAACCCAACCGATGGGTGGTGTAATAAACAAGACATGTTGGTCAAAGCTATACGGGCAAATAACCTGGGAATGCGTATAATGATTGACTTCCATTACAGTGACAGTTGGGCAGATCCTTCCAAGCAAACCAAACCTGCTGCATGGGCAAGTTTGAGTCTTGCAGACTTAAAAACAGCTGTTGGAGCGCATACCACTGATGTATTAAACTTACTCAAAACAAATGGAATAACACCGGAATGGGTCCAGGTTGGAAATGAAACAGGAAACGGTATGCTGTGGGAAGATGGCAAAGCATCAACTAACATGGCCAATTATGCTGCACTCAATAATGCCGGGTACGATGCTGCAAAAGCTGTTTTTCCCAATTGTAAAGTAATCGTTCATGTACAGAATGGAAATGACAACACCCTGTTCCGCTGGTTATTTGATGGATTGAAAAACAATGGTGGAAAATGGGATGTTATAGGCATGTCACTCTATCCTACTACCAGCAACTGGTCATCGATGAATGCGTCCTGCCTGGTCAATATGAATGACATGGTGTCCCGTTACGGAAAAGAAGTGATGATTTGTGAAGTTGGAATGAGCTGGGATTCACCAAACGAGGCAAAGAGCTTTTTGTCGGACCTGATCATGAAAACCAAATCAATTCCTTTGGACAAAGGGCTCGGAGTCTTCTATTGGGAACCGGAAGCCTATCAATGGCAGGGATATTCTTTGGGAGCTTTTGATAATTCAGGAAAACCTACTGCCGCCATGGATGCATTTAAATAAAAGTATTTATTACGAAAGCTAACGGATCATATTGATCTGCCTTTTATTCCTTAAGCAGAACAATTTTAAAAGCATTTTAATACTTAATTATACAGTATTTTATTTTTTTTAATTAAGTGTTAACTTTAATGCCATTAATTTGTTATACTTTTAGAATTAAACTGTATTGCTGTTTTTTGTTCAAAAGCAGAAAAAAAAATTATCTTTATATTAAAAATCAAGTGATTTAATTCAGAGTATTCATAATTTTTTATACAATCCAGAAAGGACTATATCATCCTAAAAGATGATATATATCTACTCCTTTAAGTGGATCAAAGTAGGACTTTAAAATATAAATTTGGCACTTTTTGAGGATTCTAATCCATGTTACTTATTGTAATTTTACAGCATTAAATACCCGGAAATGAATAAAACCTCGATGGATATCAAAAAAACAAACGAATAAACAGTTTATACAGACATTTTTTATAAAATAAAACTGAAAAATTCATTTTATACGAATACAATTTTTGCTTATAGAAATTTGATATTCACCGTTTTGATAGCAAAAAACTTATTTTTGTTATCTTATGGTCGTTCAATATACGAACTGATTTTATAAATGTCATAATTATAAATAACATTGATTTTTATATTATTTCTATCGATATCCCGTTATAGCACGATAAATGCCCGAAAGAACAAGAAAATTAAATTATCAAAACCCTATTATTAACATATTTACTTTTTTATGAAAAAGCTGAATGACGTTTTCTTTTCAATGCTAACCAGTGTAATTTTATTAGCTATTTTCGGTGCAGCAATAGCTTATGCCACTTTTGCTGAAAATAGTTCAGGAACAGAACATGCAAAGCAACTGGTATATAATGCTAAGTGGTTTGAGATATTATTCGTTCTGCTAATTGTAAATTTACTGGGAAGTGCCGTTCGGTATCAGCTTTTCAAGAAACGCAAATTCAGTATATTGCTATTTCATCTTGCGTTTATCTGTATCATAGTTGGGGCTGCCACTACCCGCTATTTCGGTTCAGAAGGCATCATGCATATCCGTCAGGGGCAAACAACGAATGAAATCTCCTCAGACAAAACATCGGTGGGGATTACAGCTGAATACAAAGGTGAAAAGGTTGAGAATACAAAAGAAGCCGGTTTCTCAGAAACAGGCTCCAATAAATTTTCAGAATCTGTAGAAGTTGGAGGAAAAACAATCACAATTGAAAATGAACTTTTCATTCCGAATTCAGTAGAAACCATTGTTCCTGACGAACAGGGTGAACCTGCACTTTCGCTGTTCGTAATGAACAGTCAGAATCAGGGAATGGATTTCATTTTATTAAACGGAGAATCCAATAAATTTGGCGATGTAACCTTTGCATTCGGGGACACCATCCATAAGGCAGATATTTCATTTACATTAGCAGGTAATCAGCTTTTCTTTAAAACAGCCCTACCTCTGTCAAAGATGAGCATGATGCAAAAAAGCGAATCGGTGATGATGCCGGGAGCAATTATTCTGGCCGAACAGAAGACAATTTATAAAGCTGACAATATCCTTTTTGTACTTAAAACATATATGCCAAAAGCCAAAAAGAATCTGACACAAGCTACTCCTGAAATGGAAAAATCAGGCATCATTAAAAAAGGAAAAGACGCAATCATCTTCAAAATAAGTGACGGCAACATTTCAAAACGGGTGAACGTGTTAAGTTCTGAGAATCAAATTTCGCAACCTGCGACATGCCAGCTGAATGATGTAAAAGTGTCCGTGTCGTATGGTATGTTACAACACAAGCTCCCATTCAGCATAACTTTACGATCTTTTCAACTGGATCGTTATCCTGGTTCAAACAGTCCATCATCATATGCCAGTGAAATAACACTGATCGATACAGAATTGAAAAGTGAACGACCATTCAGAATTTACATGAATAATATATTAAATTACCGTGGATATCGTTTTTTCCAGTCATCATACGATCCGGACGAAAAAGGTACAATTTTATCAGTAAGCCATGATTATTGGGGAACACTCATTTCATACATTGGCTATTTTTTAATGGCATTGGGTATGGTTCTTACTCTATTTAACAAAGATAGCCGGTTCAGAACTGTATTGAGACTTAGCAATGAATTACAACTAAAGCGCAAAGCTGGTAAAGTAATTATATTAACAGGTTTTATCCTGTTATCGGGTTCACTCTTTGCTTCCGGAGGTGAAATCACCAAGAAATCCCACATTGATGCGTTGAACAGCCTGCTCATACAGGATGAGGCCCAGGGACGTATAGAACCATTCAATACTTTTGCTTCGGATGTATTGCGTAAAATATCTAAAAAAACGTCGTACAACAACATGTCAGCTGTGGAAGTATTGTTAGGCATGAGCTCAAATCCGACCAACTGGCAAAACGAGCCAATGATCAAAGTTGCCAATTCTCAGTTGGGTAAAGAACTGGGAGCCGTAAACGACTATGTATCTTTTAACCAGCTTTTCGATTTTGACAATGGAGGATCTTACCGACTGAAAGACAAGATCGATAAAGTATACCAAAAAGAACAATCCACTCATAACAAATACGATAAAGAGATAGTCAATGTTGACGAACGAGTCAATATCTGTTATCAGCTTTTCAATGGAAATATGCTGTCATTTTTTCCAATACCGGGTCATAATGATGGGAAATGGAGTACAGCTAAACCGGTTGCCATTGAATCAGCTCAAACAAACCCACATGCAGGAATGGGCGGAATGAATGGCATGACAGCACCTGCTGGTATGGGTGGAATGAGCGGAATGAGTGCACCTGCAGGCATGGGACAAAATACTCCACCGGCAGGTATGGGAAGTACTGAAGGTAAAACACCACCGGCAGGAATGGGGAATGCTGAAGGTAAAACGCCTCCTCCAGGTATGGGAAGCATTGAAGGTAAGACACCTCCCCCGGGTATGGGTGGCATGTCGCAGGAACAACTAAATGCCATGATGGGGAAAAGCCCGGCAGTTGCTGCTCAGACATTATCGAACGACTCACCGGAGATGTTACTCACAAATTATTTCAAAGCAGCAAATGAAGCCATGACTTCAGGAAACTGGGGTATCGCAAATGAACAACTCATTCGGATAAAAAGTTATCAGTTAATGAACGGGGGAACTAATTTGCCTTCAAATACAAAGATTAACCTTGAAATTTTCTATAATAACCTGAACATATTTGGCATTTTGGCTATCATTTATGCGTTCATTGGTTTTATTCTGTTAATCCTTCATTTGCTTGATATTTTCAACAAAAAATCAGGATTCGAGAAATACCTGAATCTGGCAATTTATCCTTTTGCAGGAGTATTTGCCCTTTATACAGCAGGATTAGCCATTCGTTGGTATATTTCAAGCCATGCCCCATGGAGCAATGGGTATGAAACCATGATCTTTGTTGGTTGGGCAGCTGCATTATCCGGATTATTATTCTCACGTAAATCACCGATATCTCTTGCTGTAACAGGTATATTATCAGCAATAGCATTGTTTGTAGCAGGCATGAGCTGGATGAATCCTGAAATTACAAATCTGGTACCAGTGCTTAAATCGTATTGGTTAATTATCCACGTTGCAATTATAACATCCAGTTACGGGTTTTTAGCCATGGGTGCACTTCTTGGAATGCTCAACTTAATCCTGATGGTCGCACGAAGCAAAAAGAATGCTATCCGTTTAAAAGACAGCATACAGGAAATCAGTTATATCATTGAAATGGCATTAATCATAGGTTTGTTGATGCTGACAGTTGGATGTTTTATCGGTGGAGTATGGGCAAATGAATCGTGGGGTCGTTACTGGGGATGGGATCCAAAAGAAACCTGGGCATTGGTAAGCATTCTGGTTTATGCAGCGATTCTGCATTTACGGAATGTACCCAAAGCGAACAATCAATTTGTTTTAAGCAGCCTTGCTCTAGTTGGTTTCAGCAGCATTATAATGACATTTTTCGGAGTGAATTATTATCTTTCAGGTATGCATTCATATGCTCAGGGTACTCCACCACCGGTTCCTGTATTTGTCTATTTTATAATTGCAGGTGTAATTGCACTGATAGCATTTGCATACAATTCAGAAAAGAAAAATAACATTTGAATGATTGAGTAATTTAGCCTTATATGATATAATTCTTTAACTTGATGGTGATTAATATGAAAAATGGGAGTTAATCAATATATTTAAATTTGTAATAAGCATAAATAATTGAGGTTTAACAATTTAAATATTACTTTCTCAATTTATTTCTATATTTTTGGAGTTAGTTTTGTAAATACGCTTTCTGATTTTTAAGCTATATAATTGAATTCAGTATCTATTCTATTTAGATTAAATATTGAAATCTACGAATAAAAAAAAATATAAATGACCCGGATAATTCATAAAACATTTTTAACATTATATTCACTGATTGTATTAACCTCAATAATAGTACTGACTTATATAGGTTTTACGTATTATAATAAACCGATTGAGGAACGTTTTTTTGATCCGAATTATGCCTTATTAAAGCCAAGCGGCATTCTGGGACATGGATTGGGTATAATAGGATCGCTGTTAATAATTTTTGGGCTGTTTTCCTATATGATCCGGAAGAGGGTCAAAAAGTTTGTTCGTGTAGGAGTTTTAAAATACTGGCTGGAATTTCATATTTTTTTGTGTACGTTAGGTTCCGTTTTTGTGGTGTTTCATACAACTTTTAAGTTTGGAGGTATAGTATCGATTGGATTCTGGAGCATGGCGATCGTATGGTTAAGTGGAGTTATAGGTCGCTATATTTATATCCAAATTCCTCATACGATTGAAGGGCGTGAACTGTCATTAAAAGAAATTCAGGATTATAAAGCAGATTTGGACTTGGAGCTAATGAATAAATATCAGATTGATATTTCTGAAATTAAATCAACCAAATATTCATCGAAAAGATTAAAACTAATATCAAAGAATATATCAGTTGCTGAGTTCAGAAAAGTAAAAAAATTAATCGGAGCTGAAAAAAGAACCAGCAGACGAATTGAACGATTAGATAGGATGCAAAGTCTTTTTAAATACTGGCATGTTGCCCATTTACCATTTGCGCTTATCATGTTAATAATACTGGTCATACATGTAGCAGTTGTGCTTACATTTGGCTATAAATGGATTTTTTAAAAATATGAATCAAATAATAGAATTATCAATATATGGCTTTGCGATACTGCTCATTTTGGTAGTCTTGCTTATTTATATCAAAAAGCAAAAGAGAGAATCAAAAGAAGTTGATGTCAAAATAGAACATGCCAAAGCCGAAGGAATAAATGAACCGGTTTCGTTATATCCGGTGGTAGATCCGAACAGATGTATCAAAAGCGGGGCTTGCATTGATGCGTGTCCCGAGCATGATATCTTAGGGATACGTAACGGCCGTGCAACCATAATAAATGCATCGCATTGTATTGGTCATGGAGCCTGTTTCAGGGCTTGTCCTGTAGAAGCAATTTCATTATGGATCGGAACTGAAAAAAGAGGAGTCGATTTGCCGGACGTTAGTCCTACATTTGAAACTAATGTTCCGGGAGTTTATATAGCCGGGGAATTAGGAGGTATGGGATTAATTAAAAATGCTGTTTCCCAAGGGAGAGAAGCTGTTGAAAATATTGCTAAAGCGATAAAAAAAGATGCAAAAGCTGATTACGACTTAATTGTAATTGGTGCAGGTCCTGCAGGGATATCTGCATCACTTGCAGCCAAAAAATATAATTTAAAAGTATTAACGCTTGAACAGGACACATTGGGGGGCACCGTTTTCACTTTTCCTCGTTCAAAGATTGTTATGACGGCTCCAATGGATTTACCTTTATTTGGAAAAGTTAAATTCAGAGAGACTTCAAAGACAGAATTGCTTGATTTATGGCATTCAGTTTTGTTAAAGAACAATATTCAGATAAAAGAAAATTCAAAAGTAGAAGCTATTATTCCTGAGGGGAACATATTTAAGGTTGAGACCATACATGGTGAAGTATATTCCTCAAAAACAGTATTAATAGCTATAGGTCGCCGGGGAACGCCCCGCAAGCTGAATGTAAAGGGAGAGGAAACTGAAAAAGTTGCATACAGGTTATTGGAACCTGAAGAAATTAAAGGTAAAAATATACTGGTTGTAGGTGGAGGTGATTCAGCAATAGAGTCTGCACTCCTTTTAGCAGAAGAAAATACAGTAACCCTTTCCTACAGAAGTGAATCTTTTAACAGAATCAAAGTCAAGAATGCTGAAAAGATTAATGAAGCCATTAAAAATAATTTGATTGATGTAAAGTTTAATTCAAAGATAGTTTCTATAGATACGGATTTTGTAACTTATACTTTGAGCGATTCAAGTGAAATAATGAAAATTAAAAATGATTTAGTTTACATATTTGCAGGTGGAGAACTTCCGACTCAATTTCTTAAAAAAATCGGGATTGAGGTTACTACAAAATATGGTGAAAGTATTATGAAGCACTAAAACGGGCTTTTTTTCATATTCCAGATATTATATTTTTCAATTGAATTAACAAACTAACTACAGAAATGAAATTAAAAGAGTTGCAATTTATCCTTGGATTCTTCTTTTTATGCATATTTCAGGTAACTGCCCAGATATCACCGGGAGCGTTAAGTAATACCCATGCATATTTGGAAGGTGTAAGTAATTGCACCAAATGTCATGATGTCGGAAACAAAGTGACAAGGCAAAAATGCCTTACCTGCCACCAGATTATTAAAACAAATATCCTGGCAAGAAAAGGGTATCATGCATCACCGGAGGTATCAGGCAAAGAATGCGTTGTATGCCACAATGAACATCATGGACGTAATTTTCAAATAATCAGATTTGACAGGAAAAACTTTGTTCATAGTAAAACCGGTTTTGAACTGAAAGGAGTTCATGCGCATCAGGATTGTAAAGCTTGTCATAAACCGGCTTTTATTAGAGATGCCCGATTAAAAACAAAGTCAAGCACCTTTATGGGATTAAATCAGGCATGTCTTACTTGTCATGCTGATTATCATCAGGGTAGAATGTCCCGAAAATGCAACAATTGCCATAGCTTTGAATCCTTTAAAAATGCGTCAGGATTTGACCATAATACAACCCGATTTCCACTATTAGGGAGTCATAAAAATGTGGCGTGTGAAAAGTGTCATAAAATAGAAATAATTAATGGCAAGCCAAAACAGAAATTTAAAGGACTTGCATTTAGTAATTGTACTGCATGCCATAAAGATGTACACGACAATAATTTCGGACAAAATTGTAAAAAATGCCATTCAGAAGAATCATTTCATGTTGTAAAAGGGATGAAATCATTTGATCATGATAAGACAGACTTCAAATTGATTGGTAAACATAGATTACTTGCATGTAAATCTTGTCACAAAACATCTTTAACAGCACCAATCAAACATAATCATTGTTCTAGTTGTCATGCTGATTATCATAATAAAGACTTTGCAAAAAATGGTGTTTCACCAGATTGTAATCAGTGTCATAATAATGATGGGTTTACCCCGAGTGCATATACGATAGAGAAGCACAGTTTAACCGAGTTTCCGTTAGAAGGTGCTCATTTAGCCACCCCATGTATGGCATGTCATAAGACACAAGGTAAATGGGCATTTAAGAACATGGGCAGCAAATGTGTTGATTGTCACAAAAATATTCATAAAGGATTTATACAAGACAAGTATATCGCAAATAACAACTGTAAAATATGCCACGTAGTGACCAGCTGGAAAAAAGTCACTTTCGATCATAATCAAACCAAATTTAAACTTGATGGAGCACATGCTAAACTTGCATGCGGTGATTGCCACAATGTAAAAAATGAAAAGGGTGTTAGGGTTCAAAAATATACAGGGCTATCAACAGAGTGTGAAAGCTGTCATAAAAATACGCACGTAGGTCAATTTGCTGTCAATGGAAAAACAGTTTGTACGAATTGTCATACTACCAATGAATGGGCCAAAACTAAATTTGATCATAACACATCCAGATTTAAACTGGATGGAGCACATGCCACCGCAAAATGTAACGAGTGTCATAAACTGGTAACAGATGAAAAGGGTAAATATGTCCAGTATAAATTTAAAAGTATAGAATGTTCAAACTGTCATTCATAACAGTTCTGGCTCTATTTGTAGCGCTAAATGTGTTTGCCCAGTCTTCACCACACGGAGATAAGCTGAACATGAAATGTGATGTGTGCCATATCAGCAAAAATTGGACAACAATTGAAATAAAGAAGGAAGGTTTCAATCATGACAAAACAGATTTTCCGTTAGTTGGGCAACATCAAACTGTAACATGCAAGAAGTGTCATACAGATTTGATTTTCAAAAGTATTAAAGGGAAGACAACGTGCAACTCTTGTCACTTTGATGTACATCAACAAACTTTAGGTAATGATTGCGAACGCTGTCATACACCATTAATATGGACGGTAAGAAACATCACTCAAATTCATAACCAGAGCAGATTTCCGTTGAGGGGCAGGCATACACAGTTAGATTGTAATCTCTGTCATAAATCAGCTTCTCTATTACGTTTCGATCCAATGGGTACAGAATGTATTGACTGTCATACAACTGATTATTTTGCCACAACGAACCCATCACATGTTGCTTCAAAATTTCCGAAAGATTGTTCCCTATGTCACAACGATAATAACTGGCAATCGGCAACCTTCAATCACAACAGCACCAACTTTCCATTAACCGGTGGGCATGTGGGATTAGATTGTATTCAATGTCATTCTAAGGGTTATGTAGGTACTCCAACAACCTGTGTCAGTTGTCACCTTGCAAACTACAATGCATCCACCAATCCAAACCATATTACTGCAAAATTCTCCACAGATTGCCAGACATGCCACAATGTAACAACATGGAGCCCTTCTACATTTAACCATAATACCGCCACAACTTTTCCATTAACGGGAGCACATATCGGTGTGGCTTGTGTTAGCTGCCATAAGAATGGGTATGCTGCTATTCCAACGACCTGTGTCAGCTGCCACCAGGCAAACTTTAATGCAACAACCAATCCAAACCATATTACGGCAAAATTCTCCACAGATTGCCAGACATGCCACAATGTAACAACATGGAGCCCTTCTACATTTAACCATAATACCGCCACAACTTTTCCATTAACCGGAGCACATATCGGTGTGGCTTGTGTTAGCTGCCATAAGAATGGGTATGCTGCTATTCCAACGACCTGTGTCAGCTGCCATCAGGCAAACTTTAATGCAACAACCAATCCAAACCATATTACGGCTAAATTCTCTACGGATTGCCAGACCTGCCACAATGTAACGGCATGGAGTCCTTCTACATTTAACCATAGTACCGCCACAACTTTTCCATTAACCGGAGCACATATCGGTGTGGCTTGTGTTAGCTGCCATAAGAATGGGTATGCTGCTATTCCAACGACCTGTGTCAGCTGCCATCAGGCA